>ERZ778516.14-NODE-14-length-168027-cov-14.859733_pt1 | contig 168027 bp, 162 predicted proteins | sample MGYA00510342_ERZ778516 | MGnify/ENA primary metagenome ERZ778516 (study PRJEB29527, sample SAMN07138961) | mouse gut metagenome | material: feces | host: mouse | place: China:Nanjing | collected 2016-01-25 ...
ATTAAGCAATAATGGAACACTTGTAGGATTTACAAATGCTGTTAATGGGCAGATAGGTTTGGAGGAGATTTAAGAAAAAACTAAAGGCTTCTTCAGTTTATACGAGGCTAAATAGCCTTGAACGCTTTAACGCTTTCTTTTTTCTCTTTTCTCTCGTGTTCCTCATTACCAGAGATATCTTACCTTTATCTCCATTTTTAGAGACATTATTTTACACATTTCTTTTTTTAAGGCTTATGGATTGCCTAAAAGTTTCTTTAAGATTTTAAAATCTCTAGTCTATCATTTCTGCGCTGTTGTATTTCACCACCGCAAAGGCATAATAGAATCTAGCTCATTCGTGAAAAATGCTCAATAGCCTTAGCAAGCTCATGTAGGGTCTTATCAATATCGCCCTTTTCATCGCATATACTATCGCGCACACAATGATTGATATGCCCTTCAAGCACGATTTGCCCAACTTTATGTATCGCGCTCTTAGCCGCATTAAGCTGGATAAGCACATCAGGACAAGGCGCATTATCATTTATCATTTTATCGATACCATTAAGCTGTCCTATCACTTTTTTTAATCGTTTATGAATATCTTGTGTAGAGTGTTCAGGCATATAAACTCCTTCGATTAGATTCTGCGATAGCTAAGGGCTTCGAGTATATGCGATTTATTAATCTCCTTTGTCTTAGCTAAATCGGCAATCGTGCGTGCAAGTTTTTTGACTTTATTTTGCGCACGATGTGAGAGGGCATATCGCTCACTTGCTTGATGGAGTAGCTTTAGACACTCCCCATCAAGCCGACAAACGATATCAATATCCTTTTCCTCAAGCTTACCATTTAGTGCCACTTGCCCCCTTGCCTTTTGCATAGTGAAAGCATCAAAGACCATTTTTTGCATACTTTGGGAATCTAACCCTGTATTTACCTCGCTCTTATCCTCTTCATTCTCATTCATTTGTATAGAAATATCGATTCTATCAAGCAGGGGCTGGGATAATCGCGCACGATATGCGTTAATCTCCCTATCTTGACAGCGGCATTCTTTAGTTTTGCTTAACTGATTCCCGCAAGGGCAGGGATTCATCGCAGCGACAAACATAAAACTTGTATCATACTCAAGCTTAGAATGCACACGTGAGATAACAAGCTTATTATTCTCAAGCGGCTCACGCAAAGATTCTAAAATATCACGCTTAAAATGAGGCAATTCATCAAAAAACAAAATGCCATTATGCGCTAGGGCAATCTCTCCGGGCTTGGCTTCAAATTGTGTTGCTGAGCCTAGAATACTTGATTTGCTTGCGCTTTGATGGGGATTGCGAAAGGGGCGTAAGGGCGTGTATTGTGCGTTTTGCTTATTGAGCGCTTGGGATTTTACATTCTCTATCATCTCTTGCAGGGAGCTTGGAGGCAAGATATATAAAAGCCGCTTGGCAATCATACTCTTTCCACAGCCAGGTGAGCCTTCCATAATGAAATTATGGAATCCTGCAGCAGCGATAAGTGCAGCGCGTTTAGCGATATTTTGCCCCTTGACATCGCTAAAATCATATTCAAAACTATCATTATAATAATATTTTTCCCCTTCAATCTCCATAGACTTAAAGCCCTTAAATGTCTCTAAAGTGGGCTGCATATTATAAGATTCTAAGGGAGCAGATTCTGGATTATTGAGTATATCTATTGCTTCTTTTAGATGTGAGATAAAATAAAAGTCAAGATTAGGAATAGGGCTTAGCAAGTCCTTTGCCGTATAAGGCACAAACACCCTTGCATTAGGATACAAAAGCGCAATATCAAGCAAAAGCGGAAAAATAGAATCAAGATATTTTACGCTCCCATCAAGCCCAAGCTCGCCAAAGGCAAACCATTGTGTATTATCCTGTGAAGCTTTTTGCAATGCAAGAGCGATAGGCAAATCAAAATGCCCTCCGCTCTTTGGCATATCAGAGGGCGAGAGATTGACATTAATCTTAAAAGGAGAAAGGGTAATGCCGCTATTAGTGAGGGCAGATTGGACACGTTGCTTAGATTCTTGTATGGAGCTATGGACAAGCCCAGTAATATTAAATTGAGGCAGACCCTTTGTGTAGGAGGCTTCCACCTCAACGATTTTTGCACTTGTGCCAAAACTTGTAGCACTAAGGATTGTTTGAACCACTATTAATCCTTAGGATTTTTGCACTTCTTTAATGCTTGTTCAAATTTTTTACGTCTCAAAATAGGAAGCTTATCGACGAAAAGAATACCATTTAAATGGTCTATTTCGTGCTGAATCGCCACAGCAAGAAAGCCCTCTGCCTTTAGAATCTTGTCATTGCCATATCTATCTTTGTAAGCAATGGATACTTTATTAAAGCGTTTCACATTTTCAAAAAAATCAGGCACGGACAGACAGCCCTCCTCCCAATCTATGCTTTCTTCTTGCACTAAAAATGTGGGATTAATAATTTCTAGCAAATCCTCTTTATGTTGTAGATTATCTTCCTCGCGTGGAATATTGATGATAAGAATCTGCTTTGACACTCCTACTTGTATCGCGGCTAAACCTACGCCTTTACGCTCCATCATCGTATCATACATATCATCAAGGAATGTATGGAGCTTTTCATCAAAATCCTTTATAGGCGTGGATTTCTCTCGTAACTTAGGATTAGGATAAGTCAAAATCGCCAAGGTCGCCAAGATCATCTCCGGGTATTTCAAAATCATCTTCGGAATCCGAAGAAACATTTTTCTTAGATTGCTTTTGAGTGATTTTTAGTGTTTCACCCTCCTTTATTGCTTCTTGTAAATGCTCTTTTGCCTCTTCTAGTAATATATCAGGGGTTTTATTTACATCAAGTGTTACGCCGCCCATAACAATTTGTAATTGCAATTCCATATCACCAATAAAAATATTTGTTTCTTTACATCTTCTAATGACATCTTCGCATAATTGCACCGCTCCTTCAAGCTGCACATTTTTGAGCAACATACCAAAGCGCCCCTCACCCAAATAAGACACAATATCCTTCGCACCAATATTTTTAGAAACAATCTTAGCAATATTTTTAAAGGCTGTTATAAGCTTATTCTTGTCATTAAGTTGCCTTGCAAATTCTTTAGAAGGAGCAAAAACTATGACTGCACAATGTCTAGGAAACTCTCTGCCATTCTTACATTCTGTTTCGATAGCCTGCATTAAAAATGATCGCGTATATATACCTAATATCGTATCATACATAGCTCCATTTTTGGCTAGAGAAGATTTATTATACATATCACGATAAGCACGTGATACATAATCTGCTTCTTTGACAATTTGTTTGTGGAATCCCCTAATCTCATTTATAAGCACTTTGATGGCATTTTGTGCGCCAAGCGGATTTGTGATTTCCGTAATTTCTGCTAAGCGGTCTTTTGTGTTGCTTTCCATAGCAGACATATGCTTACATAACACCAGCAAATGCTCTAACACATTTTTCAATGTAGCAAAATTGTCATTAAATATTTTCTCAAGCGCAATCAAACGCGAATCGTGATTGCTGCTCTCAATCATCGCTCTAATTTTTTCCCTTATATCTTCGTCTTGCTCTTGCGAAAGCGTTTTCTCAAAATAGGCTTCAAAATTTTCAGGTAATGGTAAAATCGCATCTTTTTCTAAAGCTTCTAATGCCTGTTTAGAAATAGATGTGAGTTTTTGTGTTGTTTCAGCTAGATTGACAGGAGCGTTTCCACCTTGTTTTTGCTGACCTTTCTTCATAATTCCAAGCTCTGTATCATCAAGCCCCCCAAAAAAATCATTATTCCCAATATCTAAGTCTAATCCATTTAGATCCATCATAGCACCTCCATAAATACTGACCTATTCATCATTTTAAACTTTTGGTTAGAATCTCATCAACCAATCCATATTTTTTAGCTTCCTCACCACTCATAAAAAAATCGCGTTCTGTATCAAGACTGATCTTTTCAACACTTTGTCCTGTGTTTTGTGCCATAATCTCATTAAGTGTTTGCTTTAAACGCAAAATCTCCTTTGCCTGAATCTCAATATCCGTAGCCTGTCCTTGTGCACCACCTAAAGGCTGATGAATCATAATGCGTGAGTTTGGTAGGGAAAATCGCTTCCCCTTTGTGCCAGAGCTAAGGAGGAATGCCCCAGCAGACGCGGCCTGTCCAATGCAAATTGTGCTAATATCAGAGCGAATATAGTTCATCGTGTCATAAATGCTAAAGGCGCTTGTAATCACACCACCGGGTGAATTGATATAAAAATTAATATCTTTATCGGGGTCCTCTGCCTCTAAAAAAAGTAGTTGTGCGACAATAGAAGAGGCTACGTGGTCATTAATTTCACCACTCAACAAAATAATGCGGTCTTTAAGTAGACGTGAGTAAATATCATAACTACGCTCCCCTCGCCCTGTACGTTCAATCACATAGGGAATATAAACACTCATTATGAATCCTTTTTGGCTGTTTTAGACTTTGAGTGAGATTCTGTTGTGCTAGCCGAATCTGCCTTTTTTGCATTATTTTTTCCACTTTCAAATTTTTGGTCAAGTAAGTATTGTAGCACTCTATCCTCAATCATAGTCATTTTAATTGCAGGGACAAGATTATTTTTTTGATAATGCTCTAATACTGCGCGTGGGTCCTGCCCCATCATCATCGCTTCATAATAAATAGTTTGCAGCACTTCATTATCATCAATAATAATATTATATTTCTTTGCTAAAGCGTCCATAATAAAGGTAATTTGCACACTTTTTTGCGCTTCATCACGTTGGAGTTCGCGCTGCCTCTTTGCTTCCTCTTCATTATTTTTAAGTTTTTCAAAAGATTCTGGTGCAAGTTTAGAGAGAGTGTTTCTAAAGAGTATGTCCATCTCTTGCTCTACAATTAGTTCAGGTAAATCAAAGGATATATTTTTTAGCAATGCCCCTATAAGTTGCTCTTTTAATTCCTTATTATAAAGCTCATTTTTTTGCTCCATTTCAAGCTGTGCTTTTATGTCGCTTTTTAGTGTCTCAAGCGTAGCTTCCTCTCCGGCAATACTCTTAGCAAAGTCCTCATCAATTTTTACTTTATCTTTTTGCAGAATCTTATGCAAGCTTACCTCAAAACTCGCCTCCTTACCCGCTAAATGCGCAGCTTGATACTCTGCTGGAAATGTAACCTGTATCGTGCGTTTCTCACCCTTTTTCATACCAATAAGCGCGTCCTCAAATCCCGGAATAAATTGATTAGAACCAATAACAAGATTGAAGTTCTCTCCCTTGCCGCCATCAAATGCTTTTCCATCAATAAATCCTTCAAAATCAATATTTGCTGTATCATCTTTTTGTAATGCCCTATCCTCTACTATTTCGCTTAAAGGCGCGCGATTTTTGGCAATTTCTTCCAAACGCTCATCTATTTGTGCTTTCGTAATAACCTTTAACTTCACTTCAGGCACATATTCCTCGACCTTATCAAGCTCAAATGTAGGCATTATGCTTAATTTAATTTCAAGTTCTATATCACTTTCACCTTTATCAAATTTAGAAATTATAGGATTGCCAATAAGCGCATTTGGGGCGATGCCAAGCTCCTTGAGTGCAGATTCTAATATATCTTGTATTGCTGCTTGTTGTGCATCTTGCTCAACCTGCTCTTTATAGCGTGTTTTAATGACTTTTGCAGGGACCTTGCCCTTCCTAAATCCATCAATCTTGACACTCTTTGCAATCTTTTTAACAACTCCTTCCATTTTCGTCTCGAGCACCTTAAGTGCAATTTTACCATCAACAATGGCATTAGCGTTGTTTGTGCGTTTTGTTGTGAAATTCATTAGGCTTCCTTAATCAAATAAAAAAGTATAATTTGGTATTCTATAATAAAAAATCTTAAAAGTAGGTTTTATAATGCCATTATCTCAAATCAAGCAAAAGCTCCAAAACAATATCAATCTTTCCCCAAGCTATGGACATTTAGTAAAAGTAATGCAAAATATGCTTGTAGCCGATGGAGTAAAACCATCTGTGGGAGATATTGTCAAAATTCTTCCTTCTTATAATAATAAACATTTTTCAAAATCCAATAAAGCCCATCATAATAAGCCAATTAAACAGCATACTTCTCTGTCTCGCACTCACAGCTTGGGTATGGTTATAGCCATTGAGGGAGAGCATTTTTTTATCAGTCCTTTTTCATTTACCGAGGGGCATAAATGTGGCGATAGAGTGGAGATTCTTAATCCGGGCTTACAAATCCCTGTAGGAAAGCATATTTTAGGGAGGGTTGTGAATCCGCTAGGAGAGCCTATCGATGGTAAGGGTGCGCTTAATGCCACAGCCGCTACACCGCTTATGCGCTCCCCCATTGGTGCGCTCAAACGTGGCTTAATCGATGAGGTGTTTGAAGTGGGCGTAAAGTCTATTGATTCTATCCTCACTTGTGGTAAAGGGCAAAAAATGGGCATTTTTGCTGGTTCAGGTGTGGGAAAATCTACGCTTATGGGCATGATAGTGCGTGGTTCAAATGCACCAATTAAGGTTATTGCGCTCATTGGTGAGAGAGGCAGAGAAGTCCCTGAATTTATACACAAGAATCTTAATGATGATTTGACAAATACCATTCTTGTGGTGGCAACTAGCGATGATTCCCCGCTTATGCGTAAGTATGGCGCATTTAGCGCAATGGCAATAGCCGAGTATTTTAAATCTCAAGGCAATGATGTGCTTTTCATTATGGATTCTGTAACGCGCTTTGCTATGGCACAGCGTGAAATCGGCTTAGCCTTAGGAGAACCGCCAACAAGCAAGGGCTATCCACCATCTGTGCTGACATTATTGCCTCAACTGATGGAACGTGCGGGCAAGGAAGATGACATAGGCTCTATTACTGCATTTTTTACCGTGCTTGTGGAAGGCGATGACTTAAGCGATCCCATCGCAGACCAAAGCCGCTCTATACTTGATGGGCATATCGTGTTAAATCGCGATTTGACAGATATGGGGATTTACCCACCTATCAATATTCTTGCCTCTGCCTCACGTCTTATTAATGACATCATTACACCCGAACATTTGCAGGCTGTGCGGAAATTCAGGCGATTATACTCTCTCATTAAGGAAAATGAAGTGATTATCCGCATTGGAGCATATCAAAAGGGATCTGATGCGGAACTTGATGAAGCCATTAATAAACGTCCGTTAATGGAATCTTTTTTAAAGCAAGAAATGGACGAAAAATGGGATTTTACATCTTCCTTACAAGAACTTTTGCATATTATGGGTGAATAAATAAATTATTATCTTTATTATATCTTTCTATATACATTAAATTAATTATAAAATGATAAAATCTAGCGCTTTCTTAGCAAGGTTAAAATAAACTTTACTTTTTAATACGATGTCAAACACAAACCAGGAGTTAAAGTATGAAAAGAGTCTATTTAGACAATAACGCAACGACAATGCTTGACCCAAGCATAAAAGCGCTGATGGAACCATATTTTTGTGAAAAATTTGGGAATCCAAATAGCCTTCACAAATACGGCACGGAAACCCACCCAGCTATCGCACAAGCTATTGAGTATCTCTACAATGGCATTAATGCCGCTGATAATGATGATATTATCATTACAGGCTGCGCGACAGAATCTAATAATTGGGTGATTAAGGGCGTATATTTTGACAAAATATACAATAAGAACAAAAATCATATTGTTACCACAGAGGTGGAACACCCCGCTGTGCGTGCTACTTGTGCTTTCTTAGAAACGCTTGGCGTGGAGGTAACCTATCTGCCTATTAATCAAAATGGCACAATCACCGCAGAGCAAGTGCGCGAGGCATTAAGAGATGATACCGCGCTTGTAAGCATTATGTGGGCAAATAATGAAACTGGGCTAATCTTCCCTATTGAAGAGATAGGTGCGCTCTGCAAAGAAAAAGATGTGCTTTTCCACACAGACGCAGTGCAAGCTATTGGGAAGATTCCCGTTGATGTGCAAAAGGCACAGGTGGATTTCCTAAGCTTTAGCGCACATAAGTTCCACGGACCTAAGGGCGTTGGAGGATTATATATCCGCAAAAATGTAGAGCTCACACCACTTTTACACGGAGGGGAACATATGAGGGGCAGACGCTCAGGCACACTCAACGTCCCCTATATTGTTGGTATGGGCGAAGCGATGAGACTAGCTCATCAATTCCTTGATTTTGAACTCACAGAAGTGCGAAGACTTCGTGATAAGCTAGAGGACGCGCTTTTATCTATCCCTGATGTGTTTGTGGTAGGCACAAGGGAAAATCGTGTGCCAAACACTACACTTATTAGTGTGCGGGGCATTGAAGGCGAGGCTATGCTATGGGATTTAAACAAAGCAGGGATTGCTGCCTCCACCGGAAGCGCTTGTGCGAGTGAAGATTTAGAGGCAAATCCTGTGATGGTAGCTATCGGCGCAGATAAGGAATTAGCCCATACGGCAATTAGAATCTCCTTAAGCCGCTTTACCACCAATGAGGAGATTGACTACACCATAGAAGTCTTTAAAAAAGCTGTGGAAAGGCTAAGGGCAATTTCAAGCTCATATAACGCATAAAACAACAAAAAAAGGAAAACAAAATGGCAAAAAATGATTTAATCGGGGGCGCACTTTGGGACGCCTACTCAAACAAAGTAAGTGAGAGAATGGATAACCCCACACATTTGGGGGTTTTGACACAAAAGGACGCTGATGAGCGAGGCGCGAAACTTATCGTAGCTGATTATGGCGCAGAATCCTGTGGCGATGCAGTGCGACTGTATTGGCTCGTGGATAATGATGATAGAATCATTGACGCGAAATTTAAAAGCTTTGGCTGTGGGACAGCAATCGCAAGTAGCGATATGATGGTAGAACTTTGTCTTGGAAAAAAGGTGCAAGAAGCAGTGAAAATCACTAATCTTGATGTCGAACACGCCTTGCGTGATGACCCTGACACACCTGCTGTGCCGGGGCAAAAAATGCACTGCTCGGTGATGGCGTATGATGTGATTAAAAAAGCTGCGGGAATCTATCTAGGCAAGGATGCAGAAGACTTTGAAGATGAAATTATCGTATGTGAATGTGCCAGAGTTAGTCTCTCTACGATTAAAGAGGTGATTAAACTCAATGATTTAAAGAGTGTTGAGGAGATTACTAATTATACTAAGGCGGGGGCATTTTGCAAAAGCTGTGTCAAGCCTGGAGGACACGAGAAAAGGGAATATTATTTGGTAGATATTCTTGCTCAAGTGCGTGAGGAAATGGAAAGAGAAAGTCTCAAAAATGTCGTGCAAAAAGGCGCGGAGGGGAATCTAGCCTTCAAAGAAATGACTATGGTACAAAAAGTAAAGAGTATTGATAAAGTCATTGATGATAATATCCGCCCTATGCTGATGATGGACGGAGGCGATATGGAGATTTTAGACATTAAAGATACAAGCGATGGGCATATTGATGTGTATATCCGCTATTTGGGCGCGTGCAGTGGCTGCGCGAGTGGGGCTACCGGCACACTTTTTGCGATAGAATCTGTTCTCCAAGAACAGCTAGATTCTCACATACGAGTGCTACCCATATAAGCTAAAATTCAATTAAGCATAGAAACCCAGATTTTTATGCTTAATTCGCAAGCAAAAAGCCAATTTTATTACACAAAAATAAAAATAGAGCGGTAGCTTCATTCCTCTCCATTCACAGAGAATAACTCACTTTTAAGATAATCTTATTTGACCTCAAAAACAATCCATTATTAATACTCTTCCAATCTCTCCACAAAACACGAAGCTTGTGTCCTTTATATACTTTTAGAGATGAAAGAGAGAGGTAATCACTGCAAAAAGATAAACCCCCGCCTTCCTCTGCTTTTAAAGATATGTTCTTTCCCTTATCGCATACTTTTTTAAAGGTCTTTTATCTTTAACCTACTTAATAGATAAGAAGATGGATATATGCTAAAAACAAAGTAAAAAATGATGCCTTCATAAGGACAAAATATTCTTAAAATATCTTATCAAGCAATAGCCATTGCTAAAATTTAACTCCTTTAAACCAATCCGCTAGACAAAAATGAAACTTGATTGTTAAATCAATAATTCTTATCTTTAATGGATTTTTTAAGCATAGATAATTTAAAGAATCGCGAAATATATCCTTGCAGAACTTCCTTCCTTCTACCAAGAGTGTATGGCATTTTAGTACGCATCAAGAGATAAAACTGGCTCAAATCCCACAATAATATAACATTAAGAATCTAATCTAAGATTCTATATTTTTCTAAAAATGCCTCATTTGTATCATCAAGCAAACCTTTCTCTTGCAATCGTTTGATGACAGCGGGATTGCAATTTGTATCCATAGGCCATTCGCGTAAATGTCTATCGCACTTGCCCTTTTGTGTCGCATCGATAAACACAAGGCTACTAGCAATGAGTATATCTCGCTTGGCATCGATATTATTCACAATGCGCCAAGTGAGCATATAGGGGTTATCGAGGGCATTATTTATAGAATCTACAAAAATCACTATACTTAAATGTGATTGTAATGTCTCAAAATATGCCATATTTGCCTTAAGTGCGTTAAAAATATTATCTTTTTTATCCACGCTAACAATGCAAATAGGATTAGGCGTGTGTGTGAAATACTGCTTCAAACCCTTTGCATTTGGGAATAAATGTGCGCATTTTTGCCATAACTCCTCATCACTTAAAGCTTTAAAATGTGGTTTGCTCACGGGGGTAATCGCCTCAATGCCTAGCTTGCCTCCGTGCGCAAATGTGGGGCTTGAATGATCGAGTGCATCGCAGATTCCCTCTGTAATCAGTAATTTATCTGGTGCAAATCGCTCTAACACATAAGTGCCAAAGGATTCATAATCTGTTAAATCTGGAGCATTTTCATCAACAAAAATGGCGTGTTTTACAAAACTCATCTGCCCTACACCCCAAAAATTGTGCATAATCTGCTGTGCGTGGCTTGGATATTGAGGCTTGATTTTTGCAAAAATAAGATTATGAAAAACACCATTTTCTGGCATATGATAGTCAATCAAGCCGTGTGCAGTAGTTTGCAATAATGGCAAAAATACGCGCTCTGTCAAATAGCCCATATATTTATCTTCAAGCGGAGGTTTGCCAACGATTGTGGCAGGAAAAATAGGTTTTTTACGCATTGTGATTGCGCTCACTTCAAGCACAGGATAAGGCTCAATAGGCGTATAGAATCCTGTATGGTCGCCAAATGGTCCTTCATCACGCATTTGTGTAGTATCTACCCAACCCTCAATTACAATATCTACATCATTTGGCACAAAAAGTGGATTAGTAATGCAAGGACAAAGCACAGGTTTTTTTGCTCGTATGAAACCATAAAGCATAAGCTCAAAAATCCCCATAGGCAAGGGAGCTTGTCCGCACCAAATATACAGAGGATCACCCCCAAGTGCAATACTCACAGGCATTTTTTGTCCAGCTTGTTTGTATTGATGAAAGAAATGCTGTGAATCTTTGTGAATCTGCCAATGTAGTCCTAAATGCGTCTCATCATACACTTGCAAACGATACATTCCTAGATTTTTCTGTGTGCCTTGAAGATTCTGCGTATAGACTTGCCCCATAGTGATAAACGCCCCACCATCTTTCTCCCAAGTCGTAAGAACAGGCAAATCAAAAAGATTCAGATTCTCCATTTGCACGATCTCTTGGCATAAACCGCGTTTTTTGCTGTATTTGGGAAAGGCATAGCGCAAAGTATAGAGCTCTTTTAGCTTATTAAATAACTGCCCTATGCCCTTTGGCGGAGTGAATGCAAGGAGATTACGAATATCCTGTGCAATTTGCGGTATGGGCTTATCTAAAAGCAAATCAAGCCTTTTTTGTGAGCCAAAAACATTCATTAACACAGGTATATCAAATCTCTTGCCGCTTTTAGCACATATAGGATTTGTAAAAAGAAGCGCCTTACTTGTAGATTTTTTCACTTCAATATAAGCAAGTTGGGGGATTTCTAAATAAATATCAAGGGGCTCATCAATAATTTTTAACTCATTATGAGATTGCAAAAATACAATGAGTTTAGCAGAATCTAAAGCCATTCAATAGCTCCATAAAATTGAGTGGATTTGGATAAAAGTGTAGATTCTGTTTTTACAGAATCTACACAGAGGCGATTGCAAACTTTAGAAATGCAAGCCTATGAGTGCTTGAATCGTGTGCATTTTAGCCTTTACGTTGCCTATTTCAAACTCTGGATTTTGATAAGTATAAAGCACACCTAAAGAAACAGGGATAAAATCAATCTTTAGCTTCAATCCTGCATTATAAGAAATAGTATCCTTAAAAAGTCTATTAAAACTTGAATAATTCACACCCACATAAGGAGTAAGACGTGCAACAATTAGCCCGATATTGTATCCCGCAGATATGCCATATTGGAAATTCGTAAAGCTATCAGTTGTGCTTGTTTTTTTGTTATAATCATATTTTATTTGTGGAGCGACAACAAAATCAAATGCTCCAAGCCATATACGACCGAATGCACCATAATTAGTTATGTCTTGTTTTGCATCACCATAAGAGAGCTTTGTCTGTCCTGCAAGTAAGCCAATCTCTGGGCTAAACTCAAATCCCATAATACTTGCGGCAAACATTTGCATACTTAAAACAGCCGAACCTAAAAAGCCAAATACAATTTTTTTCATTATAATCTCCTTGCATTGAAAAATTAAGGCAGTATTATAATCAAAATATGTTAAAAAAATATAAGCCATAATAAAATGACTTCAGGCATCACTTACAATCAGCATAATTTTTGTATTTTTAGATATAAAAACTGAAACGATTTTGCCATAGCTTATAAAATTGCTTTGCATAATCGCAATGGCAAACATTGCTTTAAAGCAAATTAAGCTAGAATCTTAAAATATTTTAAGCATTAAGACAGGAGGCAGTATGACGATTAATGATTCCAAAATGTATTTCAATCGGGAGCTTTCGTGGCTTAAGTTTAATACACGTGTACTAAATGAGGCTAAAAATACAAATATTCCACTCTTAGAGCGTTTAAAATTTGTAGCTATTTATGGCACGAATCTTGATGAGTTCTATATGATACGTGTGGCGGGATTAAAACGACTCTATGCGAGTGGTATTACCGAAGTGGGTGCAGATAAACTTACCCCTTTGCAGCAACTTAAAAGCATACGAGAACAGCTTGATAAAGAAAAGAATGTGCTTGAGGGCATTTTCAAAGAAATTCAAGATGGATTAGCAAAAGAGGGTATGCACATAAAACGTGTCTCTCAACTCAATGATGAGCAAAAAAAACAACTCCACGAGTATTTTATTAATTATCTCTACCCTGTTATCGTGCCTGTGGTGGTAGATGCTACTCACCCATTCCCGCATTTAAATAACCTTAGCTTTGCCATTGCTCTACAACTAAAAAGTTTGCATAATGGCAGCCTCAAATTTGCAATGGTGAGAATCTCACGCTTACTTTCACGATTTGTAGAGATTGAAAGCGGCATATTTGTCGCCATAGAGGACATTGTAGGGGAATTTGCAAGTGAATTATTTGGGGATTATGAGATTATGAATTATGTCCCCTTTAGAATCACGCGTAATGCGGATATGGAGATAGAAGAGGAGGAAGCTGATGACTTTATAGAATTAATGAGTGAGGGGCTAAAAACCCGGAGGAAGGGTGAAGTGGTGCGGCTTGAAGTAGGCACAGATAAAGATACAAGCCTGCTTGATTTTATCAATTCTCATTTAAAAGTAGATAGCAAAGATATTTATATGTATCGCATTCCGCTTAATCTTAGCGGACTTTGGGAACTTGTAGGAAGCAAGGCGTATGCACATCTTACTATTCCGCCTTTCAATCCTAAGACCTTACCCCCCCTTCACAGCAATGTAGAGATTCTCTCCACAATGGAAAATCACGATATTGTACTTTTTCACCCTTATGAGAGCTTTGACCCGGTGGTGAATTTTATCCAAAGTGCGGCAAAAGACCCCGATGTACTATCTATCCGTATGACGCTTTATCGCGTGGGGAAAAATTCGCCCATCGTCAAAGCCCTCATTCAAGCTGCGGAGAACAATAAGCAAGTAACTGCACTTGTGGAGCTTAAGGCGCGATTTGATGAGGAGAATAATCTCCATTGGGCACATTCTTTAGAATCTGCTGGAGCCCACGTAATCTATGGTGTGCCGGGCTTAAAGGTGCACGCTAAAATCGCCCTTGTGATTAAAAAAGTAGGCAATACCCTCAAAGAATATGTCCATCTTAGCACAGGTAATTACAATCCTAGCACGGCAAAAATCTATACGGATATTTCGCTCCTTACTTGCAATAGCGCATTTGCAAAAGATGCCATAAAACTTTTTCACTCCCTCTCCACAGGCTCGTGCTATCGCACAAAGCTTGATTGCTTGATGATTGCTCCCACACAGATTAAAACAAAAATCCTAGAACTTATAGAAAATGAGATAAAGGCTGGAACTGAAGGACGTATCATTATGAAATGTAATGCGTTTGTTGATGTAGATGTAATACGCGCTTTATATCGTGCCTCAATAGCAGGGGTTAAAATCGACCTTATTGTGCGGGGTGTGAGTGCATTGCGTCCGGGAATCAAGGGTGTGAGCGAGCATATCCGCGTCTTTTCTATTGTGGGTAAATACCTCGAACACGCTAGAATCTACTATTTTAAACACGATAAAGTTGGAATTTACTTTGCTTCGGCGGATATTATGCCTCGTAATCTCGAAAGACGCGTGGAGATTCTCACGCCAAGCCTTAACGTAGATATGAGCAAACGTCTAATGGAAATCTTGCAAATGCAGCTTAATGACAATGTGCAAATGTATGAATTACAAAGCAATGGCGAGTATCACAAAGTACCTCATACAGATAAGCCATTTAGCTCACAGCTCGCCTATGAAGAGTATGTAAATGCTATTTATGGGGATTCTGTGCGAAATGATGAAGTAAGCAAGGCAAAGAAACTTGCTAAAAGAATGCTTAAAGAAAGTTGATTCCATCATTAAAAATTGAGAGATGAAGGAGTGGTGTCCCCAATGCGATTCGAACGCATGACCTCACGATTAGGAATCGTGTGCTCTATCCTGCTGAGCTATGAGGACAGACATAGGCTTAATATAAGCTAAAAGTTGGCATTCTACACTTTTGCGTGAGATAAATCAAGTCAAAAAGTGCCAAATAGGCATTTTTGTGATAGAATATATGTTTTTGCTTAAAATCAATGTTGATACGAGATGAAGGAGAAACTATGGCGATTAAACTAGCGATTAATGGCACAGGACGCATTGGGCTAAGTGCAGCTAGAATCATTGGTGAGCGCGATGATGTAGAGCTTGTGGCTATCAATAGCACGGCAGATATGGATACATTGGTACATTTGCTGCGTTATGATTCTGTACACAGAATCTATAAAGACGTGCAAAAGCTTAATGATAGCACTTTGCGTATTGGCAAGAGTAAAAATGTCAAACTCTTAAGCAATAGAGACCCGCTCAAACTTGATTTTGGTGAGGCAGTGGGGCTTTTGGAATGCACGGGCAAGTTTAATGCACTTGAAAAATCAAGTGTGCATCTTAAAGGCAAGATTCAAAGAGTGATTATCTCTGCCCCTGCTGATAATACGCCGACTTTTGTCTATGGAGTTAATCATAAGGACTATGCGGGGGAAAAGGTGATTTCAAATGCCTCCTGCACGACAAATTGTCTTGCACCCATTGTAAAGGTGCTTGATAGTGCCTTTGGTATTGAAAATGGCTTAATGAGCACAATCCATAGCTACACAAACGACCAGAATCTCCTTGATGTGAAGCATAAAGACTTGCGAAGAGCGCGTGCGGCGGCTCTCAATATGATACCTACAAGCACAGGAGCGGCAAAGGCAATAGGGCTTGTATTACCTCATTTAGCGGGTAAGCTTAATGGCATTGCTGTGCGTGTGCCTACACCTGATGTGAGCTTGGTAGATTTAAGTGTGAATCTTAACAAAGAAGTAAGCAAAGAGGACATAAATGAAGCCTTTTATCAAGCACAAAGTGGGCAAAGCATGGAGGGTGCAATGAAAGGGCTTATTCTTGTTGATGATGAGCAGAGAGTATCAAGCGACTTTATCGGCTCAAATGCAAGTGCGATTATTATCCCTGACAAAAGTATAGCTATTGGGAAAAGTGCGAAGCTTCTCGCGTGGTATGATAATGAAATGGGCTACACACATCGCCTTGTGGATATGAGTGCCTTTGTATGCAAGAATCTCTAAGGCATAGCTTGTGCTTACATTTTCATCACATTTTAAAGACATAGCCCCTAGCAAAGAAGCACAAGATAGACTTTTTAATGCGATATTGCAAGAGAGGCAAATGCAAAAAAGTGGCTACTATAATTTGCCTTATGACAATCAAGCCCTTGAAGAAGCATATCAATATGTGCGTCAAAATGAAGCCTTTTTAGATACTATCGCTCATTTGGTGATTATCGGTGTGGGTGGCAGCTCTCTTGGGCTAAAAGCCATAGATTCTATGCTGAGGCATTTGCCTTGCAGGAAAAAGCTAGATTTGATATTTTTAGAGCATACTGACCCGCTGCATATTACCCAAAGCCTCGAACATATTAGCATTCAAAATGCCCTTTTTATCGTTATTTCTAAATCCGGCACGACTATTGAAAGCATATCATTGCTCAAATATATGCTTGATAGATATGAGATATTGCAAAATGCCCAAAACAAGGCGCATTTGTTTGTAATTACAGATAATCGCTCTCCGCTTGAATCTTGGGCAAAGCAGCACAATCTGCATTGCTTTCATATCCCCCCAAATGTTGGCGGGAGATTCTCTATTTTAAGCGCAGTAGGTATAGTACCTTTAGCAATTTTAGGCTTTGATGTTGAGGCACTTTTGCGCGGTGGGAGAAATATGGCAGATGATTTTTTTGAACGCAGGGCAGAGCATATCTTACATAAAGCCCTTGTATATGCTACATACAGAGAACAAATCCCTATGAATGTGCTTTTTTCATACTCAAGCTTTTTTGAACATTTCAATGCGTGGTATGTGCAGCTATGGGGGGAGAGCTTAGGGAAAATTAATGTCCATCACCAAAAGATAGGATTAACGCCCATCGCGCTTATTGGCAGTATCGATCAGCATTCATTTTTACAGCTTATCGTGCAGGGCAAAGCAGATAAAAGCGTTACATTCCTAAGCGTTAACCCCGCACATAACCTTATACCCTGCATCCCCTCGCTTGAGCTTACATTTTTAGAATCTACTGATTTTGTTAATGGTAAAAGCTTTGCGACCCTGCTTAACAATCAGCGCATTGCAACTATGCAGACCATAGCAAATGAGGGGATTCTTACCGATTGCATTGAGGTGATGAGATTATGCGAGGAGAGTATAGGAATGCTGATTATGTATTTTGAGCTACTCACTTCTTGTATGGGAATCCTCTTTGAAATCAATACCTACGACCAACCCGGTGTAGAATATGGCAAACAAAGGCTTAAAGCCCTGTTTGACGTATAAGTGAAATATTTTTCTAATACATAAGATAATGATTCTGCTAAAAATTAGCATTATTTGCAGATTTATTTTGCATTTCAAGAAAATATAATAGCAAACCAAATTAAGATAAAGATAATAAATAAGCTAAAACCTTGTGTTTTTATCGCCTCTTTGGTATCTTTTGGGTGTTTTGGAGGTTTTATCATCTTTATCCTCTTGCTTTGATTTCACACTAAGATACAAAGGCACTCCTGTGAAATCAAAATGCTCCCTTAGTATATTAATCAAATATCGTTTGTAGCTAAAGTGCAAACTCTTTGGGCGATTGCTTATAAGGGCTATTCGAGGGGGCTTTATATCATATTGTGTCGCGTAATAAATCTTTACCAATTTGCCGTGATCGCTTGGGATATGATGCGCACTTATCGCCCTAGCTATCACATCATTAAGTGTGCTTGTGGGGATTCTATAACAAAATCGCTCATAGACTTTAAGAATCTCCATTTTAAGTTTATCGATATTGCGCCCACTAAGCGCACTTAGAGTAATCACAGGCGCAAAGGACAAAAAGGGAAAGCGATGAGTAAAAGCTCTCTTTATCTCCTCAAAACTCGCATATTTTTTATCCCACTTATTAAGCACTATAATCACCCCTAACGCATATTTAGGGATAAGAGAGCTAATCTTTTCATCTAATTCTACAAATGGCTCACTTACATCAAGCACCAAAATAGCGATATGGCTTTGAGAGAGTATGGTATTTGTTCTAAGAAGTGCAAATTTTTCAATTCCTTCAATCTTCCCCGCCCTGCGAATCCCCGCCGTATCGACAAACCTTATACTTTTCCCCTCGATATGCATCTCATCATCGACAGGATCAATAGTCGTCCCAGCCACCTCGCTTACCACACTGCGCTCTTTGCCCACAAGTGCATTTAAAAGTGAGCTTTTACCGACATTCACTCGCCCGATAATACCCACGCAAATGCTTTCATTTACCTCACTTTGAGGCTCTTGCAAGATTCCTAAAAATTCCTCTAAACTCTCATCTATCTCACCTTGCTTAAATTGCTCCCTTAGCTGATTTTCTACGCTTTGCTCTTTACTAAGACAAAGTGTGTCAAAAATATTTTCAAGCAAAGATGTTATGCCTCGATTGTGCTGCACCGAGATAAAGCACATATCTTGTGTCCCAAATGCGTTAAAATCCCACGCTCTCTGCTTAATCTTGTCATTATCAACCTTATTTATCACAAGCATTAAGGGCTTTTTGTGCTTTTGCAATGTGCGGAAATAGGCTATATCATCATCTTGAGGGATAGTGCTTCCATCAACCATATAGAGTATCATATCCGCCTCTAAAGCTGCCTTTTGGGAATGCTCACTCACTTTTGCAAAAAGTCCTTGTGTCTTTTCAAGCCCACCCGTATCGATAATCTCCACTTCCACACCACTAATGCTAAAAGAAGCCTTTTTCACATCACGCGTCGTGCCACTTATGGCAGAGGTGATAGCTAACTGCTGCTTAATGAGACGATTAAAAAGTGAGCTTTTGCCGACATTTGGTTTGCCCACAATCGCAATGCTTTTCATTAATATGTCCTTATGACTTATGATAATACTCAATTCTTAAAGGATACATAGCAAACAAAATGTATTTTTAAGAATCCTTTAATCAAATATTTTTTATAACGATATGTTAGCTAAAGTTGGATTTACCTTGATAAGATTCACAAGGAGATACTATGAAAAAAAATTGTTTTATAGTCTGCTTTTTGCTTTTTTGCATCGTTATAGCCGATGATTTGGAAGATAATGCCAACAAAGCAAACGCTAAAGAAGTATTTGTAGATGAGGGTATAGCCTTTATACTCCATAAAAATGATGCACAATTTGCTATGTTTGGAAATTCTTACGTGCTTATACCTCTCTCACAAGCTCTTAAAAACTTCATCAGTCAGCAAAATTCTAAACTTAAAATACGCACCTTGCGTTCAGGAAATAATACGACACAAATTTACAGTCAAGGTAAAGAGATTCTTTTTTATTATTCAGGCATTAAAGGTGCTGATTTATACAATAAAATTGCGCCTAAAAATTTTAAACTTATCCCTCAAACACACATTGATGAAAGCAATCCTAGTGAAACCACTTATTTTTATAAAATTGAGGGTTTTGATAAAGCCATTCTCCACTCTCCCTGCCACATCGTGCAAAATAAACATTTTATTCAAGATAGGGCAAGGGGTGAAATGCTTATTAACCCTGATAGTGATATTAATCCCAAACTTGCTAGTCAAAAACCTATTGAACTCATTTTAAAATGCGAGATTTTAGACTAAATAAGCCAAATATAAAATGAGATTGCTTATAATGCAGTCCAAACTTCACTTCAAAGGCACTCTATGCGTGGATTCAAAATCTTTAGCGGTTCAGCCCATACGCTTTTTAGTAATGAACTTGCAAAATATCTTGATGTCAGTTTATCCAAAGCTACGATTAATCGCTTTAGCGATGGTGAGATTAATGTACAAATTGGTGAATCTGTGCGGGGAAAAGATGTTTTCATCATTCAGCCTACTTGTGCGCCCACAAATGATAACCTTATGGAGCTACTCATTATCACTGACGCATTAAGACGAAGTGGGGCAAATAGCATTAATGCAGTGATTCCATACTTTGGCTATGCAAGACAAGATAGGAAAGCCTCTCCTCGTGTGCCTATTAGCGCAAAACTTGTGGCAAACCTCATCGAACAAAGCGGCGTTCATCGCGTGATTACGATGGACTTACACGCGGGGCAAATTCAGGGATTCTTTGATATACCTGTGGATAATCTCTATGGTTCGATTGTATTCGCAGATTATTTACGTGCGAAATCTTTTAAGAATCCTATTATCGCTTCACCTGATATTGGGGGTGTGGCAAGGGCACGATATTTTGCCGATAGGATGGGTATGGATTTGGTGATTGTGGATAAAAAGCGCGAGAGGGCAAATGAAAGCGAAGTAATGAACATCATCGGCGATGTGCAAGGCAAAGATGTGATACTTGTCGATGATATGATTGATACCGCTGGGACGATGTGTAAGGCAGCTGATATGCTGAAATCACGTGGGGCAAATAGCGTGATGGCTCTAGGCACTCACCCTGTACTTAGTGGTCCAGCATTTGAGAGAATTGCTAAAAGTGCACTTGATGAAGTGGTGGTTACAAACTCCATTCCCTTGCGTATCACTCACACTAAGGTCAAGGTTCTTAGCGTTGCCCCGCTTTTTGCAGAAGTAATTCGCAGAATCTACCATAACGAAAGCGTTAATTCACTCTTTATTTAAACAACAAATGGAACATATAGAAATTCTCACGCTCATAAGCATTGCATTTTTTGCTTCACTCGGGCACTGCGTGGGTATGTGTGGAGGAATCGTCTTAGCCTTTAGCGCACTCTATGCCCCCGCACAAAATACGACAAAATATGTCTTTCTCTCTCAAATCCCTCTCCAACTCCTCTATCATAGCGGCAAAATCACTACTTATTGTGTGCTGGGCTTTATCGCTGGGAGTTTGGGTTATTTAAGCGCACCAAATGAGACAATAAAATATGCTATTTTGCTCGTAGTGGGAATCTTGCTCGTGCTAGGTGGCTTGGGGATAGCACAATTTATACCTATTAAGCACTATTCTTTTAAGATTCCATTTTCTAGGAAAGTGCTTCATTTTATGCAAAATCTCCTCACCCAAGGCTCAAAATGGCGGTTATATATGCTTGGCTTATGCAATGGCTTACTGCCTTGCGGGATTGTATATTACTTCCTACTCACTGCCGCAGTAGCCGGAAATGGCATAAATGGCGCAATAGTAATGGGGATTTTTGGCGTGTGTGCGATGCCCTCACTCTTTATCTTAGGACTTGTGAGCGCGAGTGCGCAACGCAAACGGACTCTTTTTTTGCGTTTAAGCGGCATAGGTATGGTAATATTAGGATTCTATGAAATATATAAGGCACTCAAGGTATTTTATACTTTGTAGTTTTACTCATCTTTACTGACAGAAAAAACAAATCGTATAGCACACCCACTTCTTGAAGCATAACTTAGGGAGTGAGACAGCATTGAATGATTTATAGAATAGAGCAAGATTGTATATCGCCAAATCAATCTCTTGTTGATTATTAGGCTACCCACTTTTACACTTAAGCTCCTCTATCTTGTAGAGAAAGAAAAGTAAAATACATACCAAAACTATATTTGATAAATAAACTCAAAAATAGACAAACTTGATGCTCTTTATTGCTCATAAGCCTTTAAGCTGTGTTTTTGCTCCTTTTAATCTACCTTGCCCGAGCCAAGCACAGATACAGATTTAACACATAAAATCTTAGCAAGTTTAAGCAAAGCAGGGATTTGTGCTTCCTTTATCGCCTTTTCTAGCTTTTCACTCTCTGCCTTATCACCGCTCACAAGCAGCACAGTACTCTCACCTTTTTGCTATTATCTACAGCTACGGCGACATATTTCAAACTCTCATCAATCTCATATTTTTCACAAGTTTTGCTACCTCCTCCTTAATCTCCCAAAGGCTTACCATTTCGCCGACCACTTTTGCAAATCGCGAGTATCTATCCACGCCCTGCCAAGCGTAGGCAGTATCTCACATTGTAAAGTCCACATAGTAAAAGGGAGTTCAAAGACCTTAGCTTCTACACGTTCTACAACAAATAAAAACAGATATGCCGCATCAATGCCTAAAACAGCAGCATACCGATATTTTGGATAAAGTTATTTCCCGTTAGAATCTTCCCAAGCTCTCCCTCTTTAGCGTGGCATTGTATCAGTGCATTAAATGACGCAATAAACAAAGCCCCACCCATACTAAATAAGAAAATTATAATCACATAAGGCGCAAGTGAAGAGGAACTTAAAAGTAGCATACCTATCAAGCACACAAGTGCTCCACTAAGAGGGATAAACTCTGTTTCAGTATAATGCTTTAAGAATCGCCCTGCGATGACAGAGCCTATAATAATCCCAAAGCCCGAGCAGCCAATAATCATTTACACCTTAAAGGTATCAAGCTTTAAACATATCGCTTTCACATAGGCAGGGAAAGAAGCTAAAAGCAGTTCAAAAAAGACCAAAGATGAGATTTAAGTGAATCTCCTTTAAAATATGCCTCTCTATCAAAAGTCTTTTGCGTAGGTTGGGTTAATGTAAGCAAACGATCACATAAAAACACCTCAAACACCACATATAATATTAAGATAAAGCCAAGTGGTGCAACACTCTGTAATATATCGCCCTTTTGTGCTAAGAATCCTAACCCGCTTGAGGCAAACATTACTTCAAAAAATAATGAAAAGCAGCTCATACCCGCTAAAATCACTACTGCTTGCATAGCGCCATTGCCCTACACAAGCAAATCTTTACCCACCAAATCCTTAATAAAACCATATTTTGCAGGAGCATAAATAGCCGATTGTGCTGCCATAAGCAAAGTAGCCATAAACACCAGCCAAAAGAAGTAAAAACATAATGTAATCACAATACTTGGCAACAGCCCGACCCAAGCGCATAAACGCATAACGATATTTTTAGGAATTTATCCGCTATAAATCTTGATGGAGTAAAAAGAAAGATAAGAGGGAAAAAAATAAAGGTATTGATAATACTTTATAAGAAGTGTTAATTCGCTACCATCATATACTTATAAAATGTATTTTGAATGGGAATCTTATGTCCCAAATCCATGAAAACATAAAGCCTGTAATTTTCTCTAATTGAGATATCTTTATCTTTACGCAATTATCAAATTATGCTTATCGCTCACTTAGAATCTTTATTTTGCCATTTTCGACAACTACATACATATCTTTTTTGCCTAGGGAGTTAAAGCTTGGTTTGCCATTCAATGTTGCCTTATAATCTTGGATAAAACTTATGCGATACATATTGCGGTGTCCTTCATTAGGGTAGATGGATACATTGATGTTAGAAATACGGATAGTTTTTGTCTCATTTTTTTCAAATACATTCTTTTTGTGTTCACTAAATGTGCGGAAACTCATACCATCAGGACGATAAAAATCCTTTTCATCATAGAAACTAAGATAACTTGCCAAATCACCTTTTTGCCAAACATCTTTCCATCGATAGAGGCTTGAAAGCACGAGGGCGAGTTCATCTATACTAGCGGGTTTGAAGGTATCTTCATAGGTGATAAGCATTGTTTTTCGCCAATCAATGAGATTATCATATTTTTTCAGTAATTCATTATCAATAGCTATACAGCCCCGAGTATTTAACTCTTCTCTATCACCATTAAGTGGTAAGCCGTGTATCCATATCCCACCACCGGTTTTTTTGAGCGATTTATCATATACATTTGGATAGCTTGTAGAGAATGCAAGAGGTCCGTAATATTGGTTTAAGCCTGTTAAACGCGCGTCCAAGTCATACGAGCCTATGGGCGTTGTCAAATCACCCTCTTTTTTCTTATTGCCCTTGCCCTTTGCCACAAGTGCGCTTGAGTTACCCAGTTCCTTAAGCTTAGAATCTGTGAGTTCATAAAGTGCTAGTGATGGCGCAGATTTATTAGAAATAAATAAAAATTGCAAATCCTCAAAATAGCCATATTCTGTTGCGGTGTTTTTCAAATACTCTGCCCAATACTCCTTATTGAGCAAATAACCCTCAAGTTTGGCTTCTACCGCGCTTATGCCGTTTTGCTTATATTCATTGACTAATCCTACAAGCTGCGCATCAAGCCCATATAGATTCCCTAAACTGAAAATAGTTGCGCAGCAAAGCCACTTTTTTATGCCATTCATTGCTTCTTTTCCTTTAATTTCTTTCATATAAAATCATACCCTATTTTTTTTAATACATCTTTTTGCTTACTCCAGCCTTTATATACCACCACATCAAGCTTTAAGAAAATTTTTTTACCGCTAAAAAGCTGCATTTTTTGCCTTGCGTTTATGCCTAGACGTTTGATCCCACTGCCTCCCTTGCCAATCACCATAGCCTTTTGCTTTTCTCTTTCTACGATGATATGCGCATTGATTCTATCCTGTGTCTCTCCCTCATCAAAATGTTTTATCATCACATCAGCCTCATAGGGAATCTCATCGCTCATTTTTTCAAACAAACTCTCACGTATCATCTCTTTATAAATCTCCCTTAATGTGCTTGGAGAGAGTAGCTCCTCATCATAATAAAAAGGCGAATGTGGCAAATGCAGGGCGATATGACGGAAGAGCTGCTCCTTATCAAATGGCTTTTTCACACTAATAGGGAAGAGTGCTAGAAAATGCTTGCTATATGCCTGATAAGCAGCAATTTTTCGTAAAAGCTCATCTTTGCTGCAAGTATCTGTCTTTGTCAAAAGCAAAATATGCGCTATGTCCTCACTTAAAGATAAAAATTTCTCATAATGTGCCACATCATCGCTCACAGGTGCGAGATAAAGGGCTATGTCACAATCCCCCATAGCTTTGAGTGCTTGTGAAAGCATATATTGATTGAGCAGTCTTTCCTTATGATGAATCCCGGGTGTATCGACAAAGATTATCTGTGCTTGTAATGGAGGATAAGGCACGATGATTTGCATTTGTTTGCGTGTGGCATTTGCCTTATGCGATACAAGGGCGATTCTCTCTCCCAAGAGATGATTAAGAAGCGTAGATTTGCCCGCATTTGGCCGCCCAAGAACAGCTACAAATCCCGCACGTGTAGTAATATTTGCCTGCGTATTCATTGTCTTATTAAAGATTCTTAAAGAATATAACGTGCTAAATCTACATTTTCTACCAAATCTGCTAACGCCTCCCGCACCATTTCCGCATTTACCTCTATTTCCTTACCTTGATACTCATCTACATTAAAGCTAATATCCTCTAAGACGTGCTCAATAGTCGTATGTAGACGTCTTGCGCCAATATCTTCGGTGCGCTGATTAGCATTATGCGATAAACGGGCAAGTTCCCTAATGGCTTCATCGCTAAATTCAAGCCGAATATTCTCTGTCTCTAGCAAGAGTTGATATTGTCGCAAAAGAGAGCTTTTAGTTTGGGTAAGAATTTGATAGAGGCTTTCCTCATCAAGTGTGCTTAGTTCCACGCGTAAAGGGAATCTCCCCTGTAATTCCGGGATTAAATCACTTGGTTTGCTTACGTGAAACGCCCCTGCAGCGATAAACAAAATATAATCCGTCTTTATCTGTCCATATTTTGTATTGACTACACTGCCCTCAACAATAGGGAGTAAATCCCGCTGCACACCCTCTTTGCTAGGATCCTGCCTTGAGCTATCTTTGTTGCTTATTGCCACCTTGTCAATCTCATCGATAAAGATTACACCATTTTGCTCTGCACGTCTTAAGCCCTCCGCGCGAATGCTCTCCGCATCTAGCACAGATTCTGTAGCTTCATACATCAGGGCTTCTTTAGCCTCTCTCACGCTCATTTCTTTTTTGATTTTATCTTGCGTAACATTCAGCACCTTAAAGATAGATTCTTGCACTTTTATCATATCTGGCGGGAGATTATCATCGCCCATTGGAGCTTTCTTACTTATATCAATTTCAATCATCAAATCATCCACTTCACCCTTAATCACTTTTTGCTTCATTTTTGCAAAGCTTATTTCGTATTCATTTTTCTTGGCTTCACTCGCTCCGCTTGGCAATGGTGGCAAAAGCTTTTGCGTGATTTTTTCGATGATGTAATCATTGATTTGCGCTTGAGCCTTTTGCCTATGCTCATTCTCTACAAGATTCACACTCGCTAGGACCAAATCTCTTACCATAGATTCTACATCTCTCCCCACAAAGCCCACTTCAGTATATTTACTTGCCTCCACTTTGACAAAGGGTAAACCCATCATTTTTGCCATACGTCTGGCAATCTCTGTTTTACCCACACCCGTTGAGCCAATCATAAGGATATTTTTGGGCGTGATTTCCTCCTGCACTTCCTTATCAAGCTGCATACGTCTGTAACGATTCCTTAGAGCGATAGCCACCGCTTTTTTTGCCTCATTCTGCCCGATAATATAGCTATCAAGATATGCCACTATCTCTTTGGGCGTCATATTTTCTTTCATTATCTCACTCCGCTGGTAATTCTAGAATCTTAATATTTGTATTGGTATAAATACATAATTCCCCCGCAATACGCAAAGAATGCTCTACTATATCCTTAGGTGGTAACTCACTATGTGAATCTAGCGCACGTGCTGCACTCAAGGCATAGTTCCCCCCACTGCCAATAGCCGCTATTTTGCCATCTTCTGGCTCTACGACATCGCCTGTGCCACTTAAAATATAGATATGCTCCTTATTTAGCACTATCATCATTGCTTCAAGCTTACGCAAAAACTTATCCCTACGCCATTCCTTGCTAAATTCTAGCACACTCCGCACTAAATCGCCCTTACGCCCATCTAAGATACGCTCAAAGTTATCAAAGAGGCTAAAGGCATCAGCTGTGCTTCCTGCAAATCCGCTTAGAATCTGCCCGTTGTAGAGAGTGCGGATTTTTGTCGCATTGCTTTTTAAGACACAATTCCCAAAGGTAACCTGTCCATCTCCGCCAATAATCGCATATTGTTTGCCTTGATATTCACCCCTGTAACCAAGTATCGTTGTTGCTTCAAACATTCTCTATCCTTCATTTGCGCTTTAAGTGCTATTTAAGTGCTTCTACTACAATTTTAAAAGTGGCATTAATGCCGTGCCCTAGTTTCGCGCACACCTCAAATTCTCCTGTGTGCTTAATGGATTGAGGGATTTCAATATGCTTTTTATCGATATGAATCTTATGTGTGCTGAGTGCAGCAATGATTTCATCTTTTGTAATCGAGCCAAAGAGCGCATTATTCGCACCTACTTTTTTATGGATAATAGGTTTTAGAGACGTTAAACTCTGCTTTAACTGCTCCATTTGAGCGATTTCTAACGCTTCTAATTCTTGCTGTCTTTTCACCTGTGCTTTATATTTGTTAATCACCTCGTGCGTGGCGTGCTGCGCCTTGCCCTTAGCGATAAGAAAATTTTGCCCATAGCCATCTTTTACCTCTACTACCTCACCCTTTTTACCAAGCCCTTGGACATTTTCTAAGAGTAGCACTTTCATATTTTCTCCATATTTGGGTTATAATATCAAAAAATTATAGCTAAAAGTGGCAATATTATGTTAAAAGCGTTGCAAAAATCCTATCCTATCGCCTCTGCGATATATATTGAGCATAAAAAGATTGCTTATCCACGTATTGTAATCAAAGCGGATTTATCGCTATTTGTGCGTGTGCCGCTGCATTTTTCACACGCACAAATTGAATCTTTTATCTATGCGTATCATAAATGGATAGAATCTACCCTCCATAAACTTCACACACGCCATCTTGCCTTGCAATCCACTTTGTGCATACATTATCATCAAATCCCCATTTTTGGGGTGTGGCAGGATATAAACGCGCTTTTTGATACCCTCCGCACACCTCAAAGACAGCTTAAAGATATGCTAAGTGCATATATTATGCCTAAAGTAGCAGAATATGCCGCCTTAATGAGCTTAACATATCATTCTATCAAAATCACTTCTGCTACTTCACGTTTTGGGAGCTGCACTTATGATAATCGCTTGTTTTTTTCTCTTATGTTGATTTTTGCTCCAAAACATCTTATTGATTATGTCATCATACACGAACTCGCTCACATCACGCATAAAAACCACTCGCGTGATTTTTGGCATTTAGTGCATAGCTTTTGCCCTAATGCAAAATCCCTCCGCAGCTCCTTACGACAAGAAGCGAGAATCTACCCCCTACTTTTGCAAAAAATTGCTGATTTTACCTCACCTTATCAGCAAAATTAGATATTTAAAATCTTAAGTTTTAGGAAATTTTGAAAAAAGAGTTTTGCTTTTATCCTTGGTTATGGAATATTTTCAAGGTGAGGAATAAGCGATATTTGCGAACACAACTCATACTTTACTACATCTGTTTCTAGGCTCTATATTGCATTAATTTAAATATTGGGATTTAGCAATGAGCCAAGCTTAATAGATTCTCTAATGGCTTCTACGCTCTCATCAACGTGTTTTGCCACTACTTGCAAGTTAGGTAAAATACCATTTGTTAGATTGCTTGCTCGCTTTACATTTACAGCATTGACTGGAATAAGCTAGGATCTAGCAAGGCTACTCTCCTTGTTTTCTTGATACTTTTCCATAATATCAAGCTAAGCGAGAATCGCTTGCGCTTCTTTAGGTATTAAGAAAATATACAAATATACAAAGATTATCCATGGAATATTAAATTCTTAACAAAGCCTCACTTAAAGTTCTACAATCACAAGTTTGTTATAAGAATGTTTTGCTATAATCTTGCGCTTATTTTATGAATTACCTTGTTTATGGAGCAATTATGGCAAATGCTTTTTTTGTGATTCAAATTGTTTTAGCGGTGCTTATTACGATTGTAGTGCTTTTACAAAAAAGCTCAAGTATCGGGCTTGGCGCATATAGTGGCAGCAATGAATCTGTATTTGGAGCAAAGGGTCCTGCTGGGTTTTTAGCTAAATTTACAATGTTTCTAGGATTACTTTTTGTGCTAAACACCATCATGCTTAGCTATACTTACAATAAACAAAGCCAAAAGAGTGTGCTTGATAGCCTACCAAATGATACGCTTCTCGCCCCACCTGCAGCTAAACCTGATGACAAAAGCGCATTTATCGTAGATCAAAATGCCGCCCCATCTGCGCCATTACTCGCCCCAACACAAGATTCAAAACATTAAAGGAGCATTATGCTTAATGAGATTTATAACCATGCTAAATCCCATATGGATAAAACCATAGAATCGCTTCGCAGGGATTTTGCCACATTACGTAGTGGCAAGGTGAGTGTGAATATCCTCGATAATATTCGCATAGATTATTATGGCACTCCTACACCGCTTAACCAAGTAGGCTCTGTTATCGCTCAAGATGCCACTACCATTATCATTACTCCTTGGGAGAAGCCTTTACTAAAAGACATTGAAAAGGCTATCCAAGAGGCAAATATCGGTGTAAATCCAAATAGTGATAGCGAATGTGTCAAATTATTTTTCCCCCCTATGAGCAAGGAGCAGCGCATAGAAATCGCAAAAAATGCTAAATCTATGGGAGAAAAGGCAAAAGTCGCCATTCGCAACATTCGACAAGATGCCAATAATCACATCAAAAAACTTGAAAAAGACAAAGATATTACAGAGGATGAAAGCAAAAAAGCGCTTGAAGAGATTCAAAAACATACTGATGAGTTTGTCAAAAAATGCGATGAAATGGTGAAACACAAAGAAGAAGAGATAATGAAAGTATAAATATGAGTGAAGTTATAGGGTTCAAACACAAAGAAAACATTTATGACATCTGCACCGCTAAGGAATTAGGCATTAGTGGCAATGCAATACATTTTGACAATTCTAACGAATCTTTAGAAATTATCCGCCACTCCTGCGCCCATCTTATGGCTCAAGCCATCAAATCACTCTATCCTGAAGCGCAATTTTTCGTAGGACCTGTGGTTGATGAGGGATTTTATTATGATTTTAAGGTAGATAGCAAGATTGGTGAGGAGGATTTAGCACGTATTGAATCTGCTATGCGTGAGCTTGCCAAAAAAGCCTATCCTATTACTAAAACCACGCTCCCACGTGCACAGGTGGAGAAGAGATTTGCCAATGATGAGCTAAAACGTGCTGTAATGAGCCGCATTACAAGCGATGAGTTGAGCATTTACGCACAGGGGGATTTTGAAGATTTATGCAGGGGACCACACTTGCCAAATACTGCGCTTTTAGAGCATTTTAAACTCACAAAAATAGCAGGAGCATATTTAGGCGGCGATGAAAAGGCGCAAATGCTTACACGTATTTATGGAATCGCCTTTGCTGATAAGGCATCATTAAAAACTTATCTCTACCAACTCGAAGAGGCGAAAAAGCGCGACCATCGCAAACTCGGGCAAGAAATGGAACTTTTTACCTTTGATGAGGAAATCGGCGCGGGACTGCCTATTTGGCTACCTAAGGGAGCAAGATTACGTAAAAATATTGAGAATCTCCTCACAAAAGCCCTTATTGAGCGTGGCTATGAGCCTGTTAGAGGACCAGAGATTCTAAAAAGTGCCGTTTGGAAAACAAGCGGACATTATGCAAATTATGGCGAAAATATGTATTTTACAACTATTGATGATGTGGAATATGGCATTAAGCCTATGAATTGCGTGGGGCATATCAAAGTTTATCAAAGTGCTTTAAGGAGCTATCGCGATTTGCCTTTAAGATTCTATGAATATGGTATCGTCCATCGCCACGAAAAAAGCGGTGTATTACACGGATTACTCCGTGTGCGTGAATTTACACAAGATGACGCACATATTTTTTGCAAAACAGAGCAAATTTGCGCCGAAGTCAATGACATCATCGCCTTTTGCAAAAGCATTATAAACGCCTTTAATTTCAGCTATGAAATGGAGCTTGCTACTCGACCAGAAAAATCCATAGGAGATGAGAAGGTGTGGGAGAGTGCAACACAAGCGCTTAAAGATGCATTAGAGCAAAATCACATCGCATATCGTATTGATGAGGGTGGCGGGGCATTCTATGGGCCAAAGATTGATATCAAAATCACTGATGCCATTGGCAGAAAATGGCAATGCGGGACAATACAAATTGATATGAATCTGCCAGAGCGTTTCAAGCTTAGCTATACTAATGAGCATAATGAACAAGTGCAGCCTGTAATGATTCACCGCGCTTTGCTTGGCTCATTTGAGCGATTTGTCGCTATTTTGACAGAGCATTTTAGCGGTGAGTTTCCACTTTTTATTGCGCCCACACAGGTGATTCTTATCCCTATTGGCGATGCACAGCTTGAATATGCTAAGATATTGCGACATAAGATTCTTGCTCAAAGTGAAGCTTATGCTGAAATCATCGATAAAAATGAGAGTTTGGGTAAAAAAGTGAGACTTGCTGAAAAACAGCGAGTGCCGCTTATTGTTGTCATTGGAGCAAAGGAAGTGGAAAGCAAAGTGCTTGCGATTCGAGATAGGAGGGAGAAAACACAATATGAACTCCCAGAAGAGGCGTTTATCGCTATGTTGCAAACAAAAATAAGAGAGGTTAGTTTTTGAACAAAGAAGAAACATTGCTAAATGAAGAAATAGACTTTAAAGAAGTGCGCTGTATAGGCGATGATGGGCAGGTGTATGGGATTATATCTTCCGCAGAGGCATTGAATCTTGCTAATCAAGCAGGGCTTGATTTAGTGTTAATCTCTCCCAATGCTAAACCGCCTGTGTGCAAGATTATGGATTATGGCAAATATCGCTATCAAGCCGAAAAAAAGCAAAAAGAAGCGCGTAAAAAGCAAAAACAAATCGAAATTAAAGAAATCAAGCTTTCAACGCAAATCGCGCAAAATGATATTAATTACAAAGTCAAGCACGCCATTGAATTTTTAGAATCTGGCAAACACGTGAGGTTTAAAGTATTCCTCAAGCAGCGTGAGTTGGGCATTCCCCAAGCGGGTATGGATACCCTACATAAAGTCGCAGCAATGCTTGAAGACATCGCCATAGCAGAAAAAGAGCCAAAGCTAGAGGGCAAATACCTCAATGTGCTTTATGTGCCAAAGAAAAAAGACAAACATTAATCTTATGAAAGGAGAAAATAATGCCAAAGATGAAAACAAATCGCGGTGCAGCTAAACGTTTCAAGTTCAAAAAAAATGCTTTCAAACGTGGTAGTGCATTCAAAAGTCATATTCTGACTAAGAAATCACCCAAACGTAAAGCTAACCTTAATGCACCAAAATATGTTCACAGCACAAATGTTGATTCTGTAAAAAGCCTACTTTGTATGGCTTAAGAATCCCACTCCCCATCATATAAATATGGGAAAGAGAAGCGAAAGCTTACACCTCAATTAAGGTAAAGGAGATAAAATGAGAGTTAAAACAGGTGTTGTTCGACGAAGAAGACATAAGAAGATTTTAAAACTTGCTCGGGGCTTTTACAGCGGCAGACGCAAACATTTTAGAAAGGCAAAAGAGCAGTTAGAACGCAGTATGTGCTATGCTTTCCGCGATAGGAAGCAAAAGAAGCGCAATTTTAGACAATTATGGATTACGCGTATTAATGCGGCGTGTAAAATGAATGGTATTAGTTACTCGCGCTTTATGTATGCTCTTAAATGCGCCAATATCGACCTTGATAGGAAGATACTTGCAGATATGGCGATGAATGACATCAACGCATTTAACGCTATTGTGGCAAATGTGAAAGATAAAATCAAGTAAAATTATGTCATAAGGTCTGCTTTTTGCACCTTATGACATAAATCACTATGACTCGTTATTATAATTTTGCTACTACATAGCATTACAAATAACACTAGGTGCTATCTGCCATCTTTATCTCCATCTAAAATCCCAATCTGAATCAAAGATTACCTTTTTATTAAAATGCTTTAGCGATTGCATTTCTATCACAAAGTATTTTTCCCTAAAACAATAGCTTCCCAAAATGCCTAAATACGCCTATGGCTAAGATTATTTTATCCATCAAGTGAGTTTTTAAGATTTATATCATTAAACCACTTCAAGCCATTGGGGTAAATAGGTATAGAATCTATCTTGGATAAGGATATGATGAGCCATATCACCTTTGAATGCCACCTGCCCTATGTTATGGGCTTTAGCAAGGGTAGTAAGAGCGGTAGATAGAATCTCACACATTGAGCTTACTGCGCCATAGGCTACCCCCTCGATTTCTAATCCTCCTAAAAGGTAGCACAAAGGCAGTCGCAAAGATTTATCAATATCGATTTGACACATTTGTGTGCCGCTTAGTTTCATATCGAGTTTGCTTATATGGGGGAAAAGATAACTTTGCGCAATGTGGAGCATATCAAATGTGCTATGCGCTTTACCAAACATTTGCGCGATAAGGGGCAGAATATCACTCAAATTTTGTGAGAGTTCTAAAGGATTAGATTCTGTAATTTGGCATATATCTGCAAGATTCCTTGCTGTGCGCCATTTGCTGTAATTTTCTACAAGCCTTGCTCCAAGCTTATTTTTCCCACTAAGATGTGCTAAAAGTGTGGGAAAATGTGCCTGAAAGCTACAATCAAGCAGATTTTGCGGAATGGCAGAATCTGTGGTTTGTATGTAGATTTTTGTGGGGGCATTGCTTTGCCATTCCAAGATAAGTGTATTGCTATCTGTTTCATCATCAATATTGTGTATATGAGGGAGGTGTGAAAGGGTTTTACGCGTTGTGATATAAGCATTTACGTTATTTAAAGGCTCTTCAATACGCCCAAAGCTATCCCAAAAATTTGGCTCACTACACGCGATACAGCCGTGTCCTGCGCGCACAGGCCAACTTGTCTTTGCATTAAATTTCACTTTCGGGCAGTTATTAGCGACATAGGGTCCCTTGCAGCCGACCTTATAGAGACAATAGCCATCTTGCAAATGCGGGTCATCAAAGCTTTCTACAAAATCCCCCGATTCAAACTTTGCCTTTCTCTCGCACATATCGTGTAAATTCTTACCATAGCTCCATAAAGGGCGATTGAAATTATCAAGTTCAGGGAGTTCATCAAAGAGGATAAAATATATCAAAGATCCGATAATATTTGCTTCACTTGGGGGACAGCCGGGGATGTTCACTACCTTTTGAGATAAAAATGTATCTATGCCTACTGAAGATGTGGGATTGGGAAGAGCAGCTTGCACGCCACCAAAGCTACTACAAGTCCCTACGGCAAAGATTGCTTTTGCTTTACTTGCTACTTCTTTGCTCTCCATCTCTCCTGTAATGCTATCCGCCCCTGAAGTCATAAAATAAGCATTCTCATCAAGTGATACGCCACCCTCAATAACGAGAATAAAATCCTCATCTAATGTGTCGTGGAGAGATTTTTTTGCCCCAAAGCCTACCGCGCCCATAATGGTCTCGTGATACTCTAGGGAAATATATTCAAGTAATAAGGATTCTACACCGGGCTTATCTAATCGCAAAAAGCTCTCGCTACAGCCGGTACATTCTGCCATATGGAGCCATATTAGGCGAGTTGGTGGCTTGAGAGAAAGGATTTGGACGCATAATTCTATACATTCTTTGGGTATGCCAATGAGTGTGCAAATCTGCCCTATCCATTCCTTATTTACGATATATCGGGGTTCTTTATATTGAGATTGAATCTCACTCAGACGTTGCTCCAGCCGCTCAAGCATTTGAGTTTTATCCATACAATATTCCTTTATTGAGATGGCATTATTCTATCGTATATCTTTTGAGATATGAATAAAGGCGCGCTATGAAACTATTTTTATTGCTTCTTTATATTTATTAACTTTACACGAGATTTACTTGCAGGCTGCTCCATACAATACTTTTCTTGATATGTTAGAAGGCGCAGATTCTCTTTGCTGAGCTGATAGTCTTTATCAAACTTTTTACGCACAATTTGCTCAATTATATCGCGCTCATCTCCTGTATCATCTTGAAATAAATCAAGCACAAGTGCATAAAGCTGAATATTATTTGAGATACATTCAATCGCGTATTGCCTTTCTTGAAGGAAAAGTTGCTCATCTTTAGCATATTCTTTGAGCTTGATAACAATATGATTAAAAACGCGTTGCACAAGATGGGGTTTGAGATATTGTGCTAGTATCTTTGGTAGCTCATTAAGCAATGTCTCTAAACGCTCCTTTTGCATAAAAAGCAGCACAGGCAAAAGCGTGATAATATCCTCTGTATTCTTATCTACCGAACGAGATTCTAATTTGAGCCATAGACGTTCGAGCAATCCGTATTTATAAGATTCTAATGTCATTTTTACGCCTCTTGTATGGAGTCATAAATCTCTGTGCCAATGCCCTGTGTGGTGAAAAGCTCTAAAAGTAGCGAATGCTCCACGCGCCCATCGATAATATGTGCCTTTTGCACACCATTTTGCACACAATCCACACAGGCCTCAAGTTTGGGTATCATACCGCCGCTTATAACGCCCTGTGCTACAAGGCTTTGAATCTGTGAGGGCGTGAGTGAGGAAATAAGCTCTTTGTTATTATTCAAAACACCTGCAATATCGCTTAGGAAAATAATCTTTTGTGCCTTAAGTGCCTTAGCAATATGACAAGCGGCAATATCAGCATTGATATTATAGCCCAAATGCCCCGCACTCTCGCCTGTGGCAATAGGGGCAATCACAGGCACAAAGCCATCATTAATCACTTGCAATAAAAACTCCGGATTCACATTTGTAATCTCGCCTGTGTAGCCAAGTGCGCCATTATCCTTTGCTTGTGCTTGAAGTAAGTGTGCGTCCTTGCCACTCATACCCACTGCCTTTGCCCCGTGGAAGTTAAGAAAAGCTGTAAGCTCTTTATTAATCTCCCCGCTTAACACCATCTCCACCACGCGCATAGAATCTGCACAAGTGATACGATAGCCATCTTTAAAGCTACTTTGTATGCCTAGTGTATCGAGCATTTCATTAATACGTTTGCCCCCACCATGCACGATGACAGGCTTTAAGCCAAGCATATACATAATAACAATATCAAGGGCAAATTTTTCTTTGAGTTCAGGGCTGGTTTGTGCTGCACCGCCATATTTAATCACAATGATTTTGCCACGAAAGATTCGAATAAATGGAAGAGAATCTAGTAATATCTTCACAACCCTTGCATTTTTTTGCATAAAACTACCCTTGATAAAAATTAAAATGTGCTATTATACTCAAATTCTATATAAAAGGAACAGGTATGAAAATAGTAATACTTGATGCGGATACTCTAGGTGAATACGATTTAAGCGAGATAAAAACACTAGGCGAGGTAACAAGCTATGGCTTTAGCAAAAAAGATGAGGTGCTTACGCGCTGTAAAGATGCAGAAATAATCCTTACTAACAAGGTCGTGCTTGATGAGAGCATTCTCTCTGCTCTTCCTAGCCTTAAGCTTATTTGTATTACTGCCACAGGTATGAATAATGTCGATTTGGATTGTGCCGCTAAGAGGGGTATAGAAGTAAAAAATGTCGCAGGGTATTCTACAAGCGATGTCGCACAGCACACAATGAGTATGGTGCTGCACCTTTTAGCAAAGCTAAGTTATTATGATGAATACTGCAAAAGTGGGGAATGGGCTAAGAGCCCCATTTTTGTGCATATTAATGGCGGATTAAAAGAGCTAGAGAATCTGCAGTGGGGGATTATTGGCTTTGGGAGCATTGGGCAGAGGGTGGCATACCTCGCACAAGCCTTTGGTGCAAAAGTAAGCTATTATTCTACAAGTGGTAAAAATACGCAAAGTAGCTTTGAGCGCAAGGAACTCGATAAGATTCTCTCCCAGAGTGATATTGTCTCTATCCACGCTCCACTTAATCCTAGCACAAAAAATCTTATCAATCGCACAAATTTGCCTCTCTTAAAAGATGGAGCGATACTTATTAATGTCGGTCGTGGTGGGATTGTCAATGAGGAGGATATGGCTGCATTCCTTAAGGACAAGGATATGTATTTTGGCACTGATGTGCTAGAAGCAGAGCCAATGAGAGTAGGACACCCATTTTTAGATAAAAGCATTGCTACAAAGCTACTCATCACACCGCACGTAGCGTGGGCGTATGATAGGGCAAGAGAGCGATTGCTCGCGCTCACGGCAAAAAATATTCGCGATTTTTTAAATAAGTAAGTAAAATTTTAAGCTAAACATCAAAGTATTAATGAGAATTAAAACTAGATAAGATATTTTTTAATTAAACAAAACAAGGTATCATAGCAGAAATTAACTTTTTGGATAGATTTTGTTTGCTTGAGATGTTTAAAGGAGGTTGAATGAGCAAGGAGAAGTTAGTTAGTGGGTTTTTGGTATCAAAAACAGATACAAAAGGCAGGATAACTTATTGCAATCGAGCATTTATTGATATTTCAGGTTTTTTAGAAAGTGAGCTTTTGGGCAAGCCACACAATATAGTGCGACATACAGATATGCCCCGCACCATTTTTGCCTATCTTTGGAGAGAAATTTCATCAAAAAGAGAAGTAAATGTATATGTCAAGAATCTTGCTAAAGATGGGGGCTACTATTGGGTTTTTGCCAATGTAACACCCTCACTTGATATATTTGGGAACACTGTAGGCTATTATTCCGTGCGCAGAAAGCCTAGAAAAGAAGGGCTTGATGCTGCTGCGAAGCTCTATCAAAAGATTAAAGAGGCGGAATCTAATGGCGGTATAGAATCTGGCTTAAAGTTTTTCCATAAATACTTTGAGGACCTAGGAGAGAGCTATGAAAACTTTATCTTGCGTTTGCAAGTAGGAGGCAAGCAATGATAGTAGCTATTTTAAGCATTATATGTGTCCTATTATTAGGCTATATTTTTATTCTCAAAGCAAAAATAGCACGTGAGAAGGTATCCATAGAAAAGATTACGCGTCTTATTGATCAGGTGTTGAAAGGAAATTTTGAGCCACGTATAACCAATATTGGAAACACACGGCTATGTTACATCTCTAGAGGACTAAATGAGTTACTTGATAATTTGGAAACATTTCTTAGGGAAAATAATATTGTGATTCAAAAATCCTCTTCCATAGGCGAATATAGACCATTTTTGACCGGTGGTATTTTACCTAACTTGCAAGTAGTGGCAAAACACGTTGATGAGAGCGTAGAAGCCATTAGAGAATCTATCAAGCTGGGCTCATTTAGAGAAATAAATTTGACACTGAGCAATATCAACAACAACTTGAAACAGCAAAAATTTGTGCAAAAATCTTTCCACAAAAGCCTTTTGTATTTGCGTGATATTTCAAGCAAAATTACCTCTATGACAGCAAATTCCGAAGAGGGCTATAATAAAATAAGCACTTCAATGCAAGTCTTAGAAGATACACAGCAGCTTATAAGCGCAAATGATAATGCTGTGGGTGGGCTAAGTGAAAGAAGTCAAGAGATAAGCTCTATTATTGGTGTTATCAATGAAATAGCAGATCAAACAAATCTATTAGCCTTAAATGCCGCTATTGAAGCTGCACGTGCAGGAGAGCACGGACGGGGCTTTGCGGTGGTAGCTGATGAGGTGAGAAAACTCGCAGAAAAAACACAACATGCCACAAAAAATATATGGACACAAGTCAATCTCTTCCAGCAAACGACTAATGAAATTTATGAAAATTCTCAAAAAATGCTTGACCAAATGAATGAGTTTAGCGCTATGATTGGGGGATTTGAATCTATGTTTAAAGACATCAGTCAAACTTCAATGCAAATTGATCGTTCTGCAAAAACTATTAGTGCCCGCTTGAATGGCAATAGCTTGATGGTTGATCACATTATTTTCAAAAGCGATGCATACGATAAGGTATTGAAAGAAGAAGATAGCACAGCATTAGCAGATGGTATTAAAGAGATTTTCTCGCAATGGTATGAGACACGAGGCAATCCAAACTATGCAGGCACAAAAGCATTAGAGAATATTGTTAATTTCCATAATGAGCTTATTAAGGCAGCAGAAATTGGCGTAGAAAATGCACAGAGTTGCTATGGTCAAGAATGTCAAATCACCTGCGTAGAATCTTTTAGAACAATGGAAAAAATGAGTGATTTGCTCTTTGCAGAAATTGATAATCTAGCTAAAACTTGGGAAAAAGAATAGGTTACCATTTTTTGTTGGTAAAGATTATATGTTTTAGGCTTTATTAGCCACTTTAATAAAGCCTTTAATTTGCACGTATTTATTTAATCCCATTAAAAATATGGTAAATAGTTGCATATACAACTATTTACAAAATCACATTACAATTCCCATCTTTAGAGCAAAAACCACAAAAAGGAGTTTTTATGCCATTACTTGATAGCTTTAAGGTCGATCATACGCGTATGCCAGCTCCAGCAGTGCGTTTGGCAAAGAGTATGCAAACGCCAAAGGGCGATGTTATTAGCGTTTTTGATTTGCGTTTTACTCGCCCAAATTGCGAGATTCTAAGCGAAAAGGGAATCCACACAATGGAGCATTTGATAGCCGGATTTATGCGTGAGCATTTGAATACTTCACGAGTAGAGATTATTGATATCTCACCAATGGGCTGTCGCACAGGATTCTATATGAGTGTGATAGGTGCACCAAGTGAATATGATGTCAAAGATGCGTGGGAATCGAGTATGCGTGATGTATTGCGCATACGTGATGAAAAAGATATCCCTGAACTGAATATTTATCAATGCGGCACTGCCAAAATGCACTCTCTCAAAGAAGCACAAGAAATTGCTCAAAATGTGCTTGATAGAGGTGTAGGGGTAATGAATACCCAAGAGCTACTTTTAAAAGATTTTGCATAATTAGTACAAGGTAATACCTTATAAGGTGAAATCTTCTCTCGCTGCTCATATATTTATTTTTTACAATAAATATGATATGGAGAGAAGCCTGACTTTTACACCTCCTATAGGTTTTACATTGCGTCTTAAAGCTTTTTTAATTGAGAATCCATACAGACCCGCTTGATAAACCAAAGCAAATGCGGTTTTATCCTAGCGGGATTTGTCCTTTTGCAAAGGGCTGTATGGCGGCAAAGCGTGGACTCACACTCCGCGCAAATATTAACTACGCAGTGGTGAAGCCACCATCGCGCAGGAATGATGGATGAGAGATTGTATACCTTTAAACTCACTTGATAAATCCCGCAAAGGGTAAAATTAAGCAAAGCACAGTTTTAAGTGTATTCTTTAGGCGTTAGCAGAGGCTTACCTCTGTAACAAGACCTTTATAGCGGCTTTAACCGCAACAGCAAAGGAATAATAGACTAAGGAGTCTATTATTCAAGATTATGCTTATTAAGGAGACATAATGCGAGTAATACCCATATCATTAAATATTATTCCCATATTTCTAGTTCTTGGTATTTTTGTAGGTTGCAAAGATTCTCAGCAATCAAGACAAGCATCGGTATTAAAGGTCAAGACACAGACTATTGCCTATAAAAATACAAATCTAAACTTTGAATATCCAGCAAGATTAAAAAGTGTGCAAAGTGCAGGAGTATATGCACGAGTGCAAGGCACACTTTTAGCAAAAAACTTTAAAGAAGGGGATATTGTCAAAGAGGGACAATTGCTTTTTAAAATAGATCCCGCTCGTTATCAAGCAAAAGTCGATCAAGCAAAGGCTCAAAGGCAATCTGCAGAGGCAAATTTCATTAAGGCAAACCGTGATTGGCAACGTGTGGAAAAACTCTATAAACAAGGCGTTTATACCATTGACCAATATGACACTTCACGTGCGAACTTCCTCTCCGCTCAAGCCAATGTTGCAAGCACACAAGCAGCCCTTGATGATGTAAATATCGATTTGGGCTACACAGATGTGATAGCGACTATTAGCGGACGGATTGGTATGCGTAGCTATGATGTGGGGAATCTTGTCGGTGGAAGTGGTCAAGATGTGCTTACAACCATTACGCAACTTAGCCCTATATATGCGGAATTTTCCATTCCCAATACGGATTATTATCTGATGCGCGGCTTAGAAAATAGCCGCATACAAGTGGAATATGTGCTTAATAATGGGCGTGTGTATGACAAGATAGGCAAACTTGATTTCGTCGATAGTGTGCTTGATCCACAAACTTCTGCTATTAAAGCACGCTCAATCGTAGATAATGAAGATTATAAGCTTTTACCTAATGAGTTTGTAAGAGTGCGTCTTAAGGGGTTTGAAGCACAAAATGCCATTACTATACCAGAAAGCGCACTTTTGCAAGATACGCAAGGAAGTTATGTTTATGTTATCAAAGATGGCAAAGCAAAAATAGCTCGTGTGAGCTTAGGGCAAAGAGTTGATACGCATATATTGGTTAATAGCGGTCTCAAAGAAGGTGATGTTTTGATACTCAATCAACTCTCTAAAATTCGCGATGATAGCCCAGTAACTCCTGATAGCGATTCTCAAAGCGGCACAGAAAATAACGCACAAAATTAGGAGCATAATATGTCAAAATTTTGTATCAATCGTCCTATTTTTGCAATGGTCATATCCATTGTTATTACACTTGTTGGGGCTATTTGCATTACTATTCTACCTGTCGAGGAATATCCACAAGTAGTGCCAAATGAAATTATGGTGCAAGCCACTTATAGTGGTGCAAGTGCTGAGGTAGTGGCAAATACAGTAGCCAGTATCCTAGAGGATAGTATTAATGGTGTGGAAGGAATGCTTTATATGAAATCCTCTTCCACTTCAAGTGGGGTAATGAATCTTAGTGTATTTTTTGCCAACGATACTGATGCAGATATGGCACTTATTAATGTAAATAACCGCGTTCAAACCGCCCTCACACAACTCCCAACAGATGTACAGAGAGTGGGTGTTACTGTGAGGAAACGCTCTTCTACTTTACTGCAAGTATATGCGGTATTTTCGGATAATCCTGCACACGATATTACTTATGTGGCAAATTATACAATTTTAAATATTATTAATGAACTCAAACGCGTTCAGGGTGTGGGTGATGTAGCTGTTTTTGGCTCGAGGGATTATTCTATGCGCATTTGGCTTGATATTGATAAATTATCACAAAATAATCTTACGCCTGCAGAAGTGGCACAGGTACTTTCTGAACAAAATGCGCAATTTGCGGTAGGTTCATTTGGTAAAGAGCCCGTAAGAGGCGATATTGCCTTTACTTATTCTATTACCACACAGGGGAGATTTGTTAGCGCAGAGGAGTTTGGGAATATCATTGTGCGCTCAAATGCTGATGGCTCAGCATTGCGTTTAAAAGATGTGGCAACAGTAGAGCTAGGAGCAAAAGATTATAGTGTAAGCCCACTTTTTAATGGCAGAAATGCCCAAGCTTTTGGTATTGCCCTTCAGGCTGGAGCAAATGCACTTGAAGTAGCCGAAGGTGTTGAAAAAAAGATGCTAGAGCTATCAAAAAGCTTTCCTAGTGGAATGCAATATAAGATTGCTAATGATAATACAAAATTTGTGAAAATCTCTATTAAAGAAGTGGTGAAGACATTTATCGAGGCTATTGTGCTGGTAGTAATTATTATGTATTTTTTCTTGCAAAATTTCCGTGCAACTATTATCCCTGTGATAGCTATTCCTGTATCGATTATTGGGGCTTTTGCAGGTATATATGCGTTAGGATTCTCAATCAATCTTCTTACACTTTTTGGGCTTATTTTAGCTATCGGTATTGTGGTTGATGATGCCATCATTGTCATTGAAAATGTGGAGAGAATCTTACACAATGAGAGAGATGAGAATGGTGAAAAATATTCTGTCAAGGCAGCTACGCTAAAGGCTATGGGGGAGATTCAAGGACCTGTTGTCGCTATTGTGCTAGTGCTTTGCTCGGTGTTTATTCCTGTGGCATTTATCGGTGGCTTTAGTGGAGCGATTTACAAACAATTTGCCATAACCATTGTAATTTCGGTGATTATTTCAGGGTTTGTAGCACTTACCCTTACCCCCGCACTTTGCGTATCAATCTTGAAAGCTAAGGAGCCTAAGCCTTTTTATCTTGTGCGAAGATTCAATGAATTTTTTGATTGGCTAACACATAAGTTTGGCGAACAAATTGGCAAGGCATTACGGCGCGGTTCGTTGCTTTTGTTATGTTTTGTAGGTATTTTGGGGGTTACTTGGGGATTACTTGCTAAACTGCCTACCGGACTTGTACCAAGTGAAGACAAAGGCATAGTGATGAGCTTTATTCAGCTACCACCAGCTGCCTCACTATCCCGCACAATAGAAGAAGGTAGAAAAGCCTTGGCTTTCCTAGAACAAGAACATGGAGTAGAACAAAACTTCCTTATTGCTGGTTTTGATATGCTTGCAAGTGCTGCACGTTCTTCAGGTGCGGTTATTTTTACCTCATTGAAAGATTGGAGCGAGCGCAAAGAGAGCGCATTTGAAATTGCACAAAAAACAATGGGTGCTTTTAATGCTAGTCTTGACGCCTTTAGCTTATCAACGACGCCTCCAGCTATTATGGGATTATCAACAGTTGGCGGCTTTGAGCTGTATATACAAGATAGAAGTGGGGGCACCATTAGAGATTTGGAGAAATATGCTAGCTTATTTGTAGCCGAAGCAAATAAACGAGATGAACTTGTGGGTGTAAGAAGCCTCTTTAGCGCAGATATTCCACAATATTACTTGCAGCTTGATAGAGAGAGGGCAAAGGCTATGAATGTTAATATCAATGATGTTTTCACAACCTTGCAAAGCACACTTGGGCAATATTATGTCAATGATTTTAATCTCTATGGCAAAACCTATCAAGTCAATGTGCAAGCTTTGAGTAATTTTAGAGAAATACCTGAAGATTTAAGCCATATTTTTGTGAAATCAGGTAATGGCGACCTAATTCCCATAAGCGCGCTTGTAAGATCTGAGCGTGTGATTGGTCCTGATATTGTGGATAGATTTAATCTCTTTACAAGTGCAAAAATTATTGGTAACCCCGATGAAAGCAAGGGATATTCAAGTGGTGCTGCATTAAGGGCAGTTGAAGAAGTGGCAAAAGAGGTGCTGCCTGATGGCTATACCATCGCATATAGTGGCACAAGCTATCAAGAGAAAAATGCAAGTGGCACAGGCACAATCGCCTTTGTTTGTGGGCTTATTTTTGTCTTTTTGATTCTATGTGCGCAATATGAGCGGTGGCTTATGCCTCTCTCTGTGCTAAGCGCAGTGCCTTTTGCAGTTTTTGGTGCGGCAGCAGCTACGGCATTGCGTGGGTTGAGTAATGATATATATTTTCAGGTAGGGCTTGTTATGCTTATTGCCCTATCGGCTAAAAATGCGATTTTGATTGTGGAGTTTGCACAGCATTTACACGAAAAAGAAGGTAAAGGCATTATAGAATCTGCCATAGGTGCGGCAAAATTGCGATTCCGCCCTATCATTATGACTTCACTTGCTTTTAGTATTGGGGTATTGCCCCTAGCCCTAAGCACAGGGGCAGGAAGCGCAGCTAGACACGCTATCGGCACGGGTGTGATTGGCGGTATGATGGCAGCGACATTTATCGCCGTATTCTTTATTCCGCTCTTTTGGAGCTATATCGCACGCCTCTCTCATTGGTTGAAGAATAGAAAATGAGATAAATTAGATATTAAAACATTTATGTCAATTTTAATATATAGCTTCATAAGGCAATTAAGCACAAGGTGCTATGCCTTATGATAATAAAGCAAGAGAATATATGTTTTTATTCTAGCTGTTGTATTTCACACTATATGAGTTGAGTATTTGTTAGGATTTTTTGTATCTTATGAAGCTTTGATATGATACACAAGAACTTTGTTGCACGTTTTGGTTCTCCTATCCTACTTTCGCGTGCCATCTCTCCTACTTTTTTATTATATTCATACCCTCTATTTGCCTTAATCTAACAGATTCTTCATATCCTCATTCCCAAAAATCTTGCAAAAATAGACAATCCACACAAATAGCAATCACACCACAGAAATTAAAAACTAAACTTAAATCCATCTTTATAAATTATTTATAGACTATGATTTATCAATAATAATGGCTAAAAAACAGACTCGCATATGTAGTGATATAAAATGCAAGAACTTAAATTGTTTCCTGTATTTAGATTTCTATTTGTGTAGTTCTCTACGCTATTATAAAACTGCTGCGTAGTCTTATAAATGCAATTAGCCTCCTTTAACCAAGTTATCTTGCTTCTCAAGTCAGTTTCAAGGATATAGTTTCTATAAACTCATCCCTTATTTAATGCAAAAAGTGCCGTGTGTGCGTGAAATACATACTTATACCATATTCATCACAGGCTTTAATCACCTCATCATCTCTTATGCTCCCACCGGGCTGGATAATCGCGCTCACGCCATATTGATGAGCTATATCCACACTATCACGGAATGGAAAGAATGCTTCAGAAGCGCATACGCAGCCTTGCAAGTTTAGATTCATATCCTTTGCCTTTGCCATTGCCGCCCTTGTAGCATCAACGCGGCTTGTCATACCCATACCAATACCTACTAGCGCACCATCTTTGACATAACTCACGCAGTTTGATTTAGTAAGGGCTGCGATAATATAAGCGATTTTTAAATCCGCCTTTTGTGCTTTGCTTGCTGCCTTAGTACTCACAAGTTGGGCAGAATCTACCTCATCATCTCTTACCACATCGCTTTCTTGTAGCAATAATCCGCCCTGTATGTGCTTAAAATCATAGTTATCGTGTGGCAGGCTAAGAAAGGCATTATTTTGCGTGAAAATCTTTGTGCGCTTTTTACTTTCAAAAATATGAAGCGCCTCATCGGTTATATCCCCGGCTATTAGCACCTCTACAAAGATTTTGTTTATCTCTTCGGCTAAAGCCTTATCTATCACGCCATTGATAGCCACCACACCACCATAGGCGCTTATGCTATCACACGCAAGGGCTGCTTTATAAGATTCTAAAAGTGTATCTTTAAGCGCGAAACCGCAAGGATTGCCGTGCTTAATGATACACACGGCTTTTGCTTCATCCTCAAAGCTCGTGGCGATTTTGAGCGCGGCATTCATATCATTAAGGTTATTGAAACTTGGCTCACCTTTTTTGATGATAAAATGCTCGTGCCAAAAGCCATTAAACCCATATAATGCGCCCTTTTGATGAGGATTTTCCCCATAGCGCGTTTGCATAATCTTTTGCCCCTCTATAAACACTTTCTCCCCAAAGCCATCATTAAAACGCTTATTCATATAGTTAGCTATCATACTATCATAGGCAGCGGTATGCTCATAGGCTTTAATCATCATTTGCTGCCTTAGAGCGAGCGAGTTTGCGCCATTACGTAAAGATTCTATCACTTTTGCATAATCATTTTTATCTGTTATGACTAGCACGTGGGCGTGGTTTTTCGCCGCGGCACGCACAAGTGTAGGACCGCCGATGTCGATATTCTCTATAATCTCGCTAAAATCTACTGTGCGCTCAATGGTTTGTTTAAAAGGATAGAGATTCACACATACAATATCGATAGGCTCTATATCGTTATCTTGCGCACTTTGCACATCATCTTTATTATCTCGTCGGTAGAGTATCCCCCCGGCAATCTTTGGATGCAAGGTTTTTACACGTCCATCAAACATCTCTTTACTCTGTGTGTATTCGCCCACATCAATAGCGTTGATACCCGCTTTCTCTAGGAGTTTGAGTGTCCCACCTGTGCTAAGAATCTTATATCCTAAAGCACATAAATCCCGCGCAAATCCCTCAATACCCTCTTTATCACTCACGCTCAACAACGCATACATCTTTTGTCCTTATTTGGTAAATTTTGATAATATTGTACCCATATTTTGTAAGAAGGCAGCTAAATGATATGCGTCTTTGATATTGAGAGTATCCCTGATTTTCATCTTTTGCGCGATAGCTTTGGCTTTGAAGGCTCGCCTTTGCAAATCGCACAATCTGCCGCAGAGGAGCAATATGCAAAAAATGGCAGCTCCTTTCTTTCCCTTTGCTTTCATCGTGTTATTAGCATTGGTAGCGTGATATGCGATGATTTTGGACGATTTGTGAAGGTAGGGCATTTTGGCACACATTTTTTAGAATCGCTCCCCCATTCATTAGATTCCATAGATTTCTTAAGCAGTGATTTTTTAGACACATTAGAAAAGACACTTTTAAATGAGTTTTGGACATTTTTTAATAAAAACAATCCAAGACTTGTGAGCTTTAATGGACGGGGCTTTGACATACCTACAATGCTTTTACGTGCTATGCGTTATGACATTAATGCGTGGGCGTATTACGAGCAGGATAATCCTACACATAACAAAAGTAAATGGGAGAATTACCGCCAACGATATAGCGAAGTCTTCCATACCGATTTGCTTGATAGTTTGGGGAATTTTGGCGTGGTGCGCTCCTTAAAGCTTGATAATATATGTAAAATGCTTGGTTTAGTGGGGAAATATGATATGAGCGGAGAGCAGGTCTTTGACACCTATATCAACGCTCAAAGTGCTAAAGATAAGCTCACCGCACTTGAGACTATTAACCACTACTGCCATAGCGATGTGCTAAATACCTATTGGCTTTATCTCAAATACGAACTACTAAAGGGGCATATTATAGAATCTGATTATTATCATATACTGCAGGAGTTTTTAGCCAATTTTCCTGCTAATAAGCCTTATTCACAGGTTTTTAAAGATACATTAGAGCGGCACATCACTAAATATACGCAAGATTCTACAAAGGATAGTGATGGATAGCCCATATATGAGTAAAAATGGTGAAATCACCTCTAAAGCACAGCTGATTACAGAGATAGAATCTTTACTGAATGCTATCCCTGCAAAATCCCACACTACACTCTCACGTGTGGTAATGGATAGCCTCTCCTGCCCTGATTTAGAATCTATCCGCGATAACCTCATAGCAAAAAGCCACGATACCATAGCAGAAAATAAACAATGGCTTTTGGGATTAGCCAATGATTAAAATAGGTATTATTAACTATGGTGTGGGGAATCTAGGCAGCGTACAGAATGCCTTTGCGCGTATTAGCTCATTTAGCGATGTGGCTTTGTTTAATGTGTGTATAGAATCTACACCCGATAGGCTAAAGAAATATGATAAGCTTTTACTACCCGGTGTAGGGGCGTTTGGCAATGCTATGGCGCATTTGAAACACACAGGGCTTGATGAGGCGATTATTGATTTTGCACGGAGTGGGAAGCATTTGCTAGGGATTTGTTTAGGGTTACAGCTACTTTTTGAGAGAAGTTTCGAATTTGGCGAACACAAGGGGCTTGGGCTATTAGAGGGTGAAGTCGTGGGCTTTAGCAATATCGCACCGCTTAAGATTCCGCATATTGGCTGGAATAGCTGCCACTTCACCTATCAAGCGCGAGATTCTAAGCTATTTTGCGGTATAAATGATAAGAGCTTTTTGTATTTCATCCATAGTTTTCATATTAAGGCAAGGGAGGAGGATATTTTAGCTTATTGTGATTATGGCTATCCTTTTGGTGCTATTGTTAATCAAGAGAATCTCTTTGGGATTCAGCCTCACCCTGAAAAAAGCCATAATGTAGGCTTAAAATTGCTTGCAAATTTTATTAATTTATGAGAAAATAATGCAGTATTTACCTTTCAATATTAAATTAATAAGTTTTAATAATGGAAAATTTTTATAACTTATAGGAGAAAAGATGATTAATTTAGCAATTATTGGTGGGGGTCCTGCTGGACTTAGTGCGGGATTATATGCGACACGTGGCGGAATTAAAAATGTAGTGCTTTTTGAGAAAGGAATGCCCGGTGGGCAAATCACAGGGAGCAGTGAAATAGAAAATTATCCGGGTGTAAAGGAAGTAGTAAGTGGTATGGACTTTATGCAGCCGTGGCAAGAACAGTGCTTCCGCTTTGGATTACAACATCAAATGAGCGAAGTAGTGCGTGTGAGTAAAGAGGGAGATATATTTCATATCCATCTCTCCAGTGGCAAGGTAGAGGAAGCAAAGGCGGTGATTTTCGCCGCTGGTGGTAGCCCCAAAAAAGCTAATTTGAAGGGTGAAAGTGAATTTTGGGGGAAAGGGATTAGCACTTGTGCTACTTGCGATGGATTTTTCTACAAAGACCAAGAGGTTGTCGTGCTAGGCGGTGGCGATACGGCGCTTGAAGAGGCAGTATATCTTAGCCGTATTTGCTCCAAGGTACATTTAGTGCATAGGAGAAATGAGTTTCGCGCCGCACCTACTACGATAGAGCACGTAAAGAAAAACGATAAGATTCGCATTATCACCCCTGCCATCGTTGAGGAGATTAAGGGAGATTCATCAGGCGTTACAAGTGTGCTTATCAAACATACAGATTCAGGGGAAAATGAGGACATACCCGTGATGGGAATCTTTATCTTTGTGGGCTACGATGTGAATACAGCCACTTTAAAACAAGAGAATGGTTCAATGCTCTGTGAATGCGATGAATACGGAAGCATTAAAGTGGATTTATCAATGAGGACAAGTGTAGAAGGACTTTTTGCTGCAGGAGATGTGCGCACACAGGCTTCTAAACAAGTCGTATGTGCCGCCGCAGATGGTGCAACAGCAGCATTACAAGCCATTGCCTATTTAGAGCATAAATAACATTTGATTTCTAATCAAATGGGATTAGAATACTGGGGTAAGTGAATATACTGCGGAATAGAAGCGAGGACTATTTCGCATTTTGTTCTGCAAACTAAGCTTTTATCTTCGCCAACGATAAAGCAAATATTTACAAATTCGAGCCAATCTGCAGTATTTGCTTACCCCTAAAACACCAAAGCATTAATCCAATATTTGTAAAATATTCGCTTAGAATTCGTGCATATACCTTTGCCTCTATAACGTATGACAACAGCATAATACACAAAAATCTAAGTCTTTGGGCTGTTATGAACCACGTTTCAAAACTAATGCTCCACGATACATCTCATACACCACCACGCCAAGCACTACAATGCTTGAACACGCCAAAGAAAGCGGATAGGAAAGCCACACGCCAAACACTCCATAATAATGCGACAGCACAAAAAGAAAAATGATTACAAAAACAAAGTTATAGGAAATGGTGATAATAAATGAGCTTTTAGGGCGTTGAATAGACTGAAAAAATATCGCACTCACTATATTGACACCTAAAAATATATAACCGATAAAATACACTCGCATCGCTTCAAGCGTAGGCTCAAGGATACTCTCTTGCCCCTCTTTAAGGAAAAGCCGCACCAAATGTGAATCTACACTCATAAACAAGCCATACACCACCACGCCCATAATTGTGGCAAAAATCACACCAAAGGCATAAATACCTTTCACGCGCCTCATCGCCCCCGCCCCGTAGTTATAACTTGCAATAGGCTGAATCCCCTGCGAACAAGAAATCAAAATCGTAATACACACCACCCCCACATACATAATAATGCTATATGTGGCAAGATAGCTCACGCGTATATCCTCCGTATCTGCCAAAGCCTTTAGTGTGTGGTTAAACACGACCATCACAAACGCTACGCTAAGTTCAGCTATGCTTTGAGGCACGCCATTTTTCATTGAAGCAAACACCGCATTGATATGGAATCTTTTCACCAAATAAATGCGCCCTTTTTTACGCACAAAGTGGCTAAGTAGGATAAGCATACCCAAGCTATGCCCTAAAATCGTAGCTAAAGCAGAGCCAAATATGCCCCACTCAAGGACAAAAAGAAAAATATAATTCAAAACAATATTAGAAACAGAGCCTACAATCATTGCTACCATCGCTAAAACAGGGCGTTTGTCATTAATGGCAAAAACATCAAGCAAAGGGTGCAGCACGATAATCACAGAGCCTAGAAAAATCACCTGTAAATATTCCACCACATAGGGCAGCACTCGCTCACTCGCCCCAAGCGCGATAGATATTTGCTCGACATAGATAAAGAGTATTCCGCCAATGATAAGAGAGGAACTCATAGCAAAGTAAAACACGGAGCTAAACATCAGCCTCGCGCGATGATCTTGCCCCTTGCCTAAAAAATATGCTGCTATGGAAGCCGCCCCCATACCAAAAAGCAGCTCAAAGGCAATCAGCACAGGAAATACAGGCCAACACAGCCCAATAGCAGCCAATGCGTCCTCGCCCAGCTTCTTACCTACAAAGATTCCATCAAATGTAGAATATGTAGAAAGCGCGAGCATAGCGCACAAATTAGGGATAAAGAAATAAAAAAAGAGACGATAGATAGAATCTTTACTTAAATTAATCTTCTCATTAACGCTTATCACACTCATACAAACCGCTCCAAAATCCTTTTATAGTCTGCTTGTGTGTCAATGCCTATACTTTGTGTCTCCACTATGGCTAAGGCAATAACTTTGCGATGATACAAAGCTCTTAACTGCTCTAATTTCTCAATCTCTTCCAGTGGACTTTTAGGCAGGGTGCAAAATGTCTTTAGACTTTTAGCACTATATCCATAAATCCCCAAATGCCCTAAATATAGGATATTTGCTAATGTTTCACAATCCTTATCGCGGCAAAATGGAATAGGAGCGCGGGAGAAATATATCGCCTCATTATGAGCATTTAGCACGACTTTGACAAGATTAGCATCTCCTATATCATCCTCATTTATCACCTTTGCCAATGTCCCCATAAAAGGCTTTTTATGCTCCATTAAATGCCGCAATGTCTCTATCACATTATGCTCTAAAAATGGCTCATCAGCTTGGATATTAATCACCACCTCATCATCGGCTAATCCTAGCTTTATTGCTGCTTCCGCACATCTATCCGTACCGCTACTATGAGCTTTATCAGTTATCACACATTCTATCTTATGTGCCCTACATACAGATTCAATTTGCGCATCATCACAAGCGACCACCACATCATCTATTTGCTTTGCATTGAGTGCTGTCTGCACCACCATAGGCAGCCCATTTATATCACATAGCACCTTTTTTGGGAATCTTGTAGATTCTAGCCGCGCAGGGATTATTATCATCAAATCCTCCTTTGGGTAAAATAAGCAAGATTCTAGCTAAAATCTTTCAATCAAATAAATGCTTTTGCTTTCTCTTATAACCTCCACTTACCTATGTTTTTTATCCCTATACGCAAGTTATTTAAAATCTCTGTGCTCATTTTGTTGTTCAAAGCCATAAACTCTCACTAGTCAAAAATCTTATATTACAAATTTGCAATACTAAGATTTATTGCCAAAAAAGATTAAAATTTTTGTTATTTTTTATTCACCTAAGAGATATTTTTGTAGAATTGCTTATTGTTAAATATAAATGATAAAAATATTTATGATCTAAAATTTAGAGATTTGAAAAGGAGTATTTATGCTAAAAGTAGGGATTTTTGGAGCGACTGGGCGCGTGGGGCGGCTACTTATTGAAGAGATTTTAAATCATAAACATTTCGCTCTCTCAAGCGTGTATGTCCGCAATGAATTACAATATTCACTCCCCTCTAGCACTATGGTTACGCGTGATTTTGCCATATTTGTGCAATCAAGTGATGTGGTTATTGATTTTTCCTCTCCAGAGGCTACAAAAACCTTGCTTGAGGCAGCTATTGCTGCTCCTACGCCACTTGTCATAGGCACAACGGGACTTGATAGTGATACACAGCATTTACTTGAGGAAGCCTCGCACACAATGCCTATTTTGTATGCAACCAATATGAGTAAGGGCGTGGCGGTGCTAAATAAGATTGTAGGACTTGTGGCAAATACGCTCAAAGAAAGCGATATAGAAATTTGTGAGATTCATCATCGACATAAAAAAGATGCTCCTTCCGGGACAGCTTTAACTCTCGCTCAAACCTGTGCTAGCGCGCGCAATCTTAAGCTTAGCGATGTACGTATCAGCGGACGCAATGGTATGATAGGCGAGAGAAGCAAAGATGAAATTGCCGTGATGAGTTTGCGTGGGGGTGATGTGAGCGGACGACATACGGTGGGATTCTATCTTGATGGCGAATATTTAGAACTCACACATAATGCGACTTCACGGCTTACTTTTGCTAAGGGGGCGCTTGATATGGCAGGATGGATAGTGCGACAGGAAAATGGCTTGTATAGTATTCAAGATGCTCTTTGTCTGTGAGATGATTTACCATTGTTACGCTATTTGCAAGTGTGGATTGGCACTTCGTGTAAATACATTTCACGTCGCATAATCTTACGCACTTAAGATAAAGCCTTTCGTGTGCGCCTAAAGGATTAGGGTTAAACTAAAGCTAAAGTCTTATTATTCAATTCATTTTGGTAGCCTCATATACCTTTGCTATTGTGTCAATCTATGTTTGAAAAAATTCTTGTAAAGCAAAAAAACACAATAAAACAAACAGTAAAAATTTTATTTCCTCTCAAGTAAAATGCTCATCTCATTCCCCTACCCCCTCTTAGCCACAGGTAGCAAAAAATCTTACTGAGATTCTAAGATGTAATATGGGTTAGCATTTTGCATAAATGCGAAGCTAGTTTGTTAGATTACCTACTCGCTCCCCTTGTATTATTTGTAGATATATCCCCATTCCACACAAAAAGAGCAAGCACTTTGTTTTAAAGGGGAATACAAGATAAATGCAACCTTTACATACAGACAGAAAAAAGAATGCTTTGCTTATTAAAGGGATAACTCTCTTCTTTAATTGAGTGAAGGTAAGGTAGTCTCTACCAAAAAAGGAACAGAAAGTGATGCGGTTATTCCAGAGGGGGGGGGGGAAGCGATAAAAAAGTGAAAAACAGGAACAGCCCTAGCTTCCCTCTCTCTTTATATATAGGGGAAAGTTGTCTCCTCTAGTCTCTCATATAACAAACTCAATATCTACAAATGTATCACACACAAGGCAAGTTTTAAAAGGTAAAGAATCCTAAAAGTTTTATAAAATCGCGTGTTAGCTTTGTTTCTATACAATCACATACCAAAAACACAAAGTAAGGACAAACTTTAGGTATGGAAAGTTGGAATGAAGAATGTGCTGTGGTGGGCGTGTATAATGTCAATAATGCGAGTGTTTTAAGCTATTATTCACTTTTTGCAATGCAGCACAGAGGACAAGAAGCAAGTGGAATCGCCGCAAGTAATGGCACAAAAATCACTACAATCAAAAATACAGGGCTTGTAACAAAGATTTTCACTCAAAGGCAATTAGACAAACTACAAGGGCGCTCGAGCATAGGGCATAATCGTTATTCGACTGCAGGGGAAGATTCCATCAATGATGCCCAACCTATCTTTGCTCGATATGAGCTAGGGGAAATGGCTATCGTTCATAATGGGAATCTTACCAATGCAAAAGCTGTGCGTAAAAAGCTTATTGAAAATGGAGCAATTTTCCAAAGCCACCTTGATACCGAAAATCTCATACATCTTATCGCACAGAGTAAAAAACAATCTCTTACAGATAGAATCATTGACGCCCTAAAATGCGTTGATGGGGCGTATTGCTTTATATTTCTCTCTCGCACAAAAATGTTTGCTATCCGCGACCGTTATGGATTGCGCCCTTTGAGCTTGGGGAAGATTCAAAACGAGGATGGCAGCACAGGCTATGTAGTAGCAAGTGAGAGCTGTGCGTTTGATTTGATTGGGGCGGAGTTTGTGCGCGAGATTAAGGCGGGGGAAATGCTGATTTTTGATGGGGCGTATGCGCTCAAAGATACGCAGCCTAAAAGCATTCAAGTTTTTGAGCCAAATCCTCACCCTTGCGTATTTGAACACGTCTATTTTGCTCGTCCAGATAGCAATATCTTTGGTAGCAATGTCTATAAGGCGCGCAAACAAATGGGTATTGAGCTTGCTAGGGAGCATAAGATTAAAGCGGATATGGTAATCCCTGTGCCAGATTCTGGCGTGGCAGCGGCACTTGGGTATAGTAAGCAAAGTGGCATTGACTTTGAGCTAGGCATTATCCGTAATCACTATGTGGGGCGGACATTTATCGAGCCCACACAGCAGGAGAGGGAGCTGAAAGTGCGGCTCAAGCTTAATCCTATTAGAGAGCTGATTGCAGATAAAGATATTATTGTGATTGATGATTCTGTCGTGCGTGGGACGACAAGTAGGCAGATTATTAGAATCTTGCGTCAGGCAGGGGCACGGAAGATTCACTTACTTATTAGTTCTCCACCTACTATATCGCCCTGCTTTTATGGTGTGGATACGCCGCATAAAGAGCAGCTAATATGCGCAAATAAGAGTATTGAAGATGTGCGTAAATACATTGGGGCGGATTCTCTAGGATTTCTCTCTATTGAGGGCTTAGTGCGAAGTATAGGGGGGGAGAACAAATCGTGGTGCAAGGCGTGTTTTGATGAAAACTATATTGATGAATACACTAGGGGCTTGTGATGCGGCTTATACTAAGCGTAGGGCGGTATTTTAAAAGACGTTTTGGCACAAGGGTGCGGAAAATCCCTATATCTCTGCAAGGCTTTACCTGCCCTAATATCGATGGGAGCTTGGCAAAGGGCGGGTGCATATATTGCGATAATGAAAGCTTCTCTCCAAGCCTCATAAAGATAAATAAAGGCTCTCAAGTAAAGATGAATTTCTCCCTTAACTCCAATCCACTTTTGCCCAAGCAGCTTAAGCAACTAGAGGAGCAATTCTTTTGGCACGCGGAATTTCATCAAAGAAAATTTGGCATAAGTAAGTATATGGTATATTTTCAGTCTTATACAAATACTTATGCGCCCTTTGAGACGCTTAAGACTCTCTATGATAAAGCATTGAGTTTGCCCAATGTCGTGGGGCTGAGCATAGGCACACGTATTGATTGTGTGCAGGATTCACTCCTTGAGCTTTTGGGCGAGTATGTCAAAAAAGGTAAAGAGATTTGGCTAGAATATGGGATACAATCTGTGTATGATAAGACTTTAGAAATTACCAATCGCGCCCACAGCATTGCTCTGGCTAAAGAAATGTTTGCTAAGACACGAGCAAAGGGTGTGAAAGTCTGTGCGCACTTAATCTATGGCTTACCGGGTGAGACGCCAGATATGATGCTACACTCACTTGATAGCGTGCTAGAATGGGGGATTGATAGCATTAAGATTCACCCCCTGTATGTGGTGAGCGGCACTCGCCTTGCTCAGCTTTACAAAAATGGCGAGTATGAGCCTATTAGTATTGAGACTTTTAGCGATTTGATTGTCAAATCTTTGCAGAGGATTCCCCCTAATATTGTCGTGCAGAGAATCAGCGCGGGGGCACACGATGATACACTCCTTGCACCTATGTGGTGCTTTGATAAAAATATTCAAATGCGCTATATCCGCGATAGGCTAAGGGCAGTAGGGATAGAGTATTAAAACAAGGAATGAGCCTATACACAAGCCCTTTAAGCAAAAAACACATTATAATGATTAAACAAGCTAGTTTATAATTTAGCCTCATAATAAGGCAAAAAGGATTGCTATGTATAAATCACAGCTTGATTCACTCCTTAAGGCTTCAAAAGCCCCACGCATAAGCTTTTTATATGGTGATAGCTTTTTGGTAGAGTATTATAGTAGGCTTATCGCCTCTGCTCTTATGTGTGAGGAAAAAAATGTGTTTTACTTTGATGAATACAATGCCACACAAATAAACGCTCTCCTTTCACAAAGCTCACTTTTTGGCACACGCTCACTTGTGGTGCTTAAAATCAATGATAAAATAAATAAAAAAGATATTGAACTTTTTTTGCAATCTCTTTTTCATAATACACAAAATGCCCTTATTATCGAGTATTATCAAGGCTCAAAGTCCCCAGCAGATTATGCTAAAAATTCCAAAATATATGCTGGATATTTTAAGCACCCTAAAATGCCCAAAGATGACATTATAGAAGTGCGCTTTTACGAGCAGACTTTACACGAATGTATGGATTTTATGCGGCAAAAAGCTAAAACAATGTCTCTAAAAGCGAGTGATAAGGTGCTTCACCAAATCCTTAGCCTTCAAAATAATGACATTGCCCTTTCTTTGAATGAACTAGAAAAATTTGTTATTTATACTGATGGTAGGGAAATTGAGCCAAGTGATGTGAATCTGCTTTGCGATGGGGTGGCAAGCTTTAGCATAAGCGAACTATGCCACACTCTAATGGAAAAAAAGCCTTTTGTGGAAATGCTGCATAGCATTTATGAGGAAGGCGTGAATGAAATTGCGATGATCAGCGAGATTCAAAGATTCTTCTATCAACTCTTTTTATTTTATGCATTTATTAAGGCTAATGGTAGAGCAGATGAAAGAGAAATCCTAGGTTATGCCCCACCAAAACATATAGTAGAGCCATTAGTGCGGCATTGCATTCGCTTTAAAGAAAATGAGTATATTGCCATTTTTGAGCTCCTCTCTGCGTGGCGATATGAAGTGAGTAAGGGCAAATCTAAGCAGTCTATGAGTGCTTTAATCAAAATTCAAGAATTAATAAGATAGAATCCGTGCTTCTAACCCTTGCTCTTTTATGCTAGATTCTAGCGCGGAAAGGGCGACTACACCAAAAGGAGAAAGAATGAAATTTTATGAGACGATGTTTATCCTCAAACCTACGCTTGTAGAAGAGGAAATCAAAACACGTATTGATTTTTTTAAAGAAGTCATTACAAAAAATGGCGGTGAGATTGAAACCTGCCTTGATATGGGAACGCGCAATCTTGCTTATGAGATTAAAAAGAATAAACGTGGATACTATTTTGTCATCTACTTCAAGGCACAACCAACCCTAATTAGAGAGCTTGAGCGAAATTATCGCATTAATGAAGAGATTTTGCGCTTTCTTGTAGTGAAATATGAGAATAAAAAAGAGCAAAATGCGTGGCAAAAGCTCGTAGATAGGGCAAATAACAAGCCTGAAGCAAAAAAAGAGCTTAAAGCCTCTAAGGCTAAAAAAGAAGAGACAGCAGAGGCACAGGAGCAAGATTCTCAAGAATCGTAAGCAAACAAGGGAATGAGATGTATAACAAAGTGATTATGATGGGGAATCTTACGCGAGATGTGGAATTGCGATATTTGCCTAGTGGAAGCGCTCTAGCGACTATTGGCTTAGCGAGCAATCGCCGATTCAAAAAGCAAGATGGCAATATGGGTGATGAAGTATGCTTTGTCGATGTGAAGCTTTTTGGTCGTAGTGCAGAAGTGGCGAATCAATACTTGCGTAAGGGCAGCAAGGTGCTGATTGAAGGACGATTAAGCTTTGAAAGTTGGAATGACCAAAGTGGTGCAAAACGAAGCAAACATACGATTATTGCTGAAAGTATGCAAATGCTAGATTCTAAATCTGCAAGTGAGAATAGCGGCTACGCCCCCTCATCATATAATCAACCCAATCAACCTATGCAGTCTGCACAACCTCAAGCACAGAGCTATGGTGGGAATGCAGGAGTAGAGAACTACCCCCAAAATATCCCTGAAATCAATATTGATGAAGATGAAATACCCTTCTAGTTTTCACACATTTTACAAGGAGCAATGATGGAAAAGAAAAAATACTCAAAACGATACTGCCGATATACCGAGGCTAAACTTGAATTTATCGATTACAAAGATGTGGAAATGCTTAAGCATTCATTGTCTGAACGATACAAAATTATGCCAAGACGTCTTACAGGCAACACAAAGCGATGGCAAGAACGCGTAGAAGTAGCCATCAAACGTGCTAGACATATGGCACTTATTCCTTATATCGTGGATAGAAAAAAGGTTGTCGAGAATCCTTTTAAAATCTAAGTATTTCAATGGGCGCTAGTATACCGATACTTAAGCCCTTTTGTCATTACAAGCGTTAGTGAAGTAATCCATAAGTGATATTTTCTAAGGGTATGGAATTCTAAAGGATAGAAAATGTGGGGTAAAAAGCTCTTTATTCCCTTTATCTTATGCTTTATTGCCATATTGGGAATCTTTATATGGGCGTTTGATGCAGACAGGATAAGCCAAGAAGTGCTTGACTTATTTCCGCGGAATGAGAGCAAGGCACTCATTGAAGCGCATAGATATTTTGCAAGCTCCAAATACATACCTGTAGCTATTGAGGGAGAATCTACGCAGGAGGTACTAGAGGAGATAAAGGCATATCTTTTGGCTATGCCTCATATCACTTCTGTGATAGCAGAGGAAATTCCGCTCTCTTATCAGCTTTATGACTTTCTATCGCATAATGAGAAATATCTCCTCGCCCACGCACATATAGATTCGCAACCATCTTCCACAGATTCAAAAGATGCAAATGAGCAAAGCCCAGATTCACTCTCTGCACAAAGCGCAGCGATTTACGCACCGCTTTTATCATCTTTTACCCCCTCACCCGATGAGGCAAAGCCTATTTACGCAGGAGATAGGGGCTTAATGCTCCTTGCGGAGATAGATAGCCTCGAAGACAGTGCCCTTAAAGATACCCTAGCGCACTTTAAAGAGCTAAAAACACATTACCCTTCTATACATTATTTTTCCACAGATTTTATGCGCGTAGAGAATCTAGGCTTAATTTTGCAAGAAGTGAATTTCCTCTTAGGCTTTGCCTCGCTTGTGTTTATTATCTTATATTTTGTGATTATCCGCATACCTCTTTTGACATTCAACACAATTTTTACACTCATTTTTGCAAATACGATTGCCATTTTGCTCACACTATGCGTGTATCCAAAGGTTACCATTATGGCTTTAAGTTTCGGTATGGGGATTTCAAACATCGCTATTGATTATATGATGCACCATCATTTCTTTGGGCTATACACTCACGCTCCCTCTTATGCAAAGCATTCACCCTTAGCACGTCCAGCCTTCAATCGCCCTGTGTTTTATGGGTATTTCACGACGATGATTGGCTTTGGGGTATGCTTATTTATCCCCTTTCCACTTTTGGCTCAACTCGCGCTCTATGCGATGATTTCACTCACTATCTCCTATGTGAGTTTTGCCTTTATTTATCCACGCATAGGCTTTAAGCCCCCTCGCCTTTTTGATAGCATTGCTAGACTTAGGAAGCCCTGTGTGCCAAGCATAGTGTTTTTAACTCTAGCCTGTGTAGGCTTTATCTTTGCATTTAGCACATTGAAGCTTGATTTTGACCTCTCCAAGCTTGATTATCAAAACAAGTCTATGCTTGATGAACGTGCCTTTTTTGCGAATATTGAGGATAAAGATGAAGTCAAAGTGCTGCTATTTTCGCAAGAAAGTGATGGGCTTATGCTCTTTACACGTGGGCTGCTTGAGCATATAGGTGCGGTGAAATTTTATGCTAATGCAGGTAAATCGCCATTAGAGCAATACTATTACCTCGCCTCTATGTCAAAGGCGCAATTTGCGACAATGCGGGCACTTTTTGATGAACTTAAAACGCAAGGGATTCTATCACCACTTATCGCACAGTTATGGAATCCTGCAGAGATAGCAAAAATTACAGAATCTCGCATAAACTTTGATGAACGACCCTTGCAGGACATTATGGATAGTTTAGCAGATAGTATTTATCAGCCTATGCTGATTGTGCTAGGTATCGCGCTTATGGCAATGCTATGTGTGTTAGCCTTTAGTGTGCGTGGGGCGTTTATAAGCGCAGTGGGCTTCGTGCTTTTTCCCTTGAGTATGGCATTAAGCGTTGTGGCAAGCCATAGTGAGTTTAATATGATGCACCTTTTTGCCTTGCTGATTTTAGTAGTAGTAAGCGTGGATTATGGTATTTATGCGATTAAAGAGGGTGAAAGCCCACGCACAACACACGCGATTTTATTTTCCGCATTGACTACGGGAGTGAGCTTTGGGATTCTCATCACTTCGCACACAAAGGCGCTTAATTCCTTTGGGGAGGTCATATTCGCCGGTATGGGCTGCATACTAATCCTGCTTTTATATAATACTTCCTATCAGCAAACAACAAAAGATTAGTAGCAAAATTAAGAAAAAGACAAAAAGGACAAATAAGCAGAGCAGAAGTCGAGCAGGATAGACAGACGTATATAAATCTCAATATAAAATGAGCAGTTTGTCATTTATAGAAAATGGGATTATAGCTGCCACGAGGACAAATATAGCAATAACGCGCAGTTTGATTGACAATATTTCATACAAGATATTTGGAGTGCGCGTAAAGTCTTTGCCAATCGCCCTCAAGTATAAATGGATTATTCATCGCTCATCTCCTTACGGGTATGCAAAAGGTTGTTATCTTGACATTCGCCCTACAAAGAATCACTTTGGCACAAGCTTTTTAAATACTAACTGGGGGGGGGGCAACATATATTCAAGCTAATGCGACCCTCTTAGAAAATATAGCAGATAATTCTATGGGCTCTCTTTATGTGCTTTATGGTAGTGGAGCATTTCGGCTTGGGGTGATAGCGACCCTATCGAGCCAGACGCGTGAAAAAAGGCATTAAAAGCTTTTTCAAAGAATGCTAGTATTTTAGTGTATCTGTGGGGCAAGCGGATAGGATATGCTTTAACGCACATCGGGTATTCAAGCCACAAACCATTATCGGTACTTTAGACCAAATCGATATTGTAGAAATGAACTCTATCTCCAACGAGCTTACTACAATTGAATATATCACGCATAAAAATGGCAAAAACACATATTGATGAGAATCCTGCATTCTTTACCTGATAAAATCCAAAACTAGGGCTATGCAGGGCTATTTAAGTTTATAAAAAGATAAACTTTCTAAAACTTATAATCTTTGCTTTCGTAAATGAGATATGCCTCCTCATCTGCATAAAACTAAAGAGAGTTTGCTCAATTGCCTCTCTCTTAAATACTACTATGGAAAACGATGTATCGCTCAAATCAAGCCACCCTACAGACTACCCTCCCCCTCTTTAAAATTTTAGACTAGAGAATCTCTACCTTAAAAACTAACTTGATGAATAAGACAACGTCTTAGTCATAAGTGCGTCCTTTTGTCCTCAAGGGCTATCGCCCTTTGCGAGATTAAATCCCTTCGGGATTGAATGGTGCGAAGCAGATTTTATATCTGCAAAGCAAGACCCTTTGCAAGTGTGGATTAGCACTTCGTGCGAATACGGCGATTACATCGCAACAGCAAGGGCATAATAGACTAGAGAATCTCTACCTTAGAAGCTAACTTGATAACCAACCAAAGTGCGATTATAAGTGTATCCTTCAGGCGCGAAGTGGAGATTTGACTGCACACGAAACAGCACTACGCGGTAGCTTTAGCTACAACAGCGCCACCATAATACATTACAAGAATCTATACATAATCTTTGAAGCCCAAAACAAACAAAGATGGAGAAAGTGAGTAATGAAGCAGTGTTTCTAAGGGAGTAGCTCCCTTAGGAGTGCCTGCCTTTTAAAAAATAAAAGGAGGTTGCAATGAGTAAGATTGTAAAAATCTTGGTTAAAAGATTGCTATCACGCCCATTAATACTCAAGTGCTTTTTACTTGTAGCTTATAGAGTGTCACCGCAGTCATTATGTAATCGGGTTTTACTTAGATTTTCTTCTTGCTGTAGTTTGGTAATACGATACAAAGATGTATACCCACCAAAAAAAGAGGGGGTACCCCGCCCCCACATACTCTCTTTTTAATCTCGCATTGAATCCGCCTTGCCTTAATCACACCAACGCGAGATTCTTTATAAACATTGCTTTATTAAAATTGTAGATTTTTTATGTTTTTCTTTTTTTTGTTTTATCAAACACCCATCTACACGTTTAAAAACGAGTTAAGTTATACAAATGAAATAAAAACTTAGATAAGTTAAGTATAATACATATTTCACATAAAGACAAGGACATACTATGCACAAGGATTCTAGAATCTATATTGCAGGACACAAAGGATTAGTAGGCTCAAGCATTTATGACTTGCTTCAATCTCAAGGCTATACCCATCTCTTAACACAAACACGCAAAGAATGTGATTTGCTCTCATCTTATGATGTGGAGGAGTTTTTTAGCAAAACTCGCCCTGAATATGTTTTTTTATGTGCAGCAAAGGTGGGAGGTATCTCTGCAAACAATACTTATCGTGCAGATTTTATCTATGAAAATCTTGCCATTCAAAACAACATTATTTTCAATGCTTATAAATATGGTGTCAAGAAGCTCCTTTTTCTAGGCAGTTCTTGTATCTATCCTAAAAACGCACCTCAACCGATGAAAGAAGATGCCCTCCTCACAAGTGAGCTTGAATACACCAATGAGCCATACGCAATCGCTAAAATTGCTGGATTAAAAATGTGTGAAAGTTTTGCGCTGCAGTATGGCTGTGATTTCATCTCTGTAATGCCTACGAATCTATATGGCAATAATGATAATTTTGACCTAGAAACCTCACACGTGCTTCCCGCACTCCTGCGTAAGATTCACTTAGCTAAGCTTCTTTATCTTGGGCAAATAGAGCAGGTAGAATATGATGTGAGCTTACAGGGCAAGGCATTGGAGGATTATCTTAGCTCTTATCATATTAGTAGCAAGAGTGTAGCTATATGGGGTAGTGGCAAACCTCGCAGAGAGTTTCTCCACGTGCAGGATATGGCAGAAGCCTGTGTGTTTGTAATGAATAATGTATCTTTTGGTGCTCATCTCTCATCCCATACATCGCAAATCCGCAATACCCATATAAATATTGGCTATGGCACAGATATTAGCATTATCGAGCTTGCTTATCTCATCAAGGAGATTGTAGGATTTGAAGGTCAGCTTGTGTTTGATAGCTCAAAGCCCGATGGCACATACCAAAAACTAATAGATTCTAGTAAGCTCCATCAGCTTGGCTGGAGGGCAAAAATCTCTCTTAAAGAGGGTATACGGAGCGTTTATGAACACTATCTTCATACGCATACCTTATAGATTCTGCTTAAGGAGTATGATATGCAAAAAACACGGATAGTCCTTAAAGTGGGGAGTTCCAATCTCTCTAATGGCAAAATTATCGACAAAGCCCAAATCAAAGCATTAGCGCAGATTATTTATGAACTAAGAGAATGCTTTGATGTGATTTTGGTAAGCTCTGGTGCGATGGCAAGTGGCTACACAGCATTGCAAATTGATAAAAACATTATGCACAACAAACAAGCTCTTGCAAGTATCGGGCAGCCGCTATTAATGGAATCTTACCGCGAGGCTTTTAGGGAATACAACATCTATGTGGCGCAGCTACTTTTGGTATGGCGGGATTTTGATTCTCGCAAACATACTGCCTTTGCGCAAAATACGATTGATACATTGTTAGCACATAATGTCCTGCCTATTATCAATGAAAATGATACGATTGCCACAGATGAAATGATTTTTGGCGATAATGATAGACTAGGTGCGTATGTGGCGCATTATTTTGGGGCGAAACTACTTGTCATCCTAAGTGATATTGATGGCTATTTTGATAAGAATCCTCATCAGCACACAGACGCAAAGATTATCCCTATTGTGCATTCTATTCCGCAAGAGGCATTGCAGGAAAGTCATTCACCCCATGCGGGTTTTGCCACAGGGGGAATTGTTACAAAACTTTTAGCCGCAGATTTTTTACTTGGGCACAAGGGTATGATGTTTTTAAGCAATGGGCGCAAACTAGATGTGTTAAGAGACTTTCTTTTACATCATAATCATCGCTGTGGGACACTTTTCTGCCCTGCAGAGATTCAAAACATAGAGGGAATCTTGTGAAAATTGTATGTGCGGGAACACCGGAATTTGCCACAGATATTTTTCTGCTCATAAGCAAACATCATAAAATACTTGCGCTTATTTGTCAGCCTGATAAGCCCTTTGGACGCAAAGGAGAGTTAAAAGCCCCGCATACAAAAGCAATTTTTGCCCCTATGGGTATGGAAATCCTGCAGCCTACATATATTGATGATGCTTTTAGTGAGTATATTAAGAGTTTAAAACCTGATATAATCCTTGTAGTAGCGTATGGGAAGATACTCCCACAGCATTTTTTAGACATCGCGCCTTGCATTAATATCCACGCTTCTATTCTGCCCTCTTGGCGTGGGGCAAGTCCTTTGCAACAAATGATTCTCTCTCAAATGCCTTATTTTGGTGTAAGTGCTATGTATATGAATGAAAGGCTCGATAGTGGGGAGATTCTAGGCATATCTTATGTAGAAAATACACAACAAAATATTATTGAGCTTTCACAACAACTTGCATTTCACGGGGCAAATCTCGCCCTCTATGTCCTTAAACATCTACAATCCATTGAGCCGCTTAAGCAAATTGACGCAGATTCAAGCTATTGCGCTAAGATTAAAAAATCTTGCGGTTGCGTGCAGCTTGATTCTGCGCTTGATGTGTATTGTGCGTATTTAGCATATTGCGTATGGCCCCATATCTTCATACAAAGTGCAAATGGCTATACACTCAAATTCTTTGATATAAGTCTTGAAGAATCTACACAAACACACAAAGTCGGTGAAATACTGCATATAGAATCTACATATATTATAGTAGGTTGCGCACGTGGAAGTTTGCGCATAGGGAGCGTGCAACAAGAGGGGAAAAATAAACTTCAATCCCCGCTTTATCTACGTGGCAAACATCTTAAAGTAGGTGATGTGCTATGCTAGATGAAATAAAACAAAAGCCTTGTTTTGATGAGACATTCATTACCACCCTAAAAACAAATATATACCATTTTGATACACTGCCCTCTACGCAAACTTATGCCATTGAGGCGCTTAAAACTCATTCGCTCACAGCACCATTTTGCATTCACGCTACACATCAAAGCGATGGCATAGGAAGTAGAGGTAATCAATGGGAGAGTATGTCAAATGCACTTTTATTTTCTTTTGCCCTGCCCCTTAAAAATCTCCCACAGGACTTAAGGATAGAATCTAGCTCTATTTTTTTTGGTGTGATAATGCGGGAATTTCTCGCTTCGCTTGGCTCACAGGTATGGCTCAAATATCCTAATGATTTATATATAGGGCAGCATAAAATAGGGGGGATTCTCACACAAAAAGTAAATGATTGCCTTGTGTGTGGCATAGGGATTAATATCTACCCTACTTTAGAATCTCCGCAATCACCACATCAGCACAATTATGCCACTTTAGAAGAACCCATAAGCCAAAATATACAGCCTGTGCGCTTTTTAGAGCGTTTTTTTGAGAGCTTTAAAAAATTTATATTATGGAAGCAGATTTTTAGTATTTATAAGTTAGAATTTCACAAAAATAACTCTTTCTTTTTTCATCTTGATGAGAAAAAGATTTGTTTAAAAGATACTATTCTCAATGAGGACGGGTCTTTAAGCATTAATGGACACAAAATTTATAGTTTACGATAAGGAGAGATGATGTGCAAAATCATAACTATAGCTAATCAAAAAGGCGGTGTGGGTAAAACGACAACAACGGTTAATCTCGCAGCTTTCTTAGCCTCTGCAAACAAACGTGTGCTTGTGATTGATTATGATCCACAAGCTAACGCAACTACGAGCTTTGGTATCCGCCGCAATAAGATAGAATCCGATATTTATCACGTGCTTACAGGCTCAAAAAAACTCTCTCAAATTATATTAAAAACAGATATTCCCAATCTTGACATTGCGCCCTCAAATATTGGTTTGGCAGGTATTGAAAAAGAGTTTTATAACAAAAACAATGCAAAAGGACGCGAATTGCTTTTAAGTAAAAAAATCGAAGAGATAAAAGAGCAATATGATTTTATCATTATTGATTCTCCTCCTGCACTTGGTTCTCTTACCGTTAATGCACTTGCAGCAGCAGATTCTGTTATCGTGCCTATACAATGTGAATTTTTCGCTCTTGAGGGATTGGCACAGCTGCTTAATACAGTCAAGCTTATTAAAGATACGATTAATCCAAAACTTAGCATTCACGGCTTTTTGCCTACGATGTATTCAGGGCAGCACAATCTCTCAAGACAAGTTTTTGATGAGTTAAAAGAGCATTTCAGCAAAGAACTATTCAAATATGATGATGACTTTATCATTGTGCCTCGCAGTGTTAAACTCGCAGAATCGCCAAGTTTTGGCAAACCTATTATGCTCTATGATAACCGATCTAATGGAAGTGTAGCGTATGAAAATCTTGCACGTGCAATCTTGCAAGGAGCATAAAAATAATGGCTAAAAAAAAGCTAGCGATGGGGAGGGGACTGGGGGCGATACTTTCCGAAACGGCGGAAGCATACGAGCAAAACTTAAGTGATAATTCATCACTCGTATTAGAGCTTGATGTGGATATTATTAAGCCAAATCCCTATCAGCCGCGCAAAACCTTCAATCTCCAAGCCCTACAAGAACTTTCGGAATCTATTAAAGAGCACGGATTATTACAACCTGTTGTTGTGTATGATAATGGCGATGGAGATTATATTCTTATCGCTGGGGAACGCAGACTCAGGGCGTCAAAACTCGCTGGTTTAAACAATATTAAAGCAATTATCGCTGAAATAGATTTCAAACGTATGCGTGAGTTAGCTATTATCGAAAATATCCAACGTGAGGAGCTCAACCCTATTGAGCTTGCCTTATCTTATCAAGAGTTGCTTCAAGAATATGGCATTACACACGAGGAGCTTTCTAAACGTATCGGCAAATCACGTACGCAAATCACAAACACCTTACGCTTATTGCAACTAAGTGAGGAAGTGCAGCAAATGCTTATTGAAGACAAAATCTCGCAAGGACACGCTAAAATGCTTGTTACCCTCGATGAGGGAGAACAAAAGCTTATAGTGGATTCTATCATTGGGCAGAAACTCAATGTGCGTGATACCGAAATACTTATTAAAAATATTAAAAATAAGGGTAAAAAGCGTATCAAAAAAGAACATATAGGCAATATCAATACCCAGCTTCTCCAAGCATTACAGGATAGTTTTAAAATATTAGGAATTCAAGCACATATTAATACATCAAAAATCACACTTTCCTTTGAGAATGATGCGGAAGTTACCGCCCTGATAAAAAAAATATCAAAATGATATGTGCTTTAAGGTTTAATATATTTTAACTTGTTAAAATACTTGCGGTTTTCATAGAATATAAATCAAGGAGAGCAAATGAGTATCACCCTCAACCCCTACCTTATGCTACTCGTTTTTATTACTTTTATAGTCCTAATCTATTTACTAAATCAGTGGCTTTTTAAGCCTATGTTTATCTTTATGAATGATCGGGATAGCTTTATCGAACGTGAAATCTCAAGCACTCAAGGGCATAGACATGACATTGAACAAATTGAAGGAGAAATTCAAAAAACCATTAGCACAGCGCGTAAAGAGGCAGCATATATTTTAGAAACAGCGACAAAAGAAGCAAAAGCTACTTATGAAGAAAAAATTAATGCAAAAAAAGCCGAGCATGAAAGCAAGCTTGCGCAATATAAGAAAGAATTAGAAGAACAAAAATCGCAGCTTTATGCAGAACTACTTGAACAACTTCCTGCTTTTAAAACAGCATTAAATACAAAGCTTAAGCAAATTTAGGGGGATATAATGAAAAAGACTTTATGTGCAATTATATTTTTAGTTCTGCCTTCTTTTCTCCTTGCTTCTGTGAGCATTGAACAGAGCGATTTTGTCGAACGTGTGATTAACTTTGTGATCTTTATAGCAATTTTATGGTATTTTGCTTTTGATCCCATTAAGGGGATTTTTATCAATAGAAAAAATGCTATTGCTGCTCGTCTTCAAGAAGCCCAAGACAACCTCCAAAAAGCAAAGCAAGAAAAGGAAGCGGCTCTAAAGGCTTTAGAAGAGAGTAAAGAAAAAGCTAAAGATATTATTACCGCTGCTAAGCAAGAGGCTTACTTGGTTGAACAAAAATATAATGAACAAATCAAAAAAGATATAGAGACACTCAAATATGCTCTAGAATTAAATATTGAATTTGAACAAAGAAAAGCCATACAAGAAAGTGTAAATAAACTACTTGATGAGCTTATAAAAAGTAATGATATTGCTCTCAACAAAGAAGAATATATCAATATCATTACAAAAAGGATTTCATAATGCTGTATATTATCGCTAAAAAATACACACAAGCGCTTATGGATTCAGATGTAAATCTCGATGAAACACTCCATATTCTTAAAGGTTTCTCTCTTGCGCTAAAAGAGAAAAAATATGCAGATATTATTGTCTCGCCATTTCTAAGCAAAGCTCAAAAGGAGCAGCTTCTGCTAGACAATATAGGCAAAATAGATACAAAACTCGAAAATTTCTTTCGTCTTTTGGCAGAGGCGGATAGAATCTTACTTATTCCATATATTAGCAATGAACTTGAAAAACGCTTACTTGCACGCAAAAAAGAATATGCGGCTACACTCACAAGTAAAGAGGAGCTTGATACTAAAACGCTAGAAAAGATTCAAATTGCTTTAGCCAAAAAGCTCGGTGTCAAGTTAAGCATCAAGCAAAAATTAAGTGGGGTTGAAGGCATTAAACTAAGTGTTGAGGATTTAGGTATGGAAGTATCTTTTTCCAAAGAACGTTTTAGTAGTAATTTGAAACATCATATCCTCAAAGCACTTTAATTTAATTTAAAAGGAGAACCAGTGGCAACAAAAATTAAAGCAGAAGAGATTAGCTCGATTATCAAAGAGAGAATTGAAAGTTTTAATATCAATATTGATATTAGTGAAACAGGTAAGGTCATTGCTTATGCCGATGGAGTGGCAAAAGTTTATGGACTTAATAATGTAATGTATTATGAAATGGTAGAGTTTGATACAGGCGATACGGGTATTGCTTTTAATCTTGAAGAAAGTAGTGTGGGTGTTGTGGTGCTTGGCTCTGGACGCACTATCAAGGAGGGAACTTCTGTTAAACGTCTTAAAAAACTAATGAAAGTGCCTGTAGGCGATGCGGTAGTTGGACGTGTTATTAATACGCTGGGAGAACCGCTTGATGGCAAGGGAGCTGTGGAAGCAAACGAATACCGCTTTGTAGAAGAAAAAGCACCTGGCATTATGGCACGTAAGTCTGTGCATCAGCCACTTCAAACAGGGCTAAAAGCTATTGATGCTCTCGTGCCAATCGGCAGAGGGCAAAGAGAGCTTATCATCGGGGATAGGCAAACAGGAAAAACAACAGTTGCTATAGATACTATTATCAACCAAAAGGGTCAAGATGTTGTTTGTATTTATGTCGCTGTGGGACAAAAAGAATCTACGGTTGCTCAAGTTGTACGCAAACTTGAAGAACACGGCGCTATGGAATATACCGTTGTAGTAAATGCTCCTGCATCATTCTCTGCTGCTATGCAGTTTCTTGCACCTTATACAGGTGTAACCATTGGTGAATATTTTAGAGATAATGCGCGGCATGCACTCATTATTTATGATGATTTGAGTAAACACGCTGTAGCATATCGAGAAATGTCGCTTATCTTAAGACGCCCACCCGGACGCGAAGCATTCCCCGGTGATGTGTTCTATCTCCACTCTCGTTTACTTGAAAGAGCTGCAAAACTTAATGATGAACTAGGAGCAGGATCTCTCACTGCATTACCTATTATTGAGACACAAGCAGGGGATGTGGCTGCTTATATTCCAACCAATGTAATTTCCATTACCGATGGACAAATCTTCCTTGAAACAGACTTATTTAATTCTGGTATCCGCCCTGCTATTAATGTGGGCTTATCTGTTTCGCGCGTGGGTGGTGCAGCACAAATTAAAGCTACAAAACAAGTAGCAGGGACACTTCGCCTTGATTTAGCTCAATATAGAGAACTTCAAGCATTTTCACAATTTGCTTCTGACCTTGATGAAGCAAGTCGCAGACAACTTGAGAGAGGGCAAAGAATGGTAGAGATTCTTAAACAACCTCCCTATTCTCCTCTTGCCATAGAAAAGCAAGTGATTATTATTTATGCAGGTGCTAACGGATTCCTTGATAATATTCCTGCTAACAGAGTGGTTGCATTCGAAACAGAGCTATATCCATTCCTTGAGGCAAAGTATCCTAAAATCCTTGAAGATATTAGCGCAAAAAAGGCACTCGATAAAGATATTGAAGTTGAATTAAGCAGGGCCCTTGAAGAATTTAAAGCAAACTTCGGGGCATAATAAAGGAGTAAGTTATGGGAGGCAACCTTAAAGATATAAGGAAACAAATCACAAGCGTTAAAAATACGCAAAAGACAACTAAGGCAATGAAGCTTGTCTCTAGCTCTAAACTCAAAAAAGCTGAAGAATTAGCAAGACGCTCTAAAGCTTATGTGAAGCAGCTTGATGCAATTTTCAACGACATAATAGCAAGGATTCAATTACGTGGGCTTGATAGTATCAATAGCCCCTATTTTGCAAAATCAAAAGATCGTCAAATCAAAAAGCTTGATATTATTTTTATTACAGCCGATAAAGGTCTATGCGGCGGATTTAATACCACTACTATTAAAGAGGTTATGCGACTTATGGAATCATACAAGCAGCAAGGTGTCAAAGTGCGACTAAGAGGTATTGGTAAAAAAGGGATTTCTTTTTTTGCCTTCAATGATATTGAAGTCCTTGACAAAATCGTAGGTTTAAGCTCAATGCCTACTTTTGAAAAGGCTGAATCTTTCATTAATGGCGTAGTTGAAGATTTTTTAAATGATGCAACAGACGAAGTCATAATTGTGCATAATGGTTTTAAAAATATGATTTCTCAAGAGCTAGAAACATATGCCATTTTGCCCTTGACTATCAACACTCAAGAAATTACCCAATCTTCTATACTGAACATTGAGCCAGAAGATGAGGAAGATGTGATACTTGATGAGCTTGCAAAAAAATACATTCAATACAATATGTATTATGCTCTTGTAGATTCACTAGCAGCTGAACATAGTGCGAGAATCCAAGCTATGGACGCTGCGACAAATAATGCAGGAGATTTGGTCAAAAGCCTCACAATTTCACTCAATAAAGCACGGCAAGAAGCTATTACAACAGAACTTGTTGAAATTAATGCTGGTGTTGAAGCCATTAAATAAACTTACAAAGGAGATTAAATGCAAGGTAAAATTACACAAGTAATGGGTCCCGTGGTAGATGTCGAGTTCGACTCTTATCTACCGATGATTAATGAAGCCATTGATGTTGTTTTCAACATTGAAAGCAAAGAGCATAAGCTTGTCTTAGAGGTTGCCGCACACCTTGGGGATAATCGTGTCCGCACAATTGCTATGGATATGACAGAGGGGCTTACACGCGGACAGGAAGTGAAAGCTCGTGGAAAAATGATAGAAGTGCCTGTGGGAGAAGCAGTGCTAGGTAGAATCTTTAATGTTACAGGCGATATTATTGATGGTGGTGAACCTCTTAATAGCGATCTTAAATGGGGAATCCACAGAGAAGCACCGACATTTGAGCAGCAAAGCACACGAACAGAAATGTTTGAAACAGGCATTAAGGTAGTTGATTTGCTCGCACCTTATTCTAAGGGCGGTAAAGTTGGCTTATTTGGTGGTGCTGGTGTGGGTAAGACTGTCGTTATTATGGAGCTTATTCATAATGTGGCTTATAAGCATAGTGGCTATTCTGTGTTTGCTGGTGTTGGTGAGCGCACAAGAGAGGGAAATGACCTCTATAACGAAATGAAAGAAGGTGGCGTTTTGGACAAAGTGGCACTTTGCTACGGACAAATGAATGAGCCGCCGGGTGCAAGAAACCGCATTGCTTTCACAGGTTTGACAATGGCAGAATATTTCCGAGATGAAAAAGGACTTGATGTGCTTATGTTTATTGATAATATTTTCCGCTATGCCCAGTCTGGTTCCGAAATGTCAGCACTCCTTGGGCGGATTCCATCAGCGGTGGGCTATCAGCCTACACTTGCAGGGGAAATGGGTAAATTACAAGAGCGTATTACCTCTACTAAAAAAGGCTCAATCACATCAGTTCAAGCTGTGTATGTCCCAGCCGATGACTTGACTGACCCAGCTCCTGCATCTGTGTTTTCACATCTTGATGCAACAACGGTGCTAAATAGAAAAATATCCGAAAAGGGTATTTATCCTGCTGTGGATCCCCTTGATTCTACTTCTAGAATCCTTGACCCTCAAGTGGTAGGAGAGGAGCATTATAAAATTGCTACAGGCATTCAGCAAGTGCTACAAAAATATAAAGACTTACAGGATATTATCGCTATTTTGGGAATGGACGAACTCTCTGAAGAAGATAAGCAAATCGTGGATAGAGCAAGAAAGATTGAAAAATTCCTCTCTCAACCATTCTTTGTGGCAGAAATCTTCACAGGTAGTCCAGGTAAATACGTAACGCTTGAAGAGACATTAGAAGGCTTTAAGGGTATTTTAGAGGGTAAATATGATGATATTCCTGAAAATGCGTTTTATATGGTAGGTAATATTCAAGAAGTCTTGGAAAAGGCTCAAAAACTCAAAAGTGCATAGGGGATAAAATAGAAATGGAACATCTCACATTAAACATTGTAACTCCCTATGGGAGTATCTATAATGATGAAGTCAAGTATGTCATCATACCCGGTAGCGAGGGAGAATTTGGCGTTTATCCCGGACACTGCAATCTTCTCTCTTTGCTCAAGGTTGGAGTTATAGAATTCGAAAGTATGGATGGCGATAAGGGGCTTATAGCAATTGATTGGGGACACGCACAAATCTCTACCAAGGAAGCAGGCACTGATGTAAAAATCATTGCTGATGGTGCAGTAGCCATTGCTGGTAATACAGAAACTGAAATTGCTTCAGCTATTGATGAAACAAAAATGCTTCTAGAAAAAGCCTCAAATGACCGCACACTAGTTAGTATCGTCGTTTCACGTATTGAAAATATAGCTAAAAATAGAATCTAACAATATGGATACGATCAAAACTTTCTTTGAAGAAAGCACAATAACAACAATTATTGTGCTTGCGTGGCTTTCGCTTTACTTTCTTGCTACACTTTGGATTTACATCTACAAAACTTTTAGTCTTAATGATTGGCTTTCAGCAGAAAAATATCATCTTGATATGCTTTTAGCTAAAAGTATTCTTGTGCCAAAAAATACATTTATCAACGCTTTACTTGAAGCAAATGATGGGCGTATTACGCGAGAAATTTTGCAAATATGGAAACTTAAGGCAACGCAAAAAGCAACTTCTTCTCTTGTATTCTTAAATGTTATTGCCTCTACTGCCCCATTTATAGGTTTATTTGGCACGGTCGTGGAGATTCTAGAAACATTTAGTGTGCTTGGCGGAGGGAATGTTTCCTTTGATGTGATAGCTCCTGTGATTTCTAAAGCCTTAGTAGCTACTGCTGCAGGGATTCTTGTAGCCATTCCAGCTTATTCATTTGCCCTACTTCTTAAACGCAAGTCTTATCACATTATCACCTGCATTCAAATGCAAATTGACCTTATGCTCTCTCACAAGTAGGCTATTATGCACGATGATTTTGATTGGGAAGAAAAGCCAGAGCTTAATATTACACCCCTTGTGGATATTATGCTTGTGCTTTTAGCTATTCTTATGGTGAGCACACCCACTATTACCTATCAAGAAGACATCACGCTTCCCAAAGGCTCAAAAACAAAAAAGATAGCTAAAGATTCTATGCTTGAAATTCGCATAAGCGCAAATAGAAAAATCCACATACGCGACAAAGTATATGAGTTTAAAAATTTTGCAGATAGTTTTATACTTTTTAGTAAAAGTTTTGATAAGGATACAAATGTTTTTATCCGTGCCGATAAGAATCTCAAATATGAAGATATAATCTATATTCTCAAAACTGCCAAAGAAGCTGGGTTTCTTAAAGTATCTCTTATTACTAGTAGCTAACAATGAATAATACTCTCTTATTTATCACTAGCGGTATTATTTCTTTTTGTATATATTTTCTTATCCTTGTTTCGCTTATTTTTACTTTCTTTTATTCTAATCCCACACATTATTCTTCTCTTAGAGAATCTGCCATTTCACTTAATGCTATTAGTATCGAAGCTATCATTGATGATAAACCCACACCAAGTGAAAGTAAAACACCAACCCTTAACAATCCTCTAGCTGGTTCAGGCATTAAGGATATGTTTGATAAAATCGATAGTAATGTGCCCTCGCAAAATGCGCCCATAGGGGATAATAGAGAAAAAATAGAACAAAATGCTAAAGTTGAAAAAATCAAAGAATTACAATCAAGCGCAGAAACACTACAAAATAAGCTTAACGCCCTAAGTAATCTGACCATAAGCACCAATAGCGCGCAAAACGATGGGGAATATGATGAATGGTATGCACAAATTGAAAAAATAATGCTGCAACAATGGCAAAAAACATTTTATGTCGAAGAAAAATTGCAAGCCTTAGTGCATATTAGCATTGCAGACAATGGCAATTTTAGTTATAAAATTGTAAAATACTCTGGCAATGCAGTTTTTGACGATTCACTTAAAAGTATGCTTGAGGAATGCACACATTTACACTTTCCTCCCCACCCAAAGGGCAAAAAGGAAATTGCCACAACTTTTAAAAATTAGATTTGCATAAAAGGAGTCCTATGAGAATTATCGTTTTGTTTTTATTGTTAAGCTTCAAGTGCCTTGCTATTGATGCAACCTTAGAGATTGTGAAAAACACAAACAAAATTCCCTACATTATCGTTGAAAGACTAGATACTGATAATGCCGATTTTGGCGCAAAGATTCTTAAAATGCTTGTTGCAGATTTAAAAGTAAGCGGACATTTTCAAGTTCAAGATGGGGGTGTAAAAAAGCCTGCAGATATTAATTACAAAGAATATGCCGAACAAAAAGTTGATTTGCTTGCACAATTTAAGGTAAGCAAATCTTCCAATAACCTAACAGCTACTCTTTTTCTTTATGATATCAACACTTCAAAACTCGCATATACCAAAGATTATAGAGAAAATGAACTCAAACGTTTTCCTTTCATTGCTCATTCTATGGCGATTGACGCAAACAGTTATATTCAAGCACCAAGCATCCAGTGGATGCAACGTCTTGTAGTGCTTTCTCAATACAACACTCCAGGTAGCAGTGAAATTCTCATCGCTGATTATACACTCACCTATCAAAAAATAATTGTCAAAGATGGCTTAAATATTTTCCCCAAATGGACAGATTCTAAGCAAGAGAGCATCTATTATACCAAATATCTTGAAGTGCCCACTATTGTAAAGCATGATCTCGCTACCGGACATATTGAGCAACTTGTAGGGAGCGAGGGCGTAGCTATGGTATCTGATGTGAGCAAAAATGGAGAGAATCTTATCCTTAGTCTCTCGCCCAATGGGCTTTCGGATTTGTATCTCTATAATACCAAAACCAAAAATTTACGCCGTCTAACAAACTATTCGGGTATTGACGTTGATGGTAAATTTATCAATAATGAAAAGGAAATCATTTTTGTCTCCGATAGACTTGGTTATCCTAACATCTTTGTAATGCGTCTTGATGGAGGAGGAATAGAGCAGGTTGTTCTGCACGGACGTAATAATAGCGCTGTTAGTTCCAATGGTCATTATGCCGTCTATACAAGCCGAGAAACAAATAATGAGTTTGGTAGCAATACTTTTAATCTCTATCTTATTTCACTTGCTCCGGGTTCAAACTATATCCGCCGCCTCACAGCAAGTGGAAAAAATCAAATGCCCAAATATTCGAGTGATGGGGGGAGCATTATGTATTTAAAGCACTACAAAGCTCAAAGTGCACTAGGGATTATTCGCGTGGATTACAACACAAACTACTTTTTTCCTCTTAGCAAAATGAAAATCCAAGCTTTCGATTGGTAAAAGCTATATATTTACTTTTGTAGCTTAAAATAATTTTCATATCATTTTTTAAGGAGTTAAGATGAAAAAATATCTTGCAATAGGCGTTTTGGCTGCTCTTATTTCGGTTGGTTGTTCAGAGCCAGAAGCAGCTGATACAGGAAGCGGAACATCTGCTAGTAGTGGCTCAGATAACTTTGTAGATTTAGCCGCTGGAACTGCTGAAGGTTATGCAAAAGTATTGTTTGATTTTGATAAATATGATATTCGTGCAGATATGGAAGAACGCGTTACAAATAGCGCTACTGCACTTAAAAACACAGGCGCAAAAGTAGTACTTGAAGGGCACACTGACTCTTATGGTTCAGATGCATATAACTACGCACTTGGCACAAAAAGAGCAAATGCTGTCAAAAACGCACTTACTGCGCGTGGCGTAAATGCTTCTCAAATTAAAACCGTAAGTTATGGTGAAAGTAAGCCTACTTGCACAGTTGATACTCCGCAATGTAATCAAGAAAATAGACGCGTTGAATTTAAACTTTCTAAATAATGCTAGGGGAGGCACGGATTGATAAAGCGTTATATCATTCTGCCTTTTATTGCCTTATCCCTTAGTGCAAATGAACCCTCTGCTTTTGAAAAGCAGAGCGGTGCTACAAAAAACGATATCAAAACCTTACAGAATCTTCTCTCCCGGCTTCAGCAAAAAGTTGATAGTGTTAGTCAAACTCAAGAGGGTATTTCTAGTCTTTATGAATCCCAAAGTGCAAAGCTACAGCAACAAGTCATTCAAATAACCCAAACCACAAAAGATATTGAATCCTTAAAAGCACAAATTGAACTTTTAGGACAGCTCAAATCACAAATTGACACCAATACGCGCGAGATTCAAACACTCAAAACTCATCTCAAAGAGGTCAATGAGAGTCTCACAGCACTTAATCAAACTATTCTTAAAGAACTAAAGCAACTAAGCAATACGTCTACACAAAATCAGCCTCCTGCAGCGAAAAACACTCCTACTAAACCTGCCACTACAACACCTAGCTTCACTAAAGATAAAACAAAAAAAGCAGAAATTTTTACTCAAGCACAGACTCTATTTAAAAAAGCTGAACATGAGGCTGCTAGGATACGTTTTGAATGGCTTATCCAAATTAATCACAAAAAAGCAGAAAGCTACTTTTATTTAGGTGAAATTTCTTTTGCAAATAAAGCCTATAATACCGCCATCAAACACTACAAGGAAAGTGTGTTGCTTGATGACAAATCTTCTTATATGCCTACACTTTTACTTCATACGGCTCAATCTTTCAACGCTATCAAAGATACAAAAAACTATAATAAGTTTTTAGATTCTTTGATAAACCATTACTCCACAAGTAAAGAGGCACAAGAAGCTGAAAAACTTAAAAATCAAAACAAGGAAAAGAAATGATTACACAAAATAAAATGGTAAGTATCGAATATGAAGTGTTAAATCACGCCGATAATACTCTGCTTGATTCCAATAAAGGTGGTTCACCCCTTGAATTTCTTATTGGTTCAGGGCAAGTAATTAGCGGACTTGAAAATGCTCTTATGGGTGCAAAAATAGGTGATAATATCAAGGCTACTATTGAGCCTAAAGATGCTTATGGTGAATACCAAAGCGATTTTGTGCAAGAAGTGCCAAAAGAGCAATTTGAAGGCATTGAGCTAAAAGCAGGTATGACGCTTTTTGGACAAGGCGAAGATGGGCAAACCGTGCAAGTAAGCGTAAAAGACTTTAATGATAAAGTAGTAATTATTGATTACAATCATCCTCTTGCAGGGAAAACATTGCAATTTGATGTGAAGATTCTTGATGTGCGTGAAGCCACAGAAATGGAGATATTGCAAGGCGGAGCTGGCGGAGGCTGTGGCTGCGGTAGCGGAGGTGGCCACGGGGGAGGAGGCTGCTGTGGTGGAGGTGGACATGCACACGGCGAACATAATGGCGGAGGCTGTGGCTGCGGTCATTAATGCCATTTAGAATCTAGCAATAGCTAGATTCTAATATAGGGAGGGCAAATATTTCTGGTGAATATCTTGGGCTTCAAACCCATTGAAAGGCTAGGTGTCTAGTCTTTGGGGAGTTCGATTCTCTCGCCTTCCTGCCAAATGCTAATTTATTTATGAGGATTCGATATGGAAGCACAACTTATGGCACTTGCAGTTCAAACTTATAAACTCACTCTTATTCTTTCGCTTCCAATGCTTTTAGCAGGGCTCATCGTGGGGCTACTTGTGAGTATTTTTCAAGCTACCACACAAATTAATGAAATGACACTCACCTTTGTGCCAAAAATCCTTGCTGTTGTCGCTGTAATTATATTTGCAATGCCGTGGATGGTAAATATGATTACAGATTATACTCGTATGCTTTTTACAATGATTTCTAGCATTAATTTTTAGTTTATGCACACTAGAGTTATCAATTTTGCTACCTACTCAAGCCTAAGGATTGGCTCACCCCTTGAAGTCCATCTCATACAAACTCCCCAAGATGCACTTTATGCATTTTCTCATAATATGCTACTTATTGGTAAAGCAAACAATCTCCTCATCTCCCCTCACGCAGCAAATCTTGCTATGCTTGATGAAAATTTCTCCTATCTCACAGAGGAAGAGACATATATCGAAGTAGGCGGTGCATATAGCTCAAATGGTATTTTCCGCTATTTTAAATCTCATAATCTCATGGGAGTAGAGTTTCTCCAAGCCTTACCGGGTAGTTTAGGAGGGCTTATCAAAATGAATGCAGGAATGAAAGCCTATGAAATCGCCCAAAATCTTATGGAGATTAATGTCAATGGCACGTGGCATAAAACCTCGCATTTTCCTATGATGTATCGTAATAGCGGCATAGAGGGCGTTATCCTCGCTGCAAGATTCCATAAGATTGAAGGGTTTAATCACACACTTCTAGCGCAATGCAATGCCCTGCGCAAACACCACCCTAAAGAGCCAAGCTGTGGCAGCTGCTTTAAGAATCCTAAAGGTGATTATGCTGGCAGACTTTTAGAATCTGTAGGCTTAAAGGGGTATGCTATTGGCGATGCTGCCTTTAGCGATAAGCACGCAAATTTCCTTATCAACAAAGGCAAGGCGACTTTTGATGACGCCCTAGCCCTTATCGCCCTTGCTAAGAGGCGCGTATTTGAATCAAGCGGCATTATACTTGAATGTGAAGTGCAGATTTTGCAATGAGGTGAGGGATTTATTATTTCTACGCTGTTTCGATGTAAATCGCTGCGTAGTCTTGTTCGCGTGGAATGAATCCACGCTTCACGCCATTCAATCCCATACACCCGTAAGCGTTTATCCACACCCGCAAAAGGGATTTAATCTCACAGTAGCAAAGGCATAGTAGAATAGAATTTTAATGAGGGGGTTGCAATTCAAGTAATGTAATCTCACGCTCACTGCCTATACGCATAGGGGGTCCCCAGAATCCTGTGCCTTGCGAGACATACACTTTTGTTTGGTGGAGATTCTCTAACGTGTGTAAGCCAGAGATAAAAGGCTGCTGCAAAAGCATAGCAAGAGAGAAGGGGAAGATTTGCCCTCCGTGCGTATGTCCGCTCACTACTAAATCCACATTATCATAAGGGGCTTTAAGATAGCTAATCACCTTTGGTTGATGTGAAAGCAGTATGGTGGGAAGGCTAGGGTCAATATCTGCAAATGTGGCTTCAATATTGGGTTTTAAATATTCCACATTACCACGCCACCCCATGAAGTCAGCTATCCCTGCAATATTGAACGTATTATCAAATGTGTAGCTTTGATTGATAAGTATATGGAATCCTAAGGATTTAAGCTTAGCAAGGATATTTTCTACATCGTGAAAATATTCGTGATTCCCCAATACATAGAAAATCCCGTCATTTGCCTTGAGATTGGCTAACTCATCTACGGCTTTTTCCACATTTTTAAGCGGTGCATCTACAATATCGCCTGTGAGGAAAATCATATCCGCTTCAAGTGCGTTTGTCATCTCTACAATTTGCTTAACTTTACTCTCCTCCATTAACCCACCGATATGCACATCGCTTAGCACAGCTATTTTAAAGCTCGTGCTAAGCCCTTCAATTTGTATGACTTTATGGACAATATCAGGCTTTCTTGTACCATTATAAGTGCCAAAAACAAGCATAATGAGGCTTAAAATAAAAATACCAACCTTTGCCCTATGCCTCCAGCGAGAACGTGCGGATTTTGTGCGTAGGGTCATAATGATAAGAGAGCAGCATTGATATAAAAAGGCAGCCATCGCAAATAAAAAGGTAATGCCTAAACAAAGTGAAAGCAGGAAGTAAATGGCCTGTGGCACATTGGCGCTATCGCGTAAAAAGAGATAGGCAATGCAGTAAAGGGTATTCAAACAAGTAAAGACTTTCCATACCAAACGTGCAAAGGGCTTAATAGAAAGCGATTTAAGTAATGCTTTATAAATGTAGATATGAAGCACGATGAATACAAGTGAGCCTACAAAGGGGAAAATGGCATTTTGCATTTGCGCAAATTGAGGTATATCCTGCATATATGTTCCTCACACAGAAAGTTTAAGCACAGCCACACAAAGCAATGCTATGATAATATAAATAATCCCTTTAAGTTTTGGTTAATCTTTAAATCCACTTACAAGCATAGCAAATCCCCGTAGATTCCTTTAATAAAGGATACCCTATAAAGGGCAATGAGTATATGGGGCAATAATAACCTTAAGCGTTTAGAGCTTCTTTGGCGTATTTTTCACCTAGTTCAAAAGCCTTTTTGTTTGCCTCCTGCACTTTAGCAGGGACTTTTTCTATCATCGTCTCAAAGACTAAATCCCTATCTACGCATTGAGTGAAAGCCGTAGTAATAGCAAGGGCTACGACAGATTGGGTTACGACATTACCTACTTCTTCTTTGGCAATGGTGATAATGGGGATTTCATAAATCTTAAACTTCTTTTTGTCCTCTTCACTAGGGCGCACGAGATTTGGTTCTACAACAATCACACCACCCTCTTTCACGCCACTCTTAAAGGAATCATAGCTCACTTGAGCGGTGGAAAGCATAAATTCAATTTCCCCTTCATTGGCATAAGGATAGAGAATCTCCTCATCACTTAGCAAAATATCCACCTTTGTGGGTCCTCCACGCACTTGGCTTGTGTAAGTAGCTGCTTTAACACCATAGCCCTTGTCTTTAATCTGGGCTTCAGCGAGAATCTCACCCGCTAGGAGAACACCTTGCCCTCCTACTCCTGTAAATCGTAATTGATGCATCATTTTGTGCTTCCTCCTTTGGCTTTAGCTTGAGCTTTTGCAATCACGCCATCATAGGCTTGTGTGTATTCTATTCTGTCTGTTTCGTGTTTTAGCACACCTGTGGGAAATTTACCCACGCGCTCTTCGGGCGGGAGTGTGTCAAATTTATTTTTAGAAACAATGCGAGATTCTATCCATTTGAGCATTGAAGTCGCTTCTCCCATTTTGTTTTTTCGCCCTAGGTTAATGTGGCAGTTGCTATGAATATCAAAGAAGCTAAAGCCCTTATGTGTGAATCCCTCCATAAGCACCTTTTCAAGCTTCTTAGGATTAAGCACACTCTCTCTTGCGACAAAACTCGCTCCTGCTGCGCTTGCCACCTCGCAAGGGTCAAAGTTAGGGTCAATATTGCCATATTGAGCCGTAACTGTCCAAAAATCCTTTGGTGTAGTAGGGGAAGTTTGAGAATTAGTAAGCCCATAAATAAAGTTGTTAATCATCACAAGATTCAAATCCATATTGCGTCTGCAAGCGTGAATGGTGTGATTACCCCCAATTGCCATAGAATCCCCATCACCAGAGATGACAATCACCTTTTTATCAGGATTAGCAAGTTTAATGCCTGTGGCATACGCCATTGTCCTCCCGTGTGTAGTATGCACGGTATTACAATTCACATACGAACTAAACCGCCCAGAGCAGCCAATACCGCTTACGATACATACATCATTCATATTCCACCCAAGCGCGTCAATGGCACGTATAACACTTTTAAGAATCACGCCATCTCCACAGCCCCAACACCAAAGTGTAGGCATTTTATCCATTCGCAAATATTCTTCGTAATTAAAAGCCATCTTACATCTCCTTGATTTTTGTGATAATCTCTGTGGGTGAGATACTGCGCCCATTTGCCTTGCCCAAGAAAGTAACATCTCTTTGCATAATACGCTCAATCTCTTGCTTATACTGCCCTTTGTTTAGCTCAATAACAAGAATCTTTTTGAACTTCTCACCCAGTGCTTTAAGCTGCTTAGCAGGGCTAGGCCAAAGCGTAATGGGGCGGAATAGCCCTACTTTAATGCCATTTTTACGCAAGTTGGCAATAGCCTCTTTGACAGAGAGAGAAACAGAACCATAAGCGATAATCACAATCTCTGCATCATCAAGCTGAAATTCCTCATATTCAACAATATCATCTATATGAGATTCTATTTTGTTAAAGAGTCGATCGATGAGGTTTTGAGAGAGTTTTTCATCTTCAGTGGGGAATCCACTTCCGCCGTGATGAAGCCCTGTAATATGGTATTTGTAGCCTTTAAAAAATGGATTAAGAATAGCAGCTTCATCTTGGGGTACTGCATAGGGCTGATAATCCTTAGGGTCGCCTGTGAATACTCTGCGATTATAGATAGTTGGCTCAATGTCCTTAAAATCCGGAATAAGCGTTTTACCATGCATATGCCCGATAGTCTCATCAAGGAGCAAAAATATAGGGGTCATATATTTTTCGGCTAAATTAAAAGCGCGGATAGTTTGCGTATAGGCTTCTTGGAGATTCCCAACAGCAATAGCAACAGAGCAGAAATCTCCGTGGCTTGGCGATTTAGCCTGATTTATATCACCTTGTGATACACGTGTGGGTAATCCCGTAGAGGGTCCTCCACGCATTACATCAACAACAACAAGCGGAATCTCCGCCATAAAGCCATAACCAATTTGCTCAGATTTGAGTGAAATGCCCGGTCCAGATGTGGCTGTCATAGCCTTTACACCAGTCATTGAGGCGCCTAAAGCCACAGCAATACCGCTGATTTCATCTTCCATTTGAATGAATTTCCCCCCGATTTTTGGCAACTCCACGCTCATTTCGTGAGCGATTTCACTTGATGGCGTAATAGGATACCCGCCAAAAAACCGACAACCAGATTCTATCGCAGCGAGTGCGACAAGCTCATTTCCTCCTGTAATTAACTCACGCATATTCTCTCCTTATATTATATTGCCATAAATTTATTTTCTTTGATTTTTGCCGCTCTCTCTTGCGCTTCTTTGCTGACTTTAGCAAATGTAAATTCTGTCTTGTCAGCGACAAAAATAGCAAAATCTGGGCAATGTAGCTCACATTCCCTACAGCCAATACAACTTTCTGGATATGCTACGGAGATTATCTTGCCTAAAATTTTGTGTTCGTCCTTTCTCATACCTAACACTCCGCTTGGGCAAAGCGATACACATACATCACACGCCTTACAACGTGTCTCATCAATCCATACCGGCACATTTTGCGGTGCTTTTTTAATTCCCATTTTCCCTTCCTTTCTTTTGTTTAAGATTAACGCGTATCTTAGATTCCCTCTTTTAACAATCCGTTATTTTTAAGAATCTCAACTTGTTTTTTAACACCCTGTGCGGAAATACTTAACATTTCCTGCTCTTGCTTATTAAGTGATAATTCTACAATATGCTTTACTCCTTTTTTGCCAAGTTTGATCGGAAGCCCGATATAAATATCTTTTATACCATATTCTCCCTCTGTATATACGCTACATACGAGTGTATCATCATTAGATGTAGCAAGATGCTCAAGTATTTTCACCACCCCACTAGCAGGAGCAAAATAGGCACTTCCTTTTTGGTAGCAACTGACAATTTTCGCACCACCCTGTTTTGTTTCCTTTAATACAGATTCGCGCATAGCCGGAGTGAGTATTTCATCAAGACTTTTGCCATCACACATAGAGTGTCGCAACAGCGGCAACATCTCATCATTATGTGCGCCTATCACAAAAGATTCAATATGTTTATTGAAGTCATCAAGAATCGCTTTGCTCTCATAAGCAAGTCTAGCCCCATCAAGTAGTCCTGCCATACCAAAAACACGGCTTTTATCAAATCCGCTCCATTGCTTTGCCACAAGACACATTACATCAAGTGGATTGGATACAACAATAAGCATTGCAGATGGTGCTACTCTAGCGATATTTTGGGCAATCTCTTGCATAATGTGAGCATTTTTAAGCAACAAATCATCACGACTCATATCTGGTGTGCGTGGGAATCCCGCACTGATAATAACAACTTCACAATCTGCAAGCTCTTCATAAGATTCGCAACCCTTAACACACACAGGAATATCAAACATCGCTGCAGCTTGAGATATATCAAGTCCAACGCCCTTACAATGAAGAGAATCAATACTAAAAAGAAGGAATGTTTTTGCAACTTGTCGCATTGCACCTAAAAACGCGATATGAGAGCCGACATTGCCAGAACCACCTACAATACCAACCTTATTGAACATCTATTCCTTCTTTCCCTAAAAGACAAAAATTTGTTTTGTTTTATTATAGAAACATAAAAGTTAAACAAAAATTTTAACTTGCTAACTATGAAACAATTTAACTTAAAAGCAAATTAAAAATTAAAAATGGCTTCGATGTTCTTCATAAGTTTTACTAAATTTATGTGTGCCTGTGTTTCTATCTCGCACAAAATAGAGATAATCTACTTGCGCGGGGTTAAAAACTGCCTCAATAGCCTGTAAGCTGACACTTCCTGCAGGATAGGGTGGCACACCTTTGTATTTATAAGTATTATAAGGGCTTGTATCATTGCGGATTCGCTCGGGTGTTACTTTACTATGTGAATACTGCCCGTAATTAAGAGAGCCATCCATCTGTAAGGGCATATTTTTTTTCAAACGATTAAAGACTACGGCAGCTACAAGGGGCATTTCTTCATTATTTGCTGCTTCTTTTTGTACCACAGAAGCGATTGCCACTTTTTGAAACCATTCTTTTTGATTATATGCTCCAAGGAGTTTAATGGCATTCTGCTCGTGTTTTTTTATAGAAGTTTCATAAAGAGTGAGCATCATCTCATCTTCATTCATACCGATAGGCAGCTGATAGGTATCGGGGAAAATCACGCCATCAGGATATGGAAAATACTTGTCGTAGGCTGTTTGTAGCTCACCAATGGAGAGATTAAAAGTCTGTGCTAAAACGCGGATAAAAAAATACATCGTCTCACCCGGAATCAAAGTAACTTCCTTTGTCGCAGCCTTTGAGCTAACAAGAGCCTTAAAAAAAGCACCCTTAGGCAATATCTCATTTTTCATATCAACGAATCCACTTTGAGGCTGTCCTAAAAAATGGATAAAAAGCGTATCGAGCTTATTGAAATGCCCTCCATTGTCATTTAAGTATGCTATAATCTTATTCAGTGAGCCTTTAGGCAGATTTAGTATTCGTTCAGTTTGCACGGGTTGAAGCAAATAAAATAAAACGGTTATAGCAATGATAAAAATAAAATCTAAAAATATTGCAAGTATTTTTGTTTTTTTGGGCATTGTACTTACACTCTCTGTAATGGGATATAAGATTCTCTCCAATGGTGTCTATAGTCCTTCACTCACGCTTGGAAAGATTCAGATTGATGGATTGTATCTTAGATTAAATAACAAGCTGATTTTGAGTATTAATGAAATCAATCTCTCAGCATTGCAAGCCTCTCAGGCATTAGAAGAGGAAGATGAAGAAGATGATATAAATGCTGATGAGGTGCTTACTTGGATTAAGCGATTTTTATTTGTGCTTTCATACTTTGAACAAATTGATATAGAAAATATTGTTTTAAATGATAATCATAAACGCAGTGTGCATTATGACGGGGTGGAATATAGCATTAACACGCCAAAGGTTCTAGCAAAATTTGCAGTTGAAAACGATAGTAAAGCAACACAATTGCATATTACACAGCTTGAAATTATTCGATTTGGCATACAAATACAAGGCAACCTTTCTTATCAAGGTGTAAAAAAAACTCTTGAGATGGATATAGCTATTTCGCCTAAAGAACACACTAATGATGTAGAGCAGCCTACTCTCTATATACGTGCCATTACAGATTTTTATAAGATTGATTTGGAGGCTTCATCATCACATCTTTATAATCTTGAAAGCATTAAGCCCTTTATCACAAAGCTCAAAAATAAGACACTCAATGATTGGCTTTTTAAAAATGTGCATTATGATGTGTTAAAACTTCACGCTTTGCGGTTTCAAAGCACATTTGATAAATATTTTTTTACCAAACTTCAAAAAACACTCGAGCTTGATTTAGCTATAGAATCTCCTAAAATATATCTTGCTCCTCATCTTCAGCCTATTACAGCTACACGTATAATCGTATATATGCGTGATGAGAACTTGCATTTTTTACCCAAAGAACCATTTTTTGCAAATACTAACCTAGAGGATTCTAGCGTTACAATCAGCAATATCTTTACACAACCGCTTGGGGTTAAAATCTCTATTGCTTCACAAAATGCAGCCCTTAGCGATGAGCTAGCCAAACTTTTAGAAGTATATGATGTGAAGCTTCCTATAAGAAGTGTAGATTCTACCCTAAATGTTAAACTTGATATCGATGTGCAAAATAACAAAAAAGGCACAAATGTATGGCTCAATGGCAATATTGGTGCTCCACATACAACTTTAGTTCTAGGGAATCAAAGGCTTATACTCCATAATTTACAGCTTGTCTTGGCACATAAAGCCACTCAAGGATATATACAGATTCTCAATACCAAAGTTGATTATGCTAAAAGCATACAGGGGACATTGAATGTGTTATGGAATCTGCAAGATTCTACATTAAATGGAAATTTTTTAATCGATAAGTTTGCGCTTAATTCTACTGCATTTACCCACAATATAGAGACGCTTAAAATTCCCGAAGGAAGCGATGAACTGACACAGCGGATTATTCAAGCTATTTATGAAGATTCTAAAAAAGGTATGAGTGAGGATATTTTACACATTGATGCCAATGAACTTAAAAAAATTACATTTACAGGCAATCTTGGTGGGGAACATAAAAATATCACTCTGCCTGATTTTGGACTCAATATAAATATAGGCGATAGCAGTATATTTGAATTAAGCGATATAGCTAAGATATATCGTTATTCGCCTATGTTACGCTTTTTTGAAATCCCTAAGGGCTATATAAAAATACAAACCAAAGATTTTGAAACATTTGCCATAAATGGAGAGGTAGAGGATCTAAAATATCCCCTTTATGATAAAACAGGAAAAAAACTAAGCCATTATGTACTTGAAGGCGTGATTAACCCAAAGGGCATATTTATTGGCTCACAGGATAAAAAATTTCGTTTTATTAAAGAGGGCAATATTGTCAAACTCATATTAGATGGCTATAACTTACGTATCGATGAGGTGTTTTCAAGCTCTGTCCCTCTCCTTGCTCAAATCAATCAAGAAAATGAAGTAAAAGAATCGCTCACGCCAGAGCAAAGACAGGAGCAAGAAGCATTTTTAAGGGCTAAGCAATCTTATGAGCAGAAAAATAATATCTCCCCTCATATTACCTATGTCGAAGCAGCTAATATGGACTTTTATTTACAAGATTATATGATTCCATCAGACTTCGCATCTATAGCTATACGCGATGGTGTGATACGTGCGGATATTACCTATGGTAATGGTGTGGCAAATGTCGATATGGCATATTCTCAGGCTAATTTACGACTAAGTAACTTTAGCGATAAATTTCTTAATCAAGTATGGCAGAGAGATATTTTTAGCGGAGGGCTTTTTAACTTTAAGGGTGTTTATAATGATGGAGCATTAAAAGGGCAAATTAGTGTGCAGAATACAACATATAACGATTTATCTATTGTGCAAAATATCTTAGCGCTCATTGATACTATTCCAGCATTGCTTACTTTTAGAAAGCCCGGACTTGGTGCTAATGGCTATGAAATCAAAAAAGGCACAATAGATTTTATGATTAATAATGAATTTTTGGTGCTTGAGAATATCGATTTAGTAGGTAGCTCTATTGACGTAGAGGGCGGTGGATTGGTAAAGCTTAATACAAAAGAATTAGATGTAGTACTTAAGGCTTCTACACTCAAAAGACTAGCAGATATTATTGATAAGATTCCACTTTTTGATTATGTGATTTTGGGAGATGATGGGAAATTTGCCACAGGGATTGTAATGAAGGGCACATTAGATAACCCTAAGAGCGAAGTGAGTGTGGCAGAGGATATTTTATTTAGCCCATTTGAAATGGTAGGGAGAATCTTAAAGCCTGTGGATAATTTTTTAGGTAATCTTTCAAATGCGCTCGAATCAGGCGTAGAATCCCTACCCGTACCGGAAAAAGAACGAAGTATAAATATACCCGATACACCTATGGAACCTGAACAAGATTCTCAAAAAATAGATACACAACAGCCAGCTTTAGAGGAAAAAGAGTTAGATTCCTTATTGAATGAACCCAATCTACCACAAGAAGAGGAAGAATAGGACAAGCTGTTTTTGGATAGAATCCATTATGCCTTTGCTATTGTGCGAATCGCACCGCATTCGCACGGGGTGCTAATCCACACTTGTAAAAAGGGGTCGTAAGATTACCCGCAATTACCCCTAATAAATGGCAAAGCCGCAAGGACAAAGTAAAACTTCCTGTAAAACTAAGGCTTTGCCTTAGTTTTACTTTGTAGGATTTCATCATGCGCACAAAGTATTCGTTGGATACCCTCCCGCTCGACACTTGCAAACTCATTTTCTAAGGCATAGAATCTCTAATCTATCCTATTTTCTTTTTTCTATAAAATAATGTGGGGGTGGGGACGAGAGAGATATCCAACAAGCCAACCTCGCATACCAGTAAAATTATGTAGTAGCGATAACCACAATAGTGTAAAATACGATAAAAATATGTAAAGGATATACTATGACACTCTATGATTGTGCATTGGGAAGTAAATGCAGGATTCTTGATTGCAAAACACAAGATGAAGCCTTAAGAGATAGATTTATCTCTTTTGGGATTACAAAAGATAAAGTATGTCAGGTGCTAAGCCATTCTATTGGGCGTTTAGCAGTGGCAGTGCTGATTGAAGGCACACGGGTGGCTTTGCGAGACAATGAGGCAAAAATGATTATTGTTGAGCCACTTAAGTAATGCTAGGGGTTATGTAATGGCAGATTCTAAAACAAAAGCAACATTTAAAAAATGCAAGAAAAAAGATGTGCAGACTATCAAAGCACTCTTTTTAGAGCATTATGCTAATGCAAAAACAGAGCTTGTGTATCATAATTTATATGAATTACTTGTTTGCGTAATGCTTTCAGCTCAATGCACCGATAAACGTGTGAATCTCGTTACCCCTGCACTTTTTGCAGCATTTCCTAATGTAGAGAGCTTAGCAAAGGCGGATATAGAAGAGATAAAAGCACTGATTAAATCTGTTTCGTTTTTTAACAATAAAGCAAAACATCTTAAGGCAATGGCAAATCAGGTGATGAATGAATTTAATGGGGCGATTCCTACGACACAAACAGAGCTAAAGAGTCTTGCAGGTGTGGGGCAAAAGACAGCCAATGTCGTGCTAATAGAATTTTTAGAACAAAATTATATGGCGGTAGATACGCACGTATTCCGTGTGTCTCATCGCTTGGGCTTAAGCGGGGCAAAAAGTGCAAAGCAAACAGAAGAAGAACTCACACTTTTGTTTCAAACACACCTTGCTACGCTTCATCAAGCATTTGTGCTGTTTGGGCGATATACGTGCAAAGCATTAAAACCGATGTGTGAAGAATGTTTTGTGAGTGCATTTTGTCAAAACAAATCAAACTTCAAGCCCGCTTGAGACAAAATATTATATAATACATAACATTTCATTTTACGACATTAAAGGTGGTAAGCAATGGATATTATTCATAATAGTTTTTTTGATGTTGTGCAAAATAGCATTAGTAAGACACCTCGCGATTCTATTATGCCGCTTAAAAAGGGATATTTAAGCAAAATTAGTATGCTTGGGACACATAATGATGTATTTTTGATTTTCAACAAAGCCTTTTTACGACTTTTTTGTGCTGCGTTTTTGAGTGATGAGAATCCTGATGAGCAAACACTTGAAGATATGGCAAAGGAACTAGCCAATCTTGTTGTAGGGAGAGCAAAAGTGATGACACAAGAGGTGGGAAAGAATTTTAATATCTCTACGCCTGATTATTTAGGACATCGTCTAATTAAAAATTATGATAAGGGGCTACATTTTCGATTAGGAGCAGGACGATGCAGTATTTATATGCGGCGAACATATTAAACAGAAGATAAGGAGTTGCAATGGCGGGAGAAAGCATTTTAGATAAACAACGTATCCATACAGCTAAGGAAATAGAGCTCGCTACATATCTTGAAGATATGATGAAAAATTATAGTGGGCTTTTAGATATGGGGGTGTTATTCAATGCTGAACTTGGCAATGCAAAAATTTCTTTAGGAGAGATTTTACGTTTTGAGAAAGGCTCTATTATCGATCTTGGGAAACCTGCAGGTGAAAGCATAGAGATTTTTGTAAATGGTCGTATGGTGGGTAAAGGCGAAGTGATGGTATATGAGCGCAATCTTGCCATTCGTATTAATGAGATTTTAGATTCAAATGCCATTGTATATTATCTCACACGTGAGTTTCAAGTGTAGATTCAAAAAATAAGCAAGGATATTACTATGAAATGGCATATTGTATTTTTATGTTATATATGTATGATACAAATGCTCTATGCAGATATAGAAGTGCGTAATATCGAGCTAAAACAGAAGGGTGAGACATTAGAGATTTTTCTCAACCTTTCTAGTGTATATGAGAAGTCTCCATATCTTACCCAACAAGATGGCTATAAGGGCGTAATCTTCCCAAATCTAGGGGCAAAAGCATATAATGAAAGTTTTAAGAATTTTTTTATAACCCAAGTGCAGATTTTTAATATACAAGAAAGCCTCTATATACTTGGTGTAGGCGATACACGATTTATTGATGTAAATGTAAGTAAAACGCCTCATATTTTAAAAATTGTTTTTCAAAGAGTTACTCCTCCTCCAAGCGAGATTGATAAACTACTGCAAACATCTTATTCATCACAGATTCCAAATATCAATATAATCCAGCAGCCTATTACCCCTACACCTCCGATCTTAGACATAAAAACTGATAGTCTAATGAATATACTACCCTTCAAAAATGATTTAGGGCTCGATACGTGGCGGTATGTAGCTGTGCTTGGAGTAATGGCTTTTTTAGTGTTAATATTATGGATAGTCAAACGCTATGTCGTGCATAAAAAACAATTTAGTAGCTATTTTGATACCCTTGCGTATAAAAAAGATGTATTTGATCCAACAAAGATAGAGGTTATCTCCCAAAAGCATATAGATTCTAAAAATAGAATCCTCACCATACAATCAAATGGTTATCGTTATCTAATACTCATTGGAGCGACAAGCACGACACTTATTGATCGTTATCTTATTCCTCAAAACATCACTCACGAGGAAAAGTCACGTTTTGATGATCAATTTGCCAAACTCTTAGAACAAAAGCAAGAGCGGCTTTCTAAGTATCTTCACAATAAGAGCGATAAGCTATAATGGCGCAAACATACCCTATCATCTTGCGGTATAGGCATTCACATTTGTGGTTATGGCTGCTCATTTCTGCCATTATACATATACTTATACTGATTTTACTCTTTGTGCGCTTTGAATCTATGCAGTTTAAGAAAGGCGCATCGCAAAATCCACATATGAAAGTGGCGGGATTCCAAATTCTAGGAGGGAATGAATACCCCCAAGAATCTCAAGAACCCAATATGCCATCTCCCGCACCTTCTGCTTCTCCATCTGCAAAATCACAAATAAATAAGCAAATGGGGAAAAACTTTGACTTACGATCTTTAAGCCTTTATGATGGTAAGAGCAGAACACCACAAGATAACACTGTTAGCACATCAAGCCATATCAAAGCTCTAGCAAAATTCCCAAGAGTGGATCATATCACCAAAAGAGATATTGAAGATCTTTATGGAGAGGAATTTGGGGATTATGGAATAGCTGAGCAAGAGTTTTTAGTGAATAATTTACGAGATATAGGGCGCATTACGCAGCGGTATTTGCAATATCCACCAAGTGCTGCGCGGCTAGGGCAACAGGGCGTAAGTGCAGTGGAGTTTTACCTCCACCCTAATGGCGATATTAGCGGATTAAAAGTGATTGTCTCGAGTGAATATATGCTTTTAGATCGCAATAGTGAGCGCACGATTGAAATTGCCTATAAGGATTACCCACACCCAAGCACAAAAACCAAAATCCGCATTTTTGTAACCTATGGATTATATTATTATGGATACTAAATTGCTTATTTGCCAATATATAACACATATTGATACATAAATATTAAGTGGCTAAATAGCGAAAATTTCATAAAAACCCTTTTTATTTTTGACACTCTCTTTTGGTTTAATTTTAACGCAAAAGGAAAGAGCATAAAAAGGATTCTATTAAGTGGAGCAGTAGTAATGCTCTTAGCAGGTTGTAGAGAGGATAAACTCGCACGAGAAGATATTGTATGTGTATTTGATAATGCTTATAATAGGGATTTTGGTGGCACAACCCCAACACAAGAGAGCGTGTTTAGTTGCACCAATAAAGCAGGAGGAAAGGATAAGCGATGTCTTAGAAGTAGATAAAAGTGATAAAGACAGGAAAGATATAAATAAAGTCTATTTTAAAGATGGGTTAAGTACAAAATACAAAAGAGGAAGCTCTCTTTGAAAATAGTAAATTTTCTAAAGGAGTGGTAAATGGCAAAGAAGAATATGCAAATTATACTACATATGCAATCAAAAACATTGTTCCCAAAAATAATTTTATGGCAAGGGAATCTCTTGCCATAAAATTCCTATGAGTAAATAACTTCCAATTTCCCTATATTTTACGCTATAACCCCTCAACAATACTAAAAGAGCATTACTTACCATAGGCTTATTATTATCCATAAGCATAAATACCATTAAGGCAAACTTACCTGTTATAGATATAGGCTCTATCGCTCAATCTATTTTGCAATATTCGCAAATGGTGCAAGAATTTGTCAAATATGAAGCAGAATTAAGAGCTTTGGGCATAGGATCCAGGGAGAGTAGGCAGTATTTTACAAGGTTTAGATGATATAGGTAGAGACCTTACAAGCGACATTGATAGCCTTAATAAAGAGCCAAATGAATTTACAAAGATACTTGAAAACGAGTGAGATTGTCAAAGCACCTCAAAGATTCTTGCGGTTGATAGCTGCATAATAAGCTAGAGTTTTAAATATACACAAGGAGTGAGAAATGAATAAATATATAATTATGGGGGGGGGGGTATTAGCTATCTGTAGTCTTGTCTTTGTGTCATTGTTTTTTGTAGTAGTATGCCACTAATGAGTGGTGATGATGTGAATTTCTACGCACAAACTTCTTTTAGGTAAAGATGTCTGGCACGGGCTTGATACAAATAACGGACGTTTTTTCTCTTGCGGGGTTTAATTTAAATCTCATTACATATTTTTCTACAAATCCTTATGCTCTTATGATAGGCAATGCTCTTGTATCCTTTCTTATTGCTTGGTGTTTTTATCATTTAGCCTCTTGTATAGGATTATCGGGGTATTGGGTACTTACAAGCTTTATGGCTATAGTTTTAAATGTAAGCTTTGTCAAAATGATGACGCAAACGCTCTTTATGCTACTTTTTTCTGCACCTATTAAGCTTTAGAATCCTCGCAAACAAAGCAATCTGCAAGTGTTTATATCTTTATAGCATTACTGTGTGCTAATACTCGTATTTACCTGAAAGAAGTCTCCTTTATCCTTATTGGTGGATTTGGATTTTCTATTGCACACTAAGCTTCTATACTAAGAAGCTAAGCAGATTAGAGCTTATTTTTACTTGTTTATATATGCTAAGTGCGGTAATATTTTTAACTCTATCTGTATATTACAGGCTTTGCTCAAAGCAGTTATGCCCAAATGGGGGGGGGGGGTGTTTTCTCCATTACGCAGCTTGATGGTATTACTTTTTGCCTTTCCTTTTGTAGACATATTGCTTCCGCTTATGTGTGTTTATAGAATCTACCACATAGTCCGTAGGGGCGATAGCATAGCAGTATTTTGGATAGCATACTTGGCATTGCTTTATGTTATGTTGTAGCATTTTTTATTTTAGGTATGGCAAGTTTTCACTACTTTGTCCCTGCAAATGTGCTAAAGTGCTTATATATGCTCTTTTTCTGGAATCTCTACAAAGAACATATATTGCATAGTATCATCACAAAGTGTATTCACACGCTATGTGCTCTTATTTTTGTTCTTAATGTATTACCCCAAAGCTTACATTATTATAGTTTTAATAAGATTCAAATGCACAATTACGAAGTGGCATTGCATTTTTTACCGACTATGCTACTACATCAGCACAAAAACCAAAAGTGCATTTCTATGGATTTTATGATAGTGGATATAATCAGTGGGCGTATGCAGCCTATTATACACTTTTATCTCTATTGAAGGGGAGATAGAATTGAAGCCACAAAAAGCGCTATCTCTGCTTTTTGTGGCTTTGGGTGATGTGTTTATTGATGATAAAATAGCAAATACATCGCTCTCACAATATGAAATTCTCTTTGAAAGTAAACATTATAGCTCTATATACCCCATTACAATCTTATGAGCTTAGGAGCATATCTTTTGCAATACATAGGTATAAGCCATACTCTAAGCAATAAGGGCAATATCTTTAGGCTGCCTCAGCAGGTTTATGTTCTTAAAGTTTCTTAGTCTTGTAAAAAATCTTTTAGAATCTCCGCGTGAAGCACGACTTCGAATGTGAGAATCTCATATTGCGCGAGATTGTGCCGCGTAAAAGGGTCATTTTGAGAAAAGGTTATTGCCTCATCTTTACTTGCAAATTTACCGATGATAATCCCGCCATCTTTTGGGATTCTAGGACCTGAAGCAAGTAAAAAGCCCTTTTCATAGCCCATTTTAAGATAAGTGCGATGTTCATCTAATCGCTTAAGGATTTCCTCAAATGGCTGTGTATAATGCACGAGACAGACAAAAAGCTGTGGCATATTTTCTCCTTTTATTGATTTGAAGCTAGGGGTGGCTTTTCGCCCTCTTTATAGTTTTTGAAAATATCTTGGGTGATTTTATAGCTGCAAAATTTTGGTCCACACATAGAGCAAAATTCCGCGTCTTTAAACACTTCTTGGGGCAATGCCTCATCGTGAAATTCTCTCGCTCTCTCCCCATCTAATGCTAATTCAAATTGTCTATTCCAATCAAAGCTATACCTTGCATCACTCATCGCATCATCTCTATCTCTTGCACCCACTCTGCCTCTTGCAATATCTGCGGCGTGTGCAGCAATTTTATAAGCGATAATGCCCTCTCGCACATCATTTGCATTAGGTAGTCCCAAATGCTCCTTTGGCGTTACATAACAAAGCATTGCCACGCCCTTCCACGCAGCTACACACGCCCCAATTGCACTTGCGATATGGTCATACCCCGCAGCAATATCTGTAACAAGCGGTCCTAGCACATAGAAAGGTGCCTCATTGCAAAATTGCTTTTGCAATTCCACATTGCGTTCAATTTGATTAAGCGGGACGTGTCCGGGTCCTTCTATCATCACCTGCACGTCAGCATTATAGGCTCTTTGTGCAAGTTCGCCTAGCACTTTTAGCTCGGCAAATTGCGCTTCATCACTCGCATCAGCCAAGCAGCCCGGACGCAGAGAATCCCCCAAAGAGAGACTCACATCATATTCTTGACAGATTTTTAGAATCTCATCAAAATATTCATAGAAAGGATTCTGTTTATGATAATGCAACATCCACGAAGCCATCAAGCTCCCTCCACGACTGACAATACCCATTTTGCGTTTTGCTACAAAAGGCATATGCTCTAGCAAAAACCCACAATGAATCGTAAAGTAGCTCACTCCTTGCCTCGCTTGTTTTCGCAGCACTTCTAGCATAGTGTCAATATCAAGCTTTAATACATCATTTTGCACATCATGCAAGATTTGATACATCGGCACTGTGCCAATAGGCACACTTGAAGATTTGATAATCGCCTCTCTAATCTTATCCAAATCCCCACCAGTGCTTAAGTCCATCACCGTGTCCGCACCATATTTGATGGCTGTTTGTAGCTTTGCCACCTCATCATCAATATCCTCTACAATCTGTGAAGAGCCTATATTTGCGTTAATCTTCGTGCGTGTGGCTATGCCAATCCCCATAGGCACAAGATTTCTGTGATTAATATTTGCAGGGATTATGAGCCGCCCACGTGCGACTTCTTTGCGGATTAGCTCTGCCTCTAGATTCTCAATATTTGCAATATAATGCATTTCCTCTGTAATAATGCCATTTTTTGCGTAATAGAGCTGTGTGGGAATGCTATCCTTAGTGCGTTTTTGCACCCATTGCGCTCTCATATAAAACCTTTATTATGAAGTAAATTTGTTTGTTTCAAAGTATGGTGTTATACTAATGAAACTTACAAAATATTAAAGAAATTCTTTAAAAAAAGTTAAACAATATGGGAATTTAAGTAACAATTTTTAGTTTATTTTTTGTTTTCTAGTGTTAAAATAATATCTTTACTTTGAATAAATCTATTTAGGAATTTATCTTGGATTGGGAAAAAGTTTCACTCATTATGATGGCAGCGGGCGATTCTACGCGGTTTTGCAAGGATTTATCTTGTAAAAAACAGTGGCTTCGCATAGATGAAGAGCCATTATGGCTTGTGGCTACTCGCAAAATACTGCACTATGCTTTTCATCAAGTGTTTATTACTGCCTCACCTGCGGATTATGCGTATATGTGCAGTATGTGTCCTAAACATATAGAAGCAAAAAGTCGATTCTCTATACCTTGCAATATCGTGCAGGGAGGAAATACACGTACACAATCATTGCGTAATGCCTTGCAATGCGTCGATACACCTTTTGTTTTGGTAAGCGATGTCGCACGATGGAATACCCTTGAAGGTTTGCTTGATATGATGGAAAATGAGATAAACCAAGATTCTACAATAGATTGCGTTGTGCCATTTTTGCGCGTGGCTGATACGACTTTTTATCAAGGTGATTACCTTAAAAGAGAGGATATAAAGCTAATCCAAACGCCGCAGTTAAGCAAGGTTAGCATTTTGAGAGAAGCGCTAAAAGATGAAAATAAAGACTTTAGTGATGAGAGTTCAGCGATTCACGCTTTAGGTGGCAAAGTCGCCTTTGTAGAGGGCAGCCCATTGATGAATAAAATTACCTTTGGCAGCGATTTATCCTTTCATATTGCTAAACTCGCACCCCCTAGTTCAAAAACATTTGTAGGACAGGGCATTGATGTGCATATGTTTGAAGATTCTAAACCTATGTGGCTAGGGGGTATAAAGATAGAATCTCCCTTTGGCTTTAAAGCACATAGTGATGGAGATGTTGTCTTACACGCACTTTGTGATGCGATTTTGGGTGCGATTGGTGGAGGTGATATAGGACAGTGGTTTCCCGATACAGATATGGCGTATAAGGGGGCAGATTCTAAAATACTTTTAAAGCAAATTTATACCTTTGCTCAAAGTGTGGGGTATGAGCTACATAATGCAGATATAAGTATTATGGCGCAGATTCCAAAACTCGCTCCCTATAAAGAATCTATGCGTCAATGTATAGCAGATATTTTGCAAGTGCCTCATAGCCGCATTAATATCAAGGCGACCACGACAGAGGGCTTAGGTTTTGTAGGGCGTAAAGAGGGTGTATGCGCTCAAGCACAAGTAAGTATGGGATTTGTCCATTGGGGGCATTTTGTATTAAAGGAGGAATTATGAATAAAATCTATCATAAAGAGGAGTGCGTATGAAAGTGTTAATTATTGAAAATGAAATTTACTTGGCACAAAGCATTGCTAATAAGTTAAGCGATTCTCGTTTGGAGTGTATCATAGCCCATTCACTCAAAGAGGTGCAAAAAGACCATTATGATGTGATTCTCGCGTCATTTGGCACCATTAATGAAGGCTATACTGAACTCAGCAAGGCATATTCACAGGCGATTATTATTTTGATGATTGCATATATCAATGATGATACAGTGATTAAGCCATTGCGTAATGGCGTTACAGACTATATTGTGAAGCCTTTTATTGTAGATGAATTGATACGCAAGATTACACATTATAGAACCTATCGAGAGATCAATGAAGAGATTGGATTTTATAGAAATTATTTTAGTTTCATTGAGCGTGAGCTAGGCACACCAGAGCTATTTTTATACAATCCTCCTTTTGTGATTAAGAGCAATGCCCAACGAGGGGCAGATATTTATGCTATGCGATACGCACGGGAAAAACATATACAATTTCATTTTTATTCCCTTAAAGAAGAGATGTGGAAAAGTATTTTTCGTGTGCCACCAAAGAAAAACGAAATCTATTACATTACCAATCTTGAAGAGCTCAAAAAGAGTGAGCGAAAGGACTTTTTAGAAGTAGCCCTCAAATACAATGTAATTGTCTCTATTGTCTCGGGTGAAAAAATTGCCTTTCCTCAAGTGATTGATATCACCCGTCAGACCAACAATATGGAGCTAGGCGGGGAGATTCTCTCTGTAAAAGAATATGAAAAACTCATTATTAGCAAATACGAAAATCGCTATCCTGATATTGAACTAGCCAAAAAGCTTGGTATGAGTCGCAAGAGCCTATGGGAGAAACGTAAGAAATATGGCATTATCCGCAAAAACAAAAGCACTCCCCAAGCCTAAACAATGAAAAACCATAAGCTTATCAAAGATTTGTTTTTAAGCCTTTTTTATAGTGGCTATTCTCCTAAGGCTCCTGGAACGGCAGGAAGCGCACTTGCTACGATACTAGGTGCGCCCATTTTGTATTATTCGCAAGAGAGTTTGTTTTTACTTAGTGTTTTCATAGGGCTTGTGGCAATCAAGCATATTGATTTATATGAAGAGCGCACGAATACACACGATGATAAAAGTATAGTGATTGATGAGCTAGTGGGCGTATGGATTGCTATGTCAATGATTGGATTTGGGCTAATAGAGATTCTTGCGGCTTTTGTGCTATTTAGAATCTTTGATGTTTATAAGCCCTCACTCATTGGTAGAATTGATAGAGAATGCAAAGGAGGGCTAGGTGTAGTGGGTGATGATGCCCTAGCTGGCGTATTAGCAGGCATTACGGGTATTTTATTATTTTTGCTTATAGAAAAACTATCTTTTTGATACAAATAAGCATATCCAAAGCTTACAATTTAAAGCAAAAGTCCCTATGCAGCTCCTAAAAGGAAGAAGTACATTTAAAATCTTAAGCCATAGGAAAGACTATAGGATAACTCGCATAATATCTACCACAAGAGATAGGCTTATTTCATTGTTTAAAAAGGTATATACAGGTAGTTATCACTACCCTCTACTCTATACCTGTAAAATCCCTTAATTTTTGTCTCAATAAACAAACTTGTGTTTTTTTGAGTAAAAGTCTCTATCTATGCCTTTGCTGTTATGACATAATCGCCGCAAAGGTCTTACTTCGCGTGGAATGAAACCACAACCGCAAGGTCTGCTCGGCAATATATGTCTCACTCCCCCTTATATATCCCCCCCCCCTCTACGATGCTTTAAGAGGTTAGCATTATCGTGCGATTTATTTTATGCAAGTGAGGATATACCTCACTTGTGGGGAAAATAGAGAATCTATACTATTTATTCTTTTGCCACCGCACCTTACTAAAAACTACGTTTTTGCCGCATTTACATTATGTATTAACGCACACTTACAACATTTCTTGGCTTATGGTAAAACCGCGAGCTATAAAAGCATTTCAAAATCTCAAAACAATGTTTTTTGCGTAATTGATGGAATCTGCAAAAGCTCATAAGTCTTAGCAGTAGCCACTCGTCCCTTTGCTGTGCGTTCTAAATACGCATTGACCAGCAAATAAGGCTCTATTACATCTTCAATAGTCGCCTCATCTTCACTCATAGCTGCTGCGATGGTATTTAGCCCTATGGGTTTGCCTTGAGCCTGTGCTAAAATACGCAAATAGCGTAAATCTAGCTCATCAAAGCCTAGCTCATTGACCCCAAGCTCATTAAGCGCATATCGCACACATTCAAGGCTAATCTCTCCCTCTTTAGCATAGATTCCCACCTCGGCGAAATCCCTTACCCTACGCAATAATCGCAAAGCAATGCGAGGTGTGCCTCTTGAACGTCTGGCTATCTCATTTGCACCATCTTGTGAAAGTGCTTTTTTGAGTTTTTTTGCGGCGATACAAAGGATACGTGCAAGTTCCTCTACCTCATAAAATTGCAATCGAAAGCTCATACCAAATCTATCGCGCAAAGGATTTGAAAGCATACCTGCACGTGTTGTTGCACCAATAAGCGTAAAAGGGGCAATATCAAGTTTTATAGTTTGTGCAGCAGGTCCAGAGCCAATGATTATATCAAGGCGAAAGTCTTCCATTGCCGGGTAGAGAATCTCCTCAATCGCAGGGCTTAAGCGATGAATCTCATCAATAAATAAAATGTCATTTTCATTAAGATTGGTTAAAATCGCCGCTAAATCACCGGCTTTTTCAATCATAGGTGCGGCACTCACCTTGATACTACTTCCCATTTGATGAGCGATGATATGGCTTAGTGTCGTCTTACCTAGTCCGGGTGGTCCAAAAAACAAAATATGATCCAAGCACTCACCACGTTTCTTACTCGCTTCAATGGCAATTTTGAGATTCTTTTTGATCTTTTCTTGTCCAATATATTCTTCCCATACGCTTGGACGCAAAGAGGATTCTTGTGTGGCTTCAAAGTTAAACTTCTCTACCTCAACGATACGATTTGTCTCTCGCGTATCACTTTTACTTTGAATCTCTGTCTTTTCAAGGGCAATTTTTTCCATTATGAGTAACTCTCCCCATCGCTTGGGAAGGCTAAAGATTTTACATCATTAGCATACGCTTTTATAGCCGTTTTGAGCATTGCCTTGCCATCGCAGTAGCGGCGCACGAACTTAGGCCTAAAGCTATCAAAAAATCCAAACGCATCACTCCATACGAGAATCTGTCCATCACATTCTACCCCCGCGCCAATGCCTATGGTAGGAATCTTTAAGGCTTCTGTAATCGCACTTCCACAAGGCTTACTCACACCCTCAATGAGGATTCCAAACGCACCGACTTCCTGCATAGCTAAAGCTGTTTCTACCAACTCTGTGCTTTGTGCGCTATCTTTACCCTTGACTTTGAATCCTCCATCAAAGCGCATAAATTGCGGCTTTAACCCGATATGTGCCATCACTGCAAACCCTTCATCGCATAATGCCTTGATGATAGGGAGTTTTTCCATACTTACTTCAAGTTTAATAGCATCTGTGGAGGTGTGTTTATAGAATCTTAGCGCGTTTTTGAGAGCTACTTTTGCAGTGGTATAGCTCCCAAAGGGCATATCCGCGATGGCAAAAGAATGCTTAATGCCTCTGCACACGGCTTTTGTGTGATAAATCATCTCTTGCATACTTAAGCTTAAAGTATCACTCTGCCCTCCAAAGCTCATATTAAGACTATCCCCTACTAAAATCACATCAACTTCCCCATCAAAAATACTCGCCATCAATGCATCATAAGCCGTAATAGCTGTGATTTTCTCCACACCCTTTTTTGCCTTTAGCGCAGTAAGGCTTAATTTCTCATCAAGCATTCTCTCCTCCTTTCAATTCCACACTCTAAGATTCACAATGCAATAATACCACGCCACATACTACCATAACAATGCCTATATATCCTAGAGTGCTTAATCGCTCTTTAAATAATATATAGCCTCCTAATGTCGTGCCAATAATACCTATCGCGCCCCAAGTCGCATAAGCTACGCTTAAAGGCAAAACTTCTATGCTAATGGCTAAAACGCTAAAAGCAGCCCATACCATTAAAATACACATTGTAGTATAGCCCTTATGTGTAAAGCCTTGCGATTTTTTCAAAAGCAAATTTGCCCCAATATCAAGCAACGCAGCGATTAAGACACAAAGCAAAGCAAGTAATTTGCGATTAAGTAAGTCACTCATCATTTTCCTTTTTGTAAGAATCTGTACTTTTTATCTCTGCGTAATTAATGAGTAAAATCCCGCTAAGAGCAAGTAAAATCCCTAATTTTTCATAGAGTGAGAGTGTCTCGCCAAAGTAAAAAATCCCTATGAGTGCCACACATATCCCGCCAAGCACTTCCCAAATTGCATAGGCTACGCTGATAGAGAGGCGTTTGAGTGAAAGTGCCATAAAATAATAAGAGAGGACAAGCAGCACATACATACCTATAATGCCCAAGATTCTATATCCCTCCGTGAGAGTGCCTTTAAGCAAAGTTGTAGCTAATACTTCAGCCAAAACCGCACAAAGAAGCAATACGTAGGCTCTTTTTAAACTCATTTTTGCCTTCTTTGTTTGCTATGTTTGCGCTGCTTTATGCCTTGAGGCAATGGCGGGAGAGAGGGCTTTTGTATGTATATAAGAAGCAAAAGTAAGCCACTTATAGTTAGCATCACGAGGCTTAAAATCTGCCCCATTGATAAGCCAAACGCATAATAGCCCATCTGCACATCTGCCTCTCTAAAATACTCACACACAAATCGCGCGATAGCATAAAGTGCCGCATAAGCCACAAGAAGCAAACCGGGCTTCTTTATGAAACGTAGCAAACATATAAGGATAACAAAGACTACAATCCCCTCGCTAAAGGCTTCAAAAAGCTGACTAGGATAGCGTAACTCTCCATTGACAAGTATGCCTATGCTTTTCCCAAAGCTCCCCTCTGACACGAGGCGTCCAAACAACTCGTGATTAAAGAAATTTCCCAAACGTCCAAACACATAGCCTAATGGAATAGAAATAGCGGAGAGGTCCATAAATACCCAAAAAGGCTGTTTTTTAAGATAGCAAAATAAAATCGCTGCTATCACAAAGCCACTTACCGCGCCGTGATAACTAATCCCGCTAATCCCTACAAACACCCCATCAACATAGGGATTAAACATCTGCCAAGGCTGCATGAGGTATTCCCACCGCTGCGGTGAATAAATCAACACATAACCGATACGTCCACCTAAAATCACACCCACTTCCACCCAAATAAAAAAGCTATCAAGATTCTCTTGTGTAACAGGAAAGCGCTCATTGCGATATTTTACAAAAGCTTTTGCGATAAAAAGTGCAATGAGCATAGCACTCACATACATAATGCCATACCAATGCACACTTATGCCCCCTAATTCAAAGGCAATAGGGTCTATATAATCATAGATTCTATTCCACACACTATATTCCAAACCTATTCCTCCATAATCTTAATTTTAAATTCATCGACCATATCTACCTCCTCAAAGAGCATAAACAATCGCAAATCATCAACAACAATTTCAATCTGCATTTTATCGACATCTCTTAATTTAAATAAATATCCAAACATATAAGAACTTAGCGGATAAGCTCCGACAAAATAAATACGTAATATATTATCCTCTGTTACAAATTGTGGAATAAGATTCTCAAGCTCAATTTTAAAGGTCAAAAACGCATCATAACTCTTTAGTTTTCCTACGCTTCGTATCACTCGTAAATCATTGATAGTCTCAATATTTAACGCCATCTCTATCCTTTGTGCGAAAATATATTATAGCAAAGCTTCTTTGTAAGAGATTAAACCAGGCTTTTCTAGTGGAAAGCGAATTTTTACTTCAGCCATAGATTTGCTATGATGTATTTTTGTCCGCCATTGTGCTTTATAAAATCGCATTATACGCTTCCCCCTACCCCCAATTACCCTTTGTATGGGTGTTTTGACAAAATGATAGCAAGGCTTAAAAGGATATGAAAATATAATCAATATATGCGTAGCCCTTATATAAAGCGTGCAAGATATAAAAAATTGCTTATGAGTGATATATGATGGTGCCTTATCCCTAGTAAAAAGGTGCATTTTATCTATACGTATAATGTGGTGCTCGATGATATTATGCAGACTCTCGCACAATACAAGTTCAAAACTATCCACACAAGTAACATAAGGTTTCAAACGAGATTCTATCCACAGAAGAAAGGAAGGGATAGCCCCAAAATGCGCTTTAAAATCTATATAATACATTCGCATTTAGGCTCTAAACTTCATAATAGCATTATTGAGTTCCTTTACTTTTTGGGACATATCATTGGCTACTTTTTGGACATTATGCCCCACACTTTGGGTAGATTCTGAAGATTTGACAATCTCTTGCATCATCTCCGCAAGTTCTTTGGTGCTTTGAGCAATGGATATATTAATATCTTTAAGACAAATGGAATTTTGCTTTGTCGTATCAAGCTTTTTATGTGTGTGATGTGCTTCATCAATAAGCGGCGCTGTCTTATCTGCAATATGAGCCATATCTTTTGTTGTCTCTTTAATTGTCTCTCCTACATTATCAACGCTCTGGGTTACAAGATTCACATTTGTAGCAATTTCACTAAGAGATTTCTGTGTTCGCTCGGCTAACCTCCTTACCTCATCAGCCACCACCGCAAAGCCTCGCCCGTGCTCTCCTGCACGAGCTGCCTCGATAGCGGCATTAAGGGCTAAGAGATTGGTTTGGTCGGCTATATCACTAATGATAGAAAGCACCGATTTGATTTGCTCTGTATGCTCTATAAGCTCCTCAACACTTCCTAAAATCCCCTGCTGATTTTGAGCAGAGAGGGTAATAAGGTTAATAGAATCTTGCAAGTTCTTTACAAATTCATCTAAAATTGCTTCTGTTTGGGCTATATCATCTCCGGTAGCATTGGCAATTTCTTCAGCATTATTTAGTTTTTCGCTGACGCTATGGGCTAAAGCATTGACTTTATCAACAAGCTCAAATTGCTCATCAGCATTCTTTGACAGCACATTTGACATATCAAGCAGTCCACTGCAAGTTTGCATATTCTCTTCGCTCACGCGCTTACTCACAGAAATAGTCTCTTGAATGGTTTGAATAAATTTATTCACATAGCCTGAGGTAATACCCACCTCATCATTACTCTTAATAGCAATACGTTTGGTTAAATCTCCGCTTCCACCTTCAGTAAGCTCCTTTGCCATATCTCGCAAACGATTAAGAGGCTTTATAAGCTCTTTTTCAAAAAATATATACAATCCTAAGAGCATTAACACTCCCGCTACAATCATTGTAAGTAAAAGATAGTTCTCGCTTACTTCAATTTGCTCATAAAAGCTTTCTGTGGAAATTTTTAGCTCAAGAACACCTAACACATCACCTTCTCGCAATATACCATCTTGATGGCAGGTCATACACGATTCATCAGCGATTAATGGCTTTAAGAGCGCTACTTTATGTGTATTGCCTTCATATACTTCTGCAAATTGGGCTGTTTTGTTGGCAAATACCTCCATCACTTTTGGGTCATCACTTACATTATCTGCCATACCAAACAAATCAATCACATTTTGAGATTTATGAATCTTAAGATGAAGCACGCCGGGTATCTTACTTGCATTAGCAAGTCCCGCATCAATCATTTCTCTCGTGCCTATATTCATACTCATACGCACTGTTTGAAAGATAGAATCTCCAAGCATTTGCGCACTTCTCTTACCTTCTTTGACAGCCATATTTTGATAGCCTAAAGAAATAATGCCATAGAGCACGCTAAAACAAATAATAATGAATATCAGCAGTGTAAAAAGCACTTTAGAGCGAAATGTTTGCAGCATTCTAAAACCTTTTTTGACTTAAGCTAATCGTTTAAGAGCCTCCCTGACAGCCTCACTCACGCTAGAGGCATTCACACTCTCAAGCACCTTATTAATCTCACTTTCTTTGAATCCAAGTGAGCGCAACGCCAAAAAGGCTTCGTGCTTGAGAGTGCTTTGCTGATTCTGTAATAATTCTGCAAAAAATCCTGCCACATCTACCATAATCTTCCCCGCACCCTTTTGCCCAATACCAGGTACTTTTTTGAGTGCGTCAATATCTTTATTGGCAATAATATTAGCAAAATGCGCAGGGGTATAGGTAGAGAGTATAGCTAATGCCACCTTTGGACCCACGCCATTTATTTTAATTAAACGCTCAAAAGTTTTTCGCTCCGTTTCTTCCATAAAGCCAAAAAGCAAATGCGCGTCCTCGCGTATAATGTGTGCACAGATAATTTTTACTTCTTTTTGCGGATTGTTTTCTATCTCTGCCCTTAATGCAGAAGTGGCATTAAGAGACATTTGCACCCCATAAATTACCCCTCCTACATCAATTTCAACAAACATTGGCTCCAATTTATACACAACACCCCTTAACCCAACAATCACTTTCTACTCCTTAATGTCTTCATACTCATCACGTGGTATTTTTTGCAACTTAAGTTGTTCTTTATTAATACCTATATATGTCTCCTCACCATCATTAATAAGTAGCATATCCTTTGCTTCAGGGAAAAAGCTTTCATAAGTGATTTCATTTTCTTTCTGCCAAGGCACATCAAGCATAATAATGGCATTCTGCGTTTGCTTATCAAGTTTCTCTAAATGAGCATTGAGCTTTTTGCTCTCCTCTTGCAAAACAAGTAGTCTATCTTTCAAATATTTTGTGCGACGTAGCAATACCACATATTGCGCCACACTTTCAGTGATATTACGCTCATTAGGCTTACGATTACGTTTATTTTCCTCCATAATAACCTTAATCTTTTCCACCACAGGCTTTGTTTTACGCACAAGGGCTAAGTCTTTATTCAACACATTCAAAATGGTATTCATTGATTGAATATTTTCCTTAATGCGAGCATTAATATGCTGCATTCCTTCTTTTTCTTTTGAAGAAGCTCGAGAAGAAATCATAAAACGATTTTCACCACCACTCATATTTTTAATATGCACTTGATGAGATAGAGTAATTTTAGTATGTGAATGGAGATTATTAATCTCTACCTCCCTAGCCATTACATTCCCTCCATTAGCCTGCTCAATAAATATCTTTTGAGCATCTACTTCACCTAATTCTAAACGATTAATATGGATTTTCTCCCCAATAGCCAAACCCTTGTGCATATCAATACTGATTTCATCAGCCTTTATGGTAGCACTTTGATGGGTTTGTCCATTAATCTCTACCTTTTTTGCTATCACCTTTGCATTTTCTGCAACACTCCCATAGATTTTAACCTCTTCTGCCTCGAGCACTATACCCGCACCTATAGCATCAACATTAGAATCTGTACAAGCCACTTCTACTATAAAACCTTTTTTATCCCCTCCAAGCAATGAACCATTTTTACGCAAACTTACTTCAGGGAAGTTAAAATCCGTAAGGATTCTTAGCTCTCCTTCCCCTACGGCGACATAGCCATCTTGTAAGGCATAATACGCTATTGCCTCTTGTGTATCCTCACTTCTAAAATCACTTTCTTTGAATCGTAGTTTCACTTCTGGTATCCCAGCCTCTTGCTTTTTTACATGGATATATTCTCCTTTAAGATTACGTCCACTCATACCTTCTTGTGCTTTCATACTTAAACCCACTAAATCACCACTTTTTGCCGCATATGAGGCAAATTCTAACCGCTGCTCGTGTGAGGCATTCCATTCATCTTCAAGGACAAATTTAAACGCACAATCCACATTTGGGATAAACCCTCCTGCTTTTGCAATTACTATACGTCGCGTAGATTCTATCTTGCCACTAATAGAGAGAGAATTGAGCAATTCTTTAAGGGATTGGATTTCTTCTTGGGTATCCTTGTCAAAAAGCCTTATGATAATATGCTGGCGAATCTTCTCTCGTGTGATTTGTGCATATAATTCATTAAAAAATGCATCATCATCACACACTTCTAAACCCGCCTTAAGCTCCAAGCTTAATTCATAGCATTCGCTATCCATATGCAGCGCAACAAATGGGGCTAAATCACCCTCTTTAATCCCACGCAAGACAATGTCATACACTTGCCTAATCTCAAAGGTATTGTCATTATATTGTGCTTCATTTCCCAGAATCTTCGTGCATTCCTCTTTAGAGAGCATATTAAAGTCTTTCTTTTTCTCGCCACGATAGAGTGTGTTAATATGTAATATATCAAAGCTTACCATTTGCTCTTCAATCGCATAGGTATCGCATATTTTTTTAAGCTCAACATTGACATCAGTGCAGGCTTTTATAGAAACTGGTTCAAAGAGTTGCATAAAACACCCCATAGCTTAAAATTTGTCTATTATAGCTATAATTCTACAACTTTTCATCTTTAAAACAAGGTAAAATGTGATTAAAAAGGCATTTTTAACAAATAGCAGCGGGATTTTACTCTCTCGAATTGCCGGATTAGTGCGGGATTTATGCACAGCGAAAATACTGGGGGCAGGTGTATATAGTGATATTTTCTTTGCTGCTTTTAAGCTTCCTAATCTCTTTAGACGAGTTTTTGGTGAGGGGGCTTTCACACAGAGTTTTTTGCCTAATTTTATCCATAGTCGCAGGAAAGGAATGTTTGCCCTCATTACATTTCTTATTTTTGCATTCTTTATACTTATTCTTTCTATGTTTGTGATGTGCTTTAGTGGATTTTTTACCAAACTCCTCGCCTATGGCTTTGATGAGGCGACTATAAACCTCGCTAAACCCATCGTAGCCATTAATTTTTGGTATTTAGAGCTTGTTTTTATCGTTACTTTCCTCTCCTCACTTTTGCAATACAAAAATTGCTTTTGGGTCAATGCCTATAACACCGCACTTTTAAATCTCTCAATGATAGCCGCCCTATTTTTAGCCCACGATAAAGATTCTATGCAGGTGGTGTATCTACTAAGCTATGGCGTGATATGTGGCGGGATAGCGCAGATTCTTTTACATTTTTATCCGCTTTATCGCTTAAGATTTTTTAAGCTCTTATGGGTAGGCGTGATTGAATTCTGGCAATGGTTTAGCGCCAAAGAGACAGATTCTAAGATAAAAGTGCGGATTGCTCAAGCAAAGCAAGATTTAAAAAGTTTTTTTAAACAATTTTTTCCTGCTATGCTAGGTAGCTCCACTGCACAACTTGCCTCTTTTACAGACACACTGCTTGCCTCATTTCTTGCTGCGGGGAGCATTAGCTCACTTTATTATGCAAACAGAATCTTCCAATTCCCCCTAGCCATCTTTGCCATAGCCATATCCACCGCACTTTTCCCCCTCATCGCAAAAGCGATTAAAAATCAGCAAAACGCACAAGCCCTTAAAGCACTAAAAAAATCATTTTGGTTTTTGTTTATTGTGCTTTGTATGTGCGTGGTTGGGGGCATTTGGCTAAGTCCTGAAATCATTAGCCTCTTATACCAATGGGGGCAGTTTAGCGCGGAAAACACGCTCATTGTATCGCAAGTTTTTAGCGCATATATGATTGGCTTAGTGCCTTTTGGTTTGAGCAGAATCTTCTCTCTGTGGCTTTATTCCTATCAAATGCAAGGCAAAGCTGCAAAAATTTCAGCCATATCTTTGCTGTGTGGTGTTGGATTTTCACTTATCCTTATGCACCCCTTTGGTGCGATGGGCTTGGCATTAAGCGGGAGTTTGAGCGGCTTTGTGCTTTTTATTCTTACCATTAGAATCTTTGGCTTCAAGCGATTCTTGGATATAATAAACCACAAAAAAGCGTGGCTACTCCTTATTGGCATTATCAGTATAGAATCTTTACTTTTATATTGGCTCAAGCCCTATGTGAATGATTTTGTGCAGACATTTCATATTTTTGTGAGGAATTTAGTATGATTACCCTTTTTGATAGCGCGAAAAAGCAAAAAGTCTCTTTTGAGCCTATATGTGAAAATCAAGTGCGACTTTATGTATGCGGTCCCACGGTTTATGATGATGCACATTTAGGGCACGCGCGAAGCTCCATAGCCTTTGATTTGTGGCGGAGGTTGTTTATCTTTCTAGGCTTTGAAGTGATTTTTGTTAAAAACTTTACTGATATCGATGACAAAATCATTAAAAAATCCCTCCAAAGCGGTATGAGTGTAAATGAACTCAGTCAAAAATATATCCATTCATATCTTAAAGATATGGAGGCACTGGGCGTTTTACGTGCGGATATAGAGCCAAAAGCCACGGAAAATCTCCCTCAAATATGTGAAATGATAGAATCCTTACTTGCTAAAGGCTATGCATACACAGGAGAACATAATGATGTATATCTAAGCATTCATAAAGATTCGCTTTATGGCTCACTCTCCCACCGCAGCGAAGATTCACACAATCAAAGTCGTATCCAAAACGCACAAGATAAGCTAGAGATTAATGACTTTGCATTATGGAAAGGCTACAAGGGCGAAGATGATATTGCCTATGAAAGCACTCTAGGCAATGGGCGTCCAGGGTGGCATATAGAATGCTCGGCGATGGTTGAAAGATATCTTGCCTATAAAGACAAGCCCTATGCGATTGATATTCACGCCGGTGGAGCGGACTTGCTTTTTCCACATCACGAGAATGAAGCCTCGCAAACACGCTGCGCCACAGGGCGAGAGATTGCTAAATATTGGCTGCACAATGGCTTTGTCAATATCAATGGCGAGAAAATGAGCAAATCACTTGGCAATAGCTTTTTTATCAAAGACGCGCTCAAAACCTATGATGGCGAGATTCTGCGCAATTATCTTTTAGGGGTGCATTATCGCTTGGCACTCAATTTTAACGAAGAGGATTTATTGCAAAGCAAAAAGCGATTAGACAAGATCTATCGCTTAAAAAAACGTATAGAATCTGCTCATCCAAACACAGAGGGTAATCACACAGAGGATTTAAGCCATCTCTCTAGGCTTAAAACCATCACAAAAGATGCCGATAAAGCCTTTTTACACTCACTCATTGGGGCATTAAGCGATGATTATAATATTTCAAAGGCACTTAGCATTATTGAAGATATGCTCTCTCATAGCAATGATATGCTTGATAAGAATCCAAAGGACAAAGCCCAAAAGCAAATCATTAGGGCAAATCTTGCGTGCGTGGAGTTTTTACTAGGATTAGGTGGCAAGGTGGCACAAAGCTACTTCCAACTTGGGCTTGATGAAGCGACAAAAGCACATATAGAATCACAAATCGCCAAGCGTCTTGAAGCCAAAAAGGCAAAAGACTATGCCTTAGCTGATACAATCCGCGATGAGCTAAAGAATCAAGGTATTGAGATTATGGATACCCCCTCTGGCTGTATATGGGAGAAGGTGTAGATAAAGGATAGATGAAGATTCTCTATTTTATTATCCCTTTGCTATTGCGATGTAATCGCCGCATTTGCTCGGAGTGCTAATCCAAACTTGCAAAAGGTCTTGAACATAAAGAGCTAAGCCTTTTATTTCCACCTGAGGGATAAAGCAAAACTCCAATTTCGCCTTGTTTTGCCCTTGCGGGATTTCATCAAGTGAGATTCTAAGGTTTAGAATCTATTATGCCCTTGCTGTTGCACTTTGTGCCGCAAGGGTCTTGCAACTCAAAGCAAAGCTTTTTGTTGCGCCTAAAGGACGCACTTATCATCGCACTTCATTTGGTTATCAAGTGGGTTTTTAAGGTTTAGAATCCTAAGTCTATCTATAACCCCTACTCATATTTACCCATTGTAAAAGACGATAATATAAAAATATTTTTTTCTCAAGCCTTATTAGCATAACAACTTATAATATCTAATCTACACAAACTACATATTCTCACAAACCTAAAGAGTGTGAGCAAAGTTCATCATACCCCACACCGCAAAGATATAAGCCTTGTGGTGAGATGGGGTAAGCATAATGCTGCTTTTGTGCTAAAAGCTGCTCTTGCAAGTGTTGCATACTCATCTCTCCTCTACTCACGCTTAAAGCCGCGCCTACCATAAGCCGCACTTGTGAACGCAAAAATCCATTCCCCCGCACATACACGACATCTATGCTCTTATAGCGATAATATTTTATATCAAAGATAGTCCGCACATTACTTTGTGTAAAAGAGCCATTTTTTTTAAAATACAAAAAGTTGTGCTCCCCTTTAAAACAATGCAAAGCAGCGATAAAACGTGCCATATCGCCTATTTTTTGATGTGTCACATAAGATGAGGCAAAAGGAGGAGGAAAAGTGGGAGAGAGTAAAAAACGATATGCCCTCCATTTGGCATCAAAGCGAGGGTGGAAATGATGAGGCACTCTTTTAAGTGAGCGTATCATAATATGCGGATAAAGCTTTGCATTTAAAAGTGAGAGCAAGAAGGCAGATTCATATCGATGCAAATGTGAGCTTTTGAAGCTAATCACCTGCCCTGTGGAATGCACACCCTTATCTGTGCGTGAAGCCCCTAGAATCTCCCCGCTAATCCCTACACGTCCTAAACCCTCTTGCAATGCACCCAACACACTTTTTTTATGCTTTTGCAAGGCAAATCCGCTAAATGCGCTCCCATCATAAGCTATCACGGCTTTATAAGTGTGCATTAATAAAACTTAGCAATAAACTTTTTATACAAAAAAAAGCCCAAAGCAAACCACACAAGTGGTATCAATACCATACCTGTAAGTGGAAAATGCTCTGAGGCAATATATACAGCAATAAAATAAATTGCTACTGAAGCAATAACATAAAAATATGATTTATTAGAGCTAAAGCGAGGATTAGCAATACCAAAGAGTGGAACAAAAAAAAGTGAAACCAAAGGAAAAAATGATACAGTAATAGCTTGAGTAAGCTTACGCGATTTTTGAGTAGTGTTAGAATAAAACGCATCGTGCCAATACTCAAATAAATCATAGCCCCTAAGTTGTGGTTCTCCCACATTTTGCCGCACACTCATCTCCTCATAATCGACTCTTTTAATCTCTTCAGGAGCGGCAAAATATGCGCTGCCTTGCGTTAAATGAAGTTCAAAAAGCCCTTGATTATTACTTGTCTTACCCGATTGCGCGATAATAAAAGTATCACCCTCAAAACCATTTTCAGAAAATAAAATAAGATTCTTATACATACGATTTTGCACGCTATCGACATACACAAGCCAATTTCCTAGCTTTTGCCCAAATTCACCGGGCTTGATATTTACATCAATATCTGCTCTTTTTTTTGCCACAAAGTTTTTAGAAGCGCTATTGGCAAGGGGCAACATAACTAAAGAGAATATAAGTAGAATCATAGTAGCAAGGAGCGTAATGGGCAAAAAAAATCTCACTATATCTAAAGGTTTGCTCCCAAGCGAAAAACACACCATCAGCTCATATTCATATGCTAAACGCGATATGCCAAGCACCACAGAAGCAAAGAAAGTAATAGGGATAATAAAAAATAAACTGCTAGGTATGAGATATAAAAATAATGTGCCCAAATCCAAAAAGCTCATTTTCACCACATAGGTGCGTCCTGCGATATCAATCAAAAGCACCACAGAAGCAATAAAAAGCAGCACAAAGAAAAATGGAAAAAAAATCTGTGCAAAAGATGTGAATAGGTAACGTTTAAGCATAGAGTAAATCCCCATAAGAGAGCCACAGCATTTGCATTATCGTGCCTACAAAGATAAAAAAGCAAAAAGGAAGCTTAAGATGAATAAGATTCCTTTTATACCATATCGCCAAAAATAGTGCATACACTAGAGCAACTATACTTCCTAAGAATACGCTCACAAAAGCACTTAATGCACCAAAAGCAATACCCAAAGCACTTAGCACAACAATATCAGCCTCCCCAATAATATCCTTATGCATAAAAGATTGATAAAGAATCTTAAGGGTAAAAAACACACCCCCCACACCAAAGCCTAGTAGCACCCTTTGCATAAAGCTTTCATACACAATACTGCTTTCTAAAAATGCATACACAACACATACAAGCAATAGCGAAAAATTCAACATATCAGGCAATGCAAGGCATTTAATATCAATCAATCCTAATAGCAACAAAAACATCAATATCACATACGAAGCACCTATATCCTGCCACACAAGAACAAAAAAAGAACACACACACAGCACAAAAAAGCAGATTCTATAATACCACGATGAAAAGACAAATGACAAAAGAGTCCGATATTGTGCCTGATAGTCGATATAAAGAGCCATTAGCACTACCCCAACAAATCCATAGCATAAAGAAAGAGCTATAAATATGGGTATTGCCTCTATCATAGCTACCTCACAACACCATCTTTTACATCAACGAAAAGACATTCTCCCAAACATTCAGCACTGCCCAAAACACCATTATGTTTTCTAAAACGTTTAACTATCTGTTTGCCACCCTCCAAAACAGGAGCAACTAGCACTCCACCATCTTCAAGCTGGTCGATTATCATCTGTGGAATGGCACTAGCACAAGCTGAAAATAAAATCGCATCAAAAGGCGCATATTCTGCCCAACCCCTCTGTCCATCATCAAGTTTGATGAAAATATTATGCACTTGCAATGCCTGAAATCTCTGTCTAGCTTGTGAAAGTAGCTTATCAATACGTTCGATACTAAATACACGGCGAAACAAATAAGAAAGCACCATCGCCTGATAACCGCTTCCACAGCCAATTTCTAATACAGAATCTCCACCATTAGGAGCAAGATACTCTGTCATTTGCGCTACTGTGAGCGGAGAACTGATATATTGAGATTCTGCCATAGGAAGAGGCTTAATGTCATAAGCTAGATGCTGTGCAAATCCTGTGGGAATAAACCTTTCCCTATCAACAGCACAAATTGCTGTAGCGACTTTTGGCGAGAGAGGGAAAATCTTTTGAATCTCATTGCACATTGCTCGAGCAGCAAATTTATACATTAATTTATCTTTATATTGGTATTGATATATTTTCTCATACGTGAAGTCTCACTAATATCGACTTCACACGCCACAAATGGCTTCTTGTCATTTTTATACACAATGCCATAAGGTGTGATAATCGCGCTTCCCTTTGCCATTACATCATTAGCACTATTGCTTGCCATTACAAAAGCTTGATTGGCTATTGCTAAAGCTGTGGAGAGCACTTCAAAGTGATTTTTACGTGCTTTAGCCCATTGCGCAGAAACAAATATAATATCTGCTCCTTTTATCTGCTCCCATAGCTCTATAAAACGCAATTCAAAGCAAATGAGAGCCGCACATTTGATACCATCAATCTCAAAAATGCTTATCTCTTCTTTATCCCCCGGGCTAAAATGCAGTTGCTCATCACCGAGCAAAAAAAGCTTATTCTTGCTTTGCTTATGTATCATCTCACCCTTATGAAATACCTTGAGATTATTGAAAAATTTTTTATTTTTCTCCTCAATCATTGTTATAACCAATGTATTTTTATATTTTGCACTGCATTCCAAAAGCCGCTCGGTAGCAAGCTTTGAAAATGTGCTTGCCTCACTCATTTTTTGATAAGCAAATCCGCTTAGCACCACTTCAGGCGCGCAAACAATCGCGTCCTTACCACATTGAGCTACAAACTCTTCTACATATTTAAGATTCTCTATAAAGTCCTGCCCTGTCTTCATCTGCATACAATATAATTTCTTAGAAATCATCAAAATTAATGCTCCCTTTTGAATAGTTTGTTACCTTAGCTTCGAAAAAGTTTGTCTTTTGATCATTGAAGTTAGCAAACTGATCTACCCATTTAATAGGATTCTTAGAATGATAAATAGGCTCAAAACCTACTGCTTTAAGACGAGTATCAGCTAAAAACTGGATATATTCACGTATAATATCTGCAGTTAATCCTAGAATCTGCCCTTGTGTGATATATTCACCCCAGCTTGATTCTATATCCACAGCTTTTTTAAACATCTCTATGACCTCTTCTTCAAGCGCGGGGGTAAATAAATGCCCCTCCTCCTTGCGCAAAGCATTAATCATATTTTGAAATAAAAGCAAATGCGTTACCTCATCGCGTTGGATAAATCGTATCATTTGTGCAGAACCTAGCATTTTCCCGCTTCGCGCTAATGTATAAAAATATGAAAACCCACTATAAAAATAAATCCCCTCTAAAATTTGATTAGCAAACATCGCTTTGAGTAAATTCAGCTCATTTGGATTCTTGGCTAACTCAATATATACATTTGCGATATTATCATTCTTGCTTCTAAGCTGCATATCCACACGCCACATATCATAAATCTCCTCCGTGTTTGCCGAGATAGATTCTACCATTACCGCATAACTTTGAGAATGCAAAGCCTCCTCATAAGCTTGCCGCACGAGGATAAGATTAATCTCTGGGCTTGTGATATAGGGATTAACATTATCAATTAAATTATTTGTCTGTAATGAATCCATAAAAATAAGTTGCGCCAATGCCCTATCATAGCCGAGCTTCTCTTGTGCGGTTAACCCACCATTGTAATCACGTTTGTCCGGATTCATATTCACTTCTTCAGGAAACCAAGTATTAGCAAGCATTACTTTCCATAGGTTATAAGCCCACTGATATTTGATTTTATTAAGTTCAAACATACTTGTAGGATTACCGCCAAAGATACGCCTTTCATTCACACTCTCTGTAGATTCAGGGTTATAAATAAGCTTACGTGCAATAGGCTGAAGAGCTTGTGCTTTATTCATTGAAATAACCTTTAAAAGAAGAAAAATAGAGCTACAATTCTATTTATTTCAGGCTTAAATTCTAATTTGAAAAGCAAATTGAAATGAGAAATTTAAAAATATAGAGAGAAGCGATGGTGCGGGAAAGAGGACTTGAACCTCCACGCCTTGCGGCGCCAGATCCTAAGTCTGGTGCGTCTGCCAATTTCGCCATTCCCGCAAGAAGATAGAAACAAAGTGTGGATTTTACTTATTTAATCTTTAAACTTTACTTAGAATCTAGCCATTGCGTGATAGCTAGAGTAAGTTCTGCTGTGCCTAAGCCCAATGTAGATTCTATAATATCACTCTTGCCGTGTGGGACAAACTCATCTTTTATCTCAAAACTTTTAAGTGATATGCCCTGTATGTTTTCATCAGCGATACATTCTAAAATCGTGCTACCAACTCCACCCATATAATAGCTATCGCTAAACACACACACGTGCTTGTGATTTGCAAGTAATTGAACTAATGTTTGCCTATCAAGGGGCTTTACAAAACGCAAATCTAGCAAACTTGGCTTATAGCCCTCTTTTTGCAATGCTTTGCATACTTGATATGCCCTCCCCACACCATTACCATAGCCTATAAGCAAGAGATTTTCCCCATCTATTAACAACTCCGCCTTCCCTAGCACAAAACTACTTGCGCTAAAAATCCCATCATCAAGCACAAATTTACCACGTGGATAGCGAAAGGCGCAAGGCGAGGTATTATGGTGATAGGCAAAATCCACAGCCCTTTGCAAACTTGCATTATCACGTGGAGCAAACAGCACCATATTGGGGATAGGACGCAAATATGCAATATCAAAAAGCCCCTGGTGTGTCTCGCCATCTTCACCTACAATCCCTGCCCTATCGATACAAAACCGCACAGGTAAGCCTAAAATCCCTACATCATGGATTATTTGGTCATAGGCTCGTTGCAAAAATGTAGAATATATCGCTACAAAGGGCTTAAAGCCCTCTTTTGCCATTGCCGCCATTGAGGTAACCGCGTGAGCCTCACAAATGGCTACATCGATAAATCTTTTTGAATCTTTTTCTATAAGCTTATCTAGTCCTGTGCCACTTGGCATAGCAGCAGTTACACCCACGACTTTTTCATCACTCATATAAGTTGCTAAAGATTGGGCAAATATCTCTGTGGGCGATGTATTTGCCGCTTTTTTAAGCAAACAGCCTGTGCTGATATCAAAGGGACCTACTCCGTGCCATTGCTCAAACCGCCCTTCTGCAACATCATATCCCTTGCCCTTTAGTGTTTGTGCGTGGATAATCACAGGCTTATTCATATCCTTAGCCTTTTGTAAAGTAGTAAGGATAAGCTCCATATTATGCCCATCAATAGGACCAATATAATCTAGCCCTAATTCCTCAAATAAGATTCCCGGAGTAATAAGTTTAAGCGATTCTTCAAATCGTTTAGCCAAATAAGTAGCAGAATCTGGCATTTTAGTGAGGATTTTCTTTATGCTTTGGCGCGTTTTTTGATACAAAGGAGAGGTAAGAATCTGCGAGAGATAATTACTGATTGCCCCAATAGGCTTAGAGATACTCATTTCATTATCATTAAGGATAATTACCATCGGGTATTTCTTATCCCCTAGCTCGTTTAGTGCTTCATATACAAGCCCCGCGCTCATTGAGCCATCGCCTATCATCACAACAGGCATTTTCGTATTTGCACCCAAACTCCTTGCTCTCCCTACTCCCACAGCTAGAGAGATAGAAGTTGAGCTATGTCCTGCGATGAAATAATCACTTGAAGATTCTCTAGGATTGCAAAATCCGCTTATCCCGCCAAATTGTCTTAAGGTATCAAAGTCTTCCCACCTACCTGTAAGGAGCTTATGCGCGTAAGCCTGATGAGATACATCAAAGATAAAGGGGTGTTCTCTCACATCAAAAATTGTGTGCATACCCACAATCAAATCCACCGCCCCAAGTGTCGAACTCAAATGCCCTCCATTAGAGCTTACCACCTCTAAGATTCTCTGCCTTAAAGAAGCAGCAAGTAATTCAAGTTGGACAACAGAGAGAGTATTTAACTCTTCAAAAGCATAGCTTTTAACCAATTCATAAGTCATATAGCCCCTCACTCTCTTTAATCGTGCATATTTTCAAGCACAGATTGCTTAAGATTCTTATATCGAGACATAATCGTGCCATCGATATTACCGCTATCGCTCACAATCACCACACCTCCCAATGATACGGCATTATCGGCGATAATCTCCACCTTTGCATTATCCTTTAGCTGCTCTTTAAGAAAGATATAATCATTAGGATTAACTTTAATTTTAATATTTGTCGCATCCATAATAGAGTTTAGCAGTTCTTTAGTGAGATTTAAAGCTATCTTTTGGGAATTTTCACTCACTTCATTAATGAGCACTTCTTTAGCAATATCTACCGAAATCGCGCTTAATTCCTTTTCTAAATCCTCTAAATGCTTTTGGCTTGATTTTAAGGCATCTTCAAGGGTAATAATAGAATCTACTAAAATCTTTTTTTGGGCATTCACTTCAGCAAATAAATCTTCTTTTGCCTTCTCCTCTGCTTCTCTATATCCATCTTTATAGCCCTCATCTCGGGCATTTGCCACACGCTGCTCACTCTCTACTTGGAGCTTTTCAAACTGAATTTGTAGCTTTGCTAAAGAGCCGGAGAGTTCATCAGTTTTTTGCAAAAGCCGCTCCACAAGCTCTTGCTCTAAGGTTGCAATTTTTTGCACACTTGTTTCTATGGTATTTTGAATCTCATCTTGATTATGTTTGAGAGTAGAATCTTCTATATTAGCATTCTGATTTGTATCCCTGCCTACCTCAATCATATCAGATGTAATAGTCTTAAATTCATACTTCTTAATATTATGATTCTTAAGTCGCTCTTGACCAATGATATTCTCTTGATTAAGCAATGACATCGTCTTGCTCTCCTAATTGAATTAAGCCCTGTTCTGAGAGGGTTTGCACCACTTCTACGATTTTTCTTTGTGCCGCTTCCACATCTCGAACCTTCACAGCACCCAAAAATTGCATTTCCTCCATAAACGCCTCACTCGCACGTTGAGACATATTCCCCATAAACTTTTGCTTGAGATCATCAGCAGCCGATTTAAGCGCAAGCGTAAGATCCTTTTTATCCGCAATTTTAAGAATCTCTCTAATAGCATTATTATCAAGCTTGCTAATGTCTTCAAAGGTAAACATCATCTCTTTAATTTCAATAGCAAGCTGCTCGTCGATTTGCTCGATATGCGCAATTGTCGCTTTTGCTGCCTTTTGTCCTAAGCGGTTAAAGATTTCTGCCACAGAGCGAGTGCCACCCACTTCAACCTTGTAGCTTGTAAGAGATTCTAGCTTGTTCTCAAGCACCGCACTCACGCGTTTAACCACACTTGGGGAAATGTCCCCAAGATTTGCCATACGAATAGCCACTTCAGCACGCAAGTCATCAGCAAAATATCCCAATGTCTCTGCAGCACCACTTGCATCCATATGAGCCAAAATAAGCGCAATAGTTTGAGGGTGTTCGTTAATAATAAAATCTGCAAGCTGTTGAGGGCGAATCTTGGAAAGATAGGCAAAATTCTTTTGAGACTGCATTGTCTTGGCGAGTTTGTCTAAAATCGCTTTTGCCGCTTCTGGTCCTAAAGCCTTCATCAATAAGTCACGTGCGTAGTCCATACCACCGGAATTGATATATTGATTAGATTGGAAAATCACATAAAATTCTTCTAAGACAGCTGCACCAATGGTCTTATCTATACCGCTTAATTGGGCGATTTGCTTACTTACTTCAGTAATAGCATCAATATCAAGATGATGAAAAATCTCCGAAGTAATGTCATCACCTAATTGCACAAGTAAAATGGCGATTTTCTCTGACATAGATAGCTCATCATATTGTGCTCTTTGACGGGGGCTAAGTGTAATTGCCATATCTACTCCTCTTGCTTATTTTTGCCCGATACCTTCACTCATATCAAGCTCGTCTCTAATCAATGTTTGAAACAATGCTGCAATTTCTTGCGGACGCTCTAAAATCACATTGCGCATTTTCTCAAGTAACACTTCATACTTGATGTTATCTTCATCAAAGCTTGAGCTAATACCAAGCTGGTCTTCCACACGCTTACGCAATTCACTGAATCTATTGACATCATCTTCATCATCATCAATTTGCATAAGCGATTCTATATCGTCATCTTCTTCCTCTTGCACTTCTAACATACGTTCTGCAAATGGTGCAACGATTTTTTTATAGAATATGAATATAATAACCGCAACAATAACATATTTAAGCAAAGGCATAAATGGGCTTAAATATCGCTCTAAATTATTTGCAAATACTTCCCACTTATCTTTTGGATGATAGTGAAGCTGTGTCATTTTAAAAGGCATATTAATCACTTCTACTTGGTCGCCTCGTGCCTCATTATAACCAATAGCTTTTTTAATCCCTTCTAAAAATTTGTCCATATCTTCTTGTGGGCGAGGAGTATATTCTAATGTAGGCTCACCATCTTCACCTATCACTTCTTTATACGTGCCATCAATCATCACAGAAGCACTCACACGTTTCAATACTCCATATTGTTCTTTAATATCACTTACAGTTTTGCCTATTTCATTATTAACAACAACTTCACTTTCTTTCTCCCACTCCATCATTTCATCATCTTTAAGCCCTTGCACTGGACCAATATTACTTACCACACCGGGCACACCGCCAATTTGAGGCGGACGGAATCCTTTGCGTTCCTTCTCATACTCTCTCGTGCTACGGACAACAGGATTATCATCAAATCTTTCCTGTGTGGATTTGCGCACACTGAAATCAAAGTCCATTGTTACCTGCGCTTGTACTCCATCGCCTACACTTGGCTGTAAAAACTTAATAATTTTTGCTTCTAAAGCATTTTCTGCATTCTGCTGGAATTTTCTTTGAAACGCTGCCTGCTTAGCTATTGCATTTTGTTGAGTTGCTTCATTATCCTCACCTAATAGCTCACTATCTTGATTGATGATTTTTACAGCCTCTGGTGTGAGCCGCTCTACTGCCGCACTCACAAGATGTTTAATCCCTATAACCTGCTCAGGAGACAGAAACATATTATCACGAACAGTAACCTTCACCGAAGCTGATGGTGGATGTCCTCCTTGCACGAAGAGCGATTCCTTAGGCATAGAAATATTGACAATCGCCTTTTCAATAGGATTAAGACTCTCAATCGTCTTTGCAAGCTCATTTTGTTTAGCGATAAGATATTTCATATCTTGCGTGAAAGGTGTTTCTCCTACACTATTTTCAAGCAAAATATCAAAACCTACATTCTTGCTTGTTTTAGGCAATCCAATAGAACCCATAGCAATCCGCTGCTCATAGACTCTATCTTTTGGCACAAGGATAACGCTATCATTTGGAATCTTATAGGGAATCTTCTCTTGCTGTAATTTTTGAAGGATTGTCGCACTATCCTCTGGATCTAGATTACTAAAAAGCACTTCATAATTTTCATATTCATTTCTTGTCTGCACAGGGAAAAGTATGAGATAAGTTAAAAAACCAATAATCACAACAAGAGTAGTAAGAATAATAATACGCTGCTTTTTATTAAGTTTGTTTAAAACTCGCGTTACTTGTTCAAAAATTAGTTTTAAATCCACAATTGCCCCTAGTTATGAGCTTTTAAGTATGTTTGTATCATCTCAAGGACACGTGTATTTTGCCACTGCATACCAATAGTAATACGAAAAGCACTTAACCCATACGAATGCAAATCACGCACAATTACACCCTTTTGCAGCAGCCATTGGCATAAATGTGTAGATTCTATATCTTTATGCGAAAATGTGATGAAATTCCCATAAGAAGGGATAAAGTCTATCCCATTTTCTTCTGCAAATTGTTCATATCGCAACATTTCTGTAGCATTAGATTCTATACACTGCCTTACAAACACATCATCTTCTAGGGCGGCAATAGCAGCGCACAAGCTTAGAGTCGTGATATTAAATGGCGGACGCACCTTATAGAGCATAGAAATAATAGATTTATTTGCAATTCCATATCCTACACGCATACCACCCAACCCATACGCCTTAGAAAATGTCCCTAGATAAATCACATTGCTAAAACGTGCGATAAGCGCAGCTGGTTCAAAGGCTTTTACACTATCTTTGAATCTTGCAAATTCTTGATACGCCCCATCAATCACCACAAGCGTATCTTTATCGATTTTACCGATAAAGTCCTCTACTGCCTGTGCGTCTAAACACTCACCTAAAGGATTATTTGGCACACAGAGAAATATAGCACTCACTCTTTTACCTTGAGCCCTTGCCACATTATAAAGCTGCATAAACTCATCTAAATTATGCGCATCACTAGGAGTTTTGCAAATCTCCACACCTACAAGTTTTGCATACACTTCATACATTGCAAAAGTCGTCTTTGCCATTAGCACACAAGCATTTGTGTGATCCAAAGCCTGCATACAAAAATCGATGATTTGATCACTCCCCGCACCAATAATAATCTCTTTTGAGTCTATATTAAAGCGTGAAGTAAGAGCTGCTTTTAGCGCATACATAGAATCATCAGGATATAAATATGCCTTAGAGGCATTTTGCTCTAAAATTTTTATAACTTTAGGCGATGTGCCATAGGGATTTTCATTACTTCCTAACTTAATCACATCTTCTTGTTTAATGCCATATTCACGCATTACAAGCTCAATAGGCTTCCCTGCCTCATAAGTTATAACTTGCTCTAATGTCTTCCTAAACACACCCTTTCCCTCGCGTTTAAATAACTTTTAATTTTTTAGATTTGAAATCGCTCATTCTATCTCAAAAGACTTAAAGATTCTATTAAACCTATGCTATTACACTTTGTGCCACACAGTCCTATAATAGGGGAGTAAAACCTCTATATATGCCTAAATAACGCACTTATAACTAAAGCTAATGTTTCATTCAATCATATTGCTTTCTTTGCTGTTGCACTTAAGCGCTACATCCGCACGAAATATTCGAGGATATGCTTCTCACTCCCCTTAAATATATCGCTCGCCGGATTACCCTTCATCCCCTACACCGCTTTAAGTAGTTTGCACTTCGTGTGATTTAATTTTATATGAGTGAGGATATGCCTCACTCATGGGGAAAATAAAGAATCTTTAGTCTATTATGGCTACGCTGTTGTAGCTAAAGCTACCACGTATTCTTGCTTCGCGCCTGAACTTATTAACTTATTAGGTAGTGTAGCTACTCATAAGTTAAATTTTAAGGTAAGGTATAGATTCGCTCATCCATTATCACTACGCTTACGCCTTATAAGGATTCTTTCCCATTCCCCAATCCTTAAAGCTTACCCTTTTAATAAATTTGATACAATGGCGCATCGATTCCACACACAAGGCATAATATGCAGCACATTTTTCGCGAGTATGATATACGAGGCATTTTTGGAGAGGATTTAACACACGAGATAGTTTTTGGCATAGGGCAGCTGCTTGGGGCATATATTATAGAATCTAAGCTCTCCCCATCAATACATATCGGCTATGACGCACGGACACACTCACCTACACTTTTTACGTGGCTCAGTGAGGGCTTTAGGGCAGCGGGGATTGAAGTCTATATGCTTGGGCTTATACCCACACCTGTGGCATATTTTGCCACTTTTAACACCATCAACTCTATCACTTGTCCGCATTCTGTGATGATTACAGGCTCACACAACCCCCCACAATACAATGGCTTTAAAATCACCATTAATCGCGCACCCTTTTACGGAGAGCAAATCCGCGCACTAGGGGCAAAATTAGCACATATACTCCCTCATATCTCTCTCCCTAAAGATACAAACTCCCCGCAAATAGTGCAAATTAACGCAAAGGAAGCCTATATTCATTATTTAAGTGAGCATTTTGCCCATCTTAAAGACTTCCCCTACCCTGTCGTGTATGATTGTGGCAATGGCGTGGCAGGCGTGGCGATTACACAAATTTTAGAAAATCTTAATATCCGCTACACACCGCTATTTTTTGAGCCAGATGGCACATTTCCTAATCACCATCCAGACCCAAGCGAAGAGGAAAATCTTACCCAGCTCAAAGCAAAAATGGCACAAGAAGAGATCCCCATCGGTATAGCCTTTGATGGCGATGCGGATAGACTAGCCTTGCTTACAAGCGATTATCATTATAAGGGCGATGAATTAGCGATTTTGTTTGCCAGAGAGATGAAGGCACGATTTTTAAGCCCTATTGTCATTGGCGAGGTGAAATGCTCTCAAGTGATGTATGATGAGATTAATAAAATCGGCAAAGCGGTGATGTATAAAACCGGGCACAGCAATCTCAAAGTAAAGCTAAAAGAGCTAAACGCCCATCTTGCCGCAGAGATGAGCGGACATTTGTTTTTTAATGATAGATATTTTGGCTATGATGATGCCATTTATGCCTCATTTAGAGCTTTAGAACTATTTTTGCATTACACGCCGCAGGAGCTAGAATCTCAAATGGCGCACTTGCCTAAACTTTATAGCACTGATGAAGAGAAAATTCCCACCACCGAGGAGCAAAAGTTCACTCTTATCGAGGGGCTAAAAAATGTGCTAAAAAATCCACCTAAAGACTTTCCACCGCTTAAAGCCATTATTGATATTGATGGATTGCGCGTTGTGTTTGAAAATGGCTGGGGATTAGTAAGAGCGAGCAATACCACACCCGTGCTTGTTACGCGATTTGAAGCCACAAGCAAAGAAAATTGTGAGCTATACAAAACTAAACTTCTTGCCCTGCTCACAAATCAGCAACTAGCAAACCAACAAAAAGGATAAATATGCCCCCTAGCCTCATACTTCACAATCCTATGGATATGCACCTGCACTTACGTGAGGGCGATATGCTTGCCTCTGTCCTACCCTTTAGTGCACAGCCCTTTAGTGCCGCAGTGGTAATGCCTAATCTCAAAACACCCATTACCACCACTGCTCTAGCCCTTGCCTATAAAGAGCAAATTACCGCACTTAATCCCCACTTCACGCCATTAATGACTATCTTTCTCACGCCCGAGCTAGATAAAGCAGAGCTTATGAGGGCAAAAGCTGCAGGCATTAAGATTCTAAAACTCTATCCCAAAGGGGCGACCACACAGAGTGAAGGCGGTGTGAAAGATATACTTTGTGAGAAGACATTAGAAATTTTTGCTCTTGCAGAGGAGCTAGGCTTTATCCTCTCTATACACGGGGAAAGCAATGGATTCTGTATGGAGAGGGAGGCTGAATTTTTGCCCATTTTTGCTCATATCGCGCAAAATTTCCCTAAAATGCGCGTGATTATCGAGCATATGAGCGATAGGCGCAGTCTTGAATGTATTGAAAAGTATGATAATCTCTACGGCACACTTACCTATCATCATATCAGTATGAATCTTGATGATGTATGCGGGGGAATGCTTAACCCTCATCATTTTTGCAAGCCTATGCTAAAGACAAAAAAAGACCAAGAAGCTCTCCTCTCTGCTGCATTGAGCGCACATAGGAAAATCAGTTTTGGCAGTGATAGCGCACCGCATTTAGAGAGCGCAAAACTTAGTTCAAAAGCAGCTGCGGGGATATTCTCTTCTCCTATTGTGCTTCCAGCATTAGCAGCACTTTTTGAATCTCATAATGCTCTAGATTCCCTCCAAACCTTTCTTAGCGATAGAGCCATAGAAAATTATGGCTTAAGTGATTTTGTGCCTAAAGCCATTACATTAGAAAAAGCTCCTTATGATGTGCCTTGTGCCATTGATAGCCCATTGGGACGCATTATCCCTTTACGTGCAGGAGAGAGCCTTTTATGGCGCATTAAGGCAGATGATGAGTGCTAATCTGCCTTGTGTGAGTATTATTACCATTGTTTATAATGATAGAGAACATATCAAAGATACAATGGATTCAGTTATCAGCCAAGATTATCCTATGATTGAATATATTATCATCGATGGAGCAAGCACTGATGGCACAAAAGCATTTATAGAATCTTATATTGCCTCTATGTGTGATATAACGCTTAAAGATACACAAAGATTCTATATGGAAGCCACCCATCGCACAAAAGCGCATTTCACCTTTAAATTCCTAAGCCAAAAGGATAAGGGAATCTATGATGCGATGAATAAGGGTATTGATTTAGCCACGGGAGAGTGGTGTAACTTTATGAATTGTGGGGATAGATTCTACGCACACACCACTATAAGAGAGCTTTTTGAACGCTACTTATTAGACAGCGGGGGGGGGGCATATAATATTATCTATGGCGATACACACATCATCTATGATAATTCCCACTCAAAAATCCTTTATGCACATAATACTTCCCACAAATATCACCATCGCTTTATTCATCAATCCGCCTTTATTGCTACTTCATTAATGAAACGCTTTAAATACGACACAAGTTTCCAAATCGCAGGAGATACGGACTTTTTCACCAAAGCCTATAATGCCAAATATACATTTATCCACATTCCTGTGATTGTCTCAAGCTTTGAAGTCATAGGGATAAGCTCACAGCTCTCTATGCAGATGTTTAAGGAGGATTGCAAAATCGGCTATAAATACAATCGCCTTTTCCCTGTGTTTCTCACCCTCAAATACATTTTTTATATTATCCCTAGGGTATGTATCCGCAATGCAGTCCCCACAAGATTCCGCAATCGTGCGAGAATCTTGTTCAGCAAAAGACATAGCTAAGTTTATGTGGCACTCGCGCAACTTGCTATTCCTAAGGTATGCTATAATCTTTGCTTTAAGATTCCTTAACCTACCCTAGAAAATAAGTAGGAGAGATGATGAAAGAAATAAAAATCCATTTTTGTGATTTTGGCGATATGGAGGGGATTGCTAAAAAGATTATCAATATCTTATCCTCGCATTTTGATGTGATACTTGATAGCAAGAATCCCGAAGTATCTCTTTTACTCTGTGTTTGGCGTGGAGCATATCCATTATGATTGTGTGAGGATTTTCTACACAGGAGAAAATCCTCACACCTAATTTTAATATATGCGACTATGCCATTGGGTTTGAGCATATTCAATTCCTTGACCGCTATATACGCTATCCACTCTATCTCTTTTATGAAGCAGATTTTGAAAAAGCCTTGCATAAACACGAAAACATATCTTCAAAAACGCTTCAAAACAAAACACGATTTTGCAATTTCATCGTCAGCAATGGTAGGGCTGACCCCTTGCGAGAAGCTACATTCCGCGCACTCAATGCTTATAAAAAGGTAGATTCAGCAGGAAAATACCTCAATAAATATCGGCGGAGCAATCAAAGATAAATTTGCCTTTCAACAGCAATGCCTTTTTTCACTTTGTTTTGAAAACTACCCCGGGCTACCTCACTGAAAAGCTTACCCAAGCTGCTGCCGCGCAAACTATCCCTATTTATTGGGGCGATACGCATTTGCAAGGCAATATAGAATCTAGCGGGGGGGGGGTAAATACAAAAGCTCTTGTGTATGCGCATAATTTTCACAACACCCAATCCCTCATAGAATATATACGCCATATTGATACTAATGATGAAGCCAAGCTTAATATGCTTAAAGAACCACTTTTTTTAGACGCAGGGCATAAGGCATACTTTGATAAGACATTGCAAACATTCCTTCTCTCCATTATGGAGCAATCCTATGAAAAATCCTTTAGAAGAGGCAGAGCCTGCTTAAGACTATTTGAAGAGCAAAGGTACAAAAATTATATGCGCGTGCTTGGGATATTTAAAAAGGCAAAGCAACACTTAGCTGCCCTTAAATCTTATAAGTTTATATAAAACTTTTGCTATAATCTCCCCTTTATTTCACTTGCAAGGTTTGATATGACTACCACGCCAATAAGTGCCATTTATGGCGATACACTTTTTTATATCAGCGAACAGCACAGCAAGATTCCACATATTAAAAGTAATCCCGCGTATCGTATGCCCTTTTGCCACCAAAGTGTATTTGTTAAAACCTCACTCCTAAAGAAATATCATTTTGATACAAGCTTTAAAATCTGTGCAGACAATGCCTTTTTCACAAAGATATACAATCAAGGAAGCCGTTTTTACTATGTTGATATGATTGTGAGTGTTTATAATATCTATGGCATAAGCTCTAAGCCAAGTTGGCAATTTTTCAAAGAAGAATTACGTATCATCTCTGCGCACAATCCATATCATATTCCTATTTTTATCTGCAAATACGCATTGTGTCTCATAAAATATACCATCAAAATGCTTTTACCCACAGCCATATCGCATAAGATTCAAAGTATCTACCATGCTAAATAACCCCCTTATCTCTATCATTATCCCTGTGTATAATGTCGGAGCATATATTGAGCGATGTTTGCGCTCTTGTATCAATCAAACTCTATATGATATTGAAATCATTATTGTAGATGATTGCGGGAGTGATGATTCTATACATATTGCTACCCAGTATGCCCTATTGGATAAGAGAATCCGCATTGTCCATAATCCGTGTAATCTAGGACTATTCGCCGCGCGTATCACAGGAGAGAGGATAGCCAAAGGACGATATATACTGCCTGTTGATGGAGATGATTATATCAGCCTCCATACTTGCAAAATACTCTACAAAACACTTTATACTATCACAAACGCGCCCATTAAAGCCCTAAAGCTTATAAAAAATGAACGGGGGGGGGGGCATAAGATGAATACCCCCATTATCTCGCTTATTATCCCTGTGTATAATGTCCGTCCATATATATCGCGTTGCTTAGAATCCTGCATTAACCAAAGCCTAAAAGAGATTGAAATCATTATCGTAGATGATTGCGGGAGTGATGGCGCAATGGAGATTATCAAAGCTTATGCGACATTAGATTCTCGCATTAAAATTATTCATAATCCACAGAATCTAGGGACTTTTGCTGCACGTATCAAAGGGGCAAAAGAAGCAAGGGGGTTGTATCTTAGCTTTATTGATGCTGATGATTATATAGACTTATATACCTGTGAAAAAGCCTATCAAAGAATCTTGCAAGAGGCTCAATGCACCTCTTACTCCCCTCAAAATATACAATCCTATGCCCCCTACCCCCTGCAAGATTCTCTCCCTGATATTGTCTTTTTTGGTATGCGCTTTGAACCAAGAACCTTTAGGCGTGTTAGTCCTCCTGTGATTACAAAGACACTCTACGAAGAGGAGGTGCTTAGTGAAGTCTTCGCCCATTGTGCCACACCTCCGTGGCACATATGTGCGAAGCTTTATAAAGCTTCGCACATAGTGCACGTCATCGATTTTATCGTAGCACATATGGGCGAGAATCCTCGCCTTACTATGGCAGAAGATGTGTTAAAAAGCTTTTGGCTATGTGCTTTAGCACAAAAAAGCATAGGCATTAAAGATAAACTCTATATCTATTGTGATAGCGCTGCCTCTATCACACGTAAGACCGACATTGCCACACGTGATAAAAAAATCGCTGATATTTCCTGCGTGATTAATGAGTTAAAAAAACTTAACCAAATACCGATTCTCAAAGCAAATCCTGCCTTTATCCCCGCACAAACCCACGCAATCAATATCCTAAAAAGTGTGCGAGAATTAGAATATCGCTATGATGGGCTATTAGCTAATGGGGGGGGGGGTATAAGATGCTTAATTCCCTACCTCAAAGCCTGCATTCGCTCTCTTGCCTTTCATCGCAAATGGCAAACCTATGTGAGAATCCTAGCAGCCCTCCTCACACTGGGCAAAATCAAACTCTAAGCAAAATCTCTATCATTATCCCTGTATATAATGTGCAAAGTTATATATCGCGTTGCTTAGAATCCTGCATTAACCAAAGCCTAAAAGAGATTGAAATCATTATCGTAGATGATTGCGGGAGTGATGATTCTATACATATTGCTACCCAGTATGCCCTATTGGATAAGAGAATCCGCATTGTCCATAATCCGTGTAATTTAGGCACTTTTCACGCTAGGGCAAGGGGTATCCTAGAGGCAAAAGGTGAGTATTGTATGTTTGCCGATCCTGATGATTATCTGGCTCTAAATGCCTGTGAAGTAGCCTACCATACGATAGAAGAAAAACAAGTAGATATAGTGCATTTTGGCATAGACTATAAGCCTAGAGAGCTTAAGCGCATTAAGCCCATCGTGCATAAAGGAAGGCTTGAGGGTGAGGCTATGCGCTACTTTTTAAGTGCGGGGAATAATACACAAAGCCTTTGTGATAAAATCTACCCAAAAAAGATTTTACTCCAAGCCCTGAAATCCTGTGAGTTTGCCCCTCCGCTCAATATGCTTGAAGATGGGCTACTCGTGCTAGTAGCAAGTCTGCACTCTCATAGCTATTATGGAATCTCCCAAAGCCTCTATACCTATTGCCATAACCCCCAATCCATCACTAAAGACAAAAGCCCAAAGCGATTAGCGCAAAAGCAATATTTTTTAGACAAGCTTTTGCATATCACTTCACATTTATGCATACTCTACCCCCATCATCACGCACTTATTTACAAGTATCAACGCAAAGTCGCCTCCACATTAATGATAGAAAGCAGGGATTTTAGCTCCTTTGAACTCTATGCCTCTATGCAAATTCTTAACAAACACGGCTTTAGCAAAACTTGCGATATCCCCCCTTATGTGAAAAGCACTATCCTATCGCTTCTCTATGCTTTCAGGTGGCAAAACTGCGTTCGTCTTTTTGTCTTTATCTGCAGCTTTGGCAAATGGCGGTTATAAAACAAATATTAAGTAATCCTACTTTATAATCCTATCCTCATCTTATCTTCTTAAGGATCTTTATCTTATGTCAGCAAATCCCATCACGCTACATTGCCTTATGTAGAAAAGGGCAGATATGTCGCCTAGAATCTCCCTTATTATCCCTACCTACAATGCCAAAGATTATATAGCCATCTGCTTAGAATCTTGTATAAACCAAAGCTTTAGGGATATTGAGATACTTATTATCGATGATTGCGGGAATGATGGGGCAATAGATATTGCAAAATCCTACGCTAAGCGCGATTCTCGCATTAGAATTATCCGCAATTCTCAAAATCTAGGCACTTTTGCTGCACGCATTGAGGGTATCAAACACGCCAAAGGAGCATATATCTGCTTTATAGATGCTGATGATTATATAGAATCTAAAATGTGTGAAGTCCTAGAGCAAACACTATTAGCGCACAAAGAGCCTGATATAATCCACTTTAATATACACTATAAGGGCAATAAAAAGACTTCGCTTCTGGCAAATGCTGCACATAAACTACGCTATATCCTGCCTATTGGGCTCTATCTCAAGCCATTAAGCAATACAAACATTGCTTATAATTTTTTCCTCAAAAACTATCATTTTCCTAAATTCACACTTTGGGATAAATGCTTCAAAAGCACTCTATTAAAGCAGACTCTACCACTTATACAAACCTATATCCCGCTAAAGCTTATTATGGCAGAGGATATGTTGCATTTTTTTATCATCAGCCTCTTGGCTAAAAGCTATGTGGGTATCAACGCACGACTCTATGTGTATTGCCTCAATCATATCTCTATCACGCAAAATAAAGCCAAAGTAGAGAAAAAAATCCTTGATATGCGCCATATTATCCAAGCTCTACATACTCTTGCAAAAGAGCTTGTAGCGCATAATCCTCTCGCACCTAAAATTGCCAAAATAATGGGGAACAATCTCGGCTCACTTATGATTTTAGAATCTCGCTTTTACACTCCGCAACACTATGGAATGAATAATAAAATAAACAGGGGGGGGGGCAAAGCAAACATCGCTCCTAGATATAATACGTACTCATCTATCACCCCTTGTAGAGCAAAACCTTATTGCTCCCTTAAAGCCTCTGCCATTTTACACAGGCATTTGTTCGCCCTATATGCTTTGCTGCATACTATCCTTGCAGTATTGGAATCGCTGCCTTACTTATATCCGTCTAAGTGTATATATCCTAAGCTTTACACATATCAAGCTCTAAGCACCCCTACCCCTCATTTTATTCTCTTAAGGCAGTCAAATGCCGCCTAGAATCTCCCTTATTACCACTGCTTTTAATGCTGCTTCTAGCATATCCTATACACTCGATTCTGTGCTATCGCAAAAATATAATGATTTTGAGCATATTATTATTGATGCTAAAAGTAGCGATGAGACCTTGCAAATTATAGAATCTTACCGCCCACGTTATGAAAAAAGGGGCTTGTCCCTCATAGTCATAAGCCAAAGCGATAAGGGTATATATGATGGTATGAATAAGGGCTTGAAATACGCTAATGGCGATATTATAGGCTTTCTTAATGCTGATGACTTTTTTGCTTCAAATGATGTCTTAGACTTTATCGCTTGGGGATTTGACAGACCCGATAATGTGCAAATTATTTATGCTAATATCACATATATTAATGCACACCATAAGCCCCTGCGCCCCCTTAAAGGCAAACCATTTAGCCGCCTTGGCTTTATGTGTGGATTCCACCCGCCCCACCCTAGCTTTTATGCTAAAAAGCGACTTTATGAGCAGTATGGCAATTTCAATCTCAAGTTCAATATTGCTGCAGATTATGAGCTTATGCTGCGGTTTTTATATAAATATGCGCTAAAGAGCTTTTATATCGATAAATGCTTTGTAAAAATGCGCGTTGGCGGGGCTTCAAATGTGAGTTTAAAAAATATATTTAAAGCAAACTTGCAATGCGCCCAAGCGTGGAGGGAAAACCACCTAAGCACCCTGCCACTTTTTATCTTGCTTAAGCCACTCACTAAGCTTAAAGATAGACTAATTATGCTCTTTAGAAGCAACGGGGGGGGGGGATAGAGTAGGATTTATTGCCCTTTGGTATTTTACTTTCTATCGTTCATTTTTATCGATTTTTTCTCCCTCTCTTTTTTCTCAACTCGCACATCCTTACTTTGCCCTATTATCGCTTTTCTCTTATCCACTAGGTGTTTTCACACCCGTTGCCAAAAGCCCTTTAAGGCTGCAATATGCCTAGATTTTATCTTTTGGGGGCTTGCGATTGCCCTAATCCTAGTGCGATAAGCAAGGCTCAAATCACACTTTGGGAAAAGCAAGGCATTATCACCTATCTAGGGGAAGCCCACGATGTCAGGGAATTTATAGAATCTAGCTCTTGTATTGTGCTGCCAAGCTATAAAGAAGGTGTTCCGCGTGTATTGTTAGAGGCTATGAGTATGGGGAAACCCATCATTAGCACTAATGTCCCGGGCTGTAAAGAATGTATCGCTCCACCGCTTAAAGTCTATAAAAACCTCCTTATAGGGCAAAATGGCATACTTATCCCGCCTAAAAATACTCAAGCCCTCATAACAGCTATGAATCTCCTCACCCCCACACGTATAAAAGAAATGGGTAAAAGGGGGAGAGACTTTGTCAAAAAACGTTTTGATATACATAGAATTATCTCACATTATCTTTGCACCACAGCCCATATTATGAATGATAAGCCGCCCAAAGCCAACTCACAAGATTCTAAACCTATCCTTGCCTTTGTGAGTAATACCTCCTATGCGATGTATAACTTCCGCTTACAAGTCCTAAAATCCCTGAAAGATAGAGGCTTTGACATACACATCATCGCCCCTTTTGATACAAGCACCCCCAAGCTACAAAATGAGGGCTTTACTACACATCATTTCTCTATAGATTCTCGCTCACTTAATCCTCTCAAAGATATACGCACCCTCTATCACCTCACCCATACTTTACGTGCACTTAAGCCTCAAATAGTCTTTAACTACACGATTAAACCCGCTATTTATAGCTCTATGCTTTGCAATACTCTAAAGATTCCCAATATTGCTATTATCACAGGGCTAGGCTATGCCTTTATCGAGGGTGGCATAGGCAAGAAAATACTGCATTCCATCGTGTGTAAAATGTATCGCTCTGCCCTCAAAAAGACATATCAAGTATGGTTTTTAAATACTGATGATATGCAGGAGTTTTTAAACCATTCTCTTATCAAGCAATCTCAAGCCTTTTTGCTTGATAGCGAGGGGGTGGATTGCCAATACTTTACTTCCTCACAATGCACCAAAAATAAGCAAGATTCTAAAGAAATGGTGTTTTTACTCATAGCGCGAATGCTGTGGGATAAAGGTGTAGGTGAATTTGCAGAAGCAGCAAAGATAATGCAGGATAAATAATAGACTAGAGATTCTAACCTTAGAATCTCACTTGATAACCAAACGAAGTGCGGTTATCAAGTGTATCCTTTTGTCCTCAAGGGCTATCGCCCTTTGCGAGATTAAATCCCTTCGGGATTGAATGGTGCGAAGCAGATTTTATATCTGCAAAGCAAGATCCTTGCGGCGATTACATCGCAACAGCAAGGGCATAATAGACTAGAGAATCTCTACCTTTTAAAACTCACTTTGCAAGTGTGGAGTGAGAAGATAATCCAGCGAACACTTCGTGCGTATGATAACCAAATCAAATAAGGCAAGTTGAATAGGTTTAGATTCTATAATCCCACCAATATTACAATTAAGAGAAATATTTCCAAACATCATTTTCAAGGAGCAGCAATGCAAGATATAATCATACAAAACAATCAAACTTTCATCTCAAATAAAGACAATCTTAGAATATTTTATGATGTGTATATGCCCTCTCACAGCTTAGAATCGCCTATCGTGGTGCAAATTGCGCACGGTATGGTGGAGCATAAAGGGCGATATGAATGGGTAGGCACACATTTAGCAAAGGCAGGTTATGTAGTGGTGATCAATGACCACAGGGCGCACGGGAAAAGCATAGATTCTACTTGTGCGTGGGGCGATATAGGCAAGAGCACTCAAAGCAAAAGCACTCAAGAGACACAAGGAAAGCAAAGCGGTATGCACTATGCAATAGATGATATGCATCAGCTTACATTGATTACAAAAGAGCGATTTAAACCTAGCAAATATGTGCTGCTGGGGCATTCTATGGGTTCTTTGCTTTCACGTGGATATATCAAGGCTTATTTATACGAGCTAGATGCCTTGATACTTTCAGGTTCTCCTGCATATAATCCGCTTGTGGGCTTAGGCAAGGCTTTAGCACAGATTCTATACAAATGCAAACTCCACACTTGGGGCAAACATTTCATCAATTCCCTCTCTTTTGGCAGATTCAATAAGCCATTTTTGCATAATAAAGATGAGGATTGCGCTAAGGGCGGATTTGCGTGGCTGTGCCGTGATAAAGATGTTATAGCAGCGTATAGAGCGGATAACGCGTGTAGCTTTGTTTTCAGCCTGCAAAGCTTTATCGCGCTTTTTGAGCTTATGCAGGAAGTGCATATCACGCACAATCTTAAAGGGGAGCATTTCCCTATATTGATTATAAGCGGGAATTGCGATAGTTGCGGGGATTTTGGCAGAGGAGTGGAAAAAATTGCCAAACAATATCAAAAAAGCGGTTTTGATGTGGAGCTAAAGCTTTATGGCGGTGCAAGGCACGAGATTTTAAATGAAATTAATAAAAAACAAGTGCTTACTGACATTATAGGCTTTATACAAAAGACTTTGAGCTAAGTCAAGGCAATATATGAGCTTAAGCAATGTCTATCTTTCCACTTACATCATTTTAAGGATAAGCTTTTTTTACCAAAAAAAGGGGGCGGTATTTTTGCTTGTTATCCTCGATTGGTATTTTGTTCCTGCAAACATACATCCCTGCAAGATTACTTCACCTATCTTAGAGATAAGCAAAATCTTGCTTACACTCGCAAAGCTAAGAGGTAATGAAACAAGGGGATATAGCAATATAGAATCTTAAGCAAGAAGATTCTATGATTAGGGCTTTATTTTACTTCAAGGTATAGATATGCTTATTGTGCAAAAATATGGCGGCACAAGTATGGGGGATTGTGATAGAATCCGCAATGTCGCCCAACGTGTCATTCAAAGCAAAGTACAGGGAAATACTCTTGTGATTGTTGTATCTGCGATGAGCGGAGAGACTGATAGACTTATTGGCTTTGCACAGCACTTTACGCCCCTCCCAAACACAAAAGAAATGGATATGCTTTTAAGCTCTGGAGAGCGCATTACAGCTGCACTTCTTGCTATTGCCCTAGAATCTATGGGGGTGAAAGCTATTTCCTTAAGCGGCAGAGGGGCGGGGATTATAACCGATAATTTTCACACAAAAGCACGTATTGAATATATCGACACAACAAAAATCTTTCACTTTCTTAATGAAGGCTATGTCGTGGTTGTAGCAGGATTCCAAGGTATCTCTACCAATGGTGAGGTAACCACACTAGGACGTGGCGGGAGTGATCTCTCTGCTGTGGCATTAGCCGGTGCGCTCAATGCTGATAAGTGTGAGATTTATAGCGATGTTGATGGTGTTTATACCACAGACCCACGCATTGTCAAAGAGGCAAGAAAGTTAGAAAAAATTAGCTATGATGAAATGCTAGAGCTTGCCTCTATGGGCGCAAAAGTCTTGCTTAATCGCTCTGTGGAATTAGCAAAAAAGCTTAATGTTAAGCTACTTTGTGCGAGTTCATTTACCCAAAGCGAAGGCACACTTATCACTAAAGAGGAGGATATAATGGAAAAACCTATTGTAAGTGGCGTAGCACTCGATAAGAATCAAGCACGAGTAAGTCTTGCTGATGTGCTAGACCGCCCGGGTATTGCCGCAGATATTTTTGGGCTTTTGGCAGATAATAATATTAATGTTGATATGATTGTCCAAACTATTGGACGTGATGGTAAGACAGATATTGACTTCACTATCCCCAAAACAGAAATAAGTCTAGTGCAGCAAGTTTTAGAGAAATTCAAAGATGATTTTGGCAATATCGAATATGATAACAATATTGCGAAAGTCTCTATTGTGGGTGTAGGTATGAAGTCCCATTCAGGAGTGGCAAGCACGGCTTTTAAGGCATTGGCAGAGGATAATATCAATATTATGATGATAAGCACGAGCGAAATTAAGATTTCTATGATTATTAGTATCGAATTTGCCCAAGAAGCCGTAAGAAAACTCCATAGTGTATATAAACTTGAGCAGTGATTGATACCCAAAAGGGCAAATATGCAAAACATTAACGATTGGCTTTTAGATACCATACGTGAAGATGAAAAAAAAGGTGTGATGTGTGGCTGGATAGAGGAAAAGCGATTTTTATTTTTGCGTGATATGGCACGTGTCATTTCACATATTATGAATGGTGGTAGCCTCATTGTCCTCACAGATGAAGCCCGCAAGTGGTTTGGTGAATACATTATCCAACATATCAATCAACCACACAAAGGACGACCATTTTTCCCTATTATTCAAATTAAACATTTGCACGATATGATAGATTCTAATGCACAAGGTGATGTGAGAGGATTTAAACTCATTAGTAATATGCTTGATATGATGTATGCAAATTATAGATTCTGGTATATTGGCAAAAAAAATATGCGCGCAAGCTTTGCCAAAAGCTATGGTGATGGGTGGTATTGGATATTTGATGAAAATGATATGTTTAGCCCTACTGATGAGCATTTAGATTATAAGCTTATTAGTCTTTTTAAACTCTTTGACAGAGCGATTCTAGCGGCTATGCTGAATAAAATTTCACTTGATATATAAGGGGCTTCAATGATAGGACTTATCCATATCACACCCCTTATGGACGAGCTCATAGAGGATCTTATAAACAATCGCGACCCGCAATATTACAAGATTTTTAGGGAAGAAGATTTAAAAATTGATATTGCCAAAGAAATAATCGCACAAAGCTATCTCACTTATGAGCAGGAAATGCTTATTGTCATTGCTGCAAATAAATACAATATCGCCGCACAAAACGCGCTTTTAAAAATTATTGAAGAGCCACCAGAGAAAGTGCAATTTATCATCATCGCTAAAAATAAAAATGCCCTTATCCCCACTATCCGCTCTCGTATGCGTCTTATAGTACATAAACACAAGGCATTTATCCCACCCTTTGAGCTCGATGTCAAAAAGCTAAGCTTAGAATCTATCTATACATTTTGTAAGCAAAACGATAGTGCTAATCACAGCAAGGAGGCTATTAAACTGCGGATTCAATCTTTGCTTTTTGCCCTTTTTGAGGCAAAGATTACACTCACACAAAAAGAGCTTTCTTTGTTTGATAAAGCCATAGCGCTTAATCAAAACGACGCCACAGAGAAGCAAAACTACATCTTTTTGCCCCTCCTGCTTAGAATCTACCAAAAACAAAAGGGTAAAAAATGATAGTCAAAAGGCTAAATATTGCCTCCATTCCACAAGCGATACAATCCATGGGAACAGACACTATGGGACAAAAGATTATGAGTAAAAAGGCGCAGATTCTTGCCTTTGAGATACGCAATTTAAGCTTTGAAGCGGCAAATATCCTTAAGCAAGAAGCTTTAAGTGTAGGTGGGGAATGCGCCACACCAAGAGGCACTATCACACATAAAGGAGAGCATATCGCCCTGCTTTTTGGCACACAAGCCCAATTTGCAAAATTACTCCCTAAACTCGCCCTGCAGCCCTTTGGACTAAAATCACTTAAAAAGACATTAGAATCCCATTTACGTCCATTCCATCATACGCCTGAAATAATGGCGATTGTGAATGTTACGCCTGATAGCTTTTATGCTGCCTCAAGGCAAAGTCCGCAAAGCGCAATACACAGAATCTGCTCACTTTTAGAAAAGGATATAACTTATATTGATGTTGGTGCGGCAAGCTCCCGCCCGGGGAGTGAATTGCTAGATTCACAAGAGGAGATAGCCCGTCTTAAGCCTGTGGTAGAATATATTGTCTCCCATCATCTCTATGATAAAAAATGCTTTAGTATAGATACTTATAATCCCAAAACCGCTGATTACGCCCTTTGCAATGGATTTAGCATCATTAATGATGTGAGTGGATTTAGCCATAATGATATGGCAAAAATTTGCGCTAAGCATAAAGCTAGGGCGATTTTAATGCACACTAAAGGCACACCTAAAATAATGCAGAATCTTACTCATACCTACACGCATTTATTTGATGAGATAGATAGATTTTTTATCGATAAAATCGCTACTTTTAAAGACGCGGGTGTGGAGGATATAGTCCTTGATATTGGATTTGGATTTGCTAAAAATAAGGAGCAAAATCTCGCTCTTATCAAACATTTATCACATTTTTTACATTTTGGACTGCCCTTGCTTGTAGGGGCTAGTCGTAAAAATACCATAGGAGAAATCACAGGCAAAGAAGCAGAAGAGAGACTTTCAGGCACACTTGCCCTGCATTTATATGCCCTACAAAATGGGGCAAGTATCTTACGTGCGCACGATGAAGACGCGCATATTGATATGTTAAAAATACATAAGGCAATGCAATGAATATACGAGGTGATATAACGCTCATCAAGGCATTTTTACTGCGACACGGACATACCGAGCAGGAATTAGAGAATCTTGAACGTGATGAGATGATAAACCTCTATGAGAAGGACACCCGCACACAGACATTAAACTTCTTACACTTTATAGACGAAGATTCTTATGCTGTAAAAAGCACACTTGATGAGGCGGATATTGGGGATCTTAAAACGCAAGTGCGTGAAAATGCGGATAATACTTTTATGCTGATTGAACTCATAAGAGAAGGCTTTAATCACTTTAGCTATAGCGATATTGCTGATATTTTAACTATGAATGTAAAAAATATATCTGTGCATAAATTACAGAGAATCTTGCGTATTGCTTATCGTGAATTTCAAGAAACACTTTTAGATCAAATCGCTAAACACCTCAAAGGAATGCCTATTGAAGAATATAAAACTATATTAAATTTTTATGAAAAAAACCGCGATGACATCGCACGATTAAAAAAAACTATTGCTGAACTCACCGATGAAACAAAACGACGGCAAATTGTGGATATGGCGCGTTTAAAACTGCTTGTTGTAAAAGATTTTATGCCAAAAAATATTTTTAATGAAACCTACAAAGAGTATTTAAACAATATCCCCGAGAAACTTAATCTTGTAGCTGAAATCCGCCAACTCACGGGTATGTACTCTAAAAATTACCTCAAAAATATCCCTTATGAAGAACTTGAAATCTTAAAAGAGAGAATCCTTGAAGATAAAAGACGAGATGAACGTGATCAAAAAGTCTATGCCCAATATATTCAAATGCTTGAAGAATCTATGTATGGGAGCGATGAGCAGGAATTTAGCAGTGCCTGTATTAAGATTATCACAACCTCTAACCAAGCCCAACTGGCTATGGTTATGGATTACCTCAGTGCAAAAAATCCTGTGTTTCTTAACCGGTTTGATAGTCTTCTACGGGATTTTAAAAAGAATCTTAAGCATTAAAACAAAAAGACAAGGATATTATTATGCAATTAAAAGCATATTCTTACAATACGCTTTGGCAACCAAAACAAGGATAACAAATAATGAAATATATCTGTGCCCTTATGCTCTCTCTTAGTATAGCATTGGGGGATTCTGAATTTGTAGATTTCAATAGGCTTGAAGAGGAATTTCATATCCATAAGCCCACAATTAAGCAGGATATGAGTATTGATGAATTTATTGAACGCATAGAGCAAAACTCTACTTATCTTGCTAAATCCCGTGCGATGGCGCAAAGTCTCCTTTATGAAGGGAAGGCAAATCGTGCGTGGAATAGCCCCTATATTGACGCGGAAGTTACTCGTGTAAAATCCCCAGCTGGTGGCACACAGCCTGAAAGTCTTATTTTATTTATGCTTGCTCCACGATTGCCGTGGGTGAGCTACACTCTCTCTCAAAGCTATCAAAACAAAATTCTAAGGCAAGAAAAATCCTATGAGCTAACCAAGCGTCTCGCCCTCATTAGTGCAAAACGTCTCTACCTAGACTATCTAGTCCTGAATGAGCAGCATCAAATCTACACCACACGTTATGAAAATGCCAAAAACCAGCTTAAAATCTCGCAAGTGCAATATGAAGCAGGACGTATCAGCAAAGCCCAATATCTCTTTTTCAAAAGCGATTTTCTCTCTACCAAAGTCGCACTCAAAACCTCTTACACAGAAATGCTTAACACCCTTAATGCTCTTAAAGTCATACTTGGCATCACAACTCAAGATAGCGACTTACACATTAATGGCTTAGACTTTGCATTCTTACATTCAATTGATACTCCCTATCTTGAAAAAAATTTAAAAGAAAATCTCTATTTGGATATTATTGCCCTTGATATTAAAGACTATCAATATAGTGCCAAAATCGCCTCGCAAAGCCGATTTGATAGCTTTGAAATCGGGGGTGGGATTAACACAAGTGAAACAAGCAATGGTGTGGTGTTTAAAATCAAAGTTCCCCTACCACTTACGACTAAATACGGCAATCAAAAAGCTATGTATCTTGCCTTGCAAAGCGGCGCTATACGTGAGAGCGAAATCTTAAAGGATTCACTATTAATGAATGCAAAATCCTATCTCGAACAGCTTGATGTGAAACAAGAAATCATCGCTTTAGCTAAAGATGATGAAAATAATCGTGCAGAACTCAGTGAAACCTCACGTATTGGCTATGAAGCGGGGAAAATCAGCGCATTTGAATATCTAAGTGTTAAAAATGAGCATTTAGACGCGATGATAGCTACCACACAGGCAAAACGTGATTACATATCTACACTTGCCAAACTAGAAGAGACATTAAGCTCCGTGCTGAATCTCCCTCTAACCTCATCTACAAAGGAAAAATCGTGAAAAAAACTCTATGGTTTGCTCCCTTCATCTTTATGCAATTTGCCCTCTGCTTTGAAGAGATTGTCATTTCACTTGAGGAAATTAGCAAAAATGGTATTAAAATGATTCCCCTTAATCAAGCCTTTAACACCAAGGGTGTGCCATTTAACGCTCTCATTGACTTTGATGATAAAAGCTCTACCACACAAAGCTCAAGTTTTGAAACCATTGTTGTAAATATCTACAAACGTGAGGGCGAACTCGTCCAAAAAGGAGATTTAATCTGTGATATTAGCTCAAATGAGCTAAGTGCACTCTTTTTTGAGCTTACCAATACGCAGGAGCGATTAAAAATTGCCGCTGAAAATGAAGCTAAAGACAAATCGCTTTATAAAGCAGGAGTGATCTCCAAGCGCGAATATCAATTAAGCTATCTTACAATGAATGAATTGCGCTTAAAACTTAATGAGATTAAATCAAAGCTTGATTTACTCGGCATCGACCCTAACTTTATCAAAAATGGCTCTCAAGGCAAATACGGCTTCCCTGTGGTGGCAAAGGCTTCAGGGATTCTATCCGTGGCTCCAAAGCAAAGCGGTGAGAAAATCGAAGCCTTTACCCCTTATGTGAGAATCTCAAAAAATACCGATAATATGAGCAATAATCTCCTAGGACGTATTAAAATCCCCCTCCACCTCTCGCATCATATCCAAAAAGGTGCTCCTGTCTTTGATGATAATGGCAACAGAATCGGTGAGATTGAAACCTTATCCGTGGTGATAGATAAAATCTCAAATACCATTCTTGCTACGGCAAATATCCGCAATACCAATCTCAAAGTGGGTGAAATGCTAGAGGTATATATCGATGGATTACTGCCTAAGGGGACGATTCTCATCCCTTCATCGGCTGTTATCAAAAATGGCAATGACTACCTTGTGTTTGTCCAAAGTGCTAAGGGCTTTAAACCTACCAAAATAGAAGTCGTTGAAGAGCGCGATAGTAGCTTTGTGATTAACCCTAAAGGATTAACTAATCAAAACAAGATTGCCACAGGCAATATCATTAGTCTTAAAGGCATAATGGACGGACTTGGGAGAGAGTAATGCTATCTAAAATTATTGAATCTGCCCTCCGCCAACGTATGATTGTTATCTTGAGTGCAATTATGCTTTTTATATTTGGTGTGTATTCATTTTTTACCATTCCCATTGATGCTTTCCCTGATGTCTCCTCCACACAGGTAAAAATCGTCCTCAAAGCCCCGGGTATGGCGCCAGAAGAGGTAGAAAATCGCGTTGTGCGTCCTTTAGAGCTAGAATTACTTGGTTTGCCTAATCAAAAGAGTTTGCGCAGCCTCTCAAAATACGGCATTGCCGATATTACTATTGATTTTAATGATGGCACAGATATTTATCTCGCGCGTAATATGGTCAATGAAAAGCTCTCTACCACTATGGGCGATTTGCCCTCAGGCGTAAGCGGCAGCTTAGTCCCTATTGTAACGCCACTAAGCGATATGTTTATGTTCACTCTTGAAAGCGATGGCTCTATAAGCGAGGTGCAAAAGCGCCAACTCCTTGATTTCACTATTCGCCCGGCATTGCGCAATATCAAAGGCGTGGCGGATATTAACCGCTTAGGCGGGTATGCTAAGGCGATTGTAGTCGTGCCAGATTTTGATGATATGGCACGACTTGGGATCACTATTAGCAATTTAGAAGAAGTACTTGATGCGAATCTCAAAAATGATGGCGCTGGGCGGGTATCACGCGATGAGGAGAGCTTTATTGTGAAGATTCAAACAGGCGCGATGGATATCCAGCAAATCAAAAGTATCCCTATTATTACAAAATATGGCTATACGCAGATAGGTAACTTTTGCGATGTGGTAGAGCATCATATGACACGCCTTGGGCTCACTACCATTGATGGCAAGGGTGAGACCACACAAGGCTTAGTGCTATCGCTTAAAGGGGCAAATTCACGTGATGCGATTAAAGATATAAAAGTCAAAATGGAGGAGTTAAAAGCAGAATTACCAGAGAATCTAGAAATGCGTGTATTCTATGACCGCTCAGAGCTGACACAAAAAGCTGTGAATAATGTGATTAAAACACTTGCAGAGGCTATTATTTTGATTGTGGTTTTGCTCTTTTTGTTTCTAGGAGATGTCCGCGCAGCTGTGGCTGTGAGCGTTATCCTGCCTCTTGCTATTGCTGTGGCTTTTGTGATGATGCGCTATTATGGCATTTCGGCAAATCTTATGAGTCTTGGGGGTTTAGCTATTGCAGTGGGAATCTTGGTAGATTCTGCTGTGGTTACCGTTGAAAATGCCTTTGAAAAACTAAGTTTAGCTAAAAACTCACATAAGCTCCACACGATTTATCGCGCCTGTAAGGAAATCTCCGTATCTGTTTTTAGCGGAATCCTTATTATCATCGTCTTTTTTGTCCCTATTCTCACTCTTGAGGGGTTAGAGGGCAAGTTCTTTGTCCCACTTGCTCAAACGATTGTATTTGCCCTGCTTGGCTCACTCATACTCTCTATGACCGTTATTCCTGTAATTAGCTCATTTGTGTTAAAAGCCACATCACATCACGAAACCAAAGTTACACAATTCTTTCATAGAATCTACGCTCCTATGCTGCATTTTGCCCTCACAAAGACAAAAATTTTGCTTTGTGGAGCGGCAGGCTTCCTTATTTTAAGCTTCTCTCTCTTCCCATTTATAGGAAGTGCCTTTATGCCTACCCTGCAAGAAGGCAATTTAGTACTCAATATTGAATCTAGCCCCTCTATCTCGCTAGAGCAAAGCCGCGATATGATGTTACTTATACAAAAAGAATTGCTAGAGAGGGTGTCAGAGATTAAAAGCGTTGTAACACGCACAGGTGCTGATGAAGTGGGGCTAGACCCTGCAGGATTCAACCAAAGCGATGCGTTTATATCCTTTAAACCTAAAGAGCAATGGCAAGCAAAAAATATGGAGGAGATAGAGGATAAAATCCGCGATGTAGTGAGTGATTTTAAGGGTATGAATATTGCCCTTGTGCAGCCTATTGATATGAGGATTTCCGAAATGCTTACCGGTGTTCGGGGTGATTTAGCCATCAAAATCTTTGGCTTAGAGATTGAAAAGCTCAACGAGCTAAGCACACAAATTGTAAATGTTCTCAAAAACATTCAAGGCTCGGCTGAAGTCTTCACCACACTTAATAAAGGGGTAAATTATCTTTATGTAACGCCCCAGCACTCCGTAATGGCAAGCACAGGTATTTCAAGCGATGAGCTTACCAAATTTATGCGCTCTAGCCTTGAGGGCATTATTGTTACATATATCCCACAGGGCTTTGCAAGAATCCCCGTTATCATTCGTCAAGATGCCGATATTGCCTCGGATATTACCAAGCTTAAAAGCCTGCAAATGAGTTCATTAGATGGGAATCCTGTGCCTATTAGCTCGGTAGCAAACATTAAAGAAGTCGATGGACCCGTGCAGATTCAAAGGGAGCAGTCTAAGCGCTATAGTGTCGTGCGAAGCAATGTGATAGGGCGCGATTTGGGCGGGTTTGTCGAGGAAGCAAAGCAAAAAATTGCCGCACAAGTAGAGCTGCCAGAGGGTTACTCTATTGTCTATGGAGGGCAGTTTGAGAATCAACAGCGCGCTAATAAACGATTCTCTACCGTTATTCCACTTAGTATTTTAGCTATATTTTTCATTCTCTTTTTTACCCTTAAATCCGTCTCTCTCTCTTTGCTGATTTTGCTCAATATTCCCTTTGCCGTTACTGGTGGGCTTATCTCACTCTTTTTATCGGGGGAATATATTTCTGTCCCTGCTTCTGTGGGCTTTATCGCACTTTTTGGTATTGCCGTTCTCAATGGCGTAGTGATGGTGGGCTATTTCTTGCAACTACTTAAAGAGGGATATAGCCTTGATGATACGATTGTAATTGGGGCAAAGCGGCGATTACGTCCGGTGCTAATGACGGCATTTATCGCAGGATTTGGGCTTGTGCCTATGCTGCTCTCTTCTGGTGTGGGAAGCGAAGTGCAAAAACCCCTAGCTATTGTCGTTCTAGGTGGGCTTGTAACTTCCTCAATACTCACATTGCTTATCCTCCCACCACTCTTTAGAATAGTCGTGCGCAAAATTGGCATATAGCCTCCTTATGCTTTGTAGGGATTCTATATAATAATGCAAATAAAATTGTGTTTGTTTGCATTGAAATATTGATGGTTTTTGTTTGATTTTTTACAAACACTACTTTGTTGAGATTCTTTTTCTATTAAGGGGGAGGGGCTTAAATTTGCAAGTGTGGATTAGTGTTTCACACAAATGCGAAGTCGCTCCCTCCCCCTTAAAAATCCCCCACCCCGACAACGCTTTAAGAGGAGGCACTATCGTGCAATTAATTTTATACAAGTGAGGATATACCTCACTTGTGAATAAGCAATTTTAAAATCTTGTTTGTGCCAAAAACGATGGGTTGTTTTTTTGATATTTAAATATCTCAAAAAATATTTTTACTTTAATGCTTTTAATATCTTTTATCGCAAAAAGATGTAGTCCGCATATCTCACTAAAAAATAGAGGAAGCTATCCCTCTCCTTGATTATATTTCTTATTTTATAAAAATTTTAGTATATTAATACATATTAAAGAACAGCATTACTTTAAAAACCAAGGATAAAGTATGGCACTTAGCATATTAGAACGTCTGCTTATCATTTATGAGCGCTCCAACTTTAGCGTTTCACGTTTTGCGCAAATTATTGGTAAAGACAGACGCACACTCACTTCATGGATTGACAAAAGCGTGAACAAAGAGCCTTCAAAAGATGTGCTAGATAGTATTACGCATTTTTTCCGCTATCCCCAACGTATTTGGGATAAAGATTGCGATAATGAGGAGTTTTTCGCATTGCTAACACAGATTCCAAAAAGTGAGATTAGAATCATCGACAAAGGCTATGAAGGAAGTCTAGAGTATATTTTAGACAAAGAATCTAAGCGCCGCTTTGTGATACACCCGCGTTTCCCCTCCCCTGCTTATCGCGATAAAGTCGTTACCTTTCCTTATAAATTCGGGCATTCCGCACACGCCGCACATTTACGACAAATGCGCTACGAGCTAATGCTAGAACATAGCTTTGTAAGCACAGAGTGGTATAGTATAGAATCCTTGCTTCGCTTTACATTCTCCCCCATTGGTAATATTTACAGCATTAAGGAGCGATTGGCTATTTTGGAGCTTATGCTGGAAAGCTTTGAGGATAACTACAATAAAAGTTTGTATTTGTTTGATTCGTATAGCACAAAAATCTTTGGCGTAGATACGATTTATCTCTCTTTGCACCCTAACGAATCCTTGATGTTTTTTAAAATGCCTATAGATTCTATGATTGTAGAGATTAGCAATAAACCCCTCGTGCATAGAATCCACAAGCATTTTACGTCCCCTTCACACGCCCCAAAGCACATTCCTAAAGACTATGCGCCGCAGATTCTTAAAATATGTATAGAATGCCTAGCTAATAAGCAAGATATGATAGCATTTTGCAAACTCATCGCGCACAATTCGCCCTATACGCCACTTTTTTTAAGCAGTATTGCTAAAGATATGCACCATCTCTTTGAGGCATAAGCCTAAGCAAGACAAATCACATTATTGTTAAAAGCAGCAATCAACCCATAGCTTAAAGATTATCTCTATGGATTATGCTTGTAGAATGATAGAATCTCACCCAAAGGAGCAAGATTCTATAAGAATTAGAATTGATAGTCAAAGGCAAAATATAAAATAGCCGGTATCTTGATGCTGTGCGTAACATCAAGGTTAACATAAGTACCCCAGGGTTCTGTGGGGCGTGTGGCATTTGTAGAAGTAGAGGCAACCCACTTAACATAATCTATTGGCGAGAGTTTCACCCCTAGCTCCAAAGAAGCTTTTTGTGAGAGCTGTTTAATCACACCAAAATTCACAAAATAAGGCTGTGTAGTATGCTTGTCAAATTTTTTAATCAATGAAGCAAAATCGCCAAAGCTAAAGCCATAACCCCCACCGACAAACACTCCCCACGCATTAGGTTTATTGCTAAAAAAGAGCATATAATCAATATTAGCAACCACTTGAGTATTTTACGCCTTATAGTCAATGGCTGTGTAGCTTCCAGAATGCAAGATGGCGTAGAATCTTGACCCTTGTCTTTGGCTAAACATAGCATTATAGCCCACACGTAAGCCATAGAGGAAGTCATAACTCGTTGTATTATCAATATCTTTACCTTCGTCTTCAGGGACTTGAAAATCAATGCCATAAAACCCGCCATAATAATGATTTTCTATCGTGTATCCATTAAGGCAGCTCCCAAGCATACCGCCAATAAATAAGCCACTCTCCTTCGCACCCAATGTGCCAACACACAACAAACTTAATAACATAAATATTTTTTCATTCTCTCTCCTTATGTGAAATCTTATGCAAGAATCTTGCTAAGCCTTGCTGGTATGAGAGTACATCAAATTTGTTTTTTTTTTTTTTGATTAAGAGGAGGCTAATATATGTCATCTTAGCCTATATTGTTACTACTTTACACATAAATAAGCTGCATTAGGGAATACGATGAGTTTTAGCAAAATATAGTATAAAGATTCTGTATCTGTTTGCTTACACTTTAGTATAAAAAATTGCACAAAGTGGAGATTTGACTTCACACGAAGCTACAATAGCAAAGGCGTAATAGAATAAGCCTAAAGGGTAGAGAGGTAATCTCTATTTTAGAATATTTTTCATTTTACTTAAATGAATTGGCTTACTCTTTTGTTCTCTAGATTGTTTTGAGTTTTGCAAACTCTCGCTAATGCAAAAAGAATGTATTAATCTTTATAATGATAAGCAGAAATAATCACCCCACAAGCCCACAAACAAAGAAAAAAGCAATAATCAATCAAAACAAATCGCTTTATAAATTATGAGAGAAAAAATATTTTACAAAACTTTAAGTTGCAAAACGTAATGATTAAACCATTTATTTCGTCATTTTTGGAATAGCAATAACTTTTTCTATGGAGGTGAATTATGAAAAAGATAGCTTTAGGTTTTTTAGTTCTAGGACTTACTTCATTAAGCGCAATAGAATCTGCGCAAAAAAGTGAGCAAAATATTAACTTAACACAAGAGGATATGAAAGCGCTCTTCATATCCCATAATGTCAATGCTATTGTGCTAACCCAAGAGGAAATGCACAATACCCAAGGACAGGGCTTTCTTGCTTCTCTTGGTGTGGGATTTCTTGTTGATGGGTTACAACTGCATTTTTAAGGGAAATTGTAACGATTGGTATGTAAGCGTTAGGCTTTAAGCTATGGGTAAAACCCTTTTTGTCTTCTTGCTTCTTGTAGGCAATGCTCTTGCCTACACCTGCAATACAAGTTATTGTGATGATGACCGCCTAGGTATAGGTGCACATTATAGCAGCCTTAAATCTCCATTGTCTCAAGCGCACAACACAGGTGCTTATCTTTCTATATATTCTGGATATCATTGGCAAAGATTGTATTTGGCTGTTGATACTCTAGTGGGTTTTACACGTCCTATCTTTACATCTTATGCCGACTCTAGCACTCACAAAGAGAGTAAAGCCTATTTCTTTAGCTCTGTGGCAGCACATATTGGGTTAAAACTTGACGAGAGAGATAGGCTCTTTTTTATTTATCTTGCACCACGAATTGAGGGCTATCGTTTTAGCCAGTATGAAAAGGGAGGATTTACAGCGGGCTATGTATCTGTAGGTCCTTCTCTATTTAATCGCACCACTCTTACAGAGCGTTTAGCATTTGAGGCAAATTTAGGCATAGCTCCATTTGTTGCTAGACGTTATATGGGTGAAGACTTTGAATCTATGGCACCTAGCCTTGATGGAAGCTATAGAATCGACGCTTCTATTGGGCTACTCTTCAAACGTAGTAGCCCTTATAGTAAGAGGACAGATTTTTATGTGCGTCTTAATGGCACATTACTCAATAATAAGTCCTATATACATTCCTCTTCTCTTACACAACCCGCAAGTAAGGATTATGCACTTATGCTAGAGTGCGGTATGGTGCTTGAAAATCTCTTCCGCTAATATCCTCCAAGGATAAGAGTTTAATTCACTTTCTCTTACCCATCCTGCCTTAAATTTTACAAGATTCCAAAGATTATAATCCACACTAGATTCTTAACACATATTCATCTTGCTGTAGGCTTAAGTGGAGGCGCACATTATATAGGGCACTTAGAGCAGATTCGCTTAAAAGTGCTTTTGCGTCTCCAAAGGTCGCATTTGTAGAGCTATGAAAGCTATCATCGATTTTGTGGAGTAAAATTGCCTTATGTGAGAGAAATCGCGCGTGAGAGGGAAAATGTGTGTTTAAAATCACGCTTACGCCATTTTGGGAGCATTGCTTGAGAGTATCGCATATTGTCTTTTGATTGAAAAAATCAAGGTTAGATTCAGGCTCATCTAAAATCAATACGCGAGGCTTTTTGACTAACGCACGGGCGAAAAGCACCATTTGCAGCTCTCCGCCACTTAAGGCTAGGCACCACTTTTGCGCTAAATGAGATAGCTTCAGCTCATCTAACATCGCTAGAGAATCTTCAAAGTGCTTTGCCTTAGGCTTAATACCCACAAAAGGATTACACTCAAGAGCCACCATATCAAGCACTTTCATGTCAAAGCTATAAGTCTTTGCCTGTGGCACATAGGAGATAATCTTCCACATCTCCTTGTGTGTATAATGCCCTAAAGCCTTACCCATAAGCAGACTTTCCCCCGCGCTCCATTTGAGCAGCCCTACCATACATTTGAGCAATGTCGTCTTTCCCGCACCATTGCGCCCTAGAATGCTTAACACCTCTCCCTCCTGCAGAGTGCAGTTAATGTTTCTTAGAATCTCCTGCTTTTTGCCCTTGTAGATTCTATAAAATGAGGCATTATCAATCCTAAGCATATTATTAGCTCCTTTTACTTTTACGCAAGATGTAGATAAAAAATGGCGCACCAAAAAGCGAAGTAAGGATAGAGATGGGAATCTGTGAAGCAGACATCGTGCGCGAGAATGTATCCACCACAACTAAAAATAACGCCCCTATAAACAAACTCAAAGGCACAATCTTGCTTGTATCATTGCCTACTATAAGCCTTGCGATATGTGGCACAAGCAGCCCTATCCAGCCTATCACACCACATACACTAATCGCACAGGCAACAATCATCGTGCTTGCAAATATGCTTAAAACGCGCAAGAGAGGTAGATTCACACCTAGAGAAATCGCCTCATCATCTTGCAGCATTAAGAGATTAAGCTTCCAGCGCAAGATAAAAATTACGCCTATCCCCAGCATAATACCCACTAAACTCCATATCACATACGTATCTAGCGAAGTATCTAATGAGCCTAAAAGCCAATAAGTAATGCTAGGCAAAGTATCCTGCGGGTCAGCTACATATTTGCAAATGCCAATCAAGCTTTGAAACAACGCGCCGATGATAATCCCGCTTAGAATCATACTTGTAGTTTCATAGGGCATATTTTTGTTATAGCCTATCAGCACGACTAAGGCTAAAGAAGCTAAGCCAAAGATAAAGCCTACAAAGCTAATATAGCCTATACTTAACCCTAGCAGCAGCCCAAGCACCGCGCCAAAGCTCACTCCGCTTGTAACGCCCAAAATATCAGGCGTGGCTAGAGGATTCCTAAACAGACTTTGAAATGCCACTCCCGCCGCACTAAGCCCCGCTCCTATGACAATGGCTAAAATAATGCGAGGCAGACGAAAGGAGAAGATAATATTACTCTGTGTCTCATCGCCTTGTCCTACAAGGCAATATAGCACATCAATAAAGGAGATATTATATCGCCCCACACTTAAGCAAAAACTCCCCACAAGCGCAATAATAAGAATCTCGCCACTATATAACACCAAAGGCTTAACAAGATTCATTAGTAATTCCAAATATATTTCACAAATACATTTCTACCGGGCTCAACAAGCGGATTGGTAAGCGCGATATTATGATTTATGCTTTGCACCACCACAGGATTGCGCCCTATACTATCAAAGAGATTACTCACCCCTACTAAAAGCTCCATATCTTGCGCCCTCGCGCTAAAGCCCCCTAGCTTTAATCCCACATAGATATCACTCATCGTATAAGCCGTAGTCTTGCGCTCTTCACCCACATCTATGCGCGTTTTTGTTCCATAGGCTCTTTGCGTCCAGTGTAAATGCCATTTGCGGAAGTTTAAATCAAAAGAAACCTGCCCATAAAGTGGTGCAAGATAGGCAATAGGCTTTTTATCAGTGATATTTTGCCCATAGTTATACGCTCCTGCATAACGTATCACAAACACATCATCAAAAAAGCTATGTCTGCCCTCTAGCTCCGCTCCGGTGATATATGCTCGTCCCACATTCTCATAGCGATACAAATTTGTAACATTTGTAATGTTAGCATTTTGATAGGTGCTAAGGGTCAGCATATCTTGATAGTAAGTAAAGAATCCTATTAATGAGACAAAGTGATTATCACTTTGGATTCTAAAGCCAAATTCCGCGCTTTGTGAATACTCTGGTTTAATGAGCGGATTTGCTAATGTAAGCGAAGAGTTGCCTCCGGGAGTGGTTTGCATACGAGTGCCTGCGGCTGGGGCTTTGAAATTATGCGAGATATTGATCACATTGCTCACATAATCATTAAAAAATAGCACAGAGCCAAGCGCACCTGTGATTGCGCCATTGTGGATAATGCTATTTTCATCTAAGAGTTTTGCGGATTCTATATAACTAGCTTGATTGTTCCCTCCTGCAATCTGTGTATTTTCCGTGCTTGAGCGGGTTTTGGAAATAGTGCTTAGCACATAATCCCCGCGCAAAGAGGCAGAGAGTATCCAATTATTTGTCGCGCTATAATCATCTTTTGCAAAGATGGCAAAGTCTGTGCTGGTGCTGGGACGATTGGTCGTATTGGCAGCACCGCTCCCAAGATTAATCTGTCGCACTTGTGTGGGTGAGATAGTACTTTCAAACTCCACGCCATAAGCGAGACTATGCTTCCCTATCACACTATTATAGATAAGCCTTCCGCCAAAATAATTATTATCATAAACTTTTTGGTGGATATTTGCGCCATTATTAAATGCACTGCGATTATTCCAAATATCCGTATCCCAATGGCGATAGTACAAATAACTCTCCATAGAATCTGCAAAGCTTAGATTATAAGACTTCGCGCCAATGCGGAGATAATATTCACTTATAGGATTTTCGCTCATATAGATTCCATAAGAGCTTCCCGGAGCTGCGCCATAACCTCCTGCGCGATGAGATTCTATCCTTGTGATACGCCCTTGTGTGTAATAACGTGTGGCATTCTTTGTATAGCCGATGTTAAAATCTATGCCATAGTAGTTAAAAGATGAGTTTTTCGCCTTGTTGCTGCCATTTTCGGTGATGGGTGTGCTGTAATCACTCGCAGTCTTTGCTCCAAAGCCAATAAGCATATCCCAGCCTCCGCCTAATATCTCTGCCCTCCCGCCAAAGAGATTATTCACACTACCATACTCTAAAGCTCGGATTCTCGCTGTGGCTTTGAAAGACTCGCCCCCGATATTGTAATTTGACGTGCGAGAGCGGAAGTTAATCACGCCATTTTGCGCATCACTCCCCCAAAGTGAGCTAGCCGCACCGCGCAAAACTTCTATACTCTCAAAAGCATAAGGATCTAGGGTATTAAACTCTAAAGTAGAGCGTCCAGAGAAGCGCACTCCATCAATCATTATGATGGAGCGTTGATTATTACTATTTTGCCCACGGAATGTAATCTGCCCATTAATCCCACCAGAGCGGGAATACAAAATGCCCGGGACATTTTCTAGCACACTTTGGATATTACCCGTGCTCGATTCTAGCAATGTATTGCTATCAACAATACTGATTTGCTTACTTTGAAACTCTAGTGGCAACTCACTTGAAGAGACTTGCGCCTTGATAACAGACTTTTCAAGTTTCACATTTTGTATATTTTCATTCTCATTACTGATTTTTGAATCTTGCATATTATTCTCTTGTGTAAAACCAAATGTGCAAAAAAGTAAAGTAGCATAGATATATGTAAAATTGGGAATTGTGGCTTTCATTATGCGTCCTTTTAAGTAAAAATTAAAATTAAGAGCGGTTATTGTATTGAAAAAGAAAAAAAACGCAATAGAATTTCCAAGATTCTTAAAACAACACAAAAGGAGAAAAAATGGGTGCGATGATAGATTCCTGTAATGCAGAGGAAAACCACAAATTAGAGGCTTTTTATCAACATAAAGAACTCAATGCTTTTGGCAAAATTGCCTATATTGACACAGGGAGCTTGAAAAGCCAAAGTTTGAGTGAGCATTTCTTGTATCGGCATATTTTAGAATATGTGAATCTCTATGAAGATTTTAAAGATATAAATTTGCTTGAGTTTTGCTCTATTGTGCTGCCTATCGGGATTGATGAATATTTTTTGAGCCTCTTTAGAGATAAGATTTTACATTATTTGCAATCTGGTGGCGTGGTGCTGTCATTTATGAGCGATTTTGAGCGCATTTTACCCCATAGCAGTGGCTATATACAAAGTGCTATGCCTATCGTTAAGCGAGTGGTGAAGTTTGAGAAAAGCCAAAGTGCAAATATCATTTTTGAAGGTGTGAGGAAGTATGATATAAACTACCGCATGGGCGTTAAGGGCTTTTTCAATCGTGGGTATTTTGATGTGAGTGAGCTGCCTGATAGTATCGAGTGGATATTAAGCGATAATGAGGGGCGATGTGTGGGCTATATCGATGCAGATTCTACCAATGGCGTGATGCTCCTAACCGCAAATGCGGATTTGCTAAGCTTTGGGCTATTTGATAACACCACAGCAAGAAAAATGGGGCTTAATCTCCTCAAATGGCTTTTGCAAACCTTGCAAAAAAAGGACTACAAAGCCCTAAGGCAAAAGGCAACACAATATCCAAATAACGATGATGTATCACGCATTCCTGTAGAATCTTATCTTAACTTTAAAGCAGATAAAAGTAAGCAAAGCCTCTCACGCCCAGAGCTTAAAAATGCCATTATCACAGGCGGAGGCTCGTTCCATCGGTATTTTTTCAGTAATAAAAATGCAAAATACGCGCATTTCTTTAGCAAACGTTGTCATTTTTTGCATTTAGATTCACTCAATTTCAATGATTTTGATTACATCGTCCTTGCTTCAAGATTGAATGTAAAATACCTTAACCCGCATAAACAAAAATTTTTAGACTATCTGCAAAATGGAGGGCATATCATCTCTTTTGGGGAGATTATGGGGGATTATCTGCCTAATGTAATATGGAAAGATTATGAAGTGAATTTCTGGTGGTGGCTCATTGATGGGGCGAATATGCCCTTATATGCGCTTGATGTCAATGGAGAAAAAACAGAGGAGAAAACCACTCAAGGATTATTTAGCAAAATCCCTGTGAGTGTGGCGAAATGGCATTGCCACGGGGCATTCTACCCACCTCAAAATGCCCAAAAGATTCTCATAAATGAACTTGATGAGAGCATTATCTATAAAGATACTTCATTTAAGGGAAACTTATATATCACTTCACTTGATCCTGAATTTCACTTAGGGCAGGGCTTTATGCCTACAACAGAGCCGTTTTTTGACGCCTTTATGCAATGGGTGGAGGAAGATATTTTACGCACAAAAGGGAATCTATGAAGTTTATTGCATATCTTGCTGCTTTAATGCTTTGCGCGAGTGCGTGGGCGGCATATCCCTATACACATATAGATGACAAAGGCTATAAGACTACTATCGCTAAAAAGCCCTCACGTATTGTCATCGTTGGAGGTATGTGGCCCCTGCCCTCTGTGATTATGCTCTTAGAACATAGTGCTAAAAGCATTGTGTATATGCCAAAGGCAAGTAAAAACGCGCTAAAAGCGTCCTTTATGCTAGAGCTTTTCCCCCAAATCGCGCATATCAAAGATGGAGAGAATGAAAATATAGAGGAGCTATTGCTCTTAAAGCCTGATTTGTTTATCTGCCATAATGCAAACACAAAGCTATGTCAAGCGATGAAAAAAAGTGGGATTCCCACCATAGAGGTAAGTGTGAGCGCGTGGGGATATGACTCATATCAAAGCATTAAAGGTTGGCTCACGCTTCTTGCGCCTATTTTAGACAAGGAGGAGGTGGCGGGACGATTTTTAGACTATACGCAGGGGATTCAAAAGCGGCTTGATGAGGCATTACAAGGAGAAAAAAACAAGCCTAGAGCCTTAATCATTCATCATTTTGATAATTATCAATCGTTTTCAGCGGGTGGAATCTTCGCTAACTCTTTGTTGCAAAATAGCGGAGCGGAAAATGTTTTGCAGGATAAGGGCATTGTGAAAATGACGCTTGAAGAGGCATATAGGCTTAATCCTGATATTATCTATCTTAATAATTTTAATACACTTTTGCCAAGTGATTTGCTTAATAATCCCCTCTGGCAGCCACTTCTTGCAGTGCAGAATAAAAGGGTGTATAAATTCCCTCTTGGCTCTTATCGTCCCTTTGCTCCTAGCTTAGATTTGCCTATTGTTTTATTATGGCTCTATCAGCATAATTACCCGCAATATGCAGATAACAAGGCACTTTTAGCCCAAACGCAGCAATTTTATAAAGATATTTTTGCCATCTCGCTTACACAAAGGCAAGCAGAAGCCATATTCACGCCTAAAAAGGCTGCTGGGGAGATAAAATAGTCTCCTCATAAGTATAGAAATTATGGAGATTGAAGCAAATTACTCGTATCAATCTCAAAATCAAAAAACTCGGATTCAAAATTACTATTGGCTATCTTATCATAATGCTGCACAGCAGCCTTCATATTTTTACCCTCTTGATAGAGTAAGCCCAAAGCATAACGTGCCTCAAAATTCGTAGCAGATTCTATCTTAGCAAGTTGCAACAATGCTACGGCATTCTCGTGGCGATTTGCCCCCATTGCAGCGATAGCAGCTAAAAAGCGCGTTTGAGAATCTACTTCGTGTAAATCGTCAAGCAATGAGTTATAAATCGCAAAGGCTTTTTCAAAATCATTACTATAAATATAAGATAAGCCCAAAGCCTGCAAAATACCATTACTCGTTTGTGTCTCTGCTATAACCTTTGCTTCTAATTCTTCTTGGACAGAGTGTAAAGAGCCTGTTACAAATCCGACATAAATATAAAGCTCCCTTGCAAGCGAGGGTCCATAATAAATAGAGCGCATATCTAATTTTTTTTCCTTATATATTGCATTCATTTGCAATGCGACATCTTTAAGATTTACACGAAATCGCTTACCTAGCTCATACATTGTATTCGCCACAACATCATTTGTATAGATTCTTTTCAAATATTCAAACGCACCCACCACCTGCTTTTCATTCATAGCATAAATACCATAAACTGCCTGAAGTGCGTAATAGATAGGTTTGCGCTCATAGGGGGCTTGCTTTTGCAAATCACTAAGCCAATCAAGCGAATCAAGGGGTGAATCGCTTGTATAGCGAAAGAGGGAGAGCAAAAATTGATATTCAACTTTATTAGTAACGTTCATATCTGCTAAATCGCTAGAGATTGAATGACTTAAGCGCGTGGTATCTCTATAAGTAAGCTCTGCACACATAAGTGCAAAAATCCCCGCGATAAGATTATTTGAATCCAAATGATAAGCACGAATAAAATGCAAATATGCATTGTCAAAATCACTCATTTGTGCATAGAGCAGCCCCACATTATAATGCAAAACAGAGTGATTAGGATAGGTTTTGAGCGAAGATTCCATAGATTTGAGGCTTTGACGTATATCTTGCCGTAGCGCTAACGTGCGTAAATCTTGAGCAATTGAGCGATTAATCTGTGAGACTTTCTGCCCCTCTTGCAATGTGCTTTTAGCATTTTGAATATTATTTGCGTGAGCATTAAGATTTCCATCATCTATAATATCAAGTGCCTTTTGTGCATCAAAAACCAAAAAGGGCGCATAATAAAACAAAATCTTATAACCTAGGATTTTATTATGCTCAAAGCGACGATTCCAAAAATTCTCTTGAGCGAGATTAATATCAAACAAATCATCGCGTAACTTTACCTTAATAGGATAGACATCAAACACCTTTGCGTCTTCCTCTTTTGCATTTAATCTATCCAAAATGAGTGCGCTCTCTTTGTAATTATTGTTTTTGAGTTCAATAAGCTGCAATGCCATTAACGCCTGTGGATCGCCTGCGTGTGAGGCAAGATACTCATAGAGATATTGCCGCGCTTGAGTGTATTCCCCAAGTCGCGCGTGTAAAAGTGCAATAGCAAAATTATCATCTTTATTCGCCACTTGCTTGAGTTGAGCAAGGGCATTATACTCATCACCAAAAATCAAAAATACCTCTGCAGCCATCTTTTTACTCTCATTTACATAACTTTTGCTGCTTGGGTTCAAAAAGGGTGAGAGGGATTCAAAATAGAATCCTTTGTAATATTCCAATAAGCCATACAAATAGGAGTAAAGGGGTTGATTAGCCACATAGAACAAATAGCTTGAGCTAATGCCTAAATAATATTCATACAAATTCATATTACCAAGCATATATGCGCTATATGCCGCATTAAAGGCGCTCACGCTAATGTCTTCTCCCACGTGAATAGCCCCATCAAATGAACGAATAGCCTGCTGATAATCCCCCTCTTTAAGCTTAATCACACCTAGGTTATAATATGCAATAGATTGTGAATACACAGCAATATTTTCAAACAAATGCAATGCCTCTAGCTTATCACCCTGCTCATAGAGAATATTTGCCTTTTTAATCATATTGCCTAGTTCCGCTCCATCGACTTCGGGACGCTTTTGCTCACTAAGGATAGGTGCTGGCTGAATAATCTTGCGTGAGATATTCTCTACATCTTGGGCTTTCTTAGGTGAACTTACGAGTATCAAAACGATGAGTAAAATAAGAAAAATAACTACCAACGCCCCAATAGCAATAAGCCCAAACAGCATTATTTTATTATTTTTTATCTCATCAATAAATGGCTGAAATTTCGTGTTTAAGTTTGTAAGTAAGCCTGTAGCTTTTGCTTGGGCTGGGTCATTGGCATTAGAATCTGGGGCATTATTGTTTTCTGTCCCATCATCAAGATTGATTACTTCATCTGCCATAACATACCCCTAGAGATACTTTTGCAACACTTCAGGGATAGCAATACTCCCATCAGCTTGTTGATAATTTTCCATAATCGCAATGAGAGTGCGCCCAACGGCTAAAGATGAGCCATTAAGCGTATGTGCGAGGGCATTTTTACCATTTTCTTTATAGCGAATCTTTGCCCTCCTTGCTTGAAAATCCCGCGTATTTGAAATAGAGCTAATCTCGCGATAGCAATTTTGCCCGGGTAGCCACACTTCAATATCAATCGTATTACTCGCGCTAAAACCCAAATCCCCGCCACAAAGCTGTACTAAGCGATAAGGGAGATGAAGCGCACTTAAAATCCCACCTGCTGTTTGCACCATTTTTTCCTGCATTGCTTCACTTTGGCTAGGGTGCGTGATAGCTACAAGCTCTACCTTATCAAATTGATGCTGCCTTATCATACCCCTTGTGTCACGTCCCGCGCTTCCCGCCTCTTTGCGAAAGCAGGGCGTATGCGCAGTAAGCATAATAGGGAGATTCTCACTTGGGATAATGCTATCTTGGTAGAGATTGGCAAGCGTGATTTCCGCTGTGGAGATGAGATACAAATCATTTTCACTCTCCTCATCGTCAAATTGAGAATCCACCTTAAACATATCGTTTTCAAACTTAGGCAACTGCCCTGTGCCAAAGAGTGCTCGGGCATTGACAATCACAGGCGTTACCACAGATTCAAATCCGGCTTTTTCATTATAGTCTAGCATAAAATTAATCAACGCTCGATTGAGCCTAGCTCCCATACCTCGCAGCACGGAAAAGCGGCTTTTAGCAAGTTTCACACCAGATTCAAAATCTATCCAACCATTCGCCACGCCTAGCTCCCAATGCTCTTTAGGAGTAAAGTCAAAGCTCTTAGGAGTAAGAATGCGTCTTAACTCTACATTATCATTTTCATCTTCTCCCATAGGAGTGGCACTATCAGGCAAATTAGGGATAGTGTAGAGAAAATCTTGCAGTTTTGCCTCTATGGCGTTAAGCGTGGATTCTCTTTCGCTGATGGCAATTTTATTACTATCAAGGGCTGCTTTTAGCTCACTTACATCTTTTTGCTCTCTTTTATATGTGCCAAAGAGTTTGGAGGTTTTATTTTGAAAGGCTTGGAGATTCTCAAGCTCTTGTTTGCAGGTTTTATACTCAATAGTAATATTTTTTAGCTCATTGAGCAATTCTTTGCTTACTTTTTTAATACTAAGCTTTTGACTAATTACTTCAAAATCATTCACCAACGCCTTTGTATCAATCATAGCTTTCCTTCGCTTACAAATTCATCACTTTTAATCTATCACATATGGTAGTCAAAAAGCATTTTTTATTCCCAAAGGGATATATAAAGCACCTTATATAATAAAGTAAGTATTATCGAGAGTTTATAGCTAAGCTTAAGAAAAAGAAGAGAGGAAGCGCTATACTGGGAGAATTCTCCCAGTATATTTAATCTCTATTGGTAAGACCAATGAGTGAAAGTAAAGATACAAAAATATTATAGAAATCAAGATACAAGCTGATAGCCGCATCAACAGGGCTTGTGTATAAACCACGGATAATATTTTGTGTATCATAAGCAACATATACGCTAAAGAGTATCGCTGCCGCGCTTGAGATAAGCACTTGAAACATAGAGCTGCCAAGGAAAATATTAACGATTGAGCAAACGGCAACAACGATTAATGCAATAAAAAGCATTTTACCCATATTAGCCAAATCTTTGCGTGTTTTGATACCAAAAATGCTCATCACACCAAATATGATAGTACTCATCGCAAATGCCATAGCCACCGCACCTGCGCCTGCCTTGAGTGCTACCATAGCTACAAGAGGCGTAATAGCCAAACCTGTAAGTGTTGTAAAGATAAAGAGCATAGCGATGTTTAAGCCCGGTTTAGAGCGAGAAAACATCAAGCCAAAGAGAGCTGCGATTTCAGCGATGAAAATAACCATACGATTTTCAAACACCATTTGAAGATTCATAAAACCTACCATCGCCCCAATAAACGCAAAAAACAAACTTGCAGCAAAAAAGATGTAAGTTGTTTTCACAAACCTTACCAATGCACTATCATGAGCGGCAACACTCTCTGCTGAAGCGTGTGTATTGCTCATATAATTTCTGTCATAAAGTCCCATCATTTCTCCTTTTGTTAAAAATGAATGGCGCATTATGCCACATTTTTGCTAATAGCCTAAAAGATAAATGACAAACTTCTAAATTGCCTTGTTTTATACCTCAACCTCGCACAAACGCCTTAAACAAACTCGGTTTAGCACTCATAAAGTGGAATTTATTATGTAGAGTTTTTAGTGCATTAAAGAGATTTAAAGAAATGTCTAAGCCTACCTTTTTCTCCTCCTCTACACCCACATTATGCGCCTTTTCAAGCTTTTGCACCCATTCATTAGGAATATACACCCCGGGCAATTTATCACGCAAAAAAATTGCCCCCTTGTAGCTCATCACCGGAAAAAATCCAAGTATGAGCGCACAAGCAGTGCCTTGCTGTGCGTTATACCTTTCTAAATGTGTGAGCAGAAACTCCGCTGCCTCTAGTGAATATACCGGTTGGGTAAAAAGCGCATAAACTTGAGAAGCGCTTAGCTTTTTATGAATCTTATTAATAAGACTTTGAGGATTATTTGCATAGGCGTTGATGACTTGAAAATTATAGATTCTATCTACGCTCTCTTTGAGCATTTTGCCATTTATCGCTTTACCTGCATTTAGCCCATCGATGATAGAGCCAAGCTTCAAGGCATTATCCTCAAATACCCCCTTTGCCTCCGCACAATCCCCAAGCTTAATATTATCGCCCGTGAGTGTTAGAAAGGTGCGCAAACCAAATTCATTAGCGGCTAAAAGATCGCCGCAAAGGGCAATAGAGTTCCTATCACGCATAGCAAGCGTGCAGATGACTACCTTATTAAATTTTTGCTGTAATTTGATAGAGCTTAGAATCGATGACGGCTTCAATCGCGCTAGAGGCGAATCTGTGCAAACAAAGGCATCAACACCTTGCGTGTCTTGCAGCTGCTCTATAAGCTGCGTGCCAAGCCTAGCACTTAGACTTGGCGAGATTTCTAAGCTTAAAAAAGACTGCCTAGATTGAATCTTTTCTATCACAGATTCTACATTCATCTCTGCCCCTTGCTGTGTTTCAAAAGCGGATTCTACAAGCTAGAGCGCACTTTTTTCACGGCTTCAACGATATTAGCTAAGCTAGGCTTAACTTCCTCCCATTTTCTTGTCTTAAGCCCGCAATCGGGATTTACCCATAATTGCTCTTTAGGTAGCACTTCAAGCAAGGCTTTGATTTGCGCCTCTAGCTCTACGACACTTGGGATTCTAGGGCTGTGTATATCATATACGCCCGGTCCTACTTCGTGTGTATAGCCCACCTCTTTAAAGATTCTAAGGAGTTTATTGCCACTTCGCGCTGTCTCAATACTTATCACATCAGCATCAAGGGCTTCAATGGTTTTAATAATATCATTAAAATCGCTATAACACATATGCGTGTGAATCTGCGTTTCTGCCGCTGCTATGGCAGTAGAGGTTTTAAAACACTCTAGCGCCCAATCCTCGTATGCTTTGATATTTTCCCCTCTCAAAGGATAGCCTTCTTTAAACGCCGCCTCATCAACTTGTATGATTTTAATCCCTGCTTTTTGCAAATCATCAATCTCATCAGCGATACAAAGCGCGATTTGCTCACATACTTCACTTCGTGGCAGATCATCGCGCACAAAACTCCAGTTAAGAATCGTAACAGGACCTGTGAGCATACCCTTCATTACCTTGCTTGTGAGGCTTTGAGCAAAGCTTATCCAATCAATTGTCATAGGTTTAGGACGATGAATATCCCCAAAAATGATAGGTGGCTTCACGCAGCGGCTTCCATAGCTTTGCACCCACGCATTAGCACTAAATGTAAAGCCATCTAGCTGCTCACCAAAGTATTCCACCATATCATTGCGCTCTGGCTCTCCGTGCACAAGTACATCAATGCCTATCTCCTCTTGGAATTTCACACAATCCTTGATATAAGTTTTTATGCCCTCCTCATATTGTGCCTTAGTGATTTCACCTTTTTTATATCCTTGACGCAATGTGCGAATCTCACTTGTTTGAGGGAATGAGCCAATAGTCGTAGTAGGCAAAATAGGGAAGTTAAAATGCGCTTTTTGAATCTTAATGCGCTCTGCAAAAGATTCTTTGCGTTGCTTTTGTGTGTAGTTTTTTACACGTTGACGGATAGCCGCGTTATTAGTTTTAGTAGAATTTTTACGCAAGAGATTAATGCGCTTATTTTCTTGCAAAAATGCCTCCTCATTCCCGCCCTTAAAGGCATTCTCTAAAACGCAGATTTCTTGTATTTTCTCACACGCAAAGCTAAGCCAAGAGAGAATCTCTGCCTCTATCTTATCCTCGCCCTCTTTGCTAAAAGGCACATGTAAGAGTGAGCAAGACGCACTCACCACGATACGCTCCTTAGGGACAATGCGGCTTATAGAATCTAAAAGGGCAAGTTTAGATTCTAAATCTGCCACCCAAATATTGCGCCCATCAATCACCCCCGCATACAGCACCTTATCGCTTTTAGCAATAGATTCTAAACTCTCTATATTCTTTGCTCCTGCGATAAAGTCAAGCCCTATGCCATAGATATTGGTTTTTAGCAGAATCTCAGTTAGCTCGTTGCTATGCTCAAAAAATGTGCTTACAACCGCCTTAATGCCCTTTTGCGTGATGTTATTATACATACACTCAATCGCACTTCCCCCTTGAGAACACTCCAAGCCAAAGATACCCGCATTAAAGCCTTTAACAAAAATAGGCTCACTAAATTCCACCAAAACTTGTGAATCAAGCGTGGCAATTTGCTCAATTAAGTCAAAATACGCGCTTTTTAGCTTTTTAAATACCGCTTGTGGCTCGCCCTTGATAATCTTACTCAAAGCAAAAAATGTGAAAACGCCAATGAGCTGAATCTTTGGATTATAGCCCAACGCCTTTGCTTCTTTGTATTGCGCGATAATGCTAGTCGCATCGGCTTTATACTCATCATCAATGCTAAGCTCTGGCACAACATAATGATAGTTTGTGTTAAACCATTTTGTCATTTCACAAGCCACGCCATCTTTATGTCCTCGCGCCATCGCAAAATACCCCTCTAAACCGCTTAAGTGCTTAAATCTCGCTGGTTTGCACCCAAGCGCATAGGCTAAATCCAATACATTATCATAAAAGCTAAAATCATTTACACACACATAATCAAGCCCTTTTTGCAGCTCCCAATGCTTAGCACGGAGTGTTTTTGCTACTGAATCTAATTCCTGCTGACTACACTTCCCGCCCCAAAAGCTCTCCAACGCCTTTTTTAACTCTCTATTTTTCCCAATACGTGGGAATCCTAAAATGCTACTCATATAACTCCTTTTTGAATTTTTTTGTATTTTTACCAAAAATTTATAAATACAATATGTAATTTAAATTTTTTGTTTATAGATTTACGGCTTTTATTGCTTGTAAATACATCTATATACCTAAAAATAGGGATTCTAAAGTAGGATACAAAAAGTAGCATTACAATATGTAATTTAAATTTTGCGTTTGAAAGCAAAAAATGACAAAACATTGCAAAGTCAATATGGAGATATCCAAAGTATAGAATTTATTTTCTACACTGTTGTAGCTAAGCTGCTATTTTCTTTATCAAGTAAAGTTTTATCGAACAAATCCTTAGCAACGGCAAGGGTAGTTGAAATAAATAGTGTGTAGGTCAAGCCTACTACGAGTATTAAAGCATAATGTAAAAAAGCGGGGGGGGGCTTACAATCATTTATGTTGCCCATTCCCCACGAAGAGGAATACGCGCCGTGGCAATATAACAGCGCGATAATTAAAAACTAAGCTAGAATACATACGAATAACCCAATGTGCCTAAAACATTTGTGAAAGATGTGTTAGCACCTGCATCAGTTTGCACATTAGTATAATCTATAGGCAATATTTCGGCAAGGACTTCAAAGCGATGTTTACCTACACTTAAAAACACTCCTGCATTAATTAATGGACCAGTTTTTATACCATCTTGTCCAGAAAAATTGTCTTTATACATAAGCACAGCATATCCAAGCCCACACCGATCAAACCAAGACTACTTGTTTTATCTTCTCCAATGCTCATACCTACCATAGCATCAATGTTTAAAGCAACTAAGATGAAAGTTTGTGTGGCGAGTTCAGCATTAGCACCCTTACTTGAAGCAAATCCATTACCTGAATTCACATTAAGATAAGCGCGAAATCCTGATTGCGGGCTAAGGAACTTTTGATAACCTCCCATAAGCCCTGCAGTTGCAGCAAACGAACTAATACTATCGCTACTTCCTGTTGTGCTATTGCTATAAGGTAATCCTCCTCCAAGACTTGTACCCACAAGAAATCCTGTTTTTTCATCTGTACTCTTTTTATTGATGGACTCTTGGTGCTTTTTGATGATTTCTTTTGCCTTTTGATAATCTGTCCATTGAGATTTTTCATTCCCACTCTCGCTTTTTTCATCCTCCTCATTAGCTAATGCCGCTGTATGTAAGCAGCAAAGCAACAGCAAACCTATTTTTAACCAATCCTTCATTTTTTACTCCTTTTTTTTTAGAATGGAAAGAACATTGTATCATTTTTTTTGAAATCAATTTTTTTACATTTTATTGTCATTTATATTATTTTATATACTATTTTATACATTTTTAGTGAGATTATTGGATATTATTTTGAATTATATTATATTTTAAAATAATATAAATGATACTTTTTACAAAACAATTTCCACCCTATAAGCCCTCAACAACAGAATTTTCACCTCCTTAAATTTATGAAGATTAGATTCTCTATTTCCCTCTCTTAGGGGAATATATGTTTATCACCTATTCCCTCTTAGCCAAGAAAAAAAAGGGGGGGGGCAGAAAAGCCTAAGCCGCAAAATCTACGGCTCTCTTTTATATGAGGGAGACTGGAAGGGAAAATTAAGAGGATAAAACTTCCATAATAAAGAAAAAAAAGGGACTTTTCTGTGGAAAGGGAAAGTTTTTGGATAAGATATGAAGATGCAAGGAGAAGCCACAAAAATACCCACAATTGAGAGCAACAAAAAATTCTTTTTGTAGAGGAAAATAAGTATTCACCTAAAATGCTTGTGCGCTTGTACTTACCTTAATCTTATAGAAAAATAAAAATAAGCAAAGATGGAAACTTAGTAAGTGATAATTTAAGATTTGAAGGTTAAAACTATGGCAGAGAGGAAGGGATTCGATAAATATTGTTTATAATTCCCTCATATAGGGAT
>ERZ778516.18-NODE-18-length-154508-cov-13.593805_pt1 | contig 154508 bp, 157 predicted proteins | sample MGYA00510342_ERZ778516 | MGnify/ENA primary metagenome ERZ778516 (study PRJEB29527, sample SAMN07138961) | mouse gut metagenome | material: feces | host: mouse | place: China:Nanjing | collected 2016-01-25 ...
GATAGTGTAGCTAGAGATATACTTGATGATGTGAATAAGAAGAAGTTTTAGGGGGTATGTTGAATTAGAGAGATATTGCATTTAAGAATCTTTAAGGTGAGATTCTTAAATTTTATCACAAATGCCTCGTCTCTATCCTCCTAACGACGATCCCCCTTTATCTTTACAAACCAAGTCATTATTAGGAGAGACTCTTTATTGTTACAAAATCTAAATATAACCTCAACTTTTTGCTTTTAAGTAAAAAACGAGGCGAGTGCAGGCTATGGTGCTGCTAATATCAAAGACCAATATTTATCTCAAAAAATATAATCATTACATTGATTCTAAAGAAAAAGGTGTAGCCTTTGAAATCCTAGCTAGTTATAAGCGCTTTCTCACTCCTCATTCCGATTTCGTTTATTTGTAAACTTTATCTATACCGATGCAAAGCATAAAAGTGCAGTAAGCGGGGAAAATGTAAATGCACATGTAATGAGCTATGCTATCAATTTTGACGCACTCTATAACTTTATCGCAAGCAGTACAAACTTTGGTGTGTTTGTAGGAATAGGAGCTGGTGCAAGTGCTTATGGTTGGTGGAAAGGCATTTGATGAGATTCCTAGCGATATACCAAATACAAGGATGGACAGGGAAACTTATGGTAGGATATACATATAATGTCAGTGCGCGCCATATTTATAGCCTCTAAGCATTATAATTCCCTTAAGATTCAAAAGTCTTAAGGGAATTATACACCTATATCCTCACTTTTATTTGCGTGATTTAATAAAGTAAATATTAAGAATCTCCACACCTAAAGAAAAAATAATAGCAAAATAAATATATCCTCTAGGTATATGAAAATGCGCACTATCAGCGATAAGCATTACCCCTACAAGAATGAGAAACGCTAGGGCTAAGGTTTTGATACTTGGATTAGATTCTATAAAATGTGAAACGCCTTTAGAGGCAAATAGCATAATTAATACGCTTACAACAATGGCAATAATCATTACCGGGAGAATATCTACCATACCCACTGCTGTGATAATAGAATCTAGCGAGAATACAATATCAAGCACCATAATTTGTATAAGTACTAAGCCAAAGGCAGCATATTGTTTTGTGCTGTGGTGTTCTTCTTTTTGCGCAGTCATAGCGTGAATCTCCCCTGTGGCTTTATATACAAGGAATAATCCACCCAAAAATAGCACGATGTCTCGTCCGCTCAGGGCAAAATCAGCGATATGAAAAAGCGGTGTGGTAAGCTTCATAATCCAAAAAAGACATACAAGCAGTACGATACGTGAAAGCATAGCCAAGCATAAGCCAATAATCCGCGCCTTATCGCGTTGAGATTCTGGCAGACGTGCGATAATGATAGCAAGAAAGATAAGGTTATCAATGCCTAAAATAATCTCTAAGAATACAAGTGTGCCTAGAGCTACCCACGCTTGTAAATCCCCAACCCAATACAAAACGCTATTAAATAAAAAATCCATTAAATCCAGCCTTTTTTCTTAAAATAAATAATAGGAAAAATGGTAGAGAGAATCATAATGACTAATACCACAGGGTAGGAGAAGTCCAAATGCAATTCAGGCATATTATCAAAGTTCATTCCATAAATCGTCCCTATAAGCGTAGGGGGCATCATTGCCACGGTTACCACTGTAAAAAGCTTGATGGTCTTATTCTGCTCGATATTAATTTGGTTGGTAAGAATGGTTTGGATATTATCAAGGGCATACATATTTGCTGTGGTAAATTCTACAAGCGAATTTAAGTCTTTTAGCACAATACCCATATTGCGCTTTACTTCGGAATCTGCCTTATCACTCTTAAGTAATGCCGTGATAGCGCGCCGTTTATCAAAGAGAGAATCCCGCACACTCATATTTAGCTCTTGCAAGGAGGAGAAGTCCTCTAGCATTTCATCATAATTAATTACAGAGGAGTTGAACACCCTTTTGCGCAAGGTACGTGTGTTTTTCGCCACGCTTTCAAGCAAATCAGCATCCTTCTCTACACGGATTTCAAAGATTTTGCCAAGTAAATCAAAGCCATCTTCAAAGACTTTAGGCGTGGCAAGGACGATTTGCTGAATCTCATCAAAAACGCGAAATTCACTATAACGTAGAGTAAAAAGGATATTTTTGCAGAGTAAAAAGGTGATAGTTTCATTACGCAATTCAGCTTCTAAAGAGCGCACAAGGAAGTAGGTATTAATCGTAATACTTCCGCTATCTTCCCAATAACGAGCAGACTGTTCAATCTCCTCTCTCTCTTCTTTGGTGGGGACTTCAAGATTATAAGTATATGAAATATAATTCACTTCTTCGCTTGATGGCTGAAATAAGTCAATCCAGAGAATCTTATCGTGCTCTTGAAGGATTTTAACTTTTTCATCGCTTAAATGTAGGCTTTCACGTACAATAAGCCCATTGCGCCTAATAAAAATATTAATCATTATATGCCTCCTTTGTTTAAAATTTGGAGATATGGCTATAAAGGCGTGATTGTAGCAAAACTCGCCCAACCCTACGATAACTTTCGCCGCTTTTGCGCTTAAGTTAAAGAATCCGTTGTAAAATCTTAATCTCAATGAACGATTTAAGAGATTTAAAGGAACTAAGTGAAGCATCTCCCTAATATATTAAGCATATCGCGGATTTTTCTAGCTATTTTATTGCTTTTTGTTGCCTTGCATTATGATAGTATTTTGCCTGATTGTGTTCATAGAAGTTGGGTGAATTATCTCACTTGTTTGATTTTTTGTATTGCCTCTTTGACGGATTTTTTTGATGGCTATATCGCACGCGAATATCATCTGCACTCGCGTTTTGGTGAGGTATTTGACCCATTGGCGGATAAAATGCTGATCTTATCCGCTTTTATTGCATTATTGATGTTGGATAGGGCTTCTCCGTGGGCGGTGTTTCTTATCCTCTCACGCGAGTTTTTTATCACAGGATTGCGTGTAATGGTGGCTGGAAGCGGAGCGAGTGTAGCAGCAAGTAATACTGGTAAATATAAGACAGGAGCACAAATTACTGCTATTGCATTTTTATTAGCCGATTTCTTTCCAGGCGGGGAAGTCCTTCTGTGGATTGCTGTCGCACTCACATTGTATTCTGGGGCAGACTATACACTTAAATATATGAAGAGTCTTTAATTTATGAGTATTTTTATCGCACTTTTGATTCTATCTTTCTTAGTTTTTTTCCACGAGTTAGGGCATTTTATTGTGGCAAGGCTTTGTGGGGTGAGTGTAGAAGTCTTTAGTATTGGTTTTGGTAAAAAAATAGCAAGTGTGTATATAGGACACACACAATACGCCCTCTCTCTTATCCCGCTTGGTGGCTATGTGAAGCTTAAAGGGCAAGATGACACAAATCCAAAAACACAAAACAATGAGCCAGATTCATATCTGGCAAAGTCCCCCTATCAACGTATAGCGATTTTACTCGCTGGACCTTTGTTTAATCTGCTTTTGGCATTTATGCTCTATGTGGCTGTGGGTATGGGGGGCAAGATAAGTTTGCTACCTATCGTGGGTGAAGTGAGAGCAGACTTCCCCGCGCAAAAAGCTGGGATACAAGCAGGAGATAGAATCTTAAGCATTAATGGTAAAGGGATAAAGACGTGGGAAGAGTTGGATTCTATGATTATCCACACAGATGGTGAGCTACACATACAGATCGAACGCAAAAATACAAATGATGTAGTCTATCTTTTTGAAACTACCCTTACTCCTATACAGCAGGGGAGTAAAAATATTTTTGGTGAGCCTATTATGCGTAATATGATAGGTATTGCAAGCAGTGGTGTTACGGGTGAGGTCAAATATAATGCTTTAGAAAGTCTAAGCTATGGTATAGATGAGACGTTTAAGGCTAGCACACTCATCGCGCAGAGTATTGTAAAGCTTATAAGCGGTGTAGTGCCTAGCAGTGAGGTTGGCGGCGTGGTGAGCATTGTATCTGTGATAGGCTCAGCTTCTAATAACGGCTGGGTTACATTATTTTGGCTTACTGCACTTATATCTGTAAATCTTGGGATTTTGAATCTCCTGCCTATCCCTGCACTTGATGGAGGGCATATTATGTTTAATTGTTATGAGATGATTATGCACACCCCTCCGAATGAAAATGTGATGTATTATCTTACACTTTGTGGCTGGGCGATACTCTTGGCATTAATGTTATTAGGATTGTATAATGATATATTGCGTTTGTCATTTTAGGGAGAGCAGATGTTAGCATTAAATCTTGAGAGAATCTTGCGGCGGATTGAACGCGCACGTTTGGCATATAATGCACATCATATCGTATCGCTTGTGGCAGTGAGTAAATATCAAACACAAGCAGATATACGCGCACTCTATGAATGCGGACAACGAGCCTTTGGAGAAAACAAAGTCCAAGATTTACGTGCTAAATGCGAGGAGTTAGAGGATTTGCCATTAGAGTGGCATTTTATTGGTTCCTTGCAGGAAAATAAAATCAATACTTTGCTTTCTTTGCAGCCCACGCTTTTGCATAGCCTAGATTCTCTTAAACTTGCTCAAGCATTGCAAAAGCGATTAGGAGAGCGAAAACTAAGAGCATTATTGCAAGTGAATGCGGCAAATGAAGCAAGTAAAAACGGCGTGAGCGCAGAAACTGCTAAGACAATTTATGAAGAAATCCTGAGCACTTGCCCTAGTATTATGCTAGAAGGCGTGATGTGTATTGGCGCACATAGTGAGAATAGGGCTGATATTGAAGCAAGTTTCAAGCGTACTCGTGATGTGTTTGATACCTTGCAAGATAAGGGTGCGAAAATACTTTCTATGGGAATGAGTGGGGATTTTGAAATGGCTATTGCGTATGGGGCGAATCTCGTGCGAATTGGCTCAAAATTATTTGAGAGGAAGTAAGATGAAAATATTATGGCTTATGGGTATATGTGCTTGCTTGGTATTTGCAGAAGGGAGACTTACGTGCATTATGCAAGATATGGAGTATGCAATGAGTCTCATTGAAAAGGGCATTTTGTATAGTAATCAGGTATGGCTTGATGAAGGTTTGCAAAAATTTAAAATCCTTAATAAAGAATTAAGACAAGTTGATCCTAATACATATCTTGACGCATCGCAAAGACGCGATACCAATGTAGTGAGTGGAATCATTAATCGGCAAGTTGAAAACATAGAAGTATTAGAGAAGTTTTTTAAGAATAATGAGATTGCAAAGGGCGCTGCCGTATATGGAAGAATTCTCGCTGGGTGCGTTAGTTGTCATAATCTCATACGCACAACTCCTCTATAGAATCTATCGTTTTTATCCTTTAAGATGTGATGCTTGCAGGATTATCCCTTGATGTGTCGCAATGGCGTAGCAATATAGCCCATTTGTTTAGAGTAGCAATATATAATTCCCAATTACTTTATGATTATGGGGGAGATGATGAAAATCCTTGATGTGCGCTCAAAAGACTTTGAAACTAGCTTCAAAGCACTTCTAGCACGTGGCAAAATGGATATAAAAGAGGTATCCTCTGTCGTAGAATCCTTACTTGATGAGATAAAACAAAATGGCTTAGAGGCTATAAAAGCACATATTGCGCGGTTTGATAAATGGGAAGCCCATACTTTGCAAGATATAGCCATCACGCCACAAGAGTGCCTTAAGGCTTATAATGAGCTATCTGCTGAGCTAAAATCCGCCATCCACCTTGCCTATGATAGAATTTACGCCTTTCATCAAAAGCAAAAAACACAAAGTTGGATTGATTGTGAAGATAATGGCAGTATACTCGGTGTGAAGGTTACCCCCATAGAGCGAGCTGGGCTGTATATACCCGGTGGTAAGGCAGCTTACCCAAGCTCACTTTTGATGAATGCCATTCCAGCCATTGTCGCAGGGGTGAAAGAAATTGTGGTATGCTCCCCCACACCGCACAATAGCCCTAATCCCCTTTTGCTCGCCGCTTTGCATTTATGTGGCATTACTGAAATCTACAAAGTAGGCGGGGCGAGTGCCATAGGGTTTATGGCGTATGGTTGTAAGGAGATTCCAAAGGTTGATGTGATTAGCGGTCCGGGCAATATTTTTGTCGCTTGTGCGAAAAAGCTGGTGTTCGGGGAGGTCAATATCGATATGATAGCCGGTCCTAGCGAGATTGCCATTATCGCTGATAAGGGCGCAAATCCCACCTATGTTGCCTATGATTTGCTCTCACAAGCTGAACACGATGAAATGGCAAGTGCCATTCTTGTGAGTGATGATATGCGACTTATCGAATCTGTGCGCTCGCATATTCAGGCATTTTTGCCCACAATGCCTAGAAATGCCATCGCGCAAAAAAGTATAGAAAATCGCGCCGTGATGATACACACACGCAATTTACAAGAGAGTATAGATATAGTTAATACTCTTGCACCTGAGCATTTGGAGATACTTACTGCTGCACCATTTGAGGCGCTTCCGTATATCAAACACGCCGGAGCTATATTCTTGGGAGAATATGCAAGTGAGCCTATCGGGGATTATCTCGCTGGTCCTAATCATACCTTGCCTACTGGCGGCAGCGCGCGATTTTTTTCACCCCTTAGTGTAGAAAATTTTGTCAAAAAAAGCTCTATTATTGCCTTTTCTGCCAAGGCACTTAAAGAAATGGGTGAATCTTGTGCGCGATTAGCCCAATGTGAATCTCTTGACACACACGCACAAGCAGTTTTAGCACGATTAGATTCTATAAAATCACAAAAGGAGTAGGAATGGACGCATTTTTTGAAGGTACACCTTTGCAAAAATGGCAGGAGATTATACATAATGCATCGCCTACGCTTGTTAGCTTAGAGTTAGAATCTTTGCTAGAGCGGATTGCTATTTATGAAATGCTTTTGCATAAGCAGGGCATTGATGCACAGCTCGCCCTCGAGCAATCTCGCTTTGATGAAAGTATTCTTGTAGAATTAGAAGAGATGAAAAATAATCTTGCTATAGATTCTATGGCAAAAATATTGAGCAATCATGAATAAAATCATTTTGATTTTTTTGTTTTTGATATGTTTTGAATCTATGCACGCAGCTTCTCCTGTGTGGCTTTGGAAAAAGAGTCTTTCTCTTGAAAAAGAGCAAGTTTATACAGCACATTTTAAGGTCGGTGGGGTGCAAAAAGAGTTGAGATTCCGCTGGACGTTGTTCAAAAACTATGGTTTAGTACTCCATCTTAATTATGATAAATTTAATCACCAAATAGTGCTTTACACAGATTATCAACGCAATGCTTATAAAATCCCGCTTGGTATGGAGGATAGAGCCTATAAAGATAAGCCACATTTGGTGATGTATTTTAAATCTTTTAGCGATGAAAAGGCGCATTTGAATCTGTATATAGAAGGGCAGGGGGTGGCTGTGCTTGATGATTCTCTATCGCAAACAGAGGGAGCATAAATGAATATGGAACTTGCAATAGGGCGGATTAAGGCTTATATTAATGAATACATTGCAGAATGCAATAATGAGGAGATTAGTACTCTTTGCGGACATTTGCAATATGGTAAAATGCTTCGCAGCAAGCTTTTGCTAAGTATTAGCGGTATGAGTGAAGAGGCATTAAGGGTATGTACGTTTATTGAGATGATACAGAGTGCCTCACTCTTGCACGATGATGTGATTGATAATGCACAAACGCGCAGAGGTGCACCCTCTATCAATGCCACATTTGGTAATAAAAATGCCATTATGCTAGGCGATGTGCTGTATTCTAAGGCATTTTGTGAGCTAAGTGCATTTCATACAGAAATCGCACAAAGTATCTCCTCTGCTGTAGTGCGCTTAAGCATTGGCGAGATTGAAGATGTGCGACTTTCTACTGCCTTTCACACAGATAGGCAATCTTATATTCGTATGTGTGCGGATAAGACAGCCGCGCTAATTGTTGCCGCAGCAGAGTGTGGTGCGATACTTAAAGGCTTAAATAAGCATATTTATAGAATCTATGGAGAAAATCTAGGCATAGCCTTTCAAATTATTGATGATATTTTAGATATTACGCAAGATTCTCAAACACTCGGTAAGCCCTCAATGAGCGACTTTAAGGAGGGTAAGACGACTTTGCCTTATATGGATTTGTATGATTGTCTTGATGATGGTGATAAAGAAAGGCTAAGTGCATATTGTGGCGTGGATTTAAATGAGGCAGAAGAAGCGTGGATACAAGCCCAAATGCGTAATTATAATGTTATAAGCAAAAGTATTACTAAAGCTCAATCTTACGCAAATAAGGCTTTAGAGGCGATTGCTAATGAGGGTAATGAACATCTTAACGAGATGATTAAGCAGATGTTGCAACGGACATTTTAGGAGAGTGTGATGCAGGAAAAGATTCAAATGCAATATATGGTAGTGAGTTTTTCTCATAAAAATGTGGATATTGCTACGCGTGAGCAGCTTAGCATAAAAGAAGCGCAGATTATCCCTTTTTTGCAAGAGATTAATGCGTGCGAATCTATTAGAGAGAGTATTTTGCTTTGCACCTGTAATCGCATAGAGCTTTATGTGAGTATGCACGATAGAAAGGCGGCTAGAGAGCATATTTATGCGTGTTTTGCGCATTTTAGCACTATGGCATTAGAAAAAATCAAAGAAATGGCGATTGTGCGCTTGAACGAATATGCGATTTATCATATTTTTGGTGTGGCTTCAAGCCTTGATAGCCTTGTCATCGGGGAGACGCAAATCACAGGACAGCTTAAGAGTGCTTATAAACTTGCCTTTGATAATGGCTTATGTGCTAAGGATATGACACGTTTGATGCACTTTGCCTTTAAATGCGCAGCAAGTGTGCGCAAACAAACCGATATTTCAGCTCATAGCGTGTCTGTTGCCTCTACTGCAGTATGTATGGCAGCACAAAAACTCGCTCAAAATGCACAGAGTTTGGAATCTTTGCCCGTTTTGGTTGTCGGTAGTGGAGAAATGGGGAGACTAGCCTGTAAGCATTTGCTCAATATGAAGGCTAATATTACGCTTATAAGCCGCACACAAAGCCACGCGCAAGAATTAGCTTTAGAGCTTGGAGGGCAGATTCATATAGAATCTTATGAGAGATTAGCAGAGCTTGTAAATCAATTTCCCCTACTTTTTAGTGCTACGAGTGCACCTGAATATGTGATTACTAAAGATATGCTAAGACCGAGCCAAACGCAAAGGTGGTGGTTTGACTTAGCCTTGCCACGCGATATAGAATCTATAAATGATGAGAGGGTGCAGATTTTTTGTGTAGATGATTTGCAAGAAGTGGTACAAGAGCATAAAAGTGCAAGGGAGGAGAGTGCAAAAAGCGCGCATAAAATCGTAGAGCAATTTACGAGTAATTTTTTTGCTTGGTTGCAAACTTTAAGTGTTGAGCCTGTGATTAAGCATATCCGCTATTTAGCTAAGGAATCCGCCCTCAAAGAGCTAGATAGAGCAATTAAAAAAGGATTTTTGCCACAAGAGTATCGCCAGAGTGTGGAGAAGATTTTGCACGGGGCGTTTAATACTTTTCTACATCAGCCTACAATGCGCTTAAGAGCAGCGAGTGAGAGCCATCAGGGTGATCCTATTATCGAGACAATGAAAAGTATGTTTGATATTAATGATGAGATTGTTATGTTGAATGGCTACAAATGCGAGAAAGATACTACTTTTTGAAGGAATATTATGAAGTTTTCACAACTTTTTGTTAGCACACTTAAAGAAGCCCCCAAAGACGCTGTGCTAAAAAGCCATCAATACCTTGTCCGTGGAGGATTCATACAGCAGATAGGTAGTGGTATTTATAACTTTTTGCCCTTAGGGAAAAAGCTCCTTGATAAAGTCCACGCGATTGTCAAAGAAGAGATGGACGCCACAGGAGCGCAAGAAGTGCTTATGGGGTTTATTACCCCAGCGGAGCTATGGCGAGAATCTGGGCGATATGAAAAATATGGCAAGGAGCTTTTACGTTTTACAGATAGGAAAGAGAATGAATTTGTGCTAGGACCTACGCACGAGGAGGCAGTTACATACATTGCTAAAAGCACTCTTAAAAGCTACAAGCAGCTACCCGTGCATCTCTATCAGATCCATACAAAATTCCGCGATGAATTGCGTCCGCGCTTTGGGCTTATGCGTGGGCGTGAATTTATAATGAAAGACGGATACAGCTTCCATAGTAGCACAGAGGATTTAGATAGGGAATTTAATGTAATGGAGGCGACTTATAAGCGAATTTTAGAGCGTATGGGCGTGGATTTTAAGGTTGTAGAGGCAGATTCTGGGGCGATTGGCGGGAGTGGGAGTAAGGAATTTATGGTGTTAGCTCCTTGCGGTGAGGATACGATTGTCGTATGTAAGGATTGTGAGTATGGTGCGAATATTGAGATTGGCACTAGAAAGCCCCGCACTACCCCTCGTCTAAATGAAGTAAAATATGATAGCAATCCCCCACAGGCAGCCTTTGCAAAATTCCGCACACCTGATGCAACCACAATAGAATCTCTAAGCACATTTTTTAAGGTGGATAAGTTTTTTACCATTAAGGCGATTGTGAAAAAGGCAATGAGGGCAGATAATAGCGGGGAATTGGTGTATTTTTTCGTGCGCGGTGATGATGATGGCGAGGAGACAAAAATGCTTAATACCCTTAATCGCAAGGATAGTAGCTTTTTGCTACTAGATGATGCGAGTGTAGAGGAGATTAGGGCTGTGGGGCTTGAAGTAGGATTCATAGGTCCTTATGGATTACGTCATATCACGCAGAGTGAGCATATTTATTTTGATGAGAGTTTGAGGGAGGCTTCAAACCTTATTTGTGGGGCGAATGAGAGAAATTTTCACTTTGTAGGTGTGGATTTAAGCACATTTGAAGGCTTAGAATATGCTGATTTGGCAGTGGTAAAAGAAGGAGATTTATGCTCTAGATGTGGCGGGGAGCTTTACTATACTAAAGGCATAGAGGTGGGGCATATTTTTAAGCTAGGCACAAAGTATTCGAGTGCATTAAATGCGGAGTTTTTGAATAAAGAGGGCAAGAGAGAACCTTTCATTATGGGCTGCTATGGCTTTGGAATCTCGCGCATTTTGCCGGCAATTTTGGAGCAAAAAAGTGATGATTTGGGCTGTGTGTGGAGTAGGGAGGTGAGTGTTTTTGATATGGTGATTGTGATTTCAAACATTAAAGATAGCACACAAAGTCAATTTGCCTTTGCTTTATATGAGAATCTTAAAGCGCAGGGCGTTGATGTGCTGCTTGATGAGCGCGATGAGCGATTTGGTGCAAAAATGAAAGATTTTGAGCTATTGGGATTTCATTGTGCGTTGATTGTGGGCAAGGCATTAGCAGAGCAGAAAGTGGAGCTTGTTTTGCGTGAGGGATTGCAGAAAATAGAGCTAGATGCGCAAGATTCTGCAAAGCTTGTAGGGCGGCTGCTTGGGATATTAGGAGGGGAAAATGTCTCATAAAACATTGACTATTGGCACACGAGGGAGTGCGTTGGCATTATGGCAGGCTGAATATATCAAATCCCGCCTTGAAAATGAATGCAATATCTCATCTTGCATTCAAATCGTCAAAACAAAGGGTGATAAGATACTTGATGTGCCATTGGCAAAAATCGGCGGCAAGGGGCTTTTTACAAAGGAGCTTGAGGAGCTGCTTTTGAGTGGAGAGATTGACTTAGCCGTGCATAGCCTTAAAGATGTGCCCGTGGAGTTTGTGAATGGACTTGAGTTAGCCGCTATTACTGAACGTGAGGATTGTAGGGATAGCTTTTTGAGTATGCGCTATCCTAGTATTGAATCTTTGCCACAAGGTGCAAAAGTAGGCACAACCTCGCTTCGCCGCTCTATGCAGATAAAGAAGTTTCGCCCAGATTTAGATACGCTAAGTCTAAGGGGGAATGTGCAAACGCGTTTGCAAAAGCTACGCGATGGGGTATTTGATGCGATTATCTTAGCACAAGCGGGTATTAAGCGACTAGGGCTTAGCACAAATGATGTGGCATATATCGCGCCTTTGGCTTTTATGATTCCAGCGATGGGGCAGGGTGCGTTGGGGATTGAAATGCGTAGTGATAGTGCGTATTTTGATACTATCACTAGACTTACCCACGCTCCTACTGCGCTGTGTGTGAGTGTAGAAAGGGCGTTTGTGCGAGAGCTAGAGGGCGGGTGTCAAGTGCCTATTGGCGTGTATGCGGAATATATAGATCAGAATCTTTATTTAAAGGCTATCGTCGGGCTACCCGATGGTAGTGAGATAATAGAGGAGCATTTGCAAGGAAAGATAGCATTAGCAGATATAAGAGCAGGGGAGAATCTAGGGCGCACACTCGCACAGAGGTTTATCGCAAAAGGTGCCAGAGAGCTACTCACTCGTGCGCAAAAAATGGCATTTGTGTAAAACGATATGTTTTACACTCTATAGTATTTCTAAGATTTGAGTCTTAAGATAATGGAAAGTGTGCTTTATGGAAGGGATAAAAGGAGAATAGGGTTTAAGTGTGGTTAAAAGTTTAAAGGCTGCCTAGGGCAACCTTTAAGAGAGATTAGAAATCCCATTTGATTCTTACACCAGCTATTACGCTCCCTTGCTTATTGCTACCAGCTATAAGATTTGAAGTTTTCTTGCCTTCTGTGTTGTAAAATGTAACTTGAGGAGCGACTTCAACATTTGCATTTGCTTTGTAGGGGAGCTGTAAGAATGCAGCATAGCTGTGGATAGGACCACTATTGGCCTCTACTTGAGCGCTTCCTCCATAGGTGGCTTGATAACCAGCTCCAAGGATAAGAGAGACATCTTGGCTTAATTTTGTGCCAAATTCTACCTTGCCCCCAGCAATTTCTGCGCCTAAGCCTACGCCATTACCTACGTTGGTAAAAGTGTATCCACCTCTACTATAAGCTCCGGCAACTTGCTCACCATAGAGATAGCCGTTTTTACCATATTGTGCCACAAGCGAAAGGAATGAATTTCCAAAAGTAGGACGCAAGCCTAACCAAATATGATAAGCATGTGTGCCGGGATTTTCTACAATAAGGAAATTGCTAGGATTTATTGAGCCACTATTATAGTATTTGTATGAACCAGCAATTTTAAAAAATGGCTGTCCTTTGTCATTATTAATCGTATAATTTGCGGCGATACGAGGTGTTTCTTGATTTGTCTCACTCCAACCATTCCCTCTTACATCTTCAAGCACACCAATACTGAATCCTGCGATATTATATTGAAGCTGAATGTGGCGTTTAGCTGTTGGTAAACCACCAAAACCCACCATACCGCTATCAATATTGAGCCAGTTGCTACTAAAGCCATTATCAAAGCTTGGTGAGTTTGTCTTACCAAAAAGCACTACCCCATATCCTGTATCATAGGATCCCCAATATTGTCTATAAGGAGCTGTTGTATTTCCATCTGCTGCAGGAATCACATCAGCTTCTCTTGCACCAAATTCCACATTCGCCTTGAATTTACCCATTTGTGCCCTCACGCCAAATTGCGAGTTACTTTGTAATCCAAAGAGGAATGCTGCTGGATCTGCTGCTTTTGTGCTTTCACTATAGCCCATAAAACCACGAATAGAGCCATATATCTCAACTTTTTTATCATCATCGCTGTATATCTCAATCGCGCTTGCTGGCAATACAAGAAAAGTCGATAATGCACCACTTACAAGAACCTTTTTCATTAGAAACCTCCTAAAAAGTTGTTTGTTCAAATAATGAACTAAAACTATTATTGTTTAAAATAGAGGACTTGTCAATAAAAATATAAAATTTATAGAGGATAAAGTGAAAAATATATACATATCTTTAAAATTTTTCACTTAACGTAAGTTATATTTATCTTTTATTTAATAATATTTAATTAAGAAAAATATTTATTACTTGATAAGTTGCATAAATTCTGAGCGAGTTTTAGAATCTTTTTTAAACAAGCCTCTTAGTGCAGAAGTGATAATATATGATTGCTGTTGTTTGCCACGCATTTCAAGGCAGAGATGTCGTGCCTCACAAACGACCATTACGCCCTTTGGCTGTAATTCTTGAGTGAGTGAATCTGCTATCTCTGCGGTTAAACGCTCTTGAATCTGCAAACGATGAGTGAAAACTTCTGCCAATCGTGCTAATCCACTAATGCCTACAAGTTTATTTTGCGGAATATAGCCAATGGAGAGTGTGCCAAAAAATGGCAAGAGATGATGTTCACACATTGAATAAAATGACAATTTCTTAAGCACTATCATTTCATCACATACACCATCTTCAAATACCTCTCCTAAAGCGTCTTTTGGACTTTTGTCATAGCCATTTAGCATATCTGCAAGGCTTTGTGTTAAACGCTTTGGTGTATGGACTAAGCCTTCACGGGTAGGATTCTCCCCTATATGGCTGCATAATGTATCAAAAAATATTTTGAGTTGCTGCTCTAGATTCATTGTTTGCCTTATTTTAATGTATTGCTTAAATGCTAAAAATGTGCTCCAAGCAAGGCTTTTATGCGATTTTGTATGCTAGGGTGAGTGCTTAGAATCTCCCCCATACTAAAAAGATAGGCATTTGCGCGTGTGGGATTTGGCTCTTGGTAATTATTTTGCGCATAATCTTGGCTGATTTTTTGCAGTGCCCTTATCATAGGCTCACTATCCCTCATCAAATATGCCGCACCAGAATCTGCCATATACTCGCGATTACGACTGACAAAGAGGCTTAAAACAAGTGTAAGCAAAGGCAGCACAAACTGCAATACAAGCAAAATCATTCGCGCACTCCGTGCACCTTGAGAATTGCCTGAGCTAAAGTAAAAGGCAAAGATATTTACCCCTAAGAGCATAATATTGCTTAGAATCCCAACGCACATTGTCAATCGTACATCGCCGTGCCTGATATGGCTTAGTTCGTGGGCGATGACAGCCTTTAGCTCATCTTCATCAAGCTTATCCAAAAGTGTGGAGGTAATGGCTATCATCGAGTTATTGGCATTCCAACCGCTTGCAAAGGCGTTCATATAAGGGGCTTCTATGATGTAAAGGGCAGGCTCAAAGGGACATTTTGCCTTTTTAAGCAAATCTTGCAAGACACCATAGAGGCGAGATTCTCTGCGGGAGAGGACAAGAGTGGGATTGATACGTTTATATTCATTCCCACTTAGCATAATGCGTGAGAATTGCCCGAGACTAAAGCAGATAATAGCAAATGCTACCACTGCCATACCAAAGGTAATGAGCGGAAATTCTCTTCCACTTAAGAGGAGAAAAAATCCTTCTTGCAAAGTAGGGGCATTTAAGCGGATAATATCGGCTAAAAGCCCAATGAGTGCAAAAATCACCATATATACACATAAAACCATATAGGTTTTATATCGGTTCATAGTAATGATTCGCTCAAAATGGGAGGTCATAGGCATATATCCTTATTGTCTCCTACCAAATGTAATGACATAAGTGCCATTACGTAAATCAAATAATGGATCTTGTGGCTCTCCGACACCACTAGGCAATACGCCGGGCATAAATACATCTCCATTGCAATCTGTGCCATCATATTTTTTTACCCTCAATGTACCTACTTCTAGTTCTTTATGTTCACCGCTCCATAAAGCAGTTGTATCATTGGTTACATCATTAGGATTGGCAAAAACAAGCACCATTTTGTATTCGATAGGTTTTTTTGCTAACTTAGCCTTTGCATCAGATTCTAAAAAATTATCATCTTTAGTCTTTAGCTCATCTTGGTTTAGATAGGAGACACCATTTGTTGGGACAAATTTAAATCGTGCGGGGAGCATTTCTTGAGTTTTAGAATCTTTTACAAAAAATGTGTGAATGCTATGATACATAGTGTTTGCCACACTGCTAGTGATACCCATTTTAGCAAGGTAAGCTTCATAATTGCGGAATGAAGCGACTTGTTGGGTGCGTTTTTGAATATTTTTTGTATCAACTTTGCCATTTTTGGGGACTTTCATAGCAAAAAATTCCCAAAACTCTTTTGGATTCTTGGAAAAGTTGATTTCTGTATTGAGCACAACCATTTCCCAATTATCTGTTTTACTATTGAGCTTAAGGGCTAAACCTCTTGCCTTAGACTTATCACTCGCATTTGGATTTCCTCCACCAAGTGAAAAGCGCACTTGTGTGGGGATAGATTTTTGAGATAAAAGGGGAATGTCTAGGGTTTTTGTAATGCCTTTTGCTGGGAGAAACTCTCCAATAGCGCAGAAACCTTTTGTGTGATTGATTTTTTTATGCGGGTTATTTTTATCACCATTAAGTGTATAAAAAATATCAGCTATTTTTTGTGCATCATACTCTTCTTTTGCGTGTATGTTTGAGAGAAGTACAGAAGAGCATAGCCCTGCTATAAGGATTTTACCAATAGAAGATAGATTTGACATAATGTTCCTTAATGCTGAGATTAAAACGAGATTCTAAAATATATATACTTAAATATTATTTATAGCCAATGAGTGGTTTTGATATGTTAATGTGCGTAGAAAAGGCTATGGGCTTTACCCATAGCTCAAATATTATTGCTTGAGGTTAAGAAGAGTGTTGAGAATCTGGTCGGAGGTCGTTACGGCTTTTGAATTTGCTTGGAATCCTCTCTGAACTACAATAAGCTGTGTGAGAGATCGGCTTAAGTCCACATTACTCATCTCTAGCTTACTGCCCGATACCCCACCTCTACGTCCTGTGTTTGCTGCGCCAATCATTGGCTCTCCGGAATTTCCTGTTTGGGAAAATACATTGCCACCTTCAGCTTGCAAACCTGTGTTGTTCGCAAAATTTGCAAGGGCAACTTGTGCTAGGGCAATAGAGCGTCCATTGCTAAAAGCCCCAAGTAATGAGCCATTAGAGTCAAAGCGAATATCCATCAAATCCCCTGCTTGATAGCCATTTTGATTAATGGAATAGGTTTCGGAGATTTTATCCACACTTGTTAATCCCCCAAATGTTTCATTCGCGCCAAATTTGAGCTCAAGCCTTTGTGGTCCCTTGCTTCCATTTTTTGGGTCAAATTGTAATATGGGAGGATTCATACCCGAAAGCGAGCCATCGCCGTTAAAAGTTGCCCTTCCTCCTTCAAAGACATTGGGCTTGCTTGCAGAGCCACCGATAAATTGTGCTGGTTCAGGCACTATGGCTCTAAAGCTCCATACTGCATCACCTGTTTTCCAAAATTCAAAGCGAATGTTATGCTTACTTCCTAAACTATCGACAATATCTACGCTTGTAGCGTGTGTGGCTTTTGTAATTTTGCTTGTGCTAACCGATGAGCCTCCCTCGATGAGTGAAGCGGTGTTGAGGGCTTTCATCGTTTCTTTGAAAAGCACGTTATTAGTTACATTTTCGGAGAAGTGGCTTGTAACATAAAGGCTAAGATTGCGCTGCTCTTCATCATCTTCATCATTGCGATTGATAATCTCAAACATACCCCAATTATTAATCGTTACCCCTACTGAAGCGGTGCTTTCATGGTAAGTTTTTTCAGGATTCTTAATCATGTTTGCATCATATTGCATAAGGGCGCGTAAATCTTCAGTGGTTCTAAATTGTCCTGTAGTAGAATCTGCATCTTCAGATTTTGTATAGCGGTATCTAAAGGCGGTAATATCCTCTTCACCTTGAACAAACTCTTCAAATGCACCTGTTCCATCAGCAGTAATACGGATATTTTTGACTTTTTCACCGCCATCCATTTGATTGCGGTTTTCAATTCTTAGCTGTCCTGAATCCACATAAGCACTTACACCTGTCTTATCACGGACGGAATTAATAGCATTTTGAGCTGCTACAATAGAGCTAATACCTGTAATTGCAGAATTATTTGAAAAGCTTATATTCTCTCCATTAATACCTATGGTGCTCACTTCATTGGTTGCTACAATTTCGTGTTTAATTGCAGCTGTTTTATAGCTCATCCAAATGCCTTGATTTTCATTGAGGGCAAAGGCATCTCCCTCATCGTTAAATAACACACCCATATCTTCACTTACTTGTGTAAGCATACCACGAGAATCATATACGGGGGCATTACCATCGGCTGTTGTTCGTGTTGTGGAATCAAGAGCGGCTACATCTCGTATTTGCTCTACGTGGCGTCCTGCATTAAGATTTGCACGTAATGTAATTGTTTTGGTTGCACGTGCAGGCATTACCATACCCGGGTCAATTTGAATATTTCTTATAGGTCCGGTATTATCTACCCTAAAGAAGTCAAAATCGCTCATTGTTTCAATTTCTGCAGATTCAAGTGGAGGGCGCACCCAGCCTTGCACGACATAGCCGCCTGTGGTTACAAGATTCCCATTTGCATCAAAGAGAAACTCACCATTACGCGTATAATTGTGTGTAGTGCCTCTATCAGGTGAAATAATGAAGAATCCATCACCCTCAATGGCTATATCTGTTTTAACATCAGTATTTTGTGTATTCCCTTGTGAAAACACCTTTGTTGTCGCATCAATCCCAACTCCTAAGCCGATTGAAAAGTCATTTTGCCCGCCTAACCCATTTTTATAGGGAGAAGTAGCAATAAGCTTGATTTGTGATAGCATATCCACAAAGGAAGCTCTTGAGTATTTAAAACCAACGGTATTAACATTGGCAATATTATTACTCTCCACATCAAGCGCAATTTGATGTGCCTGCATACCGCTAACACCTGACCACAAAGATCTTAACATATTGTATCCTTTCTTATAGAATCTAGCAATTTTATACCAAAAAGACAAGCAATATGTATTCCAAAAATAAGTATAGAGGATTGAAAAATATGAAGAGAGAAAAATCCCAAAAGTTAGCGTGTGCTTCCTACAGATGTTATTCGTGTTTTGCTTCTAAAGGCAGGTATGGCATTCCAAATAGATACAAGAAGGATTTTTTGAGCATCTTCTGGATTCATAAATTTATGTTTCATAAGCACCCTGCATACGAGGAGTTCATAGTATAATTTACCTACACCCCTATCATCAAGATAGGCTCTTTCAAAATCTCCACCAAAATATCGTGCTACATTACTCATACTGATTTCTTGATTGTTGAGTGTTTTTTTATAATCATTTGGGGAGGTATTAGGTGGAAATTTACTTACACGTGAGCTAATGAAAGTTAGGAGCTTTTCTTCTAAGTTTTGTATAAGCTCTAAAAAATGGACACTATTTTTGTCGATATGTTCCCTTGTGCGAATAGCTCGTTCCAGTGCATTTGGCTGAGAGTCTTTAACAAGAATGAGGGCGATTTGTGTTATCTTTGGTTCGGAGAGAATATTGATTACATATTGTTGCTTTATTTTTCCAGCCATATAGGATTGTTTTATATTATCAATTGCTTTGTCAAGATTAGGAGATTCAAACATTGTGTTAAAAATACCATACTCTTCTTTTGGGAGAAATTTTTGCAAATCTTCTTTATAATTCGTATTGGCGATAAAACCCTCTTCTTTGAGAACAAAAAACCTACGTACTAGGGTGTTTATGGTATTGAATTGCATACGACTGCCCTCCAAAGTTTTAAAATGAACACAAATAAATCGGTAAAAAAATTTTCCTTTAAAAAGATATATTTATTATGATGGATATTTTTATAAATAAAATATGGAATATTTTTATATATTTATTATCCTAGAATGATAGATTTTTCTTGTTTTGAAATGATTTCTCCTATAATATTGGCTTGCTCTATACCGGTTTTGCGAAGTTCATAGACAAATTCCTTTGCCTCACCAAAAGGCAGGGCAAAGAGTAGCCCCCCTGATGTTTGTGCATCATAGTAGTAAATATCATCTTCTAGACTACATTGTATGGATACATATTGTTGTAAAGTCTTTTTGTTTTCATACGAACCACCCGGCACAATACCTACTTGAGCAAGTTCCTTGATACCATCAAATAATGGAATCTCTTGTGTATAAAAAAGCATACTTTTTGCCTCTATGTGATGGGGCTGCTCTGTCTTAGGAGCTCGACACATCTCAAGTGCGTGTCCTATTAACCCAAATCCCGTAATATCTGTGCAGGCGTGGATTTCATAACTTTGTGCGATATGTGCTGCATAAAGATTGAGCATAGACATAGCTTGTATTGCTTGAGCACTATCTTTGAGACTACGAGCTTTAATAGCAGTAGTGAGAATCCCGCTTCCCAAAGGCTTGGTAAGCACGAGTGCATCACCAATTTGCCCGGTGTGATTACGCCACATAGAATCTTTATGCACGATGCCATTAACCGATAAGCCATATTTCTGCTCTTTGTCTTTAATAGTATGTCCGCCAAGCAGCAATGCGCCAGATTCTGTAATCTTATCTAACCCACCTCTAAGAATGGCATTAGCTATATTGCTATCAAAATGCGCGCTATCCCACATGAGCAGATTCAACGCACTTAAAGCCTTGCCTCCCATCGCAAAAATATCACTCAAGGCATTTGCTGCGGCAATTTGCCCATAGATATAGGGGTCATCAACCACAGGCGTGATAAAATCCACGCTTGAGAGCATAGCATACTCGCTTTCATTGGAAAGTAGCATAGCTCCGCAGTCCTCATTACCCTCAAATCCAGCGAGCAAAAGAGGATTAGGCTTTTGGCTAAGCCCGCTAAAGATTTGTGATAAGTCTGCCAGACCCACTTTAGCTGCTCAACCCGCACATTGAATATGTTGGGTAAGTTCGTAATCCGCCATAGATAGCCTTAGAATGAAATGAGGCTATCGCTTATAAGCATATTTTGTATGCTCTCAAGCGAATTGCCTATCATACCGACTTTAAGCCGCTCTGTAAGAGCAAAATAGCTTAAACACGACCCACAAGAATAGATTTCAACTCCTTGCCTTTCAAGCTCTTTGAGGGCTTCCACAATCTCTGTATTGTCCACTTCTTTGTTATCGGTTGTGAGTAAAACGCCGCGATTGATAAAGAGAATCTTTTGAGGCAGTACATCAGCATTGAGGAGGGATTTTAAAAAACCATTAACGAGCATACCGCCTAGCTCTCCATCCCCCACTCTATCGCTTTTGAAAAGCATCATTTTAGGCACGATTTTGTCTTTGCCCTGCTTTGTTTTTTTGTCTGTAATCTTACCCTTAAGGATAATCATAAACTGCTCATCGCGCCCAAAGCCCATTTCAAACTCAAAGCCCTCTGATTTTAAGAAACGTGTGAGATTCTCCTTAGAAGATGGTGTATTGCCGATAATCTCATAGCTATGAAGCTTTAAGGAATGCTCATTCACGCCTAAAAGCGCCTTTTTTGCTTTGATAACAGGCTCGGGACAAGAGAGATCACGCACATCAATTTGTATGGTATTATTCATCATAATCCTTTACTCCCTTATTTGTAAGGGCATAGAATCTAAATAGAATTGCCTTAGAGGATTCTATAATACGGCTTGATACAAAACCTCAAAGGTAAAAAATGTGATAATACACTTTTATGGATTAAAACTCCTTTAAGCAAAAGTGTCAAAAGGTCGTGCTTACTTTTATATAAAAACATTTTTCTTGTTTTGCTCATTGGTATCAATAGCATTCATACCAATGAGAGTATAATATTGTGTTTTAGCACTTTTGTCTTAAGTGCTTTGGCTAATAACATATTGCTATGTAAAAACCTTTTAGCCTAAGTGAGTTTTACTAAAATTTATACTGATACATAAATCATTTCTAAACTACCACAGGTGCAGAAAGAGCAAATCTTTTATCTTATGTAGGCTTTATTGGGATTATAGAGAGTGGGTAGATAATCCCTTAAGCAAAAAGAGGTAAAATTTTTGTCTTGCATATTCATATTAAAGTGCCTACCTTATTTATAAAAAAATCAAAAGTGATAAAAAAAGGGGAGTGTTTTGAGATGTTGGTGTCAAAGAAAGACGATGAGTTTTTGTTAAAATAGCACTATCTGTTTTCTCACCTACTTTGTGGTGCGGAAAAAGAGAATTAAGGAGGTAGTACTGCCTCCGCTCTTTTGGGGCTGGAGGGTAAACCCCTTTTGCCTTTGCAGGATTACATCTTTTTGCGATAAAAAGAAGTTATCAAAGTATTAAGATAAATATTTTTTGAGATATTAAACATCAAACCGAACTCATCGTTTTTTAGCAAAAACAGCAAACAAGATTCTAAATTTGAATCTATTTACAAGCAAAACATATCTTTAACTTATATAAAATAAATCATACGATAGTGCATACACGTCTAAGCATTCCTTGGATTACCCTCTTAACTTCACACTTGCAAAATCTCTTAAGGCATCATAAGGGTGATAAGCAGGTAATCTAGCAAATGATATATAAGGAGGAGTGAGGTATATATTGCCAAGCTAACCTCACTCTTGTGCTTTAGCACTAGTCCATACTTACACATTTATACCCTTCACTAGGTATACTGCTCACTCCTTATAGAAAAAAGAAAACATAAAAGAATTTCAAACTTTAATAAAGTTGATATTTGCTCAACACGTAGAATTTGATATAAAAACTCTAAGGGGTTTGAATTAATTTTTTGTATTGCATACGGGGTTTGCATAATCTTGCAGTTTCGTTATGCCATTTTCTCCACATACACGGCATTGTGGGTTTCTTTTAAGCGTGATTTTGCGGAAGTTCATTTCCATAGCATCAAAGCTTAGAAGCTGATTATAAAGAGGCTGTCCTATGCCTGTAATGATTTTTAGCACTTCTGTGGCTTGGATACCGCCAAGCATTCCAGCCACAGAGCCAAATACACCTGCAGTAGCGCAATTTGGGATATTTTTATCATCAGGTGGAGTATCAAACACACAGGCATAGCACGCACTCACCTTGGGCTCAATACTCATACTTTGTCCGCTAAAGCGCAAAATTCCCCCATGTGAATAGGGCTTATTGAGTAGCACGCATATATCATTGACTAAAAACTTTGTCGCAAAGTTATCGCTCCCATCAACAATCACATCATAAGGCTCACATATCTCTAGCGCATTACTCGCATTAAGCATAGTAGGATAGGTGGTGATTTTGATATGGGGATTAAGGGCGTGGAGCTTTTTTTGCGCGGATTCTATTTTAGGAGTGCCTATTTCTGCGGTGGTGTGCAGAATCTGCCGCTGTAAATTGCTTAAATCTACATTGTCTCCATCGACAATGCCTATATGCCCCACCCCTGCTGCGGCTAGATAGAATGCTACAGGTGATCCAAGCCCTCCAGCCCCTACAATCAATACCTTAGATTCTAAAATTTTGCCCTGTCCTTTAAATCCGCATTCCACAAGGCTAAAATGCCTTGCATATCGACGGAGTTGCTCGTCAGTAAAGTTATATATCATTGGCTACCCTTTAGCATTTCTAAGGCTTGAGAACAGAGATTTTTCCACGCACCCTCGTGAGCTATAAGTTGGCATTGTTCAAATGTGCTTTGCGAATCTCTCCCTAGAGTTTTAAGCAGTGAGCCTTTGAGATAAAGAGCCTTTTGCTTATTATCATCATTCATATCTTTTGTAAGGAGTGTATCAAGTACATTTAAGGCGTCATCTGTGCGTTGAGTGCGGATATAGCTTTGAGCGAGGGCAAAATCCACATACGGAGAATCTGTTATATTATTTGTAAGCTTTTGCAAACGTAAAATATCCTTGGCGTAGATTTCAATGCTTAATTCATCTTTTTGTGTTTCTGCATTTTTCAGCAAATATAGATCTACACCCAGCATTTGGGGATTGTCAGCTTGTTTTTCTTTTAAAAAGGCATAGGTTTGTAGCGCACCCTCTTTGTCATTGAGCTCGTTTAGCGCATTAAAGAGTAAAAAGCCCACATCATAATATTTTGCCTCTTGCAAACTTTTAGCAAGCTCTAGTGTGTCTCTTCCTGCAAGTGCAGTGCTTTTATTATCACCAAGTTTGGCAAAATTAAGTGTATCGCGATAGAGCCAAGCAAGTTTTGTTGGTAAATCTTTAGATTCTGTAGCCATATTAGCGGAGACTTGTGCGGCTTCTTTATTGAGTGCGAGCGAGTAAAGGCAATCAAAAAGAGGCATTTTTTGCTTAGGTTCTAAATTCACATATGGGTATTGCATATAATAATTTGCAGTGATTTTGCAGTCATTATCTTCAAGCGATTTGTGAATGAGTGCGCTATAGCTTTGTGCTATAAGGGGCGTATCTTTAAGATGCTCTTTGAGAGATAATACCTCCTCATACTTGCCCTCATCAAAAAGCACTTGGGCTTTTAGCATTAGTGCTTTTTCTTGCTCGGGTGAATTGGCATAATGTTCAATAATATAATCATATTTTTCAAGTTTAGCTTCTATGCTATCATCTTCTGTAAGGGCAAAGAGGAGCTTATCATCCCTATCTTTTACTTCATCTGCTAAGGGGCGATGTTCAAATTCGCTAAGAAAAATTTTATTGATTCTGTGCGCATCTTGCACAGCATTTGCCGCTTGATACCATAAACTTACATTGTTAAGCAATTCTTCTTTGTTTATATCATCGCTTAAAAGATGATTATAGAGATATTCTCCAAGTTGTGCAGCGATAAGATAGAGCTGCTCCTCGGCTAAAAGATTGAGAAATTCATAGGTTTTAAGAGGATATTTTGTAATATAGCTAGGATTGACTTTAAACATTGTTTCTAATAACTTTTGAGTCTGCTCTTTATTTCTATTTTGGAGGTAGAACTTACTCCATTCAATCGCCACCGCACTTGCGCTATCTAAGTCCTTTGCTTCTTGATAGGCTTGAGCAAAGAGTCTAGATGCAGCATTTGTATCAGTGCTGCTATAAAAATGCTTTGCAAGTGCCATTTTAGAAAGAGGCATATAACGTGATTGTGGGTATTCACTGATAATTCTTTCAAGATAATATTTTGCTTCTTCGGGGATTCTCATATCAGCATAGGCATTCCCTAGATAAAACAACACTTCAGGGACATTAGAATCTGTGGGGTATTTTTTAATCCATTTTATTCCCATATCGATAATCATATCGCTATTTTCTACAGAATCAAAATGTTCTAATGCGCGTAATCGAAAGAGCAGCAAGTCTTTGGCAAAGATAGTTTTAGGGTAGGCAATGAGCGTTTCATCAATACGTTTTACTGCATCAATGTAGGCTTGGTTTTGAATTAATGTTTTAATTTGTGTATAGGCTACGAAATCCTCTCCATCATCGTGATGAAGAGGTCCCCTCTCAATATCCAAATCATTAAAATAGAGCTCATTGTTTTTGATGATTTTGATAGGAAAATTTAGTCCGCTTGGTTTGTTTTGATTGGCGTAGTCATTGAGGAAAGGAATTGTATTTTTATAGCCAATGATTTGCCACGATTTGCTTTTAGGTGGCTGTTCTTTCGTGATAGGGGTAGTTTTTTTTAAATCATTTGGCGTGGCAAAAAGTATCATTTTATGCTTGGGTTCGACATAAAGATAGAATCTTCCATCAACTACACGACTCCAGAATCGAAAAAAAAGCGTTTCTGTGGGGGTGAAGCTCGCAATAGGCATACGATCAAGTGTGCAGGCAACATACACGACTTCATCTTGAGCATTGCGATTCTGGGTGCATTCTAAAGGCTCGTTATGGATAATATTTAGGACAGAAAAATGCTCTTTTAGCTCCTTGCCATAGTTGATGGTAACATCGAGCCCAAGGGCGCATAGGGGCAAAAGGCATATAAAAGCCACTATAAATGTTTGCACAAGCACTCCTAGAGTGGCTAGATTCTGTTTAAAAGCCACTATCCAATATAAGTTGTAACTACTTCAAGCAAATTTTGGACCATAAATATGCAGGCTATGCTCACAATAAGAGTAAGACTCAAGGCAAATATGCTTGAAGAGGTAAGTGGGGAGTGATGGGACGCAGTATGAGGCTTTTTAGCAAAGATATAAATAACAACTTTAAGGTAGTAAAATGCCCCTATAACGCTATTTAACGCCATAATGATCGCAAGAACGATATAGTTTGCACTTAAAGCACTTTGTATGAGATACATTTTACCCCAAAAGACACTAAAAGGTGGAATCCCAGCAAGAGCAAACATAAAGAGCGTAAGGAGGACGGCTAGAGTAGTGTTTGTCTTTATCATTCCGCCCAAAGAGGTAAAAGTATAGTTATCTTCACTATCTTTGTCATTTTGACTTAGCCATAGAATACCAAAAGCACCAATATTGGTAAAGAGGAATAAAAACCAATACAAAAATACGATTTGAGGGGCATTTATCAAAATCGCGCCTAGCACAAAGCCAGAATGTGAAATAGAGCTATATGCAAGCATACGTTTCACATCTGTTTGTGTTAAAGCAATGAGATTGGGTATAGTCATAGTAAGCACCACAAGTGCATAGAGGACATATTCTATAAAGGGGCTATGGGAGTACATAAAAGGAGTAAAGATTCGTATAATAATGGCAAAGGTAGCAATTTTTGGAACAATAGCAATAAAGGCAGCCAAAAGTGGGTTTGAACCTTCATAAACATCAGGGACCCAAGTATGAAAAGGCACGATGGAAATCTTGAAGCCAAGCGCACAGAGTAAAAATGCAAAGCCTGAAAAAACTAAAATAGAAGGCTCATAATGATGAGTGTATAAAAAATAGGCAATATGTGATATTTCTAAACTTCCTGTGGCAGCATATAAAAGCATAGCACCAAAAGCATAGATAGCAGTGGCTAATGCACCCATCACAAAATATTTAATAGAGGCTTCAAAGGCTTTTGTATTATTATGCAATGCAATCATTGTGTAAAGACTTAAAGAAGCGCATTCTAAGCCTAAGAGTATAAGGATAAGATTCTCACTTGATACCATAAAGGCAAATCCGGCAATAGCAAATAAAAGGAGTGCATAAAATTCTGCACTTTGGGTTTCTGTAAAAGTATTTTTATACATAAAAAAGCATAAAAGCACAAACGTAGCTAGAAGCATAAGTATCTGGCTTAAAATCGAGATACCATCAATAAGCAAGAGATTGAAAAATCCAAATTGTGGTGAGGGGTTGCCCTCAAGGAGCAGAAAACCAAGATTAAGAATCACAAAAAGTAGGCTTATGGCAATATAGAGTTCGCGAGTTTTTATTTTATTTAAAGCTCCAATACCAAGTAAAATAATCCCACCAAAGAGCGAGATACACATAGGAATAAGCAAGGGTATTTGAAGTTGTGCGAATGAAAAATACATAGATTCTGGCATATTAATCTCCTATGTTGGGGATAATGAGCATTCCTTTATCATCAAAATCATTAGGGATATGCTCGTAAGGATAAGGATTTTGCCCTTCTATGATACGATTTGAGCCATAGGAGAGAATTTTTGCTTCAATGGTTTTTACAAGTGTTTGCACACTGGAATCTATAGGCTCAAGTATGGGTTTGGGATAGATTCCAAAACAGATAATAAAGGCGATGATGGGTATAAAGATACTTTTTTCTCTTAGACGTAAATCTTTAAGGGTGCTGTATTGCGGAAGTGTAGTGCCTAGAAAAACTTTTTTGAAAGCCACAAGCATATAAATCGCCCCAACAAAAAAGCTGCTTCCTGCCAAGAATGCGATAAGAGGACTTACTTGAAAGTATCCATATAGGCATAGCACCTCACCCACAAAACCCATAGTGAGAGGTAATCCTAGAGAACACATCATCACTATGCCAAAGACGCTACTTAATTTGGGCAGACTATGGGCTAAGCCTTGCAATGATGATATTTGCTGTGTCTGCACTCGCTCATACACCACACCCACAAGGAAGAAAAGCCCCGCGACAACAAGTCCGTGTGTTACCATAAAAAACACCGCTCCGCTTAAGCCCTCTGCATTAAGCGCAAAGATACCCAGCACGATGATACCCATATGCGAAAGTGAGCTATAAGCAAGGAGAGTTTTTAGATCTTTTTGCACAAAGCTTATCATCGCTCCATAGACAATCATAAAGACACAAATAATACCAATAAAGACATTGAGGGAATCGCTTGCATTAGGGAAAAGCGGTAATACAAAGCGCAAGAGAGCGTAAGCCCCCATTTTGCTCACCACAGCCGATAGAAGTGCGGAGCCAATAAATGGCGCTTGTGTGTAGGTATGTGGCTGCCAAGAATGCAGCGGAAAGAGAGGAATCTTTACTGCCATACCGACAAAAAATGCGACAAAAAGCCATTTTTGAGTCTGCCAATCAAGGGAGATTTGATACCAATCAAGGAGATTAAAACTCCATACTCCCATAACGAGCTTATATTGATAAGCAAAATATAAAATCCCTAGTAACATAATAATCGAGCCGCCAAAGGCATAGATAAAGTATTTAATGGCGGCATAGATTCTCTTCTCTCCACCCCATACACCAAGCGTATAGAGTATAGGCAGAAGTGAAAGCTCCCAAAAGATGTAAAAGAGCATTACATCAAGTGCGCTAAACACACCCATCATAATGCTTTCAAGACATAAGGTAGCAATGATGAGCGAAGTTTTGAGATATTTAAAAAGACATAGTGCAAGAAGTGTAATGAGTGCATTAAGTGCAATGAGAAAAAGCGAGATGCCATCAACACCTACATAATAGCTTATACCATAAGAATGGATAATGTCTATATGGCTAGAGAACTGAATCCCCCCATAGCCTACATTAAACTCACTCCATAAAAGCACGACAAAAAGCAACTCCAAAGCTGCTGCAATAATGCCAAATATGCGACTATTTTCACCCTTTAGCACATATAAGAGGGTTGCAGCAAATGATGGAAAAAAGATAATAATGCTTAGAAGGTAATTCATAACTGCCTCCATATAAAATAAAGCGCACACGCAAGGAGTAAGAGAGTCAATCCTCCAATCATAAGTGTAAGCATACGCGTAAGTGAGCCATTTTGAATAAGTGAGAGTTTGCCCCCTAGTGCCCTTACATAATGCGCGATAGTGTCTGTAAAGTGATCAATGCCTATTTCTATTTTATGCCATAAGAATAGGGCACATTTTTGATAGGGCTTGATAAAAAAACATTCATAGAGTTTGGGGATATAGTAGTTATTATAGAGAATCTTGTAGATAAAAGTGCGCTCCCAAAATGTGCTAAAGCCACCTTTAGCGTATTTAATAATACTAAAGAGTGCCACAAGAGCGACAAGTGAGAGTGTAGCGCCAATTAGCAAGAAATGTGTTTGTGTAGGGAGTGTGGGCAGTGTATAGGGAATATACCCACTTAAGAAATGCTCTAACACCTCTCCAAGCCCAGCGATGATAGAGAGAATAGCTAAGGGTAGCATAGCTAAAAGCATATAGGGATAGGCTTCGTGAGGGTGTTCGTGATGAGATTTAGGCACAAAGAATACAAGCATAAGTAATCTAAAGCTATAAAATGCCGTAAAAAGTGCAGATATAAGCAGTATGGTCCATATTAATGTATGCTCTGAAAAGGCGATTTCTAAAATCAAATCTTTAGAGAAAAATCCTGCAAAGGGGTAGATTCCCGCTAGTGCCACAGAGGCGATACACATCATTATCATCGTGTAGCGTAATGGCTTATGCAAACCGCCCATTTTAGTAATATCAAGCTTATCATTCATAGCGTGCATTACATTTCCTGCACCCAAGAAAAGCAGGGATTTGAAAAAGGCGTGAGTAATGAGGTGAAAGAGCGCTACCCAATACGCCCCAAACCCTGCTGCGACAAACATATAGCCAAGTTGCGACAGGGTAGAGTAGGCGATGATTCGCTTTAAATCCCTATTTACAAGTGCCATACTCGCGCCAAAAATGGCTACAAACATGCCAAGCGAGGCGATGAAAAAACTTACATCGGGTATCATTTGATAGATTGGAGAGCAGCGCACCACGAGATATACTCCTGCGGTTACCATTGTGGCAGCGTGTATGAGGGCTGATACAGGTGTGGGTCCCTCCATCGCATCAGCAAGCCACGTATGGAAAGGGAATTGCGCAGATTTACCCATAGCTCCTACAAAGAGTAATGCTCCAATCCACACAAATAAGCTATTATCAAAATTTTCTGTTTGCAATGATAAAAATACTTCTTCGTATTTTAGACTTTCACAATGATATACAATAAGGAAAATCCCTATAATAAGTGCAAGATCGGCGATTCTATTCATCACAAAGGCTTCTATGGAGGCAAAATTTGCACTTGTCTTTTCATACCAAAAGCCAATAAGCAGATAAGAGCATAGCCCCACGCCCTCCCAACCAGCAAAAAGCCCAAGAAAATTATCACTCATTACTAGCAACATCATAGAAAACACAAACGCACTTAAATAGCTAAAATAGCGGTTAAATCCCTTATCGTGCCTCATATAGCCAATAGAATAGATGTGCACGAGCATAGAAATAAGGCTTACAACAAGCATCATACTCACGCTAATAACATCAACCATATAGCCAAAAGAGCTATAAAAATCCCCCGCTTCAATCCAAGTGAGAAAATCAATGTGGATAATCAAATCAGCTTGATAAAGGCTTATAAAGAGTAGCAAAGAAGCCACAAAGGAGATACAAAGCAAGAGTGTAGGGACAATCCCAGCAATAAGGCATTTTTGTCTATGTCCAAAAAATGCTGCAAAAATAGCTCCGCAAAGTGGCGCAAAAAGCGCGATATAGACTAATTGAATGAGTGTTTCATTACCAAGTGTCATAGATTATCCTTTGAGATTTTCTATCGTGCTTATATCAAGTGTGCGATGCTTCCTATACCAAATCACCACAAGCCCCAATCCCACAGCGATTTCCGCCGCAGCAATAGCGATAATAAAAAGTGCGAAAATCTCACCTTGCAAGTCATTAAGATATGAAGCAATCGCCACAAAGCCGATATTAATGCTATTAAGTAAGATTTCAGTAGCAAAAAATAGCATAAGTATATTGCGTCTTTTTAATATGCCAAAAAGCCCTATAGAAAAGCAGATTGCACATAGCAGTAAATAGTGATTGAGGCTAACCATTCTTACTCCTTTTGATACTTAATACAATTCCTGCTACCATTGCCACAAGCAGCATAAAAGCGGCTATTTCAAAGGGAATAAGATATTTTGTAAAGAGCACATAGCCAATCATTTGGATATTGTTCATCTCTGCAATATCAATAAGATTCTGTGAAATGGCGATAGTCTCTAAATTATTGCCTACTAAAGGCATACCAAATGCCCCCACAAGCACGATAGCAATCCCCACACACAGCACACTTGCCACCCATTGATTTTTGCGAGATTCTATGACATCTTTCGCACTATCAAAAAACATCATTGCAAAGGCATAGAGCGCCACAACAGAGCCTCCATATACAACAATCTGCACGACGCCTAAAAATTCCGCATCAAGCACAAAAAATATGCCCGAAATGAATATCATACCACTTGCAAGAGCGGTCATCGCATAGAGAATCTGCGAGGAGGTTGCCACAATTAAAAAGCACACAATACATAATGTGCTAAAGAGATAAAAGACGATAGTTTCAAACATTGCTATTCTCCTGTGTAGAAGATTCTGTGCTAGGTTGCGAATCTTGAGTAAGGACATAGCTTAGAGGAGTAGGCTGCATACGTTCATCTGCGTGAGGTGATAGAGAGCCATAGCCGCTAAATTCTATGAGAGAGGATTTAGATTCTAAAAGTGTGGGCTTAAAGCCAAAGTGCGCCCTCTGTACACTTGCATTTTCAAACATATCACTATGCACAATAGCAAGTTCTGGGCAGACTTCAGCGCATAATCCGCAATAAATACAACGTCCAAAATTGATACTATAACTAAGAATCTTTTTTCGTCCATCATCGCCCCTATCGGTGATTATGCGTATGCAATTACTCGTGCAGATTTTTTCACATAATCCACAGCCAATGCATCGTTCATTATCGGATTCTAAAAGTCTTTGAAGCTTATGTATTGCCCTGTATCGTGGGCTTAGAGGGATTACTTCGATTGGATAAGGGATAGTTACCTTAGGGGCAAAAAATACACCCAAAGCCTTTTTGAGGCCGGCAAATAAATCAACGCTGAAGGTGGCTTTGAGTGTGATGGCTACACGCGTAGGGAAAGATTGCACTTCACGCTTTTTGCGAGGAGTTAAAACATAATAATCATTTTTCATTTATCCTCCTAAAATAATAAAATGCAGCCTGTGAGCAGCACATTAAGCAGTCCTAAAGGAAGCATAATTTTCCAACACATACGCATAAGCTGATCAGGACGCACGTGTGGGAATGACGCCCTCACCCACATAAACAAAAAGATAAAAAAGCATACTTTAAGTAAGATAGCAATGCCTCCGGGGATAATGCCCCAATCATTGAATCCACCGCAAAAAATAAGGCTTAGGATAAATGCTGTGGCAAACATATTTGCATACTCACCAATAAAGAACATACCCCATTTTAAGCCGCTATATTCACTTGCAAATCCCGCCGTTAATTCCGCCTCGTGCTCTAATAAGTCAAAAGGTGTGCGGTTAAGCTCGACATAGGCAGCCACGATGAAAAGCCCAAAGGCAAGAGGCTGCTTAAAAATGAGCCAATCAAGCATCCCACCCTGCTGATAGCTATTAATATCAATGAGTGAAAGAGAGCCAACGAGCATAAGCGGGGCTAAGAGTGAGAGGAATGTAATCACCTCAAAGCTTAAAAATTGCAAAGCTGCCCTAGCGCCCCCAAGGAGCGACCATTTATTACCCGAGCTTAACCCCCCTAAAAGTGGTGCATAAATGCCACAAGAACCCACAGCAAGGACAAAGAGAATCCCTACATTAATATCTGCGATAATAGGACGTATTGTGTAGCCAAACAGCTCAAATTCTGGGAAAAAGGGTATGGGTGCCATAGCGATAAAGGCAGTAATAGCAGCAATTGATGGAGCGATAATAAAAATAGGCTTAATCGCATTTTGTGGGATAATATCCTCTTTAGTAAAAAGCTTAATGCCATCGGCTAGCACTTGCAATAAGCCATAGGGTCCTACATAGTTTGGTCCTATGCGTTTTTGAAAAAAGCCTAGAATCTTGCGTTCTAAATATGTGCCAAAACCTGCAAGTGCAGAGAAAATAAGCAAAACAATGACGATTTCTAGGAGGGTTTCTACAATATTAGCGCTGAAATCACTCATGCTTCTTCCTTGTGTGAAATATGTAAATGTGTCCAAAGGGTAGTATTAAACACCTTATCCGCACCCTCAAGCATAGGGTTAATAAGGAAATAAGAGCTATTAAGATAATAATCCACAAATACCGCGCCTTTTACCTGATGTGTGTTATCTGTAAGTGTGATAGAATCTCCCTCTTCCAGTCCTAATTCCTGTAATAAGGCGTGGCTTACATAGATTCCCATTTTGTTTTGTAAATGCGTGCTTCCTGCGGTATAAGTATTAAATTGCGATGGAGAATGGAGCTTATAGGCATTGAATGTTTGCTTATAAGTGGGTAATGTAAGCGGGAGTGAATGTGGCAAATCCAATGGAGCAAGAGGAAGGCTTTTAAAACGATAGCCACGCATATCTGTGCCATCATTCAAGTATTCATTTTTAAAGTCATCAAACTCACAGCCACAAATAAGGCTTGTATAATCAATCAAATAATCGCCTTTCATATCAAATGCCTTAGCAATATCGCTTAAATCATAACCATTGAAGGGAAGCGCGGGTTTGAGAGGCAAGATTCTACAATCTATGCTCGTATAAGTGCCCTCCATTTGATTGAGCGCAGGGAGGATAAAATCAGGCGTAGTAGGGGAAGTAGGCATTTGTGAATCTATGCTTATGAAATTAGATTCACATACAAAATCGCCCTTATCGCGGAATCCTATGCTAAAGCCCTCATTTGTGCTTTCTTTAGGGCTTAAATCACAAATCATCGCTAAGCCTAGCGCATTGGCAAAAGGCGGGATAAAGATAGTTTTTAGTACATTTTTACGCTCTAAAATAGCCAGAATTTGCGCCAATATCTGCATATTGGCATTTTCATACACATCAGCCCCAAGCACAAGCACGGGATTAGTTTTTAGCATTTGGGCTAATGCGTTCAAATGTTCCATACTGATATGTGCGTCTATGAGAGTTTGATAGATGATTTCCTCTTGCATTTCTTCAATAGTTTCTGCAATTTCTTCTTTTACCTCCTCACCGGCTTCATTTGTGGTAGTGATGGTTTTTTTGATTTCTTTAGTGATGGGCTTAGAAATACTTTGCTTACTTGCAATAATGGGCTGCAAAAGCGTTTGAAGCATTTGTGTTTCTGTATCTTGTGAGGGATTATCCATAAGATAAGCTAGAGCCACACTTCCCACAGCGACACAAAGTGCGTCGGGGTGATAAGCAATATGAGTAAGATTCTTACTTAGGCTTGTTGTAAGGCTATCATCAAGCGGGTGCATATATATGGCTTGTGAGCCTTTAAGGAGCTTAAGTTTGTTATTGAGCATATAGCGTAAATTTGGTACTTGATAATTAAGCGCACTACCTATGATAATGGCATTTTGGGATTCTCTAAAGCTATCAAGGTGATTAAGCATACTCTTTCGTGCATATGTGAGAAATGTATTTATAAAATGCTTAAAATGTAAGGCTTCATCATTATGCAGGGTGCAATTTAGACTCTTAGCAAGGTGATTGAGCACGAAGGCTTCTTCATTGGTTGTTTGATTACCTATATTGATATGCGTTGCCTTTTTGAAAGCTTCAATGGCTGCTTGTAGATTCTGTGTGGGATTTATACTTGAGCTTACATCATAGCCATATCGCCCTGCACCACAGATAGGATTGAAATAAAAGTCATTTTTTATACGATAAATATGTGGTGTGCCAAGTGTATCATTATGGCGGACTTCATAGGTGATTTTACAGCCCATAGGGCAGTGGAAACAAGTAGAATCTATCTTTTTTAGCTCCCACGCATTAGACTTATATTTAAAATCATTTGTGCTTAAAGCCCCCACAGGACACACACTAATACACTCACCACAATCAAAGCAAGGCGTATCGCTTACAAAATCAATCAATGCCTTTTGCTTCCGCGCCCATACGCTCAAGGCGTCCTTTGGCATAGAATCTTTCCATAAGGCATTATCGAGTGGCTCTAAGGGTGCTTTTTGGGCTTTGAGCTTGGATTCACCTAGATTATCTTTACACGTAGTGGCGCAACGTTCGCACATAATGCAAAGATTAGGGTCATATACGGCTTTTGCCCAGCTTTTGTGAGGTTTGTCGCTTTCTTTAATATGATATTCCTGCGTGGTTACATTCATTTTTAAGGTATAGTTTTGCAGCTCACATTCGCCGCTTTTATCACACACACCGCATTGTAAGGGGTGATTGACATCATAGCTTTGCATTATGGCATTGCGTTCTTCGAGGATTTCAGGCGTGTGAGTGAGGATATTCATACCATCTTTAGCCTTTGCGTTGCAAGAGTAGTTGCGTTTACCATCAATATCTACCATACATAGCTTACAAGCCACTGTGGGAGAGCAGTTAGAGAGATAACAGATGGCAGGAATTTCAATGCCCTTTCTGCGTGCGATTTGTAAAATACTTTCGCTTTCATTGCAGGCAATGTTTTGCCCATTAATTGTGATAGTAATTTCACTCATAATATTACCTCGACTTTTTTGTAGGGATAGCCTATATCGTGTGTTTGTGGCAAATACAAGAGAGCGATAGTACCTTTTTGTGCCTTATCGCATTGACATATTGCCTTGATACTTTGAGATTCAAAGTTTAATGTGATATGCTGTCCATCTTTAAGCTTTAGAGCAGGAGCAAAAAGCGGCGGGATCTTAAGTGTAGGCGTGGATAGTGTAGAGGGTAGGGCATAGATAAAATTGCCATTAGATTCAGGTAAATCCTCGCATATTTGTAAGTCAAGATGTGGTGGTGTGCTAAGAGTAATGTTCTCTGTGAAATCTGGTATAATCATATCAATATAAGGACTTGCCCCAAGTATGCCACATATCAAGGCAATATCCTCTGCGTGAGGGTGAAGGGCTAACTCCTTGCCAAGTACTATGCCTATGGGGCTTTGGGTATGAGAGAGATAATCGCTTATGCCCTCTAGCTCCTCTTCAGCGAGATTAGATTCTGAGGCAAGATAGCCTATATCGATATGCTTTAATGTGGCTTGAAGGTCTTGTGTGAGTGGATTTGAGGCATTAAGCATAGAGGAAAGGGTATGTGCTAAAAGCCATACTACGCCAAATTCTGTGCCGATTTCATATCGCAAGGTTTGCACAGATGGATTATCAAACAAAAAAAGCGGATGCAGGGCAAAAAGCTGTTTGCAATCAGGTAGATTTTGCCAAAAGTAACCAAAACTAAGAAGCGTATCGTATCCTTTAACATCGTGTTTTATGGTCTTTTGAGAGATGTTAGCAAGGAGAGAGACAAAAGCTTTCATTGTGCTTTTCTCCTTACTACGATAGTCCAATCCACTTCATTAAAACGGAGGCTATTAAGTAATTCATCACCATGATGCAAGATACAATCAATCGCCTTTTGCACATTAGTAAAATCCCGCACTTCAAAGAGGAAAATAGCTACCTCGCCATCCTGCAATGTATCGCATATTTCATTCATTCTTTTATCAAAATCATTTGCTAAATGCCGTAAATCATATCGTTTCATTGATGTCCTTTACCTATCCACTTCGCCAAAAACAATGTTGGTAGAGCCAATGATGGTGGGAATATCTGCGAGATAATGTCCTACTAAAAGTTCTTGTAATGCTCCTGTGTGATGGAAGCTTGGGGTGCGGATTTTTAAACGATGTGGCGATGTGCCGCCAAGAGAGGCGATAAAGAAACCTAACTCACCCTTAGGAGATTCGGTAGGGACATATACTTCTCCTACAGGTGGGCGCATACCTTGAGTTACAAGCACAAAGTGCTGCATAAGGGAGTAATTTTGCGTCATAATATCCTCTTTGGGCGCAGAGAGATAACGTGCATCTTTTGCCATAATCTCTGGTGGTGTGCTAGGGTAGAGGGTGATGAGTTGTTTTAGAATCTTTAGGGATTGGTAGATTTCCTCAATATAGAGCTGATAGCGCGCATAGCAATCCCCCTCATTAGCGATAGGCACTTCAAAATCAAGCTGTGGATAAAGCTCATAGGGATTATGCTTACGAATATCCCATTTGATACCGCTGCCTCGTGCCATAATACCGCTTAAACCCCATTGCTTGATAAAATCCTGTGATACCTGCCCCACGCCCTCTAAGCGAATGCGCCAGATTCTATTTTTATCAAGCAAACCTTGCACCAAATCAAGCGTTTTGGGCACACTCTGTGTGAATTTCTCTACACTCTCTAGGAATCCATTGGGTAAATCAAGCGGCACACCACCGATACGAATGGCATTATGCGTAAGTCTTGCTCCGCAGTAATCCTCCATTAAATCCAAGCCATACTCGCGCTCTACAAAACAATACAAAAATATAGAAAGCGCACCCACGTCCATACCATGTACACCGAGGAAAAAGATATGTGAGATAATGCGATTAATTTCTAAAAGCATAGTGCGGATAACCTGCGCACGTAAAGGCACTTCTACACCAATGAGCTTTTCTACTCCTAGCGCAAAGGCATAGTTATTGCTTGTAGCGGCGATATAATCAAGTCTATCGGTTGTAGGCATAAACTCATTATAAATCATATTTTCAGCTAGTTTTTCAATGCCACGATGGAGATAACCAATATCAGGTGTAGCCTTGATGATTTTTTCATTATCAAGTTCTAAAATTAGGCGGAGCTGTCCGTGAGCAGAGGGGTGCTGGGGTCCAAAGTTAAGCACCATTTTATCATTTTCTTGCTCAAAAAAGATATTTTCAAAATTTGGTTTTAATCTCGTGTAATTTTGCTTCATCGCCGCGCCTTTAGTTTTGTATGCTTTTTAAAGGATTTGACAAAAGCAGGAGTATTTTCCTCTTGATAGATAGGCGTAGGAGTAGTGGGTGCGAAGTTTTTATCATCATTAAAGTCAATCCTTGCGCTATCGCGTTGCTCTGCGCCGATAATGGCACGATACTCCTTGCCAAAGATTCTATCTACTTCATACCACGCGGCATATTCATCACCTTGCAAAGGATAGGATTTAAGCAATGGGTGTCCTACCCAATCCTTGGGCATAAGCAATCGCTGCAAACAAGGGTGTTCATCAAAAATAATGCCAAACATATCATAGCATTCACGCTCACTCCAATTTGCGCTTTTAAAAAGTGGCGTGAGGGAGGCGATATGCTGTCCTTTTTTGATTTTAGTTTTAATCTTTAATCGCTTTGAGTGAGTATCCTCAAGCTTCAATAAAAGATAAAACAATTCAAATTCATTGCAATCTTGCAATCTATCAATCGCGCTCATTTCAGTCAGTGTAGCATAGCCTAGTGCGTGAAGCTCCTTAATGAGTGCGAAAAGATGAGCAGATTCTACCCACAATGTTGCAAGGTTATTTTGCATATAGCTTTTTGCAATGGGTGTTTGGATAGCTTTGCATTCCGCTTCAAAGCCTTCAAGCTGGAGCTTTGGTGAAGTGGGCGCGACATCAAAGCGATGCGTGTAGTATGCGCTTTTTTGAGCATTAGCCTTAGGGGGATTCTGTCTTATCATCACTTTTCCTTAGATTGCATTACACAAGTCGCTTTTGTAGATTCTGTGGCAGAGCCTTTTGTCTGCGAATCTTTTGTTGCAGCACCATAATGGCGTATTGCAAGGTTTCAGGGCGAGGCGCACAGCCGGGCAAGTAGATATCCACAGGTATGATTCTATCCACGCCTTGCACAGTGGAGTAGGTATTAAACATACCGCCGGTATTGGCACAACTACCCATAGAAATCACCCATTTGGGTTCTGGCATTTGGTCATAAAGTCTGCGGACAAACTCGGCGTGTTTTTTAGTAACTGTGCCTGATACAATCATTAAATCTGCTTGTCTAGGAGAAGCACGGAAGATTGTCCCAAACCTATCAAGGTCAAAGCGACTACCACCTGTAGCCATCATCTCAATCGCACAACAGGCTAAACCATAAGTTAACCCCCATAATGAATTACTTCGCCCCCAATTGAGTAGTTTATCCACACTGCTAAGGGCGATAGGCAAACCGCCACTTTGTGCGTAATTTATTTGATGTCTTGCCACGATAGAACTCCTTTTTTCCACGCATAGATAAAGCCTATAACGAGTAATCCAATGAAACTTAGCATTTCTATAAACACAAAGCTGCCAAGCCCGATATGTGCAAAATATTTAAAATTAATCGCCCAAGGTAGCATAAAAATCACTTCAATATCAAAAAGAATAAAAAGTAGAGCGAGGATAAAAAAATGCGTGGAGATTTTGTTTGGCTGTTTGTTAGGCGTGGGACCGCATTCATAGGTAGAGAGTTTGAGCTTTTCTCTATCTTTTTTAGCAAGCTTACGTGAAAGAATGCGCTGCAATCGAAGCGTGAGGGTAAAAGCAACGCAAGTGAGGACAAATAATACAAACACACCAAAATAGGGGTGTTCAAATGCAGAATGAGTCATTTTTTCCCTTTTGTTGTTTTATTGGAAAAATTGTAATGTATAGATTCTAACAAAAGGGCTATTTGGTAAAAAATACTTTACAAATAGAGAAAAAAGGTTACTTTTTTACTCTCAATAAGGCTTATTTATGCTAACTGATATTTGTATAAACCGCCTGAACATCGTCATCTTCCTCGATTTTATCAAGTAGTTTTTCAATTTCTTGCATTTGGGCTTCATCAAGGGTAATGGGTGAGGTTGGAATTCTCTGCAGGATGGCTTTAAGGATTGGAATCTGCAAGGATTCAAAGCCTTCATTGAGTGTGCCAAAATCTTTATAATCTCCATAGGCGGTATAATATGCACCTTGCTCATCTTCTGCGCTTTCTAGTTCCTCTAAACCATAATCAATAAGGGCTAATTCTATCTCTGCTACATCTTTATCTGTGCGAAATACAAACACACTTTTTCGCGCAAACATAAAGTCGATAGAGCCATTGGTAAGGATACTTGCATTGGGCGTTTTGTTAAAATAGCTTTTGATATTAGCAATAGTGCGTGTGGGATTGTCTGTCGTGCATTCGATAAATATAAGTACACCATAGGCTGCCTTGCCCTCATAAGTGATTTCGCTAAAGGTGCCATCTTTGCCACTTGCGCGTTTGATAGCCGCATCGATATTGTCTTTTGGCATATTTTGTGCCTTAGCATTGGCAATAGCCGTGCGGAGCTTAGCATTCATCGCAGGGTCTCCCCCACCTTCCTTAGCGGCGACAGTAATGGCTTTTGCAAGTTTGGGAAAGACTTTGCTCATCTTGTCCCATCGTTTTTCTTTAGCTGCGCGGCGATATTCAAATGCTCGTCCCATACGAATCCTTGTGCATTATTGATATAAAGATGGGATTATAGCAATATTAAGATAAAATAATAACTTACACATCAATCTTTAAGCACTGTAAGATTTTCTCCTTCAACTTATAAGCAATGATATAATCTTTATATCTTTAAGGTAAAAAGAGATTTATGTTTTTGGACTTGAGGGATGAAAGGTATTCTCAAATAGAAGAGGAAAAATCTTTTCACCTTTGGGGTATTATATTTGGAATGGAAGGAGATGAGTGGGGTGGGGGGCGTGAAGAAGTTGGTTTTGGATATACCTTATAATTTCCTGTGATGTCTAAAAATAAGCAATTCTATATTCTTTTGCAGTGATTATCAAAGTGAGTTTTTAGGGCTTAGAATCTTGGAACGCATATATTTATGGGAGAAAAAAGTCTATATCTTTTGTGCGCTTCCTAAGATTCCCATACGTTCAACCATTACTTTAATTACAGATTCCATAGCTGGAGTAAAAAACTTGCGCAAATCAAATTGCGTATTGTCCGCATTTGCCACTCTCCGCACTTCTGCTATAAAGGCAATGCGCAAATCTGTATCGATATTAACTTTATTAATCCCGCCCTTAATGGCTTCCTGCAAGAACTCAAAAGGCACTCCCCTACTCCCCTTTAAATCCCCACCTGTAGCTAAAAATGCCTCTCTCACATATTCGGGAATAGCGCTCGCTCCGTGTAAAACAAGTGGGATATTTGTGCGTCTTTTTACTTTTTGTAATCGTTCAAAATCAAGCTTTGGCTCACCTTTAAACTTAAATGCCCCGTGGCTTGTGCCAATAGCAGGAGCGAGATAATCAACTTTCGTAGCTTTCACAAACTCCTCTGCCTCATCAGGATTAATCAGCACCGCATCTTTTTCACTCACAGAGATATTATCTTCAATCCCCATAAGTCGCCCTAACTCCGCCTCTACACTCACGCCCTTAGAATGTGCGTATTCTACAACCTCTTTTGTAAGGGCGAGATTTTCTTCAAAAGGGTGATGAGAGGCATCAATCATCACAGAGGTAAACCCCGCATCAACAGCCTTCTTGCAAGATTCAAAGCTCGTGCCGTGGTCGAGATTAAGCGCCACAGGGATATGCGGATAGCGATTAGAGAGAATCTTTAGCATTCCCACTGCCATATCAATCCCCATATATTTAATCGCCCCTTCACTTGCCTGCACAATAATAGGGGATTTGGCTATATCTGCTGCCACAAAAATGCTATTTAGCATCTCAAAATTAACAAAGTTAAATGCTCCTACACCATAGCGCTCTTTATGTGCTTTGAGCAATATCTCGCTCCCGGAAACTAACATATTCCCTCCTTAGGTAATTTTATATGTTTATTTTGTGATTTCAATTTTAGCTTTTTGTCGCAATGCCTGAATTTTTTGCATCATACCCTCTCTTACGTTTTGCGCCCTGATTTCGTTTTCTATACTTTTTTTTGCCTCATCATACGGAACAATTTTTGGCTCACTTTTACGCTCTAAGTAGATTATGTGATAGCCAAAAGGAGTATGCACAGGTTCTTTACTATATGTGCCGGGTTTCAAGTCAAAGGCAGCCTTTGAAAAATCAGGGTGCATCATAGAGCGTTGAAATACACCCAAATCACCACCATTTTTTTGCTGCTGTGAAGCAGGATCGATAGATTTTTGATTGGCAAGCTCGATAAACTTCGCTTCTACTTTGCCTTTTGATGCCTTATCAAGCTCTTTAATGATATTCTTCGCTTCTGCTTCAGTTTTTACAAGAATATGCCTTGCCTTACCTTCCTGATTGATGAAAAGCCCTTCATTTTCTTGATAAATTTTGCGAATCTGCGCATCATTCATATTTGGCACCTGAATGCTATCGGCTTGTTGTTTTGTCCATAAGTCAATAAGCAGATTATCTTTTATGTTATTGACGACATCAATATATTCCTTTGAGGTGTCAAGCTTTTCTTGTTTTGCGGCTTTAATCATAAGCTGCCTATTTACAAGCTCATTAATAAACATCTCTTTTTCCTGTTCAGAGAGTTTGCTGTAGTTAAAGTTTGGGATATTCTGTTCAAGAATCTTTATATCTTTATCCGTAATTGCTTTGCCATCGACAGTTGCATAAGTTTTTGCATATACAGATGTTGCGCATATTAAAAAAAATCCCACACAGATTTGCTTATTGAGCTGTAGTTTCATAGTTGTCTCCACTAATTATTAAGATAAGCGCGATTGTAACAATTAAAGCTAAATAAATTGTAAGAAAACGATTGCTTTTTATCAAACAAAAAACAATAGGTAGGATTCTAAATTTATTTATTTTAATTTATATGAAATTAAACGTAAAGAGCATACATAAAGTTTTTAAGATAGACTTGGATTGCTCTCATTCTGCACTTGCAAACCTTTTAAGGCATTAACTTATGATGCAGAGAGGGTAATTTGACTTAGGCAATATACAAGTGAGAATGAGATTATACTAAGGTCTCTTTATTTTAAATGACACTGTATTGCAGCATCTTTGAATAGGCTTAAGGTATCCCTTTGCTGCTATGGAGAAAATGTTTCCTCTTAATTTAAAAGTAAATTACACATAAGAGCTTGAGGATTTGTATTAGATTTTACTTTTCACAAATGTTTCCATTTCGCTCACAATTTCTTCGATACTACGTTCCCCATTAATCTTATGCAGCACTTTTGATTGTGTGTAGAATGCTTGTATTTCTGTTAATGGTGAGAGATAGACTTGCATACGATTATTGAATACCTCTGCATTATCATCAGCTCCTCTTGCACGCCCCAATACCCTGTATCGTGCGACTGCTTCGCTTACTTGCACTTCAATAACACTTATAAGTTCTACTTGATTTTGAGATTTTAGCTTTTCATCTAAGGCTTGCATTTGCTCCACGCTGCGAGGATAGCCATCAATAATGATTACATCTTTAGGCGCATTGGCTAGGGCATTGAGGATGGTGCTTACCACAATATCAAGCGGCACAAGATTCCCCTTGCTGATAAAACTATCAATGATCTTTCCCTGCTCACTTCCACTTGCCACTTCTTCACGGAGTAGGTCTCCGGTAGAGTAATGCACGATAGAATCTGTATTGTGTTGTGCGATAAGTTGTGCATCTGTTGTCTTACCAGAGCCGGGTGCGCCGATAATTAAAAACAATTTTTTCATTTTGTCTCCTTCAAATTAAAAATTAAAATGTCTAAAACTTAATATTTAGTTCTGTATAGGGAGGTTTGATTATACTTTTTTAAATCTTAAGAAAAGCTAGTAGTGCTTTGAAGTATTCTGAAAAATTATGCAATGTGAGTATAAAAAACCTAAAAAACTACCTTGATGGGCTGTTTTTCCGAGAAATAAAGAGCGTGGGTGTAGCCCACACTTTTTGCTAAAGCGCATAAATCATTATATCTAAAGCCAATGTGTTCTACACTATGGGCGTCCGAACCAAAGGTAATATCGATACCTTTTTGAAAGGCTTTTTCTAAGATAAATGCGCTAGGATAGCATTCTTTAATAGGTTTGCGCCACCCAGCAGCGTTAAGCTCGATAGCCAAATGATTATCGGCGATAGATTCTAAGGCGCGATTGAGATAGGGTATTTGAGAATCAGGCATAGTATGTCCAAAGAGTTTGAGCAAATCTAAATGTCCTACGATTTGAAAAAAGCCTGTTTGCGCCATTTGAGCGATGGAGCATAGATATTCACTCCAGCATTGCTCGATGTCGCGTTTAGCGTATTCGCCTATAAACGCAGGATTATCAAAGCCCCAAGATTCTAAAAAATGCACGGAGCCAATGAGATAATCAAAAGGCTGTGATAAAAGTGGAGATTCTATCAAATCCTCTCTATGTAGGATATAGTCGACTTCTAAGGCGCTTAGAATGGTAATTTTATCTTTAAATTTTTCCTGCAAACGGGTGATTTCTCTAAGATATTGGGGGAGTTCTGCCAGATTCATACGATATGCCTCATCAAATGCCATAGGTGCGTGGCAGGAGAAGCCAAAAATATCAATATTTTGTGCGATGGCTTGAATGATATATTCCTCCATTGTGCCTGTAGCGTGGCGACAAAGGGCAGTGTGATTATGTAAATCAATGTGCATAAATATCATTCCTTGCTGATTTGTGGGTATGTGTTTGCAAAGGGATTCTATAATGCTTTACTTATAAATGGCTTAGAATAGGCAAAATTTAAAGTATTTGGGTGAAAACAATGAAGTATGTTTTTAAGATTACAATATGCGCTATGACGGCTTTGATAGTAATGAGTGGGTGCTTTGTGGATTTAGTGCGACAAGAGAATAAAGAAGCGCTGTTAGAGTCAAGTAAGCAATGGTATGTATACAAGATTCTTTATCAAAATGGGCGTGAATTTACACCTATATGGGAGCAAGCCAAGTCGAGTATGAGCTTTGATGTAGATGAAAATCGTATCTTTGGCGTGAGTGTATGCAATAATTATTTTGCAACTTTTGCCTTGAGTGGCAAAAAACTAAAAGTGAGCAATAGTGGCTCATCACGTCGTATATGCTTCCCCCACGAGAGCGCGGAATATGAGTATTATTTTCTAAAAGCCTTGGAGGGAGATTTTATTGTGCGTAAAAAAGGTAATCAAATGCAGTTAGAAGGCAAAGAGGCAACATATTATCTCAAATTGATTGAAGATTAAAATGAAAATGCTTCTTTCTCAAGCACAGGGTAGTTTTGAGAGTAAGGGTTCAAAGTTTTTAAGCTTTTTAACACCTTTTGGTGAATTTGACACTTTATATAAAAATTTGCGACAAGAACACACAAAGGCGGCGCATTTTGTTCGTGCGAGTCGGCATTTGAATGAATATCAGCATATTATAGAATCTTTTGATGATGATAGAGAGCCAAAGGGGAGTAGCGGTATACCAAGCTTGAATGTGTTACGTGGGGAGGAGCTTATTAATGTGGGGGTGGTGGTTGTGCGCTATTTTGGTGGGCAGCTTTTGGGCGTTGGTGGGCTAGTGAGAGCATATACGGCAGCTGTGCAAAATACCATAGAAATGGCTCAAACACAGCATTTATTGCAAACATTTGTAATGAGTGAAAGTATAACATTACAAATTGCCTATAATCAACTTTCCTTGTGTGAGTATGAGGCACAAAAAATGGGTTTGAAGGTTTATAAAGATTCGTTTTTAGCAAATGGGGTGAGGCTTAGAATAGAGGGTAAAAAAAGTGCTTTGGAGACACTTTTAGCTAAGAGATTTATGGAAGATTCTTAATTATCCATTAATTGAAAAATCTTTGTTACACTGCAATATATTTGTGAAAAGGATTGGCTTTGAAAAAATATATAGTCGCTGTGGTAGGTGCAAGTGGGGCTGTTGGCGAGGAGATTTTTAGAGTTTTGGAGGAATGTAAGTTCCCTGTGGCGAGGATTGTGCCATTAGCAAGTAAGCGCAGTGTGAGTAAGGAGATAGAGTTTGATTCACAAACGTATAAAATACAAGAGACAACACACGAAATTTTTGCTAAAGAAAATGTAGAGATAGCCTTTTTTTCAGCAGGAGGCAAGGTAAGCGCAGAGTTTGCACCAAGTGCAGTAAGAGCTGGAGCGGTAGTGATAGATAATACAAGCCATTTCCGTATGGATAGTGATGTGCCACTTGTCGTGCCTGAAGTGAATGCGGAGGATATTAAGGAATGGCGCAAAAAGGGGATTATTGCTAATCCTAATTGCTCTACGATTCAAATGGTGCAAATCCTTGCACCCTTGCATAAGGTATTTGGCATAAAACGTGTAGATGTAAGCACCTATCAAGCAGCAAGTGGAGCGGGCAAACGCGGTATGGAGGAGCTTGTAATGCAAATGCAGGCATTTTTTGCCTTTAAGCTTGATGAGGCGGCGGCTGAAGTATTTCCCCATCGTTTGGCTTTTAATGTGATTCCACATATTGATGTATTTATGCCAAATGACTACACCAAAGAGGAAATGAAAATGATTAATGAAACACATAAGATTATGCACGTCTCTTTCCCTGTGAGTGCTACTTGTGTGCGTGTGCCGGTTTTACGCAGTCATAGTGAATCTGTTACGATTGTATTTGAAAAGAAAGTTGATGTAAAAAAAATTCGCGAGCTTCTCGTGCAGTCCTCTAATGTAGTGCTTTGTGATGATCCAGAGCGCAAACTCTATCCTATGCCAAGCTTTGCAAGTGAGACAGACCAAACATACGTAGGGCGCATACGTGCAGATAATTTTGATAAACATATTGTGCATTTATGGTGTGTAGCAGACCAGATTCGCGTAGGAGCGGCAACAAATGCAGTGAGAATCGCTCAAAAGTGGATTGAAATGCAAGAGAATAAATAATAAAAAAACAAAGTTAAAAGGTGGCAGGAATGATTTTTATCGATGCGTGTTTTAGGAAGCCCACACCCTATACACCTATATGGCTTATGCGACAGGCTGGACGCTATTTGAGTGAATATAGGCAAACTCGCACAAAGGCAGGGAGCTTTTTAGATTTATGTAAAAATGTGGAGCTTGCTACAGAGGTAACGCTTCAGCCCATAGAGATTTTAGATGTTGATGCGGCGATTTTATTTAGTGATATTTTAGTAGTGCCGATGGAGATGGGGCTGCCACTGGAGTTTTTAGCCGGTGAGGGACCACATTTTCAAAGAACAGTCAGCACGATGGAGGATATAAATGCTTTAAGTGAGAGGGCATATACACGTCTTAATTATGTCTATGATGCGGTAAGTGCTATCCGCGCCAAGCTCCCTAAAGATAAGGCACTCATAGGATTTTGTGGTTCTCCTTGGACGTTGGCTACCTATATGATTGAAGGGCAGGGGAGTAAAACATATACAAAGAGCAAGGCTATGTTATATAAAGAGCCACAGATTCTAAGAGCATTGCTTGAGAGATTAAGCGAGGAGTTGAAATACTATGTGGAGAGGCAGATTCTCGCTGGGGCAAATGCAGTGCAAATCTTTGATAGCTGGGCAGCTGCGTTAGAATGTGAGGCGTATATGGAATTTAGTTGGAAATATATGAAAGATATCGCCTCATATCTTAAGGCGAAATATCCGCATATCCCTGTTATGCTTTTCCCTAAGGGGATTGCGGGGTATTTAGATAAAATCGATGGGGTATTTGATGTTTTTGGTGTGGATTGGAGCACACCTATGAATCTTGCTCAAGCAAAGCTAGGAGGAAAATATGTTTTGCAGGGGAATTTAGAGCCATCAAGATTGTATGATATAGAATCTATGGAGAGAGGTGTAGATGAGATTCTCTCCATAATGGGCAAAAAGCCCGGACATATCTTTAATTTAGGGCACGGAATGCTCCCTGATTTACCACGTGAAAATACTATCGCGCTTGTAAAAATGGTGAGGGATAAAAGTAGGCGATAAGCACTTGAAGTCAAAATTAATAATTTTTTTGGTGAGCGCATAATGTCTCGCTTTTATAAGCAAAAATAAAAACGAAATAACATTATTTTAATGTTGGTTTAGTTGTAGGGGGCATTGTTATACTGCTTGTTTGTAAAATATGACACGATTTTCTTTGGTTACGGCAGGAAATTTGCCTATAAAAGTGTAAAAAGGCAGTAATGCTGCGATTGTCTTAATGAGATATTCTTTTTCCGTATTGGCGGGGTTGTAAGCGGTGCTCTCAATCAAGCCTTAAAAAAGAAGAGCCATCTAATGCGTTGCAAAATGTGGATATTTTGCATTCGTATTGGTTGAAATGCAATTTTTGTTTGGACGTGATTGCTGGATTACTAAAGGGTAGCCTACTAGTGTTAAATAATGTCTCATACACCCTTCTATAAAGCTAAAGCCCCTTCTTTTGAATGGACTTTACTTTGGAAACTTAATGATTTATGCCACTTCTAGCAAAGTAACTTTTAGCTTTTTAATCCTCGCTCCGTCCATTTCAAGCACTTCAAAAGTAAAATACTCATCGTTGATTTTGTCCTTTACCACAGGAAGTCGCCCTAGTAAGCCAAATACATAGCCGCCTATGGTAATATGGTCATTTGTATTGCTAAAAGCAATGCTAAATCTCTCCTCAATACTCTCTAGCTCAAGTTTGCCATCAAACTCATATGTATGTGCGTCAATTTGCCTCATATTCTCGATTTTTAAATCGTGTTCATCGCTAATATCGCCGATTATCTCCTCGATAATATCCTCCATCGTTAGAAGCCCTGAAGTGCCGCCATATTCGTCGACAACGAGTGCAGTATGGACTTGCTGACGATTCATAGTGTTGAGAATCTGCGAGATATGGGCTGTTTCTGGCACGATAATCATATTTCTTACAAGCTTTGAGAGATTATGCTCCCCGCCTTTAAAAGTGTTTTCAAATAAATCGCGGATATGTATCATACCTAAGATATTATCCTTAGAATCTTGGTAGTAGGGATAACGTGTGTGATTAGTCTGCAGGACGATTTCAATATTTTTTTCATAGTTATCTTGGGCATTGAGGCATATCATATCTTTGCGTGGGGTCATAATCTCTTTAGCAAGGGTATCGGAGAAATCTACTGCATTTTTGATAATCTCTCCTTCGATAGAATCTAAATATCCACCCTTAAGGCTTTCTCCTACGATGATTTTTAGCTCTTCATCTGAATGTGCCCTTTCATTTTCGTGTGCAGGGGTGATATGGATAAGCTTTAAGAAAAATGCCGCGAGCAAATCAAAAAGCTTAACAAAAGGAGAAAAGATAATCCAAAAAGTATAGAGAGGTCGTGCGACAAAAAGCACCACAGATTCAGTTTTAGCAATGGCAATAGATTTTGGTACAAGCTCACCTAGCACGACGTGCAGGAGTGTTACCAATATAAAGGCAATCACTGAAGCGATGGAATGCACGAGAAAGGGTGAAGATTCTAAGAGATAATGAAAGGGCAGGGCGATGAGATTAGCAAAGGCATTTTCACTCACCCACCCAAGCGCCAAAGAAGCAAAGGTGATACCAAGCTGTGTAGCACTGAGATAGGTATCGAGTGAATTAGTCATCTTTAAGGCGAGAGAGGCATTTTTTACATCATTATTGGCAAGTTCCTCTAGCTTGGATTTTCGAATTTTAACAATTGCAAACTCTGATAGCACAAAAAAAGCATTAAGAAAAACTAAAAACAATGCTAGGATAAGCATTAAAACCGACGAATACGGGTCCAAAAATTCTCCTTAAGAAAAATGAAGATTTGAATTGTAATCAATCAAATCTTTTAAAATACTAAAGTTCAAAACCAGCACTAATAATTATATAGTATGTCAATGCTCCAAGTAGCGCAGACATAGGCACAGTAATAAGCCAAGAAGCGATAATTTTATTAATCGCACTGCGCTTAACAAGCTCTTGTTTGTAGGCTTTTTTGAGTGATTTGCGCTCTTTTCTATCAAGACGTGGCAGCATTTTAAGCTTATCATTGCTTTTTAATGCCTCAAGCATTAAGCCCTTTTTCTTAATACTTGCCTTATTGAATCTTTCTAAAAAAGCTTCTACCTCTTGCGCGTCCTTGCCTTTGTGGGCTTCTATGATGGTTTGCTGCATTTCATAATAGCGCTTTTTGAGATATTCGCGCAAAAATCCTACACCAAAAATTGCTCCAAGTGCAATATGCGTAGAGCTTACCGGTAATCCTAGCTGCGAGGCAAGCAGCACGGTTAAAGCTGCACTCATAGCGATACAAAATGCCCTCATTTTGTCCAACTCTGTAATTTCACTTCCTACAGTGCGAATAAGGCGAGGACCATAAAGGGCTAAACCAAGTGAAATACCAAGCCCCCCGATAATCATAATCCACAAAGGCACACCGGCTTTTGCAGAGGGTAGGGAATCTAGATTTTGAAGTGTTTCATTAATAGCAGCAAGAGGTCCAATGGCATTAGCCACATCATTTGCCCCGTGAGCGAAGCTTAGAAGGGCAGCTGCAAAAATAAGTGGGATAGTAAAAAGGGAGTTAATATCTTCTTTTGTATTTAGGAGAGAATCTGCCTTTTTTGCCACAATGGGACGCACGGTGAAATATACAATGATGGCAATAATAAAGCTAATAGCCACAGATACGCCAATATCGAGGATAGGCAGGACTTTCTTTAATCCTTTAAGGATAAGATAAAGGCTAAAAGCCCAAGTCATCACAAAAATGAGGATAGGCACCACCTTTTTAGCAGCTTCACGTTTGTTTTCTTTATAGGTAATGCTTTTTTTAATGATAATAAGAAAAATGACGGCGATAATACCGCCAAGCACAGGGGAAATAATCCAACTAGAAGCAATGCGTAAAAGCTCTATCCAATTTACTACATCAATGCCACCAGCCACAATGCCAGCACCCAAGATTCCCCCTACAAGCGAATGTGTAGTAGATACAGGTGCACCAATGGCAGTAGCTAAATGCAGCCATACTGCCCCAGAAAGTAAGGCAGCAAGCATAAGAGAGACAAATATACGTGGTTCTAAAATTTGCTTAGAATCTATAATGCCAGATTTAATAGTTTCCACCACCTCGCCCCCAGCAATGATTGCCCCCATAGCTTCACAAATAGCCGCGATAATGATTGCCCCCACAAGCGTAATAGCGTGAGAGCCAACAGCTGGTCCCACATTGTTTGCTACATCATTTGCACCAATATTCATAGCCATATAGCCGCCGATGATGGTAGCAAATACAAGCAGAAGTGTGTTATGTCCTGTGTGAGCAAAAATGGCTACAAGTGAAATGATTAAGAAAAAAATAAGCACAACAAAAAGCTTTGCGCCATCTTTGCGATTAAAACTTTGCGCTTTTTCAATATGCTTAATGTCTTTAAAATCCATAAACACTCCTTTAGGTTTCAGTTGATTTGATTAGGAAGCCAAAGCGAAATTTGAGGGATATATGTTATTAAGAGTAAGCCTACTAGCATAACAACAAGCCAGGGTAAAACAGATATAGTTACATCTTTAAGGCTTAAGCCTGTGAGTGAACTTGCCACAAAAAGATTTAACCCCACAGGTGGCGTAAGCATACCTAGCTCCATATTGACAACCATCACAATGCCAAAATGTATAGGGTCAATGCCAAGCGCTATGGCAATAGGTAAGAGTAAAGGAGTCATAATCATAATAACAGAACTAGGTTCCATAAATTGCCCCATAATAAATAATACAACATTGACAAGAATGAGGAACATCCACCAACTCATTTGCTGTCCTACGAGGAATTCTGCAATAAGATGAGGGATTCTCTCATTGGTGAGAAAATGAGCAAACACTACTGCAAAGCCGATGATAAAAAATATCATTGCAGTGGTGATTGCCGCATCTAAAAACACGGCATAGAGATCTTTAAATTTGATGTCTTTATATACAAAAACGGAGATGATAAACGCATATACAGCACTAATGCCCGCTGCTTCTGTGGCAGTAAATATACCACCATAAATACCGCCAATAATGACAAAAATGATAAGTAAAGCCCAAAAGGCTTCGTGGAATTTTTTAAAGCGCAAGGCAAAACTTTCGGGCACACTAGCCTTAAATCCTAATCTTTTTGCTCCTATATAAGCATATAGCATCATCATTGTACCAATCATTAAGCCCGGAATAATGCCAGCCATAAAAAGTTTTTCAATGGAAACTTCAGCGGTAACCCCATAGACAATCATCACCACAGAAGGCGGAATGAGAATTCCTAAACTTCCCGCAGAGGTAATCGCCCCCACAGCATAGCTTTTAGGGTATCCTGCATTTTTGATAGCTAAAAACATTACTGAACCAACCGCCACCACGGTAGCAGGAGAGCTACCACTTACCGCAGCAAAGATGATACAGGCTAAAATCGCACTGATAGGCAATCCACCGGGTAAATGCCCCACAAGAGACTTTGCAAAATCCACAATACGTTGCGCTGAACTTCCCTTGCTCATAAGTGAGCCTGCCAAGATAAACATAGGAATTGCCATAAGAGCAGGTTTTAAGCCATTGAACATAATCTCTGCTGAGCCTACGACATTATAAGAAGTGAATATAAAAAGCGCACTCACAGCGCTAACACCCAAGGCAATGCTCACAGGTACGCCTATGAGAAGCAAACCAAACAACACTAATAATAAATACGCAACACTCATTTATACCCCGCTAATCTTTGATAACAGAATCGTGTATCATTTCACTTTCTGCATTTTTTACGACCTTGTCCGCTTGTGTCCAAGACACTTCGTAGATTTTTTCGATTGAGCGATAAGTCGCGCCAAAAAAAGCTAATGGCAAACAAAGCAGAAAAATCCATAATGGGACATTATGTAATGCCTCACTCATATAGCCAATACGATAATTATCATAGCATACCATAGCCCCAGCATAAGTCATAAAAGCAAGAAAAAGAGAATTTAGGGTATGTATGCCAATCATACAGGCTTTAGCGAGTTTAGGAGGGAATCGCTCTAAGAGCATAGTAACGCTGATATGCACACCTTTTCTGAATCCATAAGCCGCACCAAAAAGAGCTGACCACAAAAAGCAATATCGAGCGATTTCTTCCGCCCAAGTGAGTGAAAGATGGAAAAATTCGGGAAAAAGCCCCGTGAGATAGCGGCAAAATACATTTATAGCGGTGATTAAGACACCCACAAGTAAGCCAACTACGGCGATATTTTTATTAATAGAGGCGATGATAGTGTCTAAAATGGCGAAGATTCTATGCACCTGTGAACTATGGTGTGCCCACACAAATGGTTTGGCAATCCAAGAAAGCATTATGAAGCCTTATCCTTTAATTACTGCACTTGCAAAACTTTTTCAATTAAATCCTGTCCTACAAGCTCATAAAACTTTGGATAAATTGCTTGCATTTTTTCCTTCCATTGAGCGACTTGCTCATCTGTAAGTTCTATTATTTCTGTTTTTGTAGCATCATCTTTTTTAAGCTTATCTAGTAACACTTTTTCTTCTTTAGCACTTTGGGTGCGTTCAAACTCTGTAGCCTCGTGAAGCGCTTGTTTGAATATTTCTTTTAAATCATCAGGGAGCTGTTTCCAAAATCCATCGCTTACTACGACAAGATAGCCTAAATAACCGTGATTTGAAAGCGTAATAGAGCTTTGCACTTCGTAAAATTTAGAATTGTAAAGATTAGAGAGGGGATTTTCAGCTGCATCAACAACACCTGTGGAAAGTGCGGAATACACCTCGCTAAAAGGTAAAACTTGTGGAATCGCCCCTAATGCTTTTGTTTGCTCCTCAAGCACTTTTGAACTCATAATCCTCATTTTTTGCCCCTTAGCGTCCTCGGGGATAATAATAGGTTTTTTATTTGTGCTAAATTGTTTGAATCCTGCGTCCCAATAATTAAGCGCGACAATACCTCGCTTAGAAATAATATCTTTGAGAATCTGTCCTACCTCGCCGTCCATAACCTTATGTAAATGCTCTGTGTCACGGAATAAGAAAGGTATATCCCAAATGTTAAATTCCTTTGCGATAGGAGTAAATTTTGAAAAGCTTGGTGCTGCCATTTGCACATTGTTGCGCGATAATTCTTGGAATACCTTATCATCATCGACAAGCTGTGCGCTAGGGAAAACTTCTACTTTGATTTTACCCTGGCTTAGCTCATCTACACGTTTAGCGAAAAAATCAGCAGCTTGTCCCTTAGGCGTGTTTGCACTCACCACGTGAGCAAATTTGACTTTATATACATCTTGTTGTTGCGTTTTATTCTCGCCACAACCCCAAAAGGCTATGCTTATTGCACTTATGAATGCAAGGATTGAGATTTTTTTCATAATATCTCCTGTAGTTTTATTTGCGTTTTTACTATTACGAAGATTCCTTAATGATATATACAGAAGTTTATTGTTTTTTGTGTAAAAATAAAATTCCTGTGTAGTTTATAAACAGATTCTGCTTTTTGTCATTGTGTTGTCTAAGAGCGTGGGCGGGTGGTGATAATCCCTCTCCACAAGGCAGATATGCTTAATGTAAAAAGTAAGATTTTAAATACTAACTCGCTTTGTTTGTGCATAGAGCTAAACGCGTCATTGTTGATAGTTCCTTGCGCTTGAGCCTCCATAATAAAAGGTGTGTAATAGAGCGTGAAAAGGAAAATCAAAATAACATTAATCCCACCAAGCAGTAGCCAAAACCTGCGTTGTGCGCTACAAGCAAATTGTTTAGCAAAAACAAAACCAGCTAACTCATAGACAATAATCACAATAGCAAGGAAATTGAAGTAGTTATTGCACTTGAGGAAAATCTGTCCCATAATCAAGCCACTATCGCTAACGCTCAGTGCGGGTACAGAGTTTGCAGCTCCAAATATCGCAGCTGCTGCAAATGCAGATGTCATAATGCAGCCCACACCAATACTTAGCAAAAAGACATAAAATGCATCAAGTGTGCGGAAGATGCTGTGAAGTTTCATAGAGTCTCCTTAATTTTTGATTTTCATTATTGTATTTGAAAAAATTAAATTGCGATATTTCATATCTTAAAAACCTTTTTGGCTCATATTAAGCCTCTTTAGAATCTGACCCCGTATTATCGCGTGATACCTCGCTGCTTGCACATTTTGAATATATTGGCATAAGTAAAAAGCTTATATAAAGCTTAATCTCTTAAGAGCTGATATATGAGCACTGACCACACCGGGCTTGGATATACTACAGATTAAAAGAAGTCGCGGTGTAAAGCACTACTGCCATATCGTGTACTATCTCTTGTCTATGACTTATCGGGTATGTTGGTAGAGATTATTTTGATTCCGTATTAGTGGCAAATCAGATTCAAAAAGACTTTGTCCATGATGTAGTATCTGTTCATAATCTCAAGCCTAAGCATATTGTAATCGTAGCTAACACTTATCTTGAATAATCTCTCTTCTAGTTTTAAATCTTTGCAAGATTCGCCCATTACTTTGTATAATCCTAATGCCCCTACCATACTTATTTCGCCCTCTTGACATAAGAAGATGTTCCTTACAAAGCTAGGGCTTATATTTTTTAGAATTTCTTGCAAAATGCCCTTATAAAATATCATTGTCCACCCTCACCCTCAAAGCTTTATAAGAGAGGCGGAAATCCAGCAATATCGCCTATTTACAAAACTGCTTAAAGAAGTATCAAATGTAATTTGGGATATTGGCACATCTATTTTATACCTTTAAAAAGGCGGACTTGATGATTTCGGGTTTCTCAAGTGTTTTTTTGTATGTCTGTGTGGCAAGCCTGTGCTGACTTTAATTCCCATATACCAAGAGAGAATATCTGGACGCTTAAAGCCATTAATTTAGTAGGAGGGAGATTTAGCCCTGATAGACTAGATTTTATCGTAGAGTATCTAGCTTTGCTTGTGGAGGATTTTATCTCGCTATCTTTGGGTAAAAAGATAGTTTTAGCAAGTATTTATGCCACCCTTGCCTTTTTAAACACACAAATCGCTCTTGCTTACGCGATAAACTATCCTATCACTATACACTAATAATTCCGCACAGATTAGCGTGTAGCTTTGCTTCTGCTTTAGATTGCCTAGATGATACTCACACACAAGAAGCGCAAGCAGCACGCAAGCAGCAAAGGTAAGATTGAGAGTTATATAAAATGTATATAAAAACACCTAAATATTTTTACAAAGTCTAAAGGATTATGTGTTGGATATAAATTTTATTAATGAGATTTTTAACTCTTTTAATCAAAGGGCACAAAATGGCGTATTTGATACGGCGCGGGTAAGAAGGAAATTTTTAAAAATCTGTGATGAGTAGAGAGTTTTTGTTTCGCTAATATTTTAGTAATTTTGTTAAAATCGTCATTTTAATTAAGCAAAAGTGAGTTTTATGGTAGATTCTAGGCTTTTTTATACAGTTACCTTGCTTATTTGTGTCGGTGTGGTAATGTCTTATTCGCTAGCGGTTTATATTACGAGTTTGTATAATTATTCATCTTTTCATTTTTTTATGCGTCAATTGATTGCGGCTTGTATAGGTATTGCGCTGATGTGGTGGCTTTCACGTCTTGAGCCTAATGTGTATTTCAAACGTATTGGCTTATTTATTTTTATTCTTTCTATTGTTCTTATGATCGGTATGCACTTTCTTCCTCAAAGCTTCATAAGCTCTGCTGGTGGGGCAAAACGATGGATAAGGCTACCTTTTATTTCTTTAGCTCCATCAGAACTTTTTAAAATTGGTTTTGTATATTTTTTGGCGTGGAGCTTCTCACGCAAATTTGTGAGCGATGTGGATTTATCGATTAAAGATGAGATTAAAATTTTTATTCCTTATCTTATATTGTTCATTGTGGCAGTGGTGTTAATAGCTGTACTACAAAATGACTTAGGGCAAGTGATACTCTTAGCGTTAACTCTAGGCGTAATGTTGCTCTTTGCCGGTGGGAGCCTACGTTTGCTTGGAGTAATTTTTTTAGGGACGATTAGCACGGCATTTGTAGCTATTATCACAAGTCCGCATAGAATCTTACGTGTGAAGTCGTGGTGGGCGAGTGCGCAAGATTCTGTCTTAGCCCTTTTACCTCAAGGCTGGGCAGAAAATCTCCGTGTAAGTGGCTTACCCGAACCTTATCAAATCTACCACGCAGCAAATGCTATATCAAGTGGAGGATTCTTTGGCTCTGGGCTTGGAGAGGGGTATATCAAGCTTGGATTTTTAAGTGATGTGCATACGGATATTGTCTTAGCGGGGATTACTGAGGAGCTTGGTTTTGTAGGATTATTTGTAATTGTAATGCTATTTAGCTATATGCTTTGGCGTTTTTTTCGTATTGCTAATCGTATTGCTAACAAAACATATTATCTTTTTTGCGTAGGTATAGCCCTTTTGCTTGGCTTTTCGCTTATTATCAATGCCTTTGGTATCTCGGGTATCACGCCTGTGAAGGGTATAGCCGTGCCATTTTTAAGCTATGGAGGTAGCTCATTGATTGCAAACTGTATAGCTATCGGCTTAGTGCTAAGCATTTCAAAAAATACACAACTTAATGAAAGGAGTTTATAATGCGTTTTAATCGTGTGCTATGGTTGGCTTTTAGTGTCTCTCTTGTTGTCTTGGGTGTTGTATGTATCGCAAATCCACTTGATACAATGCGATTTCTTGCCTATCTCGTAGGCTTTATAATGCTTTTCAGCGGTATTGGCGAGATTGTTTATTTTATACAAATGCGATATATGATGATTTTGCTTGATGGGATTGTTTCGTGCGTGTTTGGCGTGGTGCTTCTCTTTGGTGGAGAGGATATTGCGCAAAATTTTATCCCGCTTTTCATTGCGTTATGGCTCATTCTTAAGGGTGTGTTGTGGTTTATACACGCGTGGAGGGTTAGCTATGTGGTGAGTGCGAATACAAAGATGAGTATTATCATTATGGGAGGACTTTATGTTGTGCTGGGGATTCTCTTTATACTTTTTCCTGAAGTGCTAGCGACACTCATTAGCCTCGCTTTGGGGATAATGCTTATCATAAGTGGTGGGGTAGGGCTATATTTTTGGAATCTAGCGCGGAGAATAGATTAATAAATGCTAGATGAATATGAAGTGGTGCTGACAGGCACACGTGAGGTGGAGGGTGTAAAATGCCTCCTTACAAATCGCATAGTCTTTACGCCAATTACACATACATTAGAATATATTGATGCACTCATTTTTACATCAGTATATGCGATAAAATCCCTTATAGAATCTGCTTCTTGTAATCCTCACCTTGCGCGTTGGATAGAGATTCCAAGTTTTGTGATAAGTGAGGCGAGTGCAAAGGCACTCTATGAATGTGGGGCATTAGTGGAGTATGTAGGCAAAAAAACGCAGGGCAAGGCATTTGCAGCAGAGATTTGTCCATTATTAAAGGAGCGTAATCCTTTATATTTACGCGCTAAAGAAATTGTCTCTGGATTAGATTCTATTTTACAATCAGAGGGAATCAAACTTGAAGAAGTGATTGCCTATGAAAATATCCCTTTAGACCTTCATATATCCTTGAAGCCACCACCTCATAGCGTGATTATTTTCACCGCACCAAGTAGCTATCATAGCTTTATCAAAAATTTTGGTTGGGATAGTCAATATAGAGCCATCGCGATAGGAGAAAGCACATTTGCACATTTTGATACAGATATAAAAGCCTACATTAGCCCAAGTACAAGTATTTCAGGCTGTATTGCCTTTGCCAAAGAATTAGCTCTTAAATCAAATCTATAATTTTGTTTGATGTTGCCCATTGAATCGCCTTTTAAGATTTTAAACTTTGATAAAATGGAGCTGGTTGTAAAACATTTGCTCAAGGTTATGGGGTGATTTTGCTCTAATTATGGAGACAAGCAATAAGTGTTAGTTTCTTTATATTTTCCTATGAAGAACAAGAGATTTGATTTTTGTGATGATAAGAATAAAGCATAAGCTAAACTATGTTGAGCAAAATAAAGCTCATAGTTTGTATTTTTAAGTTCTAAGGTGGCACTTAGGAGTGCCACTGCATTTTGATAAAGTCGCTTAGAGGGAGAAATCTGGCATAAGATTGAAATTAAGATAAGTATAAATACTTGCTTTTTGAGATTCAATCTTTTTAGGAGCGATTTCAAGGTATTCTTGTGCGGTTGGCAAACGTCCCAAAGTCGCACATACACCGCCAAGCTCCGCACTGCCTAGATAGACTTGTGCGCCTTTACCCATACGATTATCAAAGTTTCGTGTGGAAGTAGAGAACACCACAGCATTATCTCTTACACGTGCTTGATTTCCCATACACAAGCTGCAGCCGGGAGCTTCTAGCCTCGCACCTGCTGCACCAAAGAGTGAGAGATAACCTTCTTTGGTAAGCTCTTTTTCGTCCATTTTAGTAGGAGGGGCAATCCAAATCTGCGTTTTACTTTGCCCTTCATTTTTAACAATCTCACCAAAAGCTCTAAAATGCCCAATATTAGTCATACAACTACCGATAAATACTTCATCGATATTTTTTGGACGTTTAGGATTAGCGTGGATTTCGCTGAGTGTGGCTACATCATCTGGATCATTAGGACAAGCTAGGATAGGTTCTTTAATATCTGCAAGGTCAATTTCAATAATCGCCGCATATTCCGCATCGCTATCAGGCTCTAAAAGCACAGGATTAGCAATCCATTCTTTCATTTTGTCTGCTCGTCTTTGCAAGGTTTTAGCGTCTTGGTAGCCATTAGCAATCATAGATTCTATAAGCTTGATATTCGAGCTTAGATATTCAATAATTGGCTCTTTGTTAAGGCGCACACTACAAGCAGCCGCACTTCTCTCTGCACTCGCATCGCTTAGTTCAAAAGCTTGTTCGACTTTCAAATCACCTAAGCCCTCAATTTCTAGAATCTTTCCACTAAAGATATTTTTTTTACCCTTTTTTTCAACGGTCAAAAGTCCTTGCTTGATCGCATAGTAAGGGATAGCATTTACTAAATCGCGCAATGTAATGCCCGGATTGAGCTTACCTTTAAAGCGCACAAGCACAGATTCAGGCATATCAAGGGGCATAGAGCCTGTAACAGCAGCAAACGCGATAAGTCCACTTCCTGCAGGGAAGCTAATGCCAATAGGGAATCTCGTGTGAGAATCCCCTCCTGTGCCTACCGTGTCAGGTAAACACATACGATTAAGCCAAGAGTGTATCACACCATCTTTAGGACGCAATGCCACGCCACCGCGTTCGGCTACAAAATTTGGTAAAGTTGCGTGTAAGCTCACATCAGCAGGTTTTGGATAAGCGGCAGTATGGCAGAAACTTTGCAATACAAAATCCGCCCCAAAGCTAAGTGCGGCAAGCTCTTTGATTTCATCTCGTGTCATCGCACCTGTGGTATCTTGACTACCCACGGTTGTGGTTTTTGGCTCACAATAGCTACCCGGACGCACGCCCTCTACACCACAGGCACGTCCTACCATTTTTTGCGCTAATGTATAACCTTTGTTACTAGGGGCTGGTTGTTTTGGCTCTTTAAACACATCGCTTTTACCAAGTTTAAGGTATTCTCGTGCTTTCGTGGTTAATCCTCTACCGATAATGAGGGGAATTCTACCACCGGAGCGGATTTCATCAGCAATAGTTGCGGGATTAAGATTGAAAGTAGCCACAACTTTGCTATCTTTGCTAATCTCACCCTTTTTTGTATCAATTTCAATAATATCGCCATCTTTGAGCTCGCTCACATCAGCCACAATAGGCAATGCCCCGCTATCCTCACAAGTGTTAAAGAAAATAGGTGCAATTACGCTCCCTATGACAATTCCACCACTTTTTTTGTTGGGAATATAAGGAATTTCCTTGCCAAAATGCCACATAATCGAGTTACAAGCGGATTTACGGCTACTACCTGTGCCGACCACATCGCCCACGTATGCTACTATGGCGTTGTTTTGCGCTGCTTTTTGTTTGGCAGTTTCTATACGTTGCTCGAAATTTTCAATGCGACTTTTGAGCATAGCTTTTGCGTGGAGTGGAATATCACTTCGAGTGAAAGCATCTCCTGCTGGGCTTAAATCATCGGTATTTGTTTCTCCATCGACTTTAAACACACATACTTTGATTTTTTCGTTCAAATCCTCTTTGCTCTTAAACCACTCTGCGTTTGCCCAAGATTCTATAATTTCTTTTGAAAGCGGGGTGTTAAGCGCCGCAATTTTTTCAAAATTATCATAAATTAGAAGCGTGTGTTTTAGTGCATTCGCACAGGCTTGAGCTAATGCAGTATCTGGCAAGGAAAGTCCTTGAATGAGTGGTGCTACATTGTAGCCCCCAAGCATTGTGCCTAGATAAGTAACAGCTTCACTTGGAGTAAAGCCATAATCTTGCTTATTATGAAGGAGTATCTCTCCTAGAAATGCCGCCTTAAGCTGTGCGGACGCATCGACACCCGGATTCACTCTATGTGTAAGTAATTCCTTAGCAAACGCTTTTTGATCGGCATTTAGACTAGAATCTTTACACATATCAATGGCTTTTTGCGTTTGCGTTATATTTAGCGGTGGTGGTGGCACACCTTGCGTAGCTCTCTCATCTGTATGTGCTTTATACTCTTTAAGAAACTGCTCGTATTCTTCCCTCATTGTGTTCTCCTTGCTAGTTTTGTGGATTTGTTGTTGTCATAGAAACGAAAACCTTATATAATGGTTTGCTTCAAATTGTATAATAAAAATCCTAAATAATAAGGAAAGTAAAGTGAAAGTTATCCAAAATGTTGTTTTTAAACGCTGCATTTGTTTATTTTTTGAAATTTACTTTTTCTTTTATATGTTATTTAAATACGCTCCTAGCAAAGATTGTGGGATTTTTAAGGAAAGCAAAATGTTGTTTTGCTTTCAAGCGATACATAAAGTAACAATGTCATTTTTTATCAAGGAATAAAATAATGCCGCTCACATCACAAAAGTATGGGAAAATCATTACTCGCTTTTTTGCTCCCTTGCTGAATATCGATAGCGATATACTTTCTACGCTTCGCGCTAATACTCTCCTTGCTAATGGAGAGCGTTATTTTGATTTCACGGCTTCAGGGCTTTCATATAGGGCGATTAATAAACGTATAGAATCTATTTTACCCTATTATGCGAATACACATTCACATTTTGCTTCACACGCGGCGTTGATGAGTGAGATTTATGAGAGAGCAAAGGAGCACATTGCAGAGGCTTTGGGATTGAGTGATGATTTTGTGTTGATTGCTGGAGGGAGCGGGGCGAGCTTTGGCATTAAGAAATTTCAAGAGCTAATGGGTATTTATGTGCCACCGCGCAGTTTGCTGCATTTAGAATCTATGCTTGAAAATGCCATAACGACAAAAGACACTACTCATTCACACACTTATTCATCTTTACCCTTACTTATGCGTCTCAAGAACTACGATATACAGACAAATATGCTAAATCTGCCACATATTATTATGAGCGGATTTGAACATCATTCTAATGAAATAAGCTACAAAGAGGGGCTTTGCCACGTGCATAAAATCGCATTTGATAAACGTGGATTGCCCGATGTAGCTCATCTTAAAGATATACTATGTGATTTGAAAGATAAAAAGATTATTGCAAGCTTGAATGTTGCCTCTAATGTTACAGGGATTTTCACACCTTTAGAATCTTGTGTGAAGCTCTTGCGCGAACATAAAGCGATTATCGCACTTGATATGGCTAGCTCCTCGCCTTATATGGTGGTAGATTCTACTCATTTTGATGCGGCTTTTCTCGCACCACACAAGCTTTTAGGTGGTGTGGGGGCTTGTGGAATCTTATCTATACGTAAATCATTGCTTGATAATGCCTTGCCGCCAAGCTTTAGCGGTGGTGGAGTGATGGAATATGCTAATGATGAGACACATTGCTTTATTGATGATATAAAATTGCGCGAAGAGGCTGGCACGCCGCATATATTGGGCTTACTCTATGCAGCATTAGCCTATCAGCTGCGCAATGAGGTGGGGTTAGACTGGATAGCAAGGAGGGAGAAGATTCTTACAGAGGTATTTTTACACGAATTAGCTAAAATCCCTGCAGTAAGCATTTATGGAGATTTATCACTTGAGCGATTGGGTATTGTAAGCTTTAATATCGGCTCAATCTCACCCCTTGATTTATGCGCCCTGCTTAGTAAAAAATATGGGATTCAAACACGTGCAGGGTGCAGTTGCGCGGGACCTTATGGGCACTATCTTATGCCTGAGGGTACATTAGCTAAAAAGCCTATGTGGCTACGTGTAAGTATCCATTATACCCATAATGTAGCAGATATAGAGTATCTCATTGCCTCTATTAAAGATTGTGTGAAGATTCTAAGAGGATAGCTATAAACTAGAGATTGGTTTATTCCTCTATCCACTCTTGTATTTTTTTGTAGAGCTGTATGCTTACGCGTTGGGAAGCAACATATAGGGCATCTTTGGTGTCTATTGCTTCATAAGATACATTTGTGTTAAAAATAGGGTTGCTAGAACAATCAAGTATACTAAAGAGTATGTTTATCTTTGCGTTTTCACTGCTTGTATTGCTTATTTGGATTTTTGCCTTGAGTGTGTGTGCTGCATTGTTTTGGATACGATAGAAATACCCTAATTCTTTTGCTAAATCATTGCTGATTTTATCATTTGGCATATTGGTTTCAATGAGAAGTTGTGCTAAAGGAAGGGGTGTATTTGCGTTCAGTATAGATTCAAAACTGCTGAGGGATTTGCTACTTTTGCCTAATGTTTGCAGTAAATCTGCATAAAGATGTAGCGTATTGAGTATTTTTGCAAGACGTGTTTTGTCTTTAATAGAGAGAATCCTACATTTCTTTAGATTGGCGGGATTAAGCTTATTATAGGCTACATCAAATTCTTTTTGGAATTGTGCGATAAGAGCATTTTTTGTAATTTCTGCCTGAATATAAAATTGCCCATTTTCAAATGCACTCTTTGTATAGTGCACATCATTAAGGTTGATATTTGCACTATCAAGATAGACATCGCTACTTGCATTATGGCTTGTTTGAAAATCTTGCCTTTGGGTAGTGGAGGTAAATTGCGAACTCACTTGTACATTGAGTTGTGTAACAATATCGCTTAAGGCTTTTGCCTTTGCAGAATCAAGATTCTTATCATTCCCAAAACCGATTAAGGATTGATCGCTTATTGTGCTTTTGCCATACCACAATGGAGGTTTAGATGGGGAAGCCCCACAGCCTCCATATATGCAAATAAATGCAATTAAGCATACAAAACGCAGTGATAGCATTCTATTTTAGTGCTACTATTCAGCAGTAGATAAGGTTGCACTAACGGCATTAATTGCGTCTTGCTTGGCTTGCGTATGAAGAGTGCTTTTATTAATTTCTTTTTTTACATTTGCTTCCAATTTGGCCTTAAGCTCTGGATTAAGCTTAATGAGAACAAAAAGTTTTGTTGCATCTTTGGTGATCCAAGTATCTGTTTGCTTGGTGCCACTTAATGTTTGAGAAACAGTTTGTTTTGTAATTTGCTTACTTGTTTTGCTCACTTGCGCATCTTGAGTTGAAGCCCCCATACTTACGTTCGCTGCACGATTAATGGTGTTTTGAATTTTTGTGCCTACTTGACGAGCAAGTTCATCACGAGCGAGAGCTAAAGCTTCTGTGCGGGCAAAGCCTAAATCTCCATTGACAATATCGGCAATCCCTACCGCACTCATATCGCCTTGTCCGCCATTAAGAACCCAATTTGGGGCACCTTGAATATTAAGAGCTTGAAGCGCTTTTTTATCGATTTTTTTTGCACCTTCTCCTAATGCGTCATCTTTGTTAGCGCAACCTGCAATAAACAGCACTGCTGCAATACTCCCTGCCAAAATATGTTTTACTTGTGTTTGCATTGTATCCCTTTGTTATAAAATAAAATTACCAGCTCACTGATGAATTTGAGCCAACTTTAATAATATTGACTTCGTCATCCCAGACTACCAATCCGTTTTTAAGATTCGTAAGTGTGAGAAGAAAGTAATAATCTGTGCGTTGCTTTGAGCCGATTTTAGTATTTTTTTGCACGATTTTACCTGATAGTGAATATTCAGGGGCTTTGAGTGTGCCTTTTTCAATCGTAGTGTGTTGGTCAAACTCATCATCATCACGCACACTTCTCCCCATAGCAATACCTTTGTCTTTTTTGTCTCCTACTGCAAGAGTGAGTGCAAACTTTCCACTATTACGCATATCGCGTGTAATTTTTCTTGTAAGTTGATCGGTATCAATATTTTGCATAGTGTCATTAATAACATCTGAAATCATCAATACTTTTGGTGAGCCTGTGTTGGAAATATTACGCACATACGCACTCTTGAGCAAAGACTGCATGCTATCTACCGCAGCCTTTTCAATATCGTGATAATCAAGCCCCATACTTGTATAAGACTTAGAATCCGCGGTATCTATATATTTGGGCGATGTGCCACAACCAGCCACAAATAACATACTAAGAGCAATAGTGTAGAGTAAGTGTTTATTCATTACGTGCCTCCTTTTAAAATACGATAAAATGGATTTACACTTTTATGTCTTAAGTAGAGAATATTATCATTTTTGTGACATAAGTATATCAAGTTTGTTTTGCTTTTTGATTCATTTTGTGGAGAATTGTTATTTTCAATACATTCAAAATGAATATGAAATAAAGGGCGACTATCGGCTTTGAGTGTGAAATTGCCTATATCGTTAGGAATCTGCATAGCAAGGATACGTTTGGGTAAGGCTGTGCTTATACGTATATCAGCATTGGTAGTTCCGGCTGAATAGATTGCCCCTGCAAGTGCCCCAAGTGTGCCTAGCTGATCACTCAAAGCAGCTTGTGTGGTGGCTTTAAGAATAGCTGATGTAATAGCACGTGTGAGGATAAAAGGCAGCTGCTTTTGAAATTCATTAGCAATCACTTTATCCATATCGCTTATTTCGTAAGCTTGGAAAGTCTCTCCACTATAACTTTGAGCCTGATAGTTACTCGATGTAGCTTTTCCCTCTACAAGTGTAGGTATGGATACTCCTATGTGTAAAATCTCGCTACTTACATAAAAAGATGGGAGATTGAGCGATGTATCATATTTCATAGCACTTCGTCCATCTTCGATAATAAGCCATGTGTATGTTTGCTTTATGCGACCGCTCTTGCGCCTTTGGAGCACTTTCAAATCTTCATCAATCACTTTAGCCTTAGTAATACCATAGGATTCTTTATATAAATCCATTGCTTTGGCATAGTCCCCCTCACTCATAAAGAATAAAGCCGATACATAGCTTACTGCAGGGTTGATAAATCCTTCATAGGCTTGAAAAGCCTTGAGATTGCTATATTGTTGCTCTAATATGGGAGAAATGGCTCTGCTTGAATTATGTGTATCAATCTGTCTTAACGTAGAATTTTGAGCATTTTGTTTATTTTCTTCTTCAAGCGCTTTTTGAATATCTTTTCTAAAATAATCTTTAGCACGTCTTTGTCTATCATTAGCGCGGTTAAACTCCACACGAGCTTTACCATAATTACCTTGAGCCATAGCATTAAGGGCTTTGTAGTAATTAAATATTACACCCTCATAAATATTGCCTCTATAATTTTTTACATTTTCATTCACAAGCATTGCACCGATATTGCCAAATATTCCACCCATTAAACCCTCGGCTTCATACTTGCTAAAGAGCATTTCACCTTGTTCTAACAGCATCAAGTTTTCTTTTGTCTGTGTGCTAAAACCACTCATACCCGCTTGTAGATTCCATAGCACATCTCCATTTTTACCTGTTTTTGATTTGGCATATTCATAAGCTTTTATGTCTTGTCCGCTATAATAGTATTCATTAAAGGTTTGTAAATCACTATGATGTGAGCAAGCACTCATTATAAAAAGAGCGTTTAGGCAGAGCAAAAAGCAAGTGAGATGTTTAAGCATTGAAAACCTTTGATATACACAAGATTCTAAGTTTGGTATTTGAAGCTATGTGATTTTAAGAATTAAAAATTAATTTCACTTTAATTTCACATTGTTTTAATACTATGCCGGCTTATTTTTCAAAATTACACAATCTTTAAAGAGGGGTAAAAGTATTGAAACGATTATGTTTGTTGGGTGTCTTAGTATTCATATACATAGGGTGTAGTACACAGATTCCTACACTTGAAGAAAATGCCAAGCAAACCCATATTCCTGAATCTTTCCGCAATCTTGAATCGTTGAAAAAGCCTACACAGAGGGTAGATTCTGTAAAAGCTGAAAATACTACAAAAAATAAAACAAGCAAAGACAAAGAAGAGCCCTTCAGCCTAGAGCAGTTTGTTGCTTTGGTTAATGATAAGGATTTACATACGATTCTTCATATTGCTTTAGAAAAAAATACTAATGTCCTTACAATGATTTCACGTATCAAACAAGCCAAATCTCAAGTGAAAATCAATACTGCGAGTATGCTACCTACGATTAATGCAGGGCTTAATTCAAGCTATATCGATAACCGCACACTCTCTCAAAGCACGATAGTGCGTCCGGGTGCAAATTCTATTAATGCGAGTTTGAGTATGAGCTGGGAACTTGATTTATTTGGTAAGCTTAATGCCTTGCGCCAATCGAGTAAGAAATCATATCTTCAAGCCCAGAGCAATCTCGCATACGCGCAAATTAGCTTAATTGCTGAAGTAGCAACACTCTATTTTACATTAAGAGATAATGCACATTCTGTCAAAATCGCAAAGGCAACACTAGAGAATCTCCAGCAGATCGAGCAAATCAATACCGATAGGTTTAGAATAGGGCTGATTGATATTAATGCCTATCAAAGCATTGTGGCTAATACGCGAACGCAAAAAAATAATTATGAATCTTTGCTTTATACTTTTGAGCAAAATCAAAATGCTTTGCTTACACTTTTAAATATTCCGCTTGAGGAGCTTAAGCAAAAGATTAATTTCTTAGATTCTAAAGAGTATGAGTTCCCACAAATTAGGGCATTTTATGTCGATAAAATGCCAAGTGATGTTTTGCTCTCACGTCCTGATATTCAGGCAAATATTTATGCCCTCCACGCACAGCTTTATAAGCAGACAAATGCTAATGCGGCGAGATTGCCTACTATTTCCCTTAGCGGCTCAATAGGGGATATTTTATATAGCACGAGTGGTAATTCTGTTGGCTCTATTGTTTTTCAAATTGCTAATTCTATTGCTACTCCTTTACTTAATCGCACTTCTTTAAAGCAAAATTATCTTATACAAAAAGAATTGAGTAATGAGGCATTTTATACATTGCAAAATAGCATCAATATTGCTTTAGGTGAAGTAGAAAATGCGCTTTTTGATGTCCAATCTAAGAAACGTCAGCTACAAAATACACAAGATGTTTATGACATTGGGCTTAAAGCCTATAAAGATAATAGCGCTAAAAGCACTCGTGGTTTGTTGGATAAAAATGATTTTTTAGGGCTTGAAAATAGCTATTTTAGTCTGCAAACGCAGCTATTTAGTGCAAAAACGAATGAAGTCTTATCTGTTATCACACTTTTTAAAGCACTCGGGGGTAATCTCGCACTTTCAAGCATTGATGATACCAAAGAGGATACTATCACAAGGGAGCAGCAATGAATCTATATCAAGCTTTACGTAATAAAAAAACACACAGGAAGCTCACTCCTCTTGCGTGGGTTATTATAAGCAGTATTATCATAGCAGTAATTGTGTGTATTGTGGCTATATATAAGATTTTTAGCACACATATTATATATGATACTACTCAAGCTACACGTGGAGATATAAAATCGACTATCTCCGCCTCTGGCTCACTCTCTCCACTTAATGAAATTGAAATAGGGAGTGTGATTTCAGGGCTTGTGCTTGAAGTGCTTGCCGAAGAAAATGATGAAGTAAAAGAAGGACAAGTTTTAGCACGGATTAACCCTGAAACGATTAATCAAAACATTGCTCGATATGAAGCACAGCTCAAATCCGCACAGGCTAATCTTAAGGCAAGTGAGCAGACTTTGGTTGATAGAAAGTGGAATTATGATAGACTAAAAGAGCTTTATGACGCTACAGGTGGGGCTTCACCCTCTTTGCTTGAGCTACAAGCAGCGAAGACAAGCTACACTTCAGCACGCGCTGATGTAGATATTAAAAAAGCCTCGATTAATGAGATTCAAACAAGCATTGAGAGCGCCAAGATTGATTTGAAAAACTCCGAAATTATCTCGCCTGTTGATGGTATTGTGCTTAGTCGTAGCGTGGAAGTAGGGCAGAGTGTGGCAGCGAGCTTCCAAGCACCTACTTTATTTAAAGTAGCAGAAAACTTGGAGGAAATGATACTTTATGCAAGTATCTCGGAAGCTGATATTGGCAAAGTCAAAGAAGGACAAGAAGTTATTTTCACCGTTGATGCCTATCCAGATAGAAATTTTCACGCAAAAGTTAATCGCGTGAATTTTGGTTCAGGTGATGGCAGTAGCTCCAGCTCAAGTTCAAGCTCTAGCTCTAGCACGAGCTCAAGTAGCTCGATTATCACCTATCGGGCAAAAATCGAAGTGGATAATAAAAATCTCCTTTTGCGTCCGGATATGAGTGCCACAGCTGATATTATTATTGCTAAAGCGGATAATGCCCTGCTTGTGCCAAGTGCAGCGCTTTATTTTGACTTAAACAAATCGCTTCAAAAGGCAGGAGCACAAAAAGGTAAATCGGCTCTAGGTTCTATGTTTACCCCACCACGTCCCCCTAGAGCACAGACAAGCGCTCCTAAGCAAAAACAGCAGCGAGGTAAAAGTGGGACATTATGGATTCTTAAAAATGGCAAGCCAGAATCTGTAAATGTCGAGGTAGGCATTAGCGATGGGAGTTTTGTGCAGATTTTAAGTGGCATTGATGAAAATACATTCATTATCACCGGCGTAAAAGTGCAATAAGAGGGCAATATGCAGGAAAAAATTCAAGATTTTATTGTCTTAAAAGATGTGCGTAAGACTTATGGTAAAGGCGAGGGTGCATTTGAGGCACTTAAGGGTGTAGATTTGCAAATTGATAAGGGTGAGTTTGTCGCATTGATGGGACCTAGTGGCTCGGGTAAATCAAGCCTTGCTAATATCCTTGGCACACTTGATGTAGGCACGAGCGGGGAATATTTATTTTGCGATGTTGATGTGTTTAGATTAACGCAGAATGAACGCGCCCTTTTGCGTCGTAATTATATTGGTTTTATCTTTCAAGGATTCAATCTCTTAGCGCGGACAACGGCACTTGAAAATGTTGAATTACCCCTTATGTATCGAGGTGTCAAAAAGGCAGAGCGGGAGGAAATTGCTTTAAACGCGCTTGATAAAGTAGGGCTTAAGGAATGGGTTTCGCATACGAGTGCTAAACTAAGCGGCGGACAGCAGCAACGTGTGGCTATCGCACGAGCGATTGCTTCAGAGCCACTTTTTCTCCTTGCTGATGAGCCAACAGGGAATCTTGATACAAAGCGAAGTGTGGAGATTATGGAGATTCTTAAAAGCCTTAATCAAACTTTGGGTATTACTATCCTTATGGTAACGCACGAGCCGGATATGGCAAAATATGCAAGCAGGGAATTGCATTTTTTAGATGGGCGATTGCTAAGTGATTCAAAGTATGATGTGGGAGAAGCGTAATGATACTCAATGCCTTTGCGTTAGCCTTGCGACAGATTCAGCGTAACTTTTTACGGGCTTTCCTTACAATGCTTGGCGTGATTATTGGTGTGGGTGCGGTGGTAGTGATGATTAGCTTAGGGAATGGCACTACAAAAATGATAAGTGATAGAATCTCCTCCTTAGGGAGCAATCTTTTGCTTGTTTTTCCTGCACGTGTGATGAATCCAAGCGGTGTGAATCTCCGCCGTAATTTCAGTATGCAGGAAGCTCAAAGTGTGCAAACGCTTTCACAAGAATACATTGAAGCCCTCGCTCCCATCGCACAAAGCTCCGTAATGCTGCAATATCAATCCCAAAATACAACAACGCAAGTGCAAGGCGTGAATGCGGCGTTTTTTGACGTAACACAATGGGATACGAGTATGGGGAGAGGGTTTGAAGATAATGAATATCGCGTGGGTAGTAATGTCTGTATGATTGGTGAATCTGTGCTAAAAAATTTGTTTGGACAGAAAAATCCCTTAGGACAGAAAATTCGCTTAAATAATATCGTGTGTGAATGTATCGGTGTGTTAGAATCTAAAGGGCAGGGCGGTATGGGTAATGACCAAGATGATGTGGTGCTATTGCCTATGAAGGCATTCTTGCGCTCTGTGGTAGGGGCTAATACGCTCTTTTATGTGAATCGCCTTATGCTTCGTGCTAAAGATGGTGTAGATTCAGATGAAGTAGTCCCGGCTTTGACAAGGATATTGCGCCAAGTGCGTAATGTCCGCCCGGGCGATAGAGATTCTTTTGAGATTATGGATACTAAGCAAATCGCAGAGACGCTTACCTCTACTACTAAAACACTTACCGCGCTTCTAGGGCTTATTGCGGGCGTAAGTCTCATCGTAGGAGGCATAGGCATTATGAATATTATGCTTGTATCTGTTACCGAACGCACTAGAGAGATAGGCACACGTATGGCGATTGGGGCATTGCAAAGCGAAGTGCTTATGCAGTTTTTGATAGAAGCCATTACCTTAAGCTCACTTGGAGGGCTGCTTGGCATTTTATGGGCGTTTTTTGCCTCTTTTGCGTTGAGTAAGTATATGGGGATTCCCTTTATTTTTGATATACCCACAGCTATTATTGCCTTTGTATTTTCCGCATTTATTGGGGTGCTTTTTGGCTACTTACCGGCTAAACGCGCTTCAAGGCTTAATCCTATTGACGCTCTGCGCCACGAGTAGAAAGAGGGGATAAAGCGATAGCTTACCCTAAAGTTAGATAAACAAGTGATTGAGGATTGGTTTATAAAACCATTTATATAGCTTTTATGCTTTTTGTTTCTGTGTGCGTGAGGATTGTTCTAATTTTTGAGTGCGTTTGATTTCTGTAAGGGCGTGTATGGCGTAGGATGGATATCGTGTTTTTGGCATGGTATAAATAATAGCGAGTCTAAACCCATTTTGTGTCTTTTTGATCGAATGCTTAGCGCTTACAGCACCCGTATAACGTACGTATCTGTTTAGTTTTTTTATGATGTATTGTGTTACTTTATCGGGATTATGCTGTAAGGTATAGGTGTCATTAGCATCATCAGCACAGCGGATATGTATGATAAGAAGCATTCTAAAATAGAGCATGTGGCGTAGCTTTATATCATCGATTAAATACCCTAATGCTTTGCCCTGTGGGTAGGACTTTTTATCAAGTTTAGCTATATATGTTCTACAATGATTTTTAATCAGCTCGTATATCATTCCTGCAAAATGTCTCATTCTTGTAGCACTAAAACTTAGTATATTTGTTTATATGCCTTTCTTTCCTGTTCATTCATATCTCTATAGCTTGTATTCTGCGGATAGGGAATCTTGCGACATATAGATTCAAACTTTGCATATAGCTTAGCTTCCATTTCATTTGTTTTATCTACCGCTTCCATTGCATCCCCCCCCCCCCTTATTGAAAATATAATAGATTTTATAAAAGTTTCATATAATGAAGCCAATTTGGTATGGGTTTTATTAAAATAATCCTACCCACTTTCTCGCTTGGCTCTCGTGGTGTAGAAAAAGAAATCATACATTAAGATAAAAATATTTTTTTGAGATGCTAAAACATCAAATAAAACCATCGTTTTATATTATTTTTTAGCAATCAAAGTGCCAAAATTCACCCACTTAAATAGCACTTCCACGCCGCTAAATCCTACATTTTTAAGCATAGTTATATTTTCTGCTAGGCTAAAGGGGATGAGCACATTTTCTAGGGCTTCTCGCTTCTTGCTAATCTCACTTTGCGTGTAGCCTTGCTCCATCTTATAGCGCATATATCGCTCTATCATTTGCTTATCAAGGATTCTATGTGGAGAACTCATCTTTTCACTTATAATCAAAACCCCATCATCTGCAAGGCTATCATAGATTTTTTGCAAAAGTGCTTGTCGCTGCATAGGGCGGATAAACTGCAAGATATAGTTTGCGATAATAATATGTGAGGGCAAAAATTGATAGCTAAAAACATCTTCGCATAAAAATGTGATATTTGCCCCATACGCCTTTGTCTTGAGCGTGGCTTTATCAATCATAGCTTGAGAGTTATCAATCCCTATAAAGTGTGTAGAGGAGGGCAGAGCTTGATAAAGGGCTAGAAGTGTCGTGCCTGTGGAGCTTCCTAAATCATAGATAAGCGCATTTTCTGTCTTAAGATTCATAGCGCAAAAATCCACAATCAGCCCTAGCACTTCCTTGTAGTGAGGGATTGAACGCTCTAACATATCATCAAAGACACTTGCCACTTGCGCATCAAACTCAAATTGCTTACCAATATCTTTTGTGAAGATTCTATCTTTCATAGCTACTCTTATTACTATAATGCAAACAGGCATAGAATCTGTGTAGTTTTATTTTCATATTCAACCTAGAATCTAAACAAGTTGTGCTTTACCTTCAATGGGCGAGCTCGCACTCGCATAGGGCTTACGCGGTATGCGTCCGGCTAGATAGCTTAAGCGTCCGGCTTTTACCGCATATTTCATCGCTTCAGCCATAGCTATGGGATTTTGCGCTTGAGCTATGGCAGTATTTGTCAAAACTCCATCAGCCCCTAGCTCCATAGCGATACTTGCGTCACTCGCACAGCCCACACCCGCATCGACAATCAGCGGGACATTAATAGCTTCTTTGATGAAGCTAATATTATAGCGATTTTGAATCCCAAGTCCGCTTCCAATAGGCGCAGCAAGGGGCATTACAGCAGCTGCTCCAGCATCTTGTAATCGTTTTGCCATAATGGGGTCATCGTTTGTATAAGCAAGGACGCAAAATCCCTCTTTTGCTAGAATCTTTGTCGCCTCTAAAGTCTCCATTACATCAGGGTAAAGCGTTTTTTCTGTATCACCGATAATTTCAAGTTTAATAAAGCTAATGCCTGTGGCTTCTCTCACAAGGCGAAAGAGTGTGATTGCCTCTTTTGCATTGACGCAACCAGCGGAGTTTGGTAAAAACTGAATCGTGGTATCCTTAAAAGTTTCAAGCAGATTCTCACTTTTGTTGTCCATAATATTCACGCGCCGCACGGCAACAGTGATGATTTCTGCGCCACTTGCTAAAGTCGCTTCCTTTGTAGTAGCAAAGTCTTTATATTTGCCACTGCCTACAATCAGGCGTGAAGTGAAGTTGTATGAGCCTATGGAAAATGTATCATTCATTATTTTATCCTTTGTGAAATATGTAGAGTGCGAATAGATTCTATAAGTGTGTGAGGCGTGAGCGCGTAAGAGGCGATATGCTTTAGTGCTGCTTTTGCTGCGAGTGTATGAGCGAGTGAGCCTTGAATAGCAGAATGCAGGGCGCCATAGCCCTGTGCTAGAAGCGCACCTATAAGTCCGCTTAAGACATCACCACTACCGCCTTTAGCAAGGGCATTACTCCCTAGAGGATTGATATAAACTTCTTGTGCCTTAGCGATGAATACATTTGCACCCTTTAGCACAAGCGTGGTGTGTGGATATTTTTGTGTAAAATGAAGCATTAAATCTAGCTTTTTCTGTGGGGTGTATGCTCCTAAGTCGCATATTTGGAGTAATGAGGCAAATTCTTTGGGGTGAGGGGTAAGGATAATCTCTCGTATGAAGTCAAGTCGCTGCTGCTTGAGGGATTCATCAAGGAATGTTTTTATTATTGGTGTGTGGAACACATCAGCATCAAGCACACAAGAGAGGCTGGATTCACATAAATCTTTTAGAATCTCCGCACTTTTTTCAACGCCAAGCCCCATACCTAAGGCAAGGGCTGTGCTTTTTTGTGGCAAGGTATGCTCCTGTATTATTTCGCTAGGAATAGTGATATTTTCATCGCTAATAATACTCACCAGTCCCGCACCAAATGATAATGCGCTTTGCGCGCTCATAATCGCTGCTCCGCATTTTTCTCCTGCAAACACAGCCAAATGCCCAAAATTGCCTTTGTGGGTATTCTCCTGTATGCGTTGGGGCAGGGATAAATCGCAAGATTCAAGCATTTTGATATTAGAACTTACTTGATAATGACTCTCACTCAAGCCGAGCTTGCCAATATGCAATGTGCCTACAAAGTCCTTTGCCTTATCACTTAAGCACACAAGGCTAATAGCACCCATACATATCGTGTGATGTGCCTTGAAAACAAAGCCATCATTTGATTCATTAAGCCCACTAGGGATATCACAGGCAATATTGATACGTGCGGCTTTTTGGGCGTTTTTTAGCACATCACTTAGACTAGATTCTAAATTCCCCCTTAAGCCACTTCCCACGACGCAATCTACCATTACATCGCAAGGTAAAATTTTCTTAATAAACTTCACATCACATTGCATTGTGCGTTCGTAAGCTTGCTGACACAGGGGCGATTTAGGTTCTTTGAGTTGCATAATCCGCACAGCATAATCTCCACTCAAACGTCTCGCAAGAGCATAGCCATCGCCTCCATTATCGCCACTACCACATAGAATCGTAATCACACTGCCTTTGTGCGTGAGTGTGCCAATGAGTGTTTCTAACGCACAAGCGGCATTTTCCATTAAAATTTCAGGGGAGAGTTGATATTTCTCACAAGCCCTTTTGTCTAAAAAAGCGGTGCTTTGATAAATATTTTTCATTTATGCTCCATAACGTGCACTCAATGCTGCCACAATCACGCTTACCATATCATCTTCGGGCTTAGATTGTGGTGTGGGCATTAGTTCATCAATCTTATTTTCGATATATGAGGTATCAAAATACCCGCGCCTAAAGTCTTTATCATTGCAAATATTGATAAGAAAAGGAATAGTCGTCTTTACGCCTTTAATGGTGAATTCATCTAAGGCACGGGCGAGTTTATTCACAGCGAGATTGTAACTAGAAGCCCTCACTATGAGCTTTGCTACCATAGAATCATAAAATGGCGGTATCACATAATCTTTATAAATGCAGCTATCCACGCGCACAAATGGTCCAAGTGCGGGATAATAAGTAGTGATTTTGCCCGGATTTGGCACAAAGTCATTTGCCACATCTTCAGCATTGATACGTGCCTCAATAGCAAAGCCTTGTGCGTGTATATCGTGCTGTGTTAAATCTAAAATCTCGCCTTGTGCGATACGAATCTGTCGTCCTATGAGATCATAGCCGGTAATTTCTTCTGTAACACCGTGTTCAACTTGAATACGGGTATTCATCTCCATAAAATAAAAGTTGTTATTCTCATCAAGTAGAAATTCCACCGTCCCCGCATTGGTATAACCCGCCGCTTTTGCCGCAGCCACAGCAGTAGCCCCCATTCTACGTCGCAAATCCTCACTGATAAGGGGGCTAGGGGCGATTTCTATAAGCTTTTGGTGACGTCTTTGTATCGAGCAATCCCGCTCTAAGAGATGTATCACATTGCCATAATTGTCCGCAAGGATTTGAAACTCAATATGGCGGGGATTTACAACATATTTTTCCATAAAGACATCATCATTTTTGAAAAATGCCATCGCCTCGCGCTTACACGCATCAAAAGCCTCTATTAAGTCCTCTTGTCTCTCCACCACGCGTATGCCACGTCCACCACCGCCACTACTTGCCTTGAGTATCACAGGATAGCCGATTTTTTGTGCGAATTTAGCAATTTCTCTTGTGGGGTATTGATTGAGTGGTTGAGTGCCCGGCACGATAGGGATTCCATTCTTTTGCATAATTTCCCTAGCAGCGTTTTTATCGCCCATTTTGGCAATCGTTTGTGAATCTGGTCCAATCCACACAATTCCCGCTTCTTGCACCTTTTTGGCAAAGGCGGCATTCTCACTTAAAAATCCATAACCGGGGTGAATCGCATCAACCTCCGCTCGCAGAGCTGTCTCTACAATCAAGTCCGCGTCAAGATAACCCTTAAGCGGGTCATCGCTGATTTCATAAGATTCATCAGCCATTTTAACGTGTAGACAATCTCTATCAGCACGTGCATATATAGCTACACTTTTGATATGTAAATCTCTACACGCGCGAATGATACGGACGGCGATTTCACCACGATTGGCAATAAGGATTTTTTGAAACATAATGCCTCCTTTGAAATGGATTAATATAGTTTCTAAACCTTTAAAAAATACTTAATACTAAGTATTTTGGGAAAATTTGAGAGCATAGACAGAATGCTTTTGTGATTTGTTTCTATCGAGTTAAAATTTTATATTTATGCCGGGAAGAACAGAGCCGATATATGATGCTTTATTTAAATAAAAAGAGTTATAAGCTCAAAATCTCCTTTGCTTTTTAAGTCTTGTGTAGCTTGGATTTTAAAGAGGGATTACGCATATTTTTGAAGCTTATGCCTTTTGCTAATCATTTTGTCCAAAAAAGGTGTTTATTGTATCGCACAAATCTCATTCCATTTTATTGTTTCATCTTAACTCCACAAATTGCACATTTTTAAGTTTTTATAAAATTTAGATTTGAAATCTAGAAGTGAGGGTAGAGGCATTTTGATATATATTTTCAAAAATTGAGGTGCGGGGGGATTTATTTGTATCATCTTTTTCCCATAGAGAGCTTATAACTGCGCACATATCGGTATTTTTTAGCAAATGTATGTTATGAGTGCTAATCCCCCCAATAGCGCAAATAGGAGTGTTTAAACTCGCTTTAGCAGTTTCTAGAATTTCTAAAGGCGCAAGCGGGGCATTTGGCTTCGTAGGAGAGGCAAAAAACGCCCCAAAGGCGACATAATCCACACCCAAAGATTCTAAATCTTTTGCCCTTTGCAAATCTCCATAGCTTGAAGCACCCAAAATCCCTTTAAATCGCTCCCGCGCATTTTGAATCGCCCCATCGTCCTTGCCTAAATGTAGGGCAGGGGCATTGAGCTTTAAGGCGAGATTTAGTCTATCATTTATCACAAATAGCGCGTTATATTTTTCACACAGCTCCATAAGCGGCTTTGCCCTCTCATAGAGCCACTCATCGCTATGGCTTTTATCGCGGAGTTGAAATATTTTTATCCCGCCTTTGAGGGCAGATTCTAAACATTGAGAGAGAATCTCATAGGGAGTAAGGGCTTCATTTGAAATGCCATAAATCCCTTGTAGTACGTGCTTCATCTTGCTTCCTATTTTAGAATCTTAGTAGTTATGCTTTTTGTAGGCAAATATTGTAGCTCTATATTTAAGAGAAATCTTTGTAATTATCATCACTTAAAATAACTTACTATGTGAGCCTACATCGATACAAGTGAGGATTAAAATATGTTTATCTTTTTGGTAGATTAAAAGTAAATCGGGCTTGATGTGGCATTCTCTAAAGCCTATATACTCGCCTTTAAGCGCGTGGTCTTTGTGCTTTTGCTCTAAAGGCTTATCATTGGCAAGTCTGTGAATGATTTTCAAAACAAGCTCTTGTTCTCCTGTGTTAAGCTTCTTAAAAGATTTTTTAAAGCTCCTGCTCCGCTCTATAAGATACTTCATTTCATCAAATCCGCTTTAAAACTCTCAAAATCCTCAAACACCTCTACTTCCCCATTTCGCACTTCCTCTATGGCTTTTAGAAGCCTTTTGCTTGGCTTTTTGTGAGACTTGCTAGAATCTTGGCTTTCCTTACACTTTGCATTAATCGCTTTCGCAAAGGCTTCCACAGATTTTTTAAATTTCTTATCGACATTTTCTAAAATCAAAGTCATTTGAGTTCCTTTTGCTTCTTTGGTAGTTCTTTAATCATTTATTATCATACTAATTTTATATTTGCAATGCAAGATTCTATCTCCAAACTTTTATGTAAAGTCTTTATGATATTGCTAAAATGCTTATAATCTATCTCCTCGCCTTTGTGGGATTTGAGATATTTATCTAAGACTTGGTAGCCACCGATTTTATATTCCCAAACCGCCTCACTCACACCGCAAAAATGTAAATTTTCATTGACAAAAAGCTTTTGTTCTTTTGGGTCATAGGCGATTTTTTCAATTTTAAGATTTTTATTTTTTGGGTCTTTGTATTTGGCTTCGCCGATTTGCTCACTCATTTCTTACCCTTTCATTTATGTAAAGTGGAAAAACATAGCTCCCACTACCCACCAAATGCAAATCAATAATGTTTTGCGTGATGAAGATATTGTTGATTTCTTGTAACTTGCACCCTCTATCACAGACTAAACCGATATTCATACTTAAGCCTTTTGGTAGAGATAGAGGGGGAATATTGTCCCCGCACCTGTGTTGCCACCACCCATTAGCGATAAATCTACTAGAGTATTCGTTACTATCGCACATTGCCAAGAACCGCTCATCTTGTATTGTCTTGCCACATTTAGCCCAATATTGCAAGTCATTCTCATCATTTCTGTTCTCTCTCTCTCTCTCTCTCTCTCTCTCTTGTTGCGAATCTTGCATTAAATGTGCAAGCATAAGCTCCCGCCCTAATGCGCTAAATTCTAAAAACTTCTTTTTGGATTCCACAAATGGAATCTTTGGGAAGTCAATTTTGAGAAAATCAATGTATTTTTCTCTATAATCCTTATGAAATAGCACCGCATAAATGTAGCCTAAAATCTGCTCTGGAGCGAAATGTTCGTTGTATTTAGAATCTATAAACTCTCTAAATTCAGGCGTGAAATTTTCTACCCATTGTCCTTTGGATTCTTCATTCTCACTTTGCACTTCTTGGGTATGACAAGATTTAGAATCTTTTTTGCTCTTTTTTGTGCTTTTTTCTTTGCTAGATTCTGTATTTTTTAGGTAAAGAGGCATTACTTGTTCGCCACCTCTGCGGTAAAAATTAATATCTACAATTTTATCAGTAATAGCAATAGTATTTATCTCATCATCACCCACAGCCGAGCTTTGCCTTGAAACAAGTAATGCTTGATTCTTACTTTGCAAAAAATGTTGAAACACATCATAAACAGGACGAGCCATAAAACCACAATTCTTATCTGTATAATAAGTCCAACGCATATCAAAAGGACGATAATGGCATTGCATTATAAATTCATCTAAATTATCTTTATTTTTCTTAACTTCATCAATAGCCCAATCCAACTTCCAACCCCCAGAATCCTCTCCAATATCATAGATTCTACATAATTCCTCTTTTGGTTTTGTGATAAAGTCTTGCAAAAGCCTTTTTATATTTTCTTTGGAATTTTGAAATACAATCTTATCTCTTTTGGAGCAGATTCCTACCCCTGAAACCTTAAATATATCCTTGACACTCCAGCCTTTCTCATACTCCACCCTTAAACTCTCGTTTTGTGGGATAAAGAGATAAAAAGGCTCTTGTGGCTGTAATGTAGCCCAAGCAATAGAATCTAAGGTGTTTTCATACAAAAAGTTTGTTTTATCACTTCTTTTGCCATATAAATCGTAATGGTAAATTTGAGCGAGTTTTTGAGGTTTTTCATTAGAATTTTCGCTGTATTGAGAATGAGAGTTTAAGGACTTATAACGAGAAATTCTAGTATCTTGCGTAAGACTTGAATGTTTTGCAAGGTGAGGTGATGGGAGTTTATCAGGCATAAATGACCGAGCCGAGCCGCCGCAATCATTCAAAGATTGCGTAAGAGACGAATTTCTATTTTTTACAAAGATATTAATGCTTACGCCTTGCATAATATCAAAGACATTTTCATCTTTGCTTCCATCGGGTGTGGCTTCCTTTTTTCTCGCATTGCCGTGCAAATCTAAAATATAGATTGTATCAAAGGTTTTTAGCAAGTGATAGCGCATACCGCGAAAGGTGGGATTATCTAAAAAGCTGTTGTTGGAGATAAAGGCAAAGATACCGCTTGATTGTTCTTTAATCTTAGATTCAGCAAAGCAGATAAACTTTACATAATCATCAAGTAGCCATTTGGGGTTTTTCTCGTTTTTGAGTTTTTTCTTTTGCAGAATGGTTTTAAAGGTAGATTTTTGATTTGCATCTTTTTTGGGATTTTGCAGATAAAAGTTGATTGCTTCTTGTTCACTTTTGCTCAAATGCGCCTCGCTTGGCTCTAAGCCATAAGTGATACGCACATTATCCTCAAATAAGCCCTTGTTCGCACTTGCGCCACTATAAGGCGGGTTGCCTGTGATGATGAGAATGGCATTTTCTTTGATTCTTTGCGCTTCTTTAAACTCCTCTGCTAATTCTATCATTCCTGCAAAAAGGTTGCTTTGCTTGTTTGCTTCATCTTTTTCTTTATTGGAATAAAGTGTGTTTGTTAGGCGGATATTAAGCGATTCATTTTCTTGCAAAGGTGCGTTAAACTCTTCTTTGAAACTTTGGGAAAGCTTTAAATGTGCGATGGTATAAGGAGCAATCAAAAATTCAAAGCCAAAGAATTGCTTTAAGAGCTTTTTGGGCTCATATCTTGCGCTATCTTTAGGGGTGGATTCTAAGGCTTTGCGGAAAGCTTCAAGCAGGAATGTCCCTGTCCCTGTGGCAAAGTCTAAAAGCGTGATATTGTCATTCTCCAAACTCGCACCCAAGCCATTTTTTAAGGCAAAATCTGTTTTAAGTATAGAATCTATGGCATTAATGATAAAGCTCACTACACTTGCAGGAGTGTAATACACGCCGCGAATCTCACGCAATCTCGGGTCATATTGGCTTAGGAAAGTCTCATAAAAGTGCAAATAAGGGTCTTTGTGCTTAAATTGCATGGTGTAATGCCCTAACAAGTCCTTTTCTTTCACTTTGTTTAGCTCTTGAATGATACTTGCAATGTCAATGTGATTGATAATATACAAAATCTCCTCTATAAGCCATCTGATAGAATCTAAATCCTCTAAATTGTCTAAAAATCCACTCATCGCACGAATGAGTGGGAAAGACTTAGGGATAAAGGCTTTGGCATTATACAAATCAATCTCCTTGCCACTCGTATTATTTAGCCTTGCAAGAAAAAGGCTATAAGTGAGTGTTTGTGCGAGGCTATCGGCAAACTCTGTGAAATCCAACTCTTTGTAAAGCTGTTCTTTGAAAGTTTCATAAAGGCTTGTGATATGGGGGTTTTCTTGCGCCTCTATTAAAGAATCTTTTAGAATCTGTGTGCGTTGAGCAAGAGTAGAAGCAAACTCTTGTGCAGTGATAATAGGCTTTGGACTGAAAGTAAAAAAGAGTTTGAAAAGCTCGGTCAATTCTTTTTCTTTGGATTCTAAAAGTGCTCTGTTTTTAAGAGTGGCTTTAAGTTGGCTTAAATCGCAGATTCTATATTCCTGCACGATATGCACTTTGCCTTTATCATTTTTACGCACGAGGCAAAATCGCAAATAATCCGTAAGCATTAGATTATCACTAAGTCGCAGATATTTTTCAATCTGTGGGCTTTGGGCTATGGAATCCAAGTCCGCATTGACGCGTTTGTTTTCAATATAACCAATCACCAAGCCTTGATTTTGTATCAAAAAATCAGGTGCGCCTCTGCCCTCTTTGTCGTTATTTGGTTCGTGTTTGATATGGAGAGATTGTAAGGCTTTGTTATGTATAGCGAGATTATCCCTTAAGATGCCAAAAAGGTTTTCTAAAGCAGCGCGGTAGGTATGCTCTTTATCCTGTGGTGAAATACTTTGTATTTGACTAAGGTATTCACTTAAAAATTGCATTATTTCTCCTTTAAACCCTCATACATCTCCCAAAGGGGGATTTCAAAGACATCGGGGATATTTTTTAGCACTTCAAAGGGGGTGAATCGCTCCTTATAGCCCATACAATAATGATCCTTTATCCAATAGCCCGGGTAGAAGTATCTTAAGCCATTTTCCTTAGCGATTTGAATTTGCTTTAAAATATTGAGTGTGCCTAAGCTGTAAGTAGCAAAGCGATGGTCATAGTAGAAATACACCGCTGTAATGCTATCAAAAACCACATCGACTAGCCCCACGCCAATAAGTTGAGAATCCATAAAATACAGCATCTCATAGCCAAAATCCTGATGCCCATCGACAAACATATCCATATAAGATTCAGGCGTTACGGGGGAGTATTCCCAACCTTTTTTATCCCGCATAGATTGATGATAGCGATTATAAAGCTCTATATGGGCTTGTGAGATAGTGGGCTTTTGTATGTATATATCGATATTTTGAGCCTTTTTTAGCACTCTCTTATGATTCTTGCTAAATGTAAAATCATCAATAAGTGTGCGGATAGAAATGCAATCCGTGCAGCCCTCACACATCGGGGTGAAAAAATAATTCCCAAACCGCCGCCAACCTCGCTCTAGCAGCCCATAATAAAAGCTAGGCGTTACATTTTGGATATGGAAATAGCGGAATATACTCTTTTTAGAATCGATATAACTACACGCTTTTTGCTCGGAATAAAATTCAACTAATCGCATTATTTGAGATGCTCGTAATTTTTCTTATAGGTAGTAACTTTAAGAAGGTAGCGTCTTGCCTCGCTAGATGGGTGCTTAGAATGAAGTGTATCATACACCCTTGTGGGACTAAGGGCGTTGATACGCGCAAATGCCTGTGCTTTGTCATTATGGAATGTCCTTAGCACACTTCCAGCCCCCGCATTGTAAGCGGCAATCACGCAGTATTCTTGACTTTGCTTATTTTTCACATCAGGCAAATAGCGATTAAAAAGTATGCTTAGGTAAGCCACGCCGTAATGAATATTTGTCTCTGGGTCAAAAAGCATTTCTTTTGTAGGCATACCTTTTTTGCCATTGATAAGCTCATACGCGTCCGCTCCAGCTGTGCTAGGGACGATTTGCATAAGTCCATAGGCTGGTGCACCACTCACTGCATAGGGATTGAAGTTAGATTCTGTTTGGATAATACCTAGCACAAGGGCAGGGGGGACATTATATTTATGTGCATATTTTTGTACTATGGCTTCATATTTGTGTTCGCTCTTGCTTTGATAATCCCCCACCATTTGCAAATCGACATAATTGACAAGCTTCCCCCTCTCATCATTGCGTGTTTTGAGGGCGTTTGTTATGAGATATTTAGCATATTTTTGTGCTCGCCAAGAACTAAGTATATCCTCCCCCTCATTATCCTTGACAAGCCCAGCAAGAAAGGGTTTTCCCTTAATCTCTACATCACCACTTGAATACAAATCCATATGGTTTGGGTTTTGCGACATTAAAAGTGTATTGACAATAGCCTTTTCTAGCGTATTCACCCCATCGATACTTTCTATACGAATCGCTCCTGTGGCAAAATTCACACTCACCCTTGTTTTGTATTCATTAGAGTATTTTACATAGACTTGCGCACTTGGTAATGTGATGTCTTCTTTGCTCCATCGTTTAGCGATATTGCCGCTTAGAGTCTGCGTAATTTTGGCATATTGTCTTTTAGCTTCTTTGATATTACGCAAAAGCACCTTTTCATCATTGCCATAGACTCTAAGCTGATTTCCAGCGATTTGTCGCATTGCGTATTGTGGATCATCGGTTATTGCAATATTTGCATTTTGAGTGGAGGTAGAGCAGCCATAAAATAAACTTATAAGAGGAAGCGCGTAGCAGAGCGTCATAGTCTTATGTGCGGATAGAATCTTCAAGTATAGCCCTTAATATAGAGTGTTTCAAAGCGTGGATTCTATCCTAAAAAGTTAAGTTTTCTACCATAATGCAAAATATGCTATACTTTTTGCCCTAATAAAAGCCCTGCAAGACTTTAAGGAGTAATATGGAAATTGTCTTTGGTCCTGTTCATTCACGGCGATTTGGACGCTCACTAGGGGTTGATTTATCCCCTAAGATAAAGCAATGCAATTTTGACTGCGTGTATTGTGAGCTACAAAAGGCTAAAAGTGTAGATTCTATGGGTGATGTAGTGCCTTTGCAAGAAATTATAGAATCTGTGAAAAAAGCCCTAGAGATGCATCAATGCGATGTTTTGACGCTTACTGCCAATGGAGAACCAACGCTCTATCCACATCTCAAAGACTTAATTAGCAATCTTAAAAAGATAGTGCCAGATTCTATAAAATTACTCTTGCTTACTAATGGCTCGCTTCTATGGAAAGCAGATATACGTGAGGCGCTTCAAGGGCTTGATATTCTTAAATTTTCTTGCGATAGCTTAGAGAAAAGGGCGTTTAAACGTATCGACCGCCCGCATTCTAGCCTTTCTTTAGAAACTATCAAGGAGGGCATTGTGCGCTTTTGCGAGGAATTTAAGGGAGAGATTGTGGCTGAAGTGCTGTTCGTTAAAGGCATAAACGATAGCCTTTCTCAAGCGCAAGAAATTGCCGCATTTTTAGCGAGTTTGCCACTTTGTCGTGTAGATATAGGCAGTATCGACCGCCCACCAGCTTACAAAGTAGAGGCGATAAGCGATGAGAGATTAGAGACGCTTGCACAATGCTTTTATGCCTATCCGCATTTGCAAGTCAATCTCCCAAAACGCAAGGATTCAAACAATATATCATCACAACAGGCTAAATCCTACACACAAGAGCAATTACTAGGCTTAATCAAACGCAGGCCATTAAGCATAAAAGACGCACAAAATATGTTTGATTCTCAAACTTTAGCACTCTTAGATACATTATGCCAAAAAGGCGATATAAAGCAGTGTAGAGTAGGGCTTGATACTTTTTATCAAGTGTGAGTTTAAATAGAATGACTGGTTTTTATTAAATGTTCTCTTTGAGTAGAACTCATTTGTTTTATTTGAATCTCCATTTTTTGCATTTTTGATACAAGCTCTTTCTCAAAACTTTACTCTTGCCTTTGTTATAAGTTTAAGAAAATAGAGTTTAAAATACCATAGAAGTGCTAGAATCTATGCCAAAATATGAGCCTTTAGAATAAAATTATCCTAAGCATATAGAAAAGATATTATCCTACCTCCGCTTTAAAATATACCTCTCACCCTCTGTAAGAGAGGAGCTTTTAATTTCTTTTTTCTTAATAAAGGCTTCCTTAAATCTATTCCTATCTCCTCTTTTATTTTTTGTAGAAGATTCGCCATTTGCCCCCCCCCCCCTTTTTTTTTGTGGAGGAGGTGGGAGGAGACTAAAGCTTCTTTAAAAAGACAAGATAGTGCTATCACTAAGGAGAGTAGCTCTAGGCACATTTGCTACTTTTGCTTTTCAACGTATAGCAAAAAGTTAAAAAAATTGTTTATAATATGGTTGCTTAAAAGCAAACAATAAATTTTAAGGAGAAAAAAATGTTTGAATTACGTAAATTGCCTTATGGCACGAACGAATTTGGAAGCTTTATTAGCGAGGAGGCATTCTCATATCACTATGGCAAACATCATCAAACCTATGTGAATAACCTCAATAATCTTATCAAAGGCACAGAGTTTGAAAATGCTGCTCTTGGCGATATTGTGTTGAAATCAAGCGGAGGGCTTTTTAATAATGCTGCTCAAGTGTATAATCACGATTTTTATTGGGACTGCATAAGCCCTAAAAGCAGTGAAGCAAGTGCAGAGCTAAGCTCGGCTATCAATGCAGAATTTGGCTCTATGGATAGCTTTAAAGAAAAGTTCCTCGCTTCTAGCACAACGCTTTTTGGCTCAGGCTGGAATTGGCTCGTGTATAACCCACAAAGTAAAAAGCTTGAAATCGTGCAAACAAGCAATGCTGCTACTCCTGTAACTGATGGCAAAGTGCCGCTTTTGGTTGTCGATGTGTGGGAACACGCTTATTATATTGACCATAGAAATGCGCGTCCTGCATATTTAGAAGCGTTTTGGAAGCATATTAATTGGGCTTTTGTCTCTTGCTCTTATGAATGGGCGCTCAAAGAGGGCATTAACTCTGCTGAATTTTATATGAACGAACTCCACCCAGTTAAATAGCCTATATTTGGCACTTCCGCAGCACTCTTAAAGCAGAATCTACACAGATTTATGCAATTATGAGTGTTGCGATTTTATGCTATTATCCTACTTTATCTTTGTTTTATGTATAAAGGGGATTTATGACTTCACATTCTATTTATACTTTTATCACTCAAGCTATTAGCGAGGATTTGGGCAGGGGCGATTTGTATGCGCTTTTTGCACCCACGAAAAAGGCTAAAGCCTATGTGTTGGCTAAAGAAGATGGCATATTCTCGGGGGAGTTGTATCTCACAGCCTTAGCGCAATATTTTCATCTCAATCTTACCTTTTTGCGTAAAGATGGACAATCCTTTCATCAAGGGGAACATTTATGCGAGTTAGAGGGCGGTTATGTGGAGATTTTGCAATGTGAGCGTGTGCTTTTAAATATCCTCGCTCATAGTAGCGGTATAGCCACTCTCGCCCATCATTATAGCACTTTGATAAAAGATACTCCTGTGAAACTCCTTGATACACGTAAGACTCGTCCATTGCTGCGGGAGCTTGAGAAATATTCTATCCGCAATGGCGGGGCACATAATCATCGCTTTGGATTAGATACGATGTTGATGTTAAAAGATACGCATTTAGCACATATAGCGGATTTAAAGGCGATTATTAGCAATGCAAGGGATAAACTGCCATTTATGTGTCCTATTGAAGTAGAATGCGATACATTTAATGCTGCTAAAGCAGCTATGGAAGCAGGGGTTGATGTAGTGATGTGCGATAATATGAAACTAGCACAGATTAGGGAGGTTGTCGCTTATCGTAATGTCAATGCGCCGCATATTACCCTAGAGGCGAGTGGGAATATCAATCTCAATAATATTAGAGAATACGCGCTAAGCGGCGTTAATGCCATTAGTGTAGGCTCACTCATACATCAGGCTAAATGGCTTGATTTGAGTTTGAAAATCAAGGACTAGATTCATAATGCAGGGCTTTGATAGGGAATCTTACTTTCTCACCTTGCTTGAAAAAGAGGGTATCACAAGGGGTGTGGGTGATGACTGCTGCATTTTAGATATACACCCCTTGCCCTCATACTTGCTCCCACATAAAGCCCATATACACAAATCCCACACACACACACAAACTATAAAGTCGCTTGTTGTAGGTATGGATAGTTTTTGTGAGGAGGTGCATTTTTTGCGCGATTGGTTTTCTCCTTATGAACTCGCTACAAAGGCGTTTTTAGTCAATTATTCCGATATTATCGCTATGAATGCCACACCGCTTTATGCTGCCTTAAGCGTGGCGTTGCCAAAGGATTGGGGGAGGGCTGAAATCAAGGCATTTGTGCGAGGAATAGGTGATTTTTGCCGCAAGTATCATATATGGCTTATCGGTGGAGATACCATTAGCGCGGCAAAAATGCAAATCCACATTACACTCTTTGGCAAAGCACACAAGCACACACTTTATCGCGATAGAATAAAGCCCAAAAGCATATTATGCTACACAAATGACAGGTATCCTCAAAATACTATCACTCAATGCTATAAAGTGCTAAAAAATCTATTAAATCTACCTAATGGTAGGATTGCTAAAGCAAAAGGGAGATTCTTATCTCCGCATATTCGCGCTCCATTTATCCGTGAATGCGCTCCATTCCTTAAGGGCGGTATGGATATATCTGATGGAATCTTAGCCGAAATCACCCGCATTTGCGCGATAAATCATCTTTTCTTTAAGCCTTGTATGCCATTTTTTGCACCGTATTTAAAGCCATTATTGCAAAGTGGAGAATCCTATGAAATGCTTATTGCCATAGATTCTAAAGACTTTTTAAGGCTTAAGAGAAAGGCTGCACGTCATAGAATCAAAGTGTGTAAACTTGGTACATTCACGCGGCAAAGGCAGATCCTACCATCTTTTAAGCATTGGCATTAAATTTGAAGGAGCAGAAATGACGATTATTTTAGCCACAGGTAATCAGCACAAAATCCGCGAGTTTCACGCTATGCTAGAAGGGAAAAATGCAAAAATATATACATATAGCGAGATTTTAGAACCTTTAGAGATTTTAGAAAATGGCAAGAGTTTTGCCCAAAATGCCGCGCTTAAGGCAAAAGCCATTTATCAGGCATTATATACGCGATATACAAATGCGCCAGATTCTCTATCATTTTTAGAATCTCCTCTTGCCATTATCGCCGAGGATAGTGGGCTATGTATCCCTGCACTCAATGGAGAGCCGGGTATTTATAGTGCAAGATATGCGCGATATAGGCATTTTTCCCACACAACGCAAAATAGTGATGATAGTGAAAATCTCCAATGCCTTATAGAACAAATCAAGCCCTTTGCTCCTACATCTGCCTTTTTTGTTGCACATATTGCATTTATTTTTATCAAATCTTTGCCTCTGCCGCCATTGGCACAATGTGAAGTGCAGCATTGTGAAGGTGTGCTATATGGCGAGGTCATAAGCGAGATAAGGGGAGATAAGGGCTTTGGCTATGATCCTATCTTTGTGCCTGATATTGCAAATCCTCTCAAAAAGACTTTAGCAGAATTTGAAGTAAGTGCTAAAAATGCTATATCTCATCGCAAACAAGCCCTCTCTAGCTGTATCAAAATGCTTTTTCCCACTTTGAATTAAATTGCCCTGTGCTGATAATTTTAAGCTAAAAACAAAATTTTTTTGCTTATAATGCGCGACTTTGAAATTTTTAAATTACAAGAAGGATTTTTATGATACAAACAACGACTTCACGGATTTCTCTTACTGTGTGCGGAGCGCTCTTAATGGCAGCTTGCGCCACAAATCCTTTTACAGGTGAATCTCAAGTGAGTAGAACGGCTATTGGTGCGGGATTAGTAGGTGCAGGAATTGGTGTATTAGTAGGCAAGCAGGATAGGGCTAAAGGTGCAGCTATTGGCGCAGGAGTAGGTGCATTAGCGGGTGGTGCAGTGGGTGGCTATATGGATATACAAAACAAAAAGCTACGTGAGGAACTTCAAGGCACAGGTGTGAGCGTTACTAAAAATGGAGATGAGATTATGCTCAATATGCCCGGCGATATTGCCTTTAAATCTGGCAGTGCTGATTTAAGCGGGGATTTCTACAAGGTGCTTAATTCTGTGGCAAAAGTGCTTAACAACTATGAAAAGACTATCGTTAGCGTAGTGGGCTATACAGACAGCACAGGCAGCGCCTCTAAGAATCTTACACTCTCTCAGCAAAGAGCGCAAAGCGTGGCTACATATCTTAAAAATCAAGGTGTTAAGACAGAGCGATTCGTGGTTGATGGGCTTGGACAGGAGAATCCTGTGGCTTCAAATACTACCGCTGAAGGCAGAGCGAAGAATCGCCGCGTAGAAATCTACCTTACAGCTATTACAAAATAACTTCGATTTCCCTTGCCTCCTCTAAGGTAGGGGATCTATAAAGCAATGAAATATCTACTTGCTTTTACACTCTCTCTTAGTAGTATCATAGCTATCTTGTGTGTAGGATTCTATCCACATTTGTGTGGATTACTCTATATCGCATTTTTGGGAATCTTTATTGCCCTATACATTTATAGTTATGAAATTTTAAAGATAAAAAAACAAGCTACAATCAAGGCTTATTACAAGCTTGATTCTCTCTTATATCGTTATTTTGGACGCTTTTTTCTCACAAAAATAGTGAGCGTTTTTGTCGCTTTTACAGGGTGTGTATCCCTTTTTTTAATGCTTGTATTTCCTAGCGGTAGCGAAATATTGATTTTTTGTCTCCTTGTACCTTGTAGCATTTATGGCTACAAAATCGTATATGCCCTCTGTAATGCTAATCTCAATGCCGATTTTGCCCCGATATTGGCTAAAAAATATACTGCCCTTATCTGTGCCTTTCTAGCGTTTATAGGAACAATCGCCCTCAATGGCTTTGCCCCCTCTATCTCGCACATTAGTGATACGCAAAGCCACTACTACACATTAATGCACAATTATGGCATTATGCAGATGTCCTGCCGTTTATGGCAGGAGCTTTTTGGCTTTGTGTTGCTTAAAAAGGCATTGCTTGATACATTATATATTAATATCGCCGATACTTACTTGCATATCGCCCTTGATGTGTTATTTGCCTGTGGGTATTTCGCGGCATTTGCGAGTTTTGCATTACTTTGCATAGGAAGTGTATCGCCTAAAGCATCTGCCCCTAAGGATTCTGCCCTTACAAAAGAGGAATATGCTTCTACTACATTCACAGAATCTCGTTCTTTTAAACAATTCTTTACTATGGTGTTTTTTCTCATTTTTGTATATATTGCCTTTAATATCAGTATTCACCTGCAGCCATTAGCTAAGAATCAGCCCTATCCGCCGCTTTTAAGCACACAGATTTTAAAACATAATCAATCCTATATCCAAGTGAGTATGCAAGGGGTGGATAGCCTTATACGTATGAATGATTTACCCGCATTAGAAGCAAAAATCAAAGCAAATCTCACAGATTTTGAATCTCAGCTCAATACTGATATAGAATCTATCCTCAATGAATACTTGGTCCAAAAAGAGATGATTATAGACCAGTATTCACAATGGTATTTTAGCGTTTATGGCGAATACACAAGGCTTTTTTATGCGGCTATTGGCAAGGGTGAGGATATAGCTCAAGAGCAATTTATATTTTTACTCAAAGCTCATACACCCTATGATTTGCAAGAACATCTTAACGCCCTTTATGATAAACATTTCCAAGCACTCAAAACGCGCCTAGAGCAGAGCTTTAGCTTTTTTAAAGTGCATAAAAATGCAAATAATATCCCTATCGCTCAAGTGCTTTCTTTTGATGAATTTACCCAAAAGCTCAATTTGCTTAATCCTCGTGCTACTGATGGTGTAGCAGCACTTCTAAGTGCAAGTGTGGCAGGGGCGATGATACTTAAGGCTTCAGGTAAAGCCATTGCTAAGACAAGTGCAAAGGTTGTGAGTAAAAGTGTAGCGAAAAAGGGATTGGGAGGGGCGATTAGCGCAGGGGGAGGCTCACTTTTATGCGGGGGATTTGCTCCCTTATGTGCGATAGGCTTTTTTGTCGCGAGCGATTATGCGATTAATAGCGTTGATGAGGCTATTAATCAAGATGAGTTTAAAAGGGAAATGCGCGAAGGATTTAACTCTTGGGAACTTCAGCTAAAAAACAGCCTGATTAGCTATAATTCGCAACTTTCACATCAAATCTTAGAACAGCTAAGTTTAACTGATGAGATAAAGGAGTAGGCAAGGTGAAAGCAATGAACTTTTGGGTGTTTGCAGGTGCAGCGATACTTTTTGCTTGTATTGTTGTGTTAGCAAATTACACCGTGCAGTATCCTGTGCTTGGGACCCCTCTTACTTATGGTGCACTGACTTATCCGCTAAGCTTTTTGTTGATGGATATTTTGAGCGAAAAATATAACAAGCCACAGGTGCTTAAAACGCTTTGGGTGGGGCTACTTCTCGCCTTTATTCCCTCGCTTTTAGCAAGTGAAGCACGTATTGCTATTGCAAGTGTGTGTGCGTTTTTTATCTCACAGAATCTTGATGTGCATCTCTTTTACTATCTTAAAAACTGCTTTCCTAGCCTTTGGTGGCTACGTAATAACGCAAGCACAATGATTTCACAATTTATCGATACGATGATTTTCTTTCATATCGCCTTTTTATTTATTTATCCGTGGGAGCAGGTTATGGCTATGTTACTAGCTGATTTTTGCATTAAGGCATTTCTTGCTTTATGCGATACACCATTTTTCTATGTCTTTGCCATACGCAAAAGTAAGCCCAAAATCCATACTAAATAAGGAGCTAAGATGTATTTTTCCAATAAAGTTTCGCGACTTTTTGGTCGTTTCGCCTCTTATGAGTTTTTTTCCCCATTGCAAACCTTCATTAATACCGTATATGTCAAAATCTTTCATATTGAGCTTGATGAGTTTGCTCCTGCATCCTCTTATCCATCGCTTAATGCGCTTTTTACTCGTGCTTTGAGTGTTAAGCGAAGCATTAATCCTAATCCTATCGTGCTTATCTCTCCGTGTGATTCGCTGATTACACAAATAGGCAAAACAAGTGAAAAAAATGCCCTACAAATCAAGGGTATGGAATATTCTGTTGAAGAACTTCTAGGGCAAAAGCTTGATAGGGAGCTGCATTATATTAATTTCTACCTTTCTCCAAGGGATTATCATCGCTATCACGCCCCTTGTGATATGGAAATTTATGAGGTGCGGTATTTTGGTGGAGAATTGCTCCCTGTAAATACGCCATCATTGCGCAAAAATCAAGATTTGTTTGTGAGAAATGAACGTGTGGTAGTAGTAGCCAAGACTTCTAGTGGCAAGTGGGTATATTTTGTCGCTATAGGTGCGCTCAATGTGGGCAGTATGGTAATGCACTTTGAAAGCAAGATTCAAAGTAATGCTAAAGCACATAATATCTGCTATACCTATCGCACACCTATTGCGATTAGAAAGGGTGAGGAGCTGGGTATGTTTAAGATGGGTTCTACTATCGTGCTATTTATGGAACAGATGATTCCAGATATTAACATTGGACAAAAGGTGAAATTTGCCCAAGATATAGGCACATACGCATAAGATTCTATAAAATCACTACATTTAAGGAAAGATAAGATGTCGGCTCATATTTATAATGAAATCAAGGATTTGCTCCATAAGCTCGATGGGCTTTTGGTAGCGCATTATTATCAAAAAGATGAGATTGTAGCCCTAGCAGATTTATGCGGTGATAGCCTAGAGCTATCGCGTAAGGCAAGTATGAGTGAAAAGCCCCTTATTGTATTTTGCGGTGTGGCTTTTATGGGGCAGAGTGTAAAAGTCCTAGCTCCGCAAAAACGCGTCATAATGCCCCGTTTAGCGTGCTGCTCAATGGCAAGAATGATAGATAGCGATTATTATGATGAGAGTATTAAAACCTTAGAATCTTATGGCATAGACAAAGATTCTATCTTTCCTATTACCTATATCAACTCAAATGCCGATGTCAAGGCGAAAGTCGCGCAAATGGGTGGGCTTGTCTGCACGAGTGCGAATGCGCAAAAGATTTTTGACTTCGCCTTGCAAAAGGGCAAAAAAATCTTTTTTCTGCCCGATAGATGTTTAGGAGAGAATCTCGCTCGGGCAAGTGGCAAAAGCTCTGCCTTACTTGGCAGGGATAGCCAAGAGCAGATGAGGGAAGCACAAGTGATTTGCTATGATGGATTCTGCTCTGTGCATCAGCTTTTCACGCCCGATGATGTGCGATTCTACCGCAATAAGTTTGCAGATATTAAAATCGCCCTTCACCCTGAATGCGACCCTAGTGTCGTAGAAATGGCGGATTTTGTAGGCTCGACTAGTCAAATTATCAAATATGTCCAAGATTTGCCACTAGAGCAGAGAGTAGCCGTAGGGACGGAGTTTAACCTCGTTAATCGTCTGCGCCCTAAATATAATGGCAAACAAACAACCTTTGTGCTAAGTGCGAGTAAGCCCCAATGCCCTACGATGAATGAAACCACCTTAGAGGACATACGCGATGTGCTTTTAGCCTATGAGGATAAAAAGCCTATAAATGAGGTGTTTTTAGACAATGAGATTCAAAAATGGGCAAAAATCGCCCTAGATAGAATGCTAGAGCTATCATAGGGCAGTGGCATTATTTTAACCCTTCTTTTATGGAGATTGCTTTAAATTTCTTTGCATAAGAGGTTATTTCTTTTCTCTCCTTGGTAGAATCTGCTTTTGCACCCCTTCAAAAGCAGGGTTTTATTCGTTTCCCACTCAATTCTTTTTTCTTTTTTTGTGGATTTGGCTCCTACTCATTCCCCCTCTCTCGCGGAAAATTACTTTATCTCTCACCCTTTTTTTGCGGAAGGTGAGCTCATCTCTTATCCCCCCCCCCTTTTTTTTTGGCGGTGGTAAGTATTGCAGGGGGTTAGGGGGAGGGCAAAGTTTCTATATATTATAAAAAGCCTAAAGTTAGAAAATACTTTACTTTTTGTAACTTTAATATACAAATTCGTTTTTTTAATCATAATATTAGGAATTATTACTAATAATGTAATCATTTCCTTTGAAACATCAAGGTGAAACAAAATTTTTTTAGGAGGTCTGTTATGAGACAGATTTGTGCTTTATTGTTGGTGTCAGTTTTATTTGGAGCGACTAGCCTAGCGGCTGTTGAGGGTATAGCTTCCAACGCAGGGGAATTGCAAAAAAGTGAAAAAGCTTTGCTTTTTGGTGATAATGTGCAAAATCTCAATGTAGAGACTTTGAGCGAAAAAGAAATGCAAGAAACTCAAGGTGAGTTTTGGGGTGGATTAACCGCTGGACTTATCGTTTTAGCAGTAGAAAAAATCGGCGATAAAAATGGGTGGTGGTAAAAACCACCCCACCTATATAAAAAGGAGGGTATCTTATGTTTGCTTTCAAATCAAAATCTTTGTTTTCTTTGGGAATCTTAGCATTACTCCCTTGCCTTATCTTTGCCACGGACTGCACTGATTCAAATTGCAAAAACTTCCGCATAGGGCTTGGAGGAGCCTATCATAATCTAGATTCTAAAGATGCGCAAATAAGCAGTGTAGGAGGATATCTCGCCTTTAGTGCACGTGGCACTCTTAAGAACCGTCTTGCTTCCGAACTTGGTGGCAAAGTAGGGTTAGGCAGTGCTACAGCCTCTGGAGCTTACTTTGAATCTGATCTATACAGCAAAAGTAATCTTTCGCTATTCACTGATTTTTATTTTAAGATTGGGGTGAATATCGCAAGTGCAAAAATGCCTTTATTTATCAATGCTGTTTATGGCTGGGATAATTTCTCTACAAATCTAAAAAGCAAGGGAATAGGGCTTTCCCGTCATTTTGCTGGAGGAGAGTTAGAGGGCTTCCTTCCTATGGGCGACACTTCAAGTATAGAATATCTCGCGGGATTTTATACCTTTTTAAATGGCGATTATGTATTTGCTAATACCAATACTGCCTCAAAGCTACGAGGGACAAACTTTATGGCAAAAGTCAGCGTGGGCTACACAAAGGATATTAATCCGCAATAGGTATGCTAGAATTTGGAATCTCCCTTTAGCGTTGCCATTAAGGCACAAAATCGCTAGGCAAGTTTTGGCGATTGTGCCTGATGGGCGATACTTCACAAATGGCTAAACTCGCGCAAAGTAGAGTAGGATAGAGTAGGCAAAACAAATTATAAAATAAACCATAGACTGATTATTAAAAGTAAGCCTAACAGAAGTGCCATTACCTCACTATCTGTAATTTTTTTTCTTTTATGTTTCTTTCTCTTGTAAAAAATGCCTTTTATTTCTGTACCTTTACTATCTACTTTAATGATTCCGTAGATATTTTTCTCCAATTTTTTATTCCTAAGTGCCCTTTTAGCTGCATTTTGAGCCTCTTTTACACTATTGAATGGAGAGCGGTTTATGATTTTTTTATTATTCGTGTTTGGGTCTATTTCTGCTAGGTAAATATTTTTCATTATTGCATTCTTTTTGATTTGGTTTTGCTTAAATTAAGGAAATTTAAAATTTTAGAGATATGCTTTTAAAAGAGGTAATTGCAATTCCTCGTAGAGTTCCTTTGCCTTTGCTTTGCCACATAGCTCCTCGACAATGCTAAGGGCAAATACCCCAGCCGTAGCCGGAGCTGCTGATGTGATAATATTGCCATTTTTTACAACAGCTTTTGTGTTTTTTGTCTTACCTTGCATATTGATTTCGCTCTCACAGCCCGGATAACAAGTAAAATCCCCTTCAAGCACCCCAGCCTTATCAAGCACGATAGGGGAAGCGCAAATAGCAGCTATGAGCTTTTGCTCTTGCTTGAAAGTGGTAAGCCAGAGCTTGATAAGCTCATTACTAGCGAGATTCTGCATACCATTATAGCCTCCAGCTAAAGCAATTGCGTCAAAATCCTCCATATCAAGCTCGGGTAGGACAGAATCTGCTTCTATCACAATATGATGTGCTCCAAGTATGCGTTTATGAGAATCTAAACTTGCCATCACTACACGCACTCCAGCTCGACGCAAAATATCGACTATACTTACAAGTTCTATCTCCTCAAATCCCCTTGCAACAGGCACTAAAACATTTTTCACTTAAACACTCCTTGATGTGATTTTGTCCTTATTAAAAAACGCACAGATTCTAACATTTTTTAATGTAAGAACAGATTAGACTTAATAGATATTTTTTGATTTTGGTAAATTTTATATGCAAATGCAGTAGAAAGTAGGGCTAGTGCCTTTTATATAAAAGTTTGAAAAGTATAGTTTTCAGTAGAAGTTGTTTCAGTCTTTATTGCTTTAAGTGTAAATCTTTTGTGTAGTCTTAGTGCAGCCGAGGCGGTGCAAATGCCACGTAAGGTATCGATTTTAAGCATTTGTGTGTCGATTTTGTCTAAAAAGAGATGTTCATAACTTGACTTTAGAGCTTCAAAATCATATAATGCGCCCTGAAACATTGCTAATTCCTTTGTCTTTGTTTCCTGATTTTTACCTACCCCTTGCAGGTTTTAACTTGCAAGGTTTTTTATGCCTTGAATCTTACATTAAAAAACTTAAAAACCTTTTAAACCAAAAAAACCCCTAGTTTATCTCTTAGTTGCTGTGCCTGTGCGTTGTATTTGTTTGTCTGGGCTGGAGCCTGTGGGTAAGTAATGTGAGTAGTGTATGTGTAATACTTGCTTACTTTAATGCCCAAAAAGCGCCGCCAGTGCGTATGCTGCACCGAGTGTTTTATGTTGATTCTACTTTTCCATAGGTTGTAACTACTCATAGCCGCGTTATACGCTCTTATGTCTTTATCAATGTCAATCACCATTAAGAAAAAGCCAAAGTCGGGCGTGTGTGCGGTTTGCATTCTATTTCTTTACTAGCTTAAAAATTTCTGCCGTTTTTTCAAACGTCTTGCCACCAAAGTAGAATCCATAAATAAGCATAGCGATAGTAGAGTATAAGTCCATTATGTGCAGTGGCACTTTATTAATGAATGGTAGCACTATCACTATAACGGTATAGATAAGCATTATAATAGCTCGTATGTGGCGGTTAAGCCAAGAGCCGCTCTCTAAGTCTTTTTGATACCTTAGCGTGGCTTCACTCATTACCGCCTTGTCAAACTCTACCTCTAGTAAGGCAAATTCCTTTGTAATCTCACCCCTTATCATCTCTCGCTCGCTATCGCTAGGGATTTTGCTTATTGCCCGCTCGGCGGTTTTAAAGATATTTCGAAATACTGATAATGCGCTACTCATTTATGCCCCCTTTTCTTTCTTTTGCGTGGGATATTTCGCATATACCCCCTGACACAATAGCCCTTTACCTTAACTCTACCCTTTTTATTAAGGGCTTTTTTAGCACTTTTTTACGCGCGTTGCGTTGCGCTTGTGCTTTCTTTGTATTCCTTACATTTTGCGCGTATTCCCGCGCCCTTTCGTGTTCCCCAAATAAAGCTAAAAACTCTTTTTCCCAATCTTGCATTTATACACCTTTACGCACGGCTTTGTATGCCATATAGATTAAAGCCACCTTCCACGCTAAAGCGAGAATCGCCCCTGTGGTAAAGACTATCCCCGCGCCCTTAAAAATCATCTTTACGTCCTCTTTAGCTGCCCTTATGGGATTTTTGTATTCCACTATGCTGTTAAAAGCATACTTGCTTATACCTACGATGCTTAAGGCAAAGCCTTGCAAAGAGGGCATAGAATCAAACATTCTTACTAGCGCGTTTTGATTAAGTAGCTCGGCTTTAACCTGCTCCCACGATTTCCCCGCGTATCTTGGTGCGTTTGAGATATTTATCACGTCTGCTTCGCTTAATACGCGTTCATCGCTTAACGCCTCGCCCCCAGCTGTCTTTAACGCCTCACTTAGTTTGAATATTCCTAAGCTTGTAGTTAAAGACAAGAGACGAATTTTATTTAATTGCCCTTTAGATTCTGCCACTAGTAGGGCTTGCTTCATTCCTATAGAGTCAAACTGAAACGCCCCGTATCCAAACCCGCGCTTATTGTTGTAAATCGCCCTGCCATAGTTAGATTCTGTAATGGCTGTCTCTCTTAGCATAGCCCTTAAGTTATCTACATTTGCCCCCATAGCGAAGTTTTGCACCGCGTATTCTATGGCGGCGGTGAGCTCCGCGTCGCTATTAATACCGTAGCATTTAAATCTATCACTTTGACTCATAATCACACCTCCTGTAAATCCTAAAATTAAACATATTCCAAACATTCCAAATACCACAAAAAGCCCCACGTCTTAGCTCTCATAGATGATAAAGTCGGCTTGCGCTAGCCAATGCGTGCTTGAGCTTACATTTCTTCTTGTCATAAACCATATTATTAAGCCTGTATTTTCCTCTCTATCCCTGCTTATCAAATTATCCAAGATAAAATCACCGCTAAACTCTAGCGTTTCGTTTGAATCCTTAAAAGTGGCAAGGTTGTTATAGTTCGCCCCGTAAGCCGTGCCTAGGCTATAACCGCCCCTATGTAAATAGGCGGTAAACTGGTAAAAGTCCCCTGATAAAAATTGCCCCCAGTGGAGGCTATGCGCACTTTTGCCGCCCCGCCTTTGGAATCTTGCAAGTTGGTTATATGCCCTCTGTCCATAGATAGACATTTTGCACTTGTGCGGGCACGCCCTCGCGGGTATATACGTCTGTAATTCTAAAGCCCGTATTGCGATTATCTACCAAAAAGGCGTCCTTACGCTCGGGATTGAGTGAGATATACACCTTTACATCCACGGGGTAGTCAAGGAGCAAAAAATACGCGCACGCCCCTAAATTGACTTGATTATATTCCCTATCGCAAGGCAATTCTAAACTTTGCAATGGATTTTGTTGCTTTGCAAAGCTTGTATTTTGTTTGCTAAAAAGTAAGTTACTCATTTACGCCCCTTTATTTTAAAAACTATAAGTAAAACTCCTAATAAAACACACCACATATAAGGCGTTTTAAACATATTACTTATTTGAATGCCTAAGCTGCAGTTGCCCTTTGTGGCTTCTATAACCGCCTCTTTATTCTGTGCGGTAATCCCTAAAATCGCGCTAAAAGCATTATTTGTAATACCACTGATAGTATTTCCTATGGCGTGTAAATCCTCTCCCATAAGCCCTAATTTCGTGCTTGTATCAAGTATCGCGCCGCTTAAGTCTAGGTTTATCCCATTATCTACATAATAGGAATTATCCCCTATTGTAGCCGCTGAGCTGCTTTGACTGCTGTCTGTTTGACTTAAGTCTAATCCAAAATTACTTGCCATAGAATCCCTCCAACATTACAAATAATGCCTATTTGCGCTTACCTAACATAAGCGCTGCCATTACACCGATTAAGGCTAGAGGTATTAACGGGCTTGATAAGCCGCCCCCTTGAGATATGCCCCCGCCTATGCTATCGCTCCCGCCGCTTAAGCCTGTGGAGGCACTGCCTGCGCTGCCACTCCCTCCACCTACGCTCGCACTGAATCCTAACTCATCTCTTTGTGAGGTCGTGTTTGAGTTTGTGGCGGTATTATGCGGGCTGGTAGTAGTGCTACCGCCTCCGAAACCTCCGTTTGCCTCATTATATACGCTCCCACTGCTCCCTATGTTAAAGGTATTGCCCCCGCCAAAGAGATTTGAGAGGTTGCTCCCCGTTACCGCGCCATATGACGTGTTTTGATAGAGATTAGTTGTGTTGTTTGTAGTTTTTTTGCTTGACCACCACCCCATAGTGCCCTACTTACGATTAAAGATAAAAAGCGCCGTGCCAATAGCAAGTATGACGCCACCAATAAGCATTAGCTTTGCATTGCTTAAGTTGATTTTGTTTTGCGTCTCGGTCGCGTGCCAGTTTGCATTAGCTTGTTGCCTTGCTATGTCGTTTGCTGTCTGGTTACTTGAGTAGCTATTGTAGATATTTACGCCCTTATCTACCAAACTACCGATAGAATCAAAATTCCAATCCATAGAATCCCCCTTATTAGATTAACCCATTTTGCACGGCTCTGTGTTATGCCGTGTCTTTTTTAGCCTTGTGCTTGTGCAGTACGGTTTGCCTCTGCTAGTGCCACTTGTTGTAAAAGCTGTGGTAAATCCTCGTAGTTTTGATATACCTCTACTAGGATTTCCTCCGTCGCACCATTAAGCACGCTTGCAAATTTATTGTTAAAGTCGATAGTCAAGCGCATTTGATTGAAACTCATAAATACTAAAGAGTTGTTCATATCGCCAAAGTAGTTACTCGCTATATGATACACTCCATAGAATACGCCTTTACCATCTGGGCTGTCGCTTAGCTCTTTGCCAAATAGCATTTGCGAGAGGCTAAACTTTTGTAGCATTTCATTTTTAAGAATTTCTGGCGTGGTATCCACTAGGATATTATTTCCATCTGCAATTTTAATCCTGTCTATCATACCATCTAGTCGCTCGTTGGTTTGAGAGTTTCTAAATACTATGATAAAGTCCTTTATCCATAGGTTGGGGGTAAGTTCAATATATTGCCCCTTACCGCCACCGCTAAAGCCCTTTGAGATAACCTTTTGCACATAGAGATTACCCATTTGAGACAAGAATTGTTCTTGTCTGTTTGCTTGAATCTCGCTTGTTATCCAATACTTGCTACTGCAATTGACATAGGTATTAGCAAGGGATAGAGTAGCCGCGCCCTCATTATCATCACTTGCCCCCTCTGCTCTTGCTAGCATAGATTTGAAACATACTTCTTGCGGCTCGTTCTTATAGGTAAGTTGGAAGCTATTAAAGAGCCAAGTGCAGATGTTTGTTTGTGTAGCCCCTATCTGGTCAAACATTGCAAAAGGTATAGTGATTACGAGCTTAAACTCTGCTACCCCTTGAGTTTGCCCCGCTTTTATGCTTACACTCTCTGGGATTTCCATATATTCAAACTTACCGCGATTTTGCAAGGTGTTAATAAATCTAAAAATAGCAAGTGAAGTAACGTTTTTTACCTCGGTGTTACCATTTAGCTTTATTTGCACGTTGCTAAAGAGATTGTAAATGTGGTCGTCTGCATAATTGATTGTGTATGCTGTGTCGCTTGCTGGGGCAGTAGTTACCTTAGCTACGATTTGCCCTGTGATGGTTAAAATCATTGCCAATGCGCGCTTATTGCGATACCGCCCTAAGTCTATAACCACATTTCCATTTGGTTGCCACTGCGCCCCTGTGCCGTCTGGTTCGATATTCTTACGTCCGTTAAATACGCCTGCCATAGAATCCTCCTTATAGATTTGGTTTTTTGAGTTTTGAGAGTTTAGCAAATACGATACTTGCTACCAATGCCGTAACGACTGTTTCTAAAATCGCTTTCATATACTCCCCCTTTTAGCTAATTTGTGGAATCTTAGTCTTGATAAGATTAAACAATACGATACCGACTACTACGCCGATAATTGCCTTTAACGTTTAGCCCCGCTTTGATTGTGAATTTTAAGCTCATTGTAGCCCCTTTTCTAGTTGATGTATTAAGGTTTGAGATAACCTTATGCGAGTAGCCTTGTTATCCCCTAAAGCTACCCGCATAAAATCACCTCGCGGCAAGTATTGTGAATCCTCGGCGATGTCTTTATCTAACGTCTTGCGTATATACTCATAATCCGTATAACTTTTCCCTATGCGCCCTATGTAGAATACGTCCGTTTGAGACACTATCGCCTTTGGTGTATCTTGCAAACGCCTTGCCATCACGATTAAGTCTATCTCTCTATGCCGACCGTAGTTGATAAGCTTATAGAGTTCTAACTCTTTGTCTAGCATATTCTTATAGTAGAAGTCTATTTCATCTATCACTATGCAAATATTTTCCATCGTGGCTATGCTACCTAAAAGCTCCTCTAAGGCGTTAAAATCATTCAAGTAATAGATATAGCTTACCCCGCTATAAAAATCCTCTTGTAACTCGCTTTGATTGACTTTATCTCTAAAGTGTGTAGGGATAGAGTGCATAATGGGGCTTATAAAGATAACGGGCTTACTTTGTGCTAAACCTAACGCCGTGGCTAGCATAGTTTTACCGCTACCCTTATTTGCAAAGATGGTAGTAATTGTGTTTTGTTTCAAAACAAGCCCCCTTTACATATCTCTATGACAAGCAAGCTTAAGCAAAAGGCTATGCTAAAAAGTGAAACTACTTTCCAATTAATCATTTAGAATCCCCCTTGTTTTGATTATCTTTACGCGGCTCTTTGTTACGCTTTAGTTTTTCAAAGCCAATTGCAGAATCTATTATCATTGCAATACTTGAGAGTATAAGCAGGATTAGCCCTACCTTGCCCCCCGCCCCTACGCTTATATACTCGGCTAGCGCGCTTTGGTTACTTTCTACCATTACCTTAATGCCCGGGTTAAGCGGTTCATTTACCCGCGCCTTTTTGAGAGCCTCGCACGTTGAGACAAAGCCTTTGACTATCTCTTTGCTGGATTCTATGGTTTTGCGGCTTAGCTCGTCTTTTTGCGGGTCGCGCTTTTCTCTTAAGATAAAGTCTAACTCTTGAGAACTTAGCCGTTCAAGTGTGCTAAGGCTTCTTTGAGAGTAGCCTAAGTCGTGGATTTTTTGCGCTTTTGCAAGGTTAGAATCCCCGCTTTTACCCCCGCTTGAATCTCCGCTCGGGATTCCGCCCGTGATACCGCTTTTAGATTCCGCTTGCGGATTCTGTGGCTTTTTGTGCGTTAGTTTCATTTTTCTTTTCCTTGTTTAAGAGATAGAATCCATAAACTGCAATTCCTACCCCCACCATTCCCACTAAAGCTACTACACTTTGCAAAAGTGAGGGCGTCTTATCCATAAAATCAAGATTTTTATAGCTTCTTTGTGCGCTTTTTTATCGATTTTTTCCTGTTTGCGCCCCGCATAGAGCTTTTTTTGCAGCCTTGCTTCGACTTGAGATTCTATTTTGTTTATAAAATCATTATCATATTGCACGGGCTCACGCGCGCTTTCTAACGGCTCCTGTGGCGTTAGAGTAATGTTTCCCTCGCTTGCTGGCTCTACGTTAGCATTTTGTGCATTTTGTGTGCTATCCATTAGTAAAGCTCACTTTTTGGGATTTTGGGCGCGTTTTGTGCCTTTTTGATACTCTCACCCTTGAGAGAGAAAAAGCTGTGCTAATTCCTGCTTACTTTTGCGGTTTAGCTCACTGGCTTTGCGTTCATTACTTGTAAGCAATTCCACTAAATGCGCTTTAGTGTATGTGTCCATTATAGAATCTAGGTTCATTTGTTACCCCTCGTTTTAAATTTCAAGGGGCATTCTAACGCAAAGCAAAAAGTGCCCTAAAAAGCGTCATATTGGATTATAAGCGCGATTATGTGATAATATGAGATTTTGCGTTTTTCGTGGTTTTAAGTTTGTTTGTGTATTTGTGGATTGTTTAAAAGTTCATTTTGATAAAAGCACTTAAGGGATTATTTGAGATAAACCCCTTAAGTTTAGCCTCTAAAACTTGCCTTTTAAGAGTTAAATAACAATCGCTAAAAAGTAAAATTTTAAACTCTATGTTACTTAATGACACAAATCTATTAAAATTTGCAAGGCAATGGGTATTATAAAGCCCCTATAAACATATGCTTGAATTTTGCTCTCCGTCCATTGTACGCCTCCTTTACGCGGTTTATGGTGTGCTCTTTTGCCCTTGTAGCCATTTGTAAAGCTTCGTGCGTGAGATTTTCATTAGCTTTGCCGTTTTAGTAATGCTACCACCGCTGGCAAAGAATGCCTCATCAAACGCCGCTTTATCTACATTGATAAACGGGCGCCCGCTTTTGAGTGTGCCCTTTGCCTTTTGTATCGCTATGCCCTCTAGTTGCCGCTCTTTGATATGCGCTAGATCCATTTGCGCCACGTATCCTAGAATGCTAATAAGCATATCCGTAACCACGCCCTTGCTGGTATCTAATCCTTGAGAGAGAAAGCGCACAATCACGCCCTTATCCTTGCAAATGTTGAGAATCTCGCATAGGTCCCTATGATTACGCGCTAATCTATCTATGCTGTGACAAATGATAGTATCGCCCTCGCGCACATAGTCTAGCATTGCGTTAAGCTGGGGGGCGGTTTTCTGCCTTGCTACCGCTTAACTTTTCTATAAATACCTTGTTGCACTGCTCCTGTTTGATAAGCTCTAGCTGCCTTGCCTCGTTTTGTAGTATCGTGCTTACTCTTACATATGCTACTATCATAGAATCCTCCTTACTCTACTACTATGAATCGGACGGGCTCCTAGCTCTGCGTTACTGACGCACTCATCTAAAAACGCCTCTAAATGCCCGTGCTCTAACTGCGCGCGCTCTATCTCACCCTCGGCGATGTCGAATGTTTGCGGTTCGCCCTCGTTATCGCGCTCCCATAGCAGCGCATAGAGTTTGTAATCGCATTTGATAGAATCTACATTGCTTATTTGCAAGTAAAAATCCGCCTTTATATCCTCGCGCGCCTTGTAGAGTAAAGGCTCGTGCGTGCCCGCTTGCCCTGTATGCCATTTACATATTGTGCTATGTTCATTTTAGCCCTCCTGTTATTTCTAAAAATGCCATTGTAAAGAGCATTCCTAAGATAAAGTTCAAATTGAATACATTATCTATCCACCACCGCCAATTTTTCTTATTGTTATTCTTTTTCATAAAGCCTCCATTGTAAATTTATCTCTAAATTTTATCCTTTTGTAAATCAATATGCAAGCACAACTTTTTTTTACTTCAAATGTTACACTTGCACGATGTACATTTAACTACACATTTATTTACACTCGGTTCCTTACGCTTTTTATGTAATGCCTTAAGTTCATTATTACGTTGTCTGCCTCTACCTCGTCGTGTTTTTTTGTAGATTTTTGCTTCTATAAAGTGATAATCCATAAAGCACTCCATATCCCGCGCGATAAGCCTACCTGTTTTTTTTTTGCTATGTGTTTATTAGCTATTGTTTGCCTCCTTTTATTTCAATTCTAAAGCGCTTTGCGTTTGTGCTAGCTTTTTGCGCTCTCTAAAGCGCGCTTGCCTTATGCGATTATCTATCCTTTTTTGCTGTGCCTTTTGCTCGGCTTTGTCTTTAGCCCTTGCCTCACGCGCCTTTTGGGCTTCTAACTCTTTTGCCCTTTGTGCCTTAGCTTGAAGCGCGGCGCGTATGTCCGCTTCACATCGCTTCCTTTGTGCATAGAGACGCGCGTTATACTTGCTAAAGTTGTTATTATCCCTATATGCCCTTAAGTTTCGCACGATTTCATAGATATACTGCCTTTTAGCGATATAGAGATGTGCGTTATTTTGCATTTCATAGGGGTATTGCGTGTTTCGCTCGTTATACCATTCCTTTAATGTCTGTGTGTAAAGCTCTATGTTATTTGCTGCACTCATTGTTTGCCTCCTTAAATTCTGTTATGTGTGCTGCTGTGGCTGTGATTGCCTTGCCTTGCTGCTCTATGTCGGGTATTTCTATGATGTCTATATCGCATAAGCTTAAGCTAGCGGCTTTTACCAGTGCCTTAGCCTCTGAATCTGCTTTGATTATCATCACATAGAATCCTGCGTCTGTGATTTCTTGAAGGCTACAAGTTAAAGTCTCTAGTCTCTCACTCTGTGCTAATACCTTTAAGTGGCTATTGCCAATTTTTACGATTAAGTAAAACTTCATTTCAAGTCCTTTCGTGTGCTACTGCTAAGCGCTGCATAGGTAAAGAGTGTTTGCTGTGCCGCCTCTCTCTTAAGCTGTGCGAGTTCCTCTTTATCGATTATCGCATATTGATTACCCGTGGCATTGCCTACGATTTCGCTTATATACTTTAAGGGGATAAAGCCTTGCGTCCCTGTCGTGTAGCGCACTACAAGGTTAGTGTCTTTGTATGGATTGTGCATAACTGCTCCTTTGTTTTAAGATTTCACATTCTAGTTTGTAAGGTCGCTTACCCTTAAGGGCTTGCTCCCTTAGCTAGAATGTGTTTTGCAAAATGTCTCATTGATACTTTTTGCTTTTTGTTGATAGAGAGATACTTAAAGAATTCTTTTGTAGAATATTTCAAGTATTGAGAGTCACGTTTAAGATTCTTAGATATTTTCTTATTATGGGGGCTTGATGGCTTACGTTTTCCTTGCTGTGTGGCTTTTGGTCGGTTTAGTGTTGTATGGTTTTTACTTAATTTTAAGGTTGCTTCATAACGTAATGTGCCATATTGTGTGGGGCATTTCATATTCCTTTGTCTATCTTTTATCGCTTTATTATAGATGCAAAGCTGCCCCGCCTCGCCAAAGTCTAGGTAGTTTGTCCCCTTATACTGCTTTGTTTTGTGTGCTTTTTGTGTTTTTAGTAGCTGTGTGGTGTCTAAGCACACGTCCGCTTGTGTAAAATTGAAACTTTTTTTGTAAGTAAATATTTGAGTAGCTCTTTATGCTGCTTTTGCTGTCTCTGCGTTAGCTTGTAGTTTTGTGCTAAAGCATAGATTTCAATGCTAAATCTATTTGCTTTTGGGATTTTTCGTAACTTTAATACACCCCTCCCCACCCGAAAAACATTGAAAGTATAGTTTTCAAATTGGATATTACAAAACTATGCTATGCTTACAGCTCTACATAAGGGCTTTAAAGCTCTCTAAGGTGCAATTATGAAATATCCATTGCGTTATAAAGATGACTTTTCTGCAAATATGCTGTTTTGGATTACGCGCTTCATACGTTACAAGCTCACTACATTATCCAATCATCAAGTTTATGATAAAGAGCGCATTTTAGAAGCGATAAATGCCCTAAACAACGATGAAATAAACTCTTTAGAATCTTTAGAATCCCTCTGCAAAAGCGTAAGAAAAGCAGGAATGATAGGGATTAATACCTACGCCACTCCCCTACTCAAGCTCTATACATTCCTCGCACAAAGTAATATTCACACAATGGAAGAAATCGATGAAGAGGTGCTAAGCGATTTTTTGAGCGTGGAGACAAGCTTCCTTTCAAATGCGAGTAAAAAAAATTATAGAATTGCACTCATTGGGCTATTTGGCTATATTGATAAACAAAATGAGAACGAAGGCAAATCTTATGTGTATAACATCACACTTAAAATCGGTGCCCTACAAGGCAAAAGTGGGCAAAAGTTGCCCGCATATTTAAATCAAAATGAACTTGAGCGGTTTTTACAAGGCATTGACGAAATGCCCTTTGGCGAGAAAATCGCTGCACGCAATAAACTCATCATCAAACTCATTGTCTATACGGGCATACGCGTGAGCGAGGCGCTCAACCTCCGCCGCAAGGATATATTCCCTATGCAAGACTGCTATCTCGTGCAGATTCGCGGCAAGGGCAATAAGCCTAGAGTAGCGATGATACGCAAAAGCCATATAGAGAATCTGCTCGGCGTATGGCTCACGCAACGTGAAGCTTTTGCCCCGCAGCACGATTTGCTCTTTTGCAATGCTAAAGGCAAGGCGCTCACACAAAGCTATATCTATAAAAATGTAGAAAATATACTGATGTCAGTGGGTCTCCGCAAGGAAAAGAATGGCGCGCATATGCTGCGACATTCTTTTGCTACACTACTCTATCAGCAAAAGCACGATTTGGTAATGGTGCAAGAAGCTCTAGGACACGCAGATTTGAATACAAGCCGTATTTACACGCATTTTGATAAAGAAAGACTGCAAGAAGTCGTCAATGCAATGGATAGTATTGGGAAATCTTAGATTTATTATAGCTATACTATCCCGATACTTGTCACGTAGTCTTACAATCAGTGCTTACAAATGTGTTTCTACTCCTGCTTGTGCGCCCAAAAAATACACTTACAATTAAAGCTAGTGTTTTTTATTTATCATACGTACGAAGTGTTGGCTGGATTACCCCCCCCCCCCCTCACTCCACACTTGCAAAGTGTGTTAAAGGTCTCGATTCTATAATTTTAAAGGAGAATAGCAATGAATCGTATCAAAAATCAATACATAGTGCTATGTCTCATCGCTCTACTCGCACTTGGGCTATGGCTCTATAATGCCGAGCTTTATGGCGATGTGTTCCGCCTTATGCTTATTCCACTTGGTTTGTGGTGGCTCTCACAGAAGCAATATAGACTTATGGCATACTTTGTTTGCGTTGTTGCAGTCATTTTAGGCATAGCCTTTGTGTGTAAGCTCACATTTACATATATAGCAAGTCATTATGGAGATTTACAATCCGTGCAAGATATTATAGAAATCGCCAAACGCCCTATTAATGGCGAGTTTAAGGGATTCCCTAGCGGACACACTACTGCCGCATTCACAGCAGCTGCATTAATGTGGTATTTTATGGGTAAGCAATGGGGCATACTCGCCTTTATTTTAGCTCTATTTGTGGGCTATTCGCGTATCATAAGCCTATGGCACACGCCCATGCAAGTATGTGCAGGAGCATTTTTAGGTTTTGTGGGGAGCTTGGCTCTTATAATGCTACTAAACAAAATTGACAAAACGTGCAAAAAAGACTATAATCCCCGCCCTTAAAGATTCTAAGAATCTTTATAGAATCTGGGGCTGACTTGGCTTTCGACAGGAGTGGCGAGGCTTAAGTGCATGTGAGCCGGTAAGCTCTCAAACTGCCACTTTTTATTAAACGCAAACAACGCGAATTACGCTCCAGCTTACGCAAAAGTAGCGTAGGTTTATCACTCTTTAGGAGCCGATTTTAGCTTTCTTATCTAGCGAGGAGTTAGAATCGTCATCTTTGCCTAGATGCTCTTTTACCTTACCTGTGGCAAAAGAAAAGACTAAGGTTGCTTGTGGATTCTATCTTGAGGTATTGGATAGCCACAAAAAGATTGCAATGCCTACTAAGCATGTAGATTCTTAAGAAGCTCTCATTTTTGGACTGGGGTTCAACTCCCCACAGCTCCACCATTACTTTTTCTTTTGTTTTTAAAATTTTATGAATGCTCTCAATCTGCATAAAGCTGCATAGTAACGCAATGTAAGCTCCCGTGCCATAAAATCAACGAGCGGCAAGGCACACCTACTACCTTATAATGAGGCAAAGCACGTGATAGAATAGCTAGGGCTTTGCTATCGTTTTTATCATCATAGGTTGGCACAAGCAGCGCGTTATTCACAAATAAAAAATTCGCATAGCTTGATGGAAGCCTCTGCTTATGCTCATCATATATTGCTTGTGTAAAAGGCAAGGCGATAAGCTTATAAGGCTCTCCATTGGGCTGTTTAAGGGCTTTAAGCTCGGTCTCCATACATTTCAAGGCTTCAAAATGTGAATCTTCCCTATCTGCACAAGCAATATATGCGATAGTATCAGGCGTGATAAAACGCGCTAATGTATCAATATGGCTATCGGTATCATCGCCCTCAAGATAGCCATTGTGAAGCCATAGCACCTGCTTTAATCCAAAATATGCCTTAAGCTTAGATTCTATATCGCTTTGTGCTAAATGCGGATTGCGATTAGGCTCAAGGAGGCATTGCGTATTGGTAAGCAGCACCCCTGCCCCATTACTCTCAATGCTCCCACCCTCTAGCACCATATCAGCTTGTGTCATATATTGCGGTGTGAAGATATCTCTCACAATGCGATTATCATAATTGGCAGGATACTTTAGTCCCCAGCCATTAAACATAAACTTGAGCATTTCGCCATTCCCTGCTTTCTCTATGCCTATACCGCCAAAATCCCTAGCCCAAGTATCATTGCTGTGGATTCTCACAATATGCAGGGTAAAATGAGAATCTAGCATAAAATGTGGAAGAAAAGGATTAGTAATGCTTACTTGAGGCACATCATCGCGTATATGAGTACGGATATAGGCTGATATAGCGCTAGATTCTGTATTTTTCACATTACTAGAGGGCTTAAAATAATCACACAAAAGCTCTATACCCTCATTATCGCGCACATCTATGCAGAGAATCACCGATTCAAAACACAAAATATGCTCGATTATACGTATAAAGCACTCTCTCGCCCTATCTATATGCAAAGCCCAATCGCTATTTATATGTGGAAAAGCCATCAATATCGCCACTTGCTCTTCCCACTCCGCCTTTAAACGCACCCTATCCATCGCACATATCCTTTAAACTTCTTTTGTATAATTTTGACATTTTCCATTTTAAAATGAGGTTATAGAGATGATTTTAAGCATAGAATCAAGCTGTGATGATAGCTCCATTGCCCTAACACACATTGATAGCGGGATTCTCATATATCATTTGAAAATCTCACAAGATGAAGCCCATAGCCACTATGGTGGCGTAGTGCCAGAGATTGCCTCAAGGCTGCATTGCCAAAAACTGCCCGAGATTCTAAACAAACTTGCACTTTTTGTAAATGATGATTTCTCACATATCAAAGCCATTGCAGTAACCACACGTCCGGGCTTAAGCGTAACGCTCATTGAGGGCTTAATGATGGCAAAGGCTCTCTCTCTTTCTTTGCAAGTGCCGCTTATTTGCGTGAATCACCTCAAGGGGCATATTTATTCGCTTTTTATTAGAGATACCCTACCCCACTTGCCTAAAATCCCTCCTTATGCAGAAATACAAGCCCTAACCTCTACACAAACAGATTTAGAATCTACCATCACTTCGCATTTACCACTAGGTATTTTGCTTGTATCTGGCGGACATACGCAAATCCTCTCTATGCGTGGTATTGATGTTATAAGCATTATCGCGCAAAGCCTTGATGATAGCTTTGGTGAGAGTTTTGATAAGGTAGCAAAATATCTTGGTCTAGGCTATCCGGGTGGTCCTTTGGTAGAATCTTACGCAGCTGAATTTATGCGCTTATACCCTCACGACACACCCCATAGCTTCCCTGTGCCACTTTTGCACAATCATCAATTAGAATTTAGCTTTTCAGGACTAAAAAATGCTGTAAGAATCGCCACTCTAACCCTAGAAAAGCCTTTTTCGCAAAAGGACATAGGGAGCATTTGTGCGGGATTCCAAAAAAGCGCGTGTGAGCATATCGTGCGTAAAGTGAGATTATTTTTTCAAAGCAATGAAGGGCGGGATTTGCCACATTTTGCCATTGTAGGCGGTGCGAGTGCAAACACACATTTAAGAACAGCTCTTGCAGAGCTTTGCAAGGAATACAACAAACAATTACATCTAGCGCCATTAGCATTTTGTGCCGATAATGCGGCGATGATAGGTATGGCAGCGATTTGGCAATACACAAGCAATGATTTCACACCTCTGCATGAAGCACAAATCGCTCCTAAAAGTTTGCCTAGCGATTTTTGTATCTAGACTTTGATATCTCCTCGTATTTATAAGATTCTATGCTGCGCTTCAAAGGCTTAGAATCTATGAATGTTTATGAGCAAAATATGCCTTTACTATTTCTCTATCATCAAAATGTAGCTTCTGTGTGCCGATGATTTGATAGTCCTCATCGCCTTTCCCTAAAATCAGTAGTACTTCATCATTTTGCAGCTCATCTAATGCCCTGCAAATCGCATTTTTGCGCTCAACTTCTACAAATACGCGCTCCTGCCTAGTAATACCGCTCAATATATCCTCTATAATAGATTGTGCAGATTCTGTTCGAGGATTATCACTTGTAACATATATCTTATGTGCGAACTGCTGGGCGCACTCTCCCATTTTAGGACGCTTAGTTTTATCTCTATCACCTCCTGCGCCAAATACCACTACAATTTTTTGATGTCTAAAGCTTTCAAAAATTTGACGCATACCGTCGTATGTATGAGCAAAATCCACTATCACAAGCGGCGATGTATGCACGACCTCCATACGTCCGCTCACACCGCCAAAATGTCCCAAAGCTTGCGCGATAGATTCTAAGCCTTTAGATGTGAGAATCTTCACCGCTCCAACAGCAGCAAGGGCATTATAAAGATTATGCTTTCCATATAAATGTGCTTCTATCGTGCTATGCTCCACATCGCCATTGTGTCCTCGCCACGAGATATGTGCGTCAATGCCATTTTCCAGCGCGTAGGCATCTACACTCAAATGCCCTTTTTTCTCAATCCCATAATAAAATGCTTTTTTATCACTGCAATGTGCGTATGGCTCATCTGCGTTGATAAGCTTTGCCCCACTGCCCTCAAAAAAGCTATTTTTGATACGTCTATATTCCTCTATACTTTTATGATAATCTAAATGATCGCTTGTAATATTACTAAGAATCTTCAAAGCAAACTCAAGCCCTGCGATACGTTCTTGCTCGATAGCGTGAGAGCTTACCTCCATAATGAAAAAATCACTTTTTGCCTCTCGTGCAATACATAGATTTTCATAAAGCTCAAGCAAACTCGGCGTTGTTAGCCCCTTAGGCTTTATCATTTTATCATTCATAAAAAAGCCCCTTGTGCCAAGCAAGGCTACTTTATATCCCAAATCAAGCAGTATGGAATAAATAATCGCCGCTGTGGTTGTCTTACCATTTGTGCCAGTAATCCCCACTATGCGCATTTGCTCCTGCATTGCATTGCCTAGAAGTATTTTTATAAGCTGGGTAGATTCTATAATATGAATCTGCCTAGATGATGTATCTTTTATAGAATCTTGTAAGCGTTCTACAAAAGTGGCATTTTGCTTACATCTCACAAGCAGGAGGGAATCTAACTCTATGGGGTGCTCATCTTGGCTTATGCTCTCTCCTTTCAAAAGAGAGGCGACAACGCGAGTATCATCAGTGATAGCAGTATAAAGCTTATCGCTATGTTTTATGGTTTTTATGATTATCATCAGTTACCTTTTGTAAAATTTTTTCTATTTCACTATCATAAACAATATTTTTCCTTAATGATTCTATATATTCAAGCGACATATCTTGATAGCCATTTTCTATAAGCTGATTAAGAAATTCGTAAAATTCATACTTATTAAGAAAAATAATCTTTGTGCTAAAAATCAAATCCTCAAATATCTCCTTAAAGCTTTTCTCCGCTGTTAAACGCTTAAAATCTTGATATAAAATCCCATCAATAGAATCTGCACGTAAATTCTCAATACCCTTTACTAAAGAAAAAATATCATTTGTGCTTTTGTCAAAGTTTTTAATAGCCTTTAGGATCTGTTTTCTTGCCTTGACTTTGCTTATTTCTTGTGAGAGCAGAATTTGATAGTATTCATACAAGCCAAGAGCCTGTTCTTCAAAGTCTTGTGCAATATCAGCGAGTAATATACCAATAAGTGATTCAGTATTATTAGGCTCTAAGTGGAGATTGTGAGCGAAGAGCTCAAATGCTTGTTTGTATTCCTTAGCACTAAAAAGCGCAAAGGCTCTTTTATTATTTTTGTTAATCACTTGTCTTGTGCGAGTATCTGTCAATTTTACACTTTCCATAGGAATTTACCAATTAAAATGTGATTCTTCCCCGTGAGGCACATTAACAATAGCAATATCCGGGTGGATTTCCTCTTTTAAGCGATTTTCAATAGCGTATTTAAGCGTATTTGCAGAGCTTGGGCAGCCTTTACACGCTCCCTCAAGCCGAACATATACCTTTGCATCTCTAATGCCTAGTAGAGTAATGTCTCCACCATCAAGTGTTAGTGTTGGACGCACCTTTTGCATAACCATTTCAACGGGTATTTTCAGCTCTTCATCACTAAAGGGAAACACGCCATTACCTCCCTAGAACTTTATATCCCCATATTTTAGCCTATTTTTTCAAATGTTATATACGAAATACACTTAAGCCTCCAAACTCGCTCTACAATGCGTATAACATAGCATATTAAGCAGCTGCAAGGCTATGGATTCTTTAGGCAGGGTAAGAAAAGCTACACCTTCCTTGCAACCAGCAATAATGAGCCGCCAAAAGGCATACCAAAAGGAAGTAAGGGCAATAGTGCATTTTCTAAGCGACATAGCCCAAGCAATGCACTATTTAGAATCTTAGGAGGTGGCACATCGCGCAAAGCCTCTTTAGATAGCTTTTGTGCCTTTTTAGCAGGGCTTAACAAGGCTCGTGCAAACAAAAGCGGCGTGAGCGCGACGAAGAAATATTGCGCCATCTCTATATATAAACCGCATTCTTTAAATAGATTCATAAGCTTACCTTTGGTGTAGCGGCGTTTATGATGCACTAAGACATCGTGTGCATTCCATAGCCATTGATGTGCGGGGACACTCACGCACAAAAGGCTTTTTGCATTGTTTTTAAGCATTTTTTTCATATTTATAATGGATTCTTTGTCATTCTCGATATGCTCTATCACATCAAAGGCAAAAATACAATCAAACTCATCTTCAAAAGGCACATCAAGCAAATCCATACAAAAAAGCTTAGAAATGCCATAAGTTTTAGCATATTCCAAGCCTTGTGAGTGAATCTCACCCAATGCCATATCCTCAAATCCTTGCGAGAGAAAATATCGCGTAACGCTCCCTGTCCCCGCTCCTACATCAAGTATATATTGCTGCTTGAAGTGTTCCTTACCATATAAACGCACAAGCTGCTTACTCACCTGCTGGTAGATAAACTCCACCCTACTCCTATGCCAAAAATGCACCTTTTCAGCCAAATAGAGCATATCCATACCTTCAAGTGGAAAATGCGTATTTGAATATGAAGTGTGAGGCGATATCTGGGAATTATAAGAATCTATATTGCTAAAAGAGGGATTATCTAATGGGGGGGGGGCAAAGAATACAATGCCATTTTGGATATATGAGGGCTTTATCTGCATAAGACTCCTTTTGTAAAAAATGAAAGATTTATGAAAATTATACCTTGAAAAACCCACTTTACAAATGTGGAGAGAGGTATTTCCAAACAATCATTAAGGCGCGAATATAACACAAAATACAATGATAAAAGAATCTGGATTAGAATGTTGATTGCAATATACACTAAAATAATAGATTATCATTCTCAATTGATATTTGTGCTACAATCATAACTTTTAACCCGCATAAAGGATTTTTATGAATCGTAGCTCAAGTAATACTCATATCACAGGAGTAATCACCCTCTTTTTGCTCATTGTCTTATGGAATATTAATCGCGAATCATTTTGGGGAGATGAAGCATTTAGCGTATATTCTATTATGGGGGGGGGGGCATAGCACAAGCCTAAATACTTGGGATTTTAGGAGCTTTTGGCATAATCCTAAATGACAATCACCCTTTTTTTACAATCTCCTTCTTAAAATCTACTCACATATCTTTGGTACTTTTGATTTTACGCTGCGCTTTTTTAGCACTTTATGGATACTTTTTGGCGCTATTACTAGCTATATCCTCCTCTATAAACATCATCTTGAAAAACTCGCGCTCATATATTTTGTTTTATTTCTCTTTAGCTCCAAATACTATTTATTACGCACAAGAATCCCGAAATTACGCTATGCTCCTTGCATTAGCAAGTATTTTTTGCACCCTTTTGTATTGCGTTTTTGAATCTATGTATTACAGATTAACACTCAAACGCCCTATGTATTATTTTGTAGGTATATTGATATGCGGGGTTGCAATGGTTCTAACGCATTACTACGCATATATTTTTGTGTTTTCTACGGGTATGATTGCACTTATTCAGGCTTGGCGCACGAAGCAATATTTCATACCCCTATTTATCATTTTTACCCTTATGGGTGCGATGGGGGTTATGTGGATTGGCATTCATCACTACTATGGAGACTTTTTACATCGTATGAATAGTGAATGGGTATATGATAAAAGTCTCTATTTTCTGCTTTTATCTATTCCACTCTCGGCATTGGGGAAGTTTGGCTGGATTTTCGTCATACTTTTTTACGCCTTTTGTTTTAAGCAAATCCCTCTTAAAGTATATAGGCAATACGCACCTCTGCTTTATATTGTAGGCTTAGAGCTATGTATCATCATTGCTATTTTTATGAGTATATCTCAAACGATAACAACACGCTATTTTGTGGAACTTTATCCGCTTATCTATTTATTTCTTGCAAGTATTTTGGTATACGCCTCTAGGTATGCTGTATTTTACATACCTGCCCTTACTCTTATCCTTGTAGCACATATCACAGCGCCACATATCATAAGGAGGATTTACGCGCAGCGAGTGCCTCCATCGCCACACATTTTGATTCACAAAATTGCAAACTGCCTCTCGCTTGAATAGCTTATAAGCGGTATTTACCTCAATTTGAAGCCATAGAAACACTCCTAGAACAAAAAGACTGGGACTTAATCCTTTTGTCCACACACAACAAAGATGACAAATCTTTTACCCGCATTCATAGCTTTTTAGAACAGCATAACATCAGTACAACATACAAGATTCTTTCATTTAATGGAGCGGTCGTAGTGGTAAAAAGCAATCAATAATCAAAACTTAGCGATGGAACTATCCTGCCTTTTAAAGAGGCAAGATTTGTAATATACTTTGTATCACCACAGCATTGATTAAATCAATAAAGAACGCTCCTACCAAAGGCACGACAATAAATGCCATATGACTTGGTCCATAATGTGAAGTAACCGTCTGCATATTCACCATAGCTGTAGGTGTCGCGCCTAAGCCAAAGCCACAATGCCCCGCTGCCAATACAGCCGCGTCATAATCCCTCCCACAGAATCTAAAGGTAACAAACACGGCAAAAAGCACCATACATACTGCCTGTGCGGTCAAAATCACTATCATAGGTAATGCCAATGCCACAAGCTCCCATAGATTCAAAGTCATCATCGCAAAGGCAAGAAAAAGCGAGAGCGAGACATTCCCTAGCACAGAGACTTCCCTATCAAAGACTTGATGAATATTGAGCGCACTTAGCACATTACGCAAAATCACGCCCATAAAGAGACAATACACAAATGTAGGGAGATTAAATGAGGGAAATGCACTCTTACTATAATCGCTAAGCAATGTCCCTATGAGGAGGCACATCGCAATGAGTGCTAAAGATTCTATAAAGCTAATGGGTGTAATAAGCCGCTCTTTATTGGGCGTCTCAAAGCCGTGAGAATCCTTGCTAATATGCTCTTTACCCGGAATCTTAAGATTATGCTTTTTAATCAAATAACGCGCAGTAGGTCCGCCTATAAGCCCTCCCATCACAAGCCCAAAGGTCGCACACGCCATAGCCACCTCCGTAGCTGCACCAAAATTATAAGGTGGATTTTTAAATATATCTGCCCACGCTGCACCTGTGCCATGTCCTCCACTCATCGTAATAGAACCGCCAAGCATTCCAAGCAGTGGATTTTGTCCCATTGCATAGCTCACGCCCACGCCGATGATGTTTTGCAAAAAGAGTAGTCCTACTACAACGCCTAAAAATATCACTAGCATTTTACCGCCTTTTTTTAGCGAGGCAAAATCCGCACTCAAGCCAATCGAAGAGAAAAAGGCAAGCATTAGCGGGTCTTTAAGTGAAGTATCAAACTTAAATTCAATATGCAAGAATTGATACACACAGAGGATAAAAATCGCCGCTAAGATTCCACCTACGACGGGCTCGGGAATATTGTAATCCCGTAAAACCTTTACCTTAGAGATGATATATCGCCCAGTGAGTAACACAAATACCATACATACCAGAGTGAAATAAAAATCAAAAGAGAATGCTCCAAGACGTGCAGAATCCCCCTTGATATAAAAATGTTTAATTCCCTCATTTTCGCTCTGTGTCTCTACATATAAAAATTCTAAAAATTCATCATTGCTTGCAAGAGCTTTAATCTTCTGCCCTCGATTAAGGGTATTGCCTAATATGCAGGATTCAAAAGGAGCACTATATACATTAGTATCATCTGCATTCACTATATAGTCATTCGCCCACGATGAGATGGGGTGCATAACTGATGAAGTAGCGTTAGTGCAAGGGCTCCCCCCACCCCATTGCGCCACCTCTGCATGAAGCGATGAAAACAAGCAAAGTGCGAGAAATAAAATGAGTTTGCCAAACATAAATTATTCCTTTATTTTGAATTTGCAAAAATTATAATTCGCATATTTTAATCTTCACGTAATAACATTGTATAATTTCTATTTAATCATTCTTGCAGAAGACTTAAGAAAATGTAAATAAATGCTTGGGTAGAATCCACCCTCTAACAACTACTTAAGCTTCAAATGCCTGAATGATAAGGATTGCAGAGTACAGAGAGTTCGCGTAGCTCAGTGGTAGAGCACTACCTTGACATGGTAGGGGTCGCTGGTTCAAATCCAGTCGTGAACACCATCTAGTGCAACATATTATTGCTTTAATATAAGGTATTTATGCGTATTTTTACACTTTAATTTTTTACTTGTAGTGGATAAATATTGAGTATCTTAAGTCTTAGAGTGCTTCTCCCTCAACATCTGCCAGATAATCAGCACTACGCTTATATCAATCATTACATCGGCTAAATTAAAAATCGCGAAATCAAACCAATAATGCCAATACACATAATCCACCACGCCCTCATACATAAACCTATCAAGAATATTTGAAACCCCCGCACCCACTAAGATTCCTAGTGTCACATAATGCTTTAAGAAAAAGTCGCTGCATAGTGCAAAAAGTAGCAAAAAGCACAAAAATAAAATCTGCAGATATTTTAAATACTCGCTCAAAAAACTAAACATCGAAAACGCCACACCTTTATTATATACTAACGCCCTCCCGCCTATGCTTAACACCTCGCTATCCCAAGCAAAGCCCTCAATCATAATAATTTTCACCCATTGATCAAGAGCTATACTGAATATAAAAAGTGCGGCAAACACAAGCAAATGCCGCTTACTAAGCTGATGGATATATTGTAAAGATAGCATTTGCTCACACATTGAGTTGCTTTTGAAAAAACTCTACAAGCATTTTAACCTGCCTCTCGACTATTTTAGAATCCTTACCCTCGACCAAGATTCTAAGCTTATTTTCCGTGCCAGAGTAGCGCACTAAGTGACGATTGCCACTTTGAGTAATAGAATCTAGCTTCTCTTGCAGCCCCTTAATATTTTCAAGGGGCTTTTTATGCGCTACTTTGAGGTTAAAAAGCTCACTTGGGTAGAGCTCAAAAGGATTAAGCACATCTTTTGAGCTTTGCTTACTTTGTAACAAAAGAGCTAAAACTTGCAAGGCACTCACCAAGCCATCGCCTGTTTTAGCATAATCGCTAAAAATGATATGTCCGCTATTTTCCCCACCAAAATTGAGGTTATGCTCTTGCATCATATCCCACACATATTTATCACCAACATTACAGCGATACAGGCTTATTTTATGCGATTTGAGAAACTCCTCAAGTGCCAGATTACTCATCAGTGTCGCCACAATGGCATTATTTTTTAATACACCCATTTGCTTTTGATAAAGCGCAAGTGCACCGATAAGCTTATCGCCATTGACGATATTGCCCTCGCTATCCACCACAACAAGCCTATCCGCATCGCCATCAAGGGCAAAACCCACATCAGCGCGATATGTCCGCACCTTTTGCGCTAAATCCTCTGGGTGCATAGCCCCGCACTGCTTATTGATATTGAATCCATCGGGTTCGTCATTAATCGCAATCACATCAGCCCCAAGCTCACTAAGCACGATAGGGGCGACCCGATACGCCGCGCCATTGGCACAATCGCACACAATTCTAAGCCCTCTTAACGTAAGGTGTTTGGGAAATGAATTTTTAATATGCACAATATAGCGCCCCACGACATCATCGATACGTTTTGAGCTACCAATCTCCTGTCCGCTTTTGAGTGCAGCTTGTAGGGCGGCATTATCGTGGTAGTAAGATTCTATACTCTCCTCCTCTTGCGGGGCAAGTTTGTAGCCGCAATGATTGAAGAATTTAATGCCATTGTCATCATAGGGATTATGACTAGCACTAATCATCACTCCTGCATCGCAGCGCATATCTTCAGTGAGGAAAGCCACTGCAGGAGTAGGCATAGGACCAATTTGTATCACATCATAGCCCACAGAAGTAAGGCTTGAGACAAGTGCATTTTCTATCATATAGCCGCTGCGGCGTGTATCTTTACCTACTAGAATCTTATTTGTAAGGGAATGTTGGCGGAAGTGTATCCCCGCACTCGCACCTAGGGCAATCACACTTGAAGGCGTGATAACTTCTCCGGCTCGTCCTCTCACGCCATCAGTGCCAAAAAGCTTTATATCCTTCGAGTTCATCATATCTCCTTAATGGCTTTAAACTGCATTTAATCAAACTTTTGGCACAATTTTGCCTTAATTTTTTTTAAAAAGGACTAATAGGAAATGGCAAATCATAAATCCGCACAAAAACGCATTCGACAGACAAAAACACGAACCGAGCGTAATCGATACTACAAAACGCGCATTAAAAATATTGTCCGTAATCTTAGAGAAGCAGTAGTAAATAAAGACCTTGCAAAAGCGCAAGAAGCCTTTAAAATTGCCAATAAAGAGCTACACAAATATGTAAGTAAGGGCATTTTAACAAAAAATACAGCCGCAAGAAAAGTATCGCGCCTCAATGCAAGTGTGAAAAAACTCGCACAATCTGCCTAATCACCATTTTTACAAAGGCTTGAAATGCTTGTCGATAAGCTTAAGCCCATTGTGGCGCATTATGATGAGATTTCAAACCTCCTTACTTTAGAATCCACTCTCTCTAACATCCAGCAATTAACACAACTTAGCAAAGAACAAAGCGATATAGAATCTATCGTGCAAAAGGCTAGAGCATATTTTGCCACACTTGAGGGCATTGCTGAAAATAAGACATTACTAGAGGATAAGGAGCTAGGTGAGCTTGCCAAAGAAGAGCTCAAAGATTTAGAATCTCAAAAAATCATATTAGAGGAGGAAATTAAGATTCTCCTTATCCCTAAAGATCCTAATGATGGTAAAAATATTTATCTTGAAATCCGCGCTGGGACAGGCGGTGATGAGGCGGGAATCTTTGTAGGAGACTTGTTTAAGGCGTATTGCCGCTATGCGGATTTGCAAAAATGGAAAGTGGAGATAATGAGCGCGAGTGAAAATAATGTGGGTGGCTATAAGGAGGTGATTGCACTTATCAAAGGTAATGGCGCATACTCGCGGCTCAAATATGAGGGCGGCACTCATCGAGTGCAGCGTGTCCCCGAGACAGAATCTCAAGGGCGGATTCACACTTCTGCCATCACCGTGGCGATTATGCCTGAGGTTGATGATGTAAGCGTCGATATTAATCCAAATGATTTGAAAATCGAAGTTTTCCGCAGCGGCGGGCACGGAGGGCAAAGTGTCAATACAACTGATTCTGCAGTGAGGATTACCCATATCCCTACAGGCATTAGCGTATCAATGCAAGATGAAAAATCTCAACATAAAAATAAAGACAAGGCACTAAAGATTCTCAAAGCGAGGCTGTATGAAGCCGAGATTGAAGCCCAAAATGCCCAAAATAAAGAGGTACGCAAAACACAAGTAGGGAGTGGCGATAGAAGTGAACGAATCCGCACTTATAACTATCCGCAAAATCGCCTTACAGACCATCGCATCGGCTTAACGCTTTATAGCCTTGAAGAGATTATGCTAGGTGGGCTGCTTGATGAGATTATAAATCCCCTTATCGCCCACGCCCAAAGTCAAGCAATGGGAACGACTGAATAATGCCACAAAAGCCGACAAAAAAGGTGTATTTTTGCGATGGGGCGGTGGAAGGGAAGATTCTAGAAATCCTCCGCAAACATTATAAGCTCATCTTTACCGACAAAAATCCTGATTATATCTCTTATTCTGTGATGGGAGATAATGTAACCCCTCGCGTAAAATCAAAGTCATTTTGCGTTTGAAATCAAAGTGAGGGATTTTACTTTGATTTCAAACATTAAATTTAAGTAAATTTAATAATCCCCAGCAGTAAAACTAGCCCTTTAAGCCTCTTATCCCCAACCTTTAAAAAAGCTCTATAATCTCTCTTAAGTTCTCTTGCCTTATCTTATCTCCCAGCCATTAGCCCCATCATATACTACTCATTCAAATTTGAGCGCACTTTGATTTTTCAAATATCCCTCATTCTCTCGCACTTTGCTTTATTTGCTTAGCTTCTCTCTCACTTTGATTCCTGACAAAACTATACAGATAAGATATTGAATATGATGGGATTAGAATCTTTTCCTGTGGGGAGAATGTTCGGGCGGATTTTAATTTTTGTGATTATGCGATTGGATATGATTATATGGAGTTTGAGGATAGATATATGCGCTATCCGCTCTACTTGCATTATAAAGGAGTCATGGAAAAAGCTATGAGCAAACATCAAAGCATCACTCCGCAGTTACTCAAGGAGAAAACGCGATTTTGCACCTTTGTAGTGAGTAATGGCAAGGCAGATGAGCTACGGGCGCAGTTTTTTGACTATCTTTCTCAATATGATCATATAGATAGCGGTGGAGGCTATAAAAATAATATTGGCAAACGCGTAGCAGATAAATATGCCTTTCTCAAAACAGGCAAATTCAACATCACCTTTGAAAATTCAAGCACAAATGGCTATACGACAGAAAAGTTGATTGAGGCACTCGCCGCCCAAAGCATACCTATCTATTGGGGTGATGAAAGAGTGAGCTTGCCTTTAGAATCAAGCGGGGGTGGGGTGAATGCAAAGGCTTTTATCCATTGCCGCTCACATACAGATTTCGCAGCAGTGTTAGAGCAGATTAAATATCTTAATAAAAATGATGAAGCCTACCTTGCTATGCTTTCCCAGCCTAGTTTTCTAAATAGCAATCACCAAGAAATTTTTGACAAAAAGCTTGAAGACTTTTTGCTTCATATTTTTAATCAACCTTTAGAAAAGGCTTATCGCAGAGGCTTTGGGCAATGGCGATGTAACCTAGAGAGACGTTATAAAAAAATTCAAAGAGCACGTAGATTAGCTAATAACTTTGCTCATATCTTTCAAAAGCCTATTCGAGCAATAAAATCTACCTTTCGCAAGATTCTATTGCCCTTAAAGTAAATCAAAATGAGTAATAATGGATAGCCTATTATAAAAAAGCTATCCATTATCAAGGCTTAGAAATTCAAACCACCACCAATTTTAATAGCTACATAATTAGGGATAGCCACGCCTCCCATATCTGTCTTGCCTGTGGAGTATGACAGAGCAATACCAATCAAACCTAAACCAAATCCACCACTAAAGGTTAAACCATTATCTAAGCCAAAATCCTTTGCTATACCTAGATTTAAATCCACATTTTCAAATCTTGTGCTGTGGAATCTCATCCCACCACCAACAACTTGAGAATGCACGGTCTTGGAAGCAAGAGGAAGCAACTTATTTGATGTCAAATCTGCATCGAAGGTAAATGTCAGCCAATCTAATGGGTCAAGCGACATACCCAAACGCACTTGAGGATTAAGGGAAATTTTTTCATTTGTGCTAACACCATTGCTAATATGTTTCATCGTAAAGCTTGGTGCATTGAGATTTTTAACAACCAATCCTATGCCTAAACGATTATTTATAATGTTAGGACTATAGTATGCGCCCAAATCTAGCCCAACATTAAAGCTTGAAGCTGCATTTTCTACTGAAAGTGTATCTTTGATAAGATCAGTTATATTCCCATTAAGATCCATACTATGCCTTCCACCAGCGCCAAACATAAACTTCACACTCGCACCCATGCTTATCTCTCCCGCAGATGTGCTAAAACGATATGCATAACCAATAGGTAGCTCATCAATAGCTAACAAGTGTGCATCAAACCCAGCATTGTCTGTTACATCATTAAGATTAGTGGAATTATCGGGTATATTTCCCCAACCACTCAAAGAAGTATAAATATTTTTAAAATAACCAATGCTTAGATTATGTCCTTGCGATATAGGTAGCAATTGAAATACGATACCACTTTGAAAGGTAAGATTAGCACCTCGATTTAGTGCCTCATTCAAAGATTGAGTATTCTTAATTGTATCTTGTTCCAAAATGGAGTCGTCAAACATCGTGAAAAGCCCACTATCCATAAGTGTTGCACCCACATTCCAACCAACTTTAGCGTGTTTTGCAGGTTCTGCTGCAAGTAATGCAGGATTATAATATAAACCCCATTGTGTTTGCTTCAGAGCCACACCAGCGCCACCCAAAGCGGCAGAGCGAATCCCCTGCCCTCCAAACTCCACAGCACAACTCAATAAAGGTGCAAGCAACATTGTGCCCGAACCTATTTTCTTATAAACTCTATTCATAGCGTCTCCTTATTACTTAATGTTAATGGATTCTCCTAATTTTACATAAAATCTATATGTAAAGCAATAAATTTCTACTGGCAATTCACACATTCTACACTTCTATCCATAATCTGCTCTTCTGCTTCTGGGCTTTGAGAGCGCAGATAATAGGTGCTTTTTAAGCCTAATTTCCACGCAAGCATATAAACATCATTGAGCATTTTACCACTTGCCTTATCAAGCCGCACAAAAATATTTGTGCTTTGCCCCTGATCAATCCATTTTTGTCGCACAGCAGCAGCCTTAATAAGCAATGTTTGGTCAATATCATAAGCAGACACATAATAATTCCACGTATCCAAATTAAGATGTGGCACAACTGTGGGAATAAGCCCGCTTAAATTTTCTTCATACCATTTTTTGCGATAAATAGGTTCAATAGTTTGTGTTGTCCCTACTAAAATGCTGATGGAACTTGTAGGGGCGATTGCCATTAAATAGCCATTGCGCATACCTTGTGTTTTTACCTTTGCTCTTAGAGATTCCCAATCGCATTGTTGTGAGAAAAGCCCTCCTCTATCAACAAGCTTTAGCGCTTCTTTATTAGCTAAATCAATAGGAAAAACTCCCTTGCTCCAATTACTCCCTTCAAACTGCGGATATATGCCTTTTTCTTGAGCCAAATCTGCGCTTGAATTGATTGCATAGAAACTAACAATTTCCATTACTTCATCAATTTTAGCTAAATGCTCTTCGCTTCCCCATTCAATTCCAGCTCGTGCTAACATCTCTGCTTCACCCATTACACCAAGCCCAATAGCACGATTACGCATATTAGTAACCTTTACCTTACGATTGGGATAGAAATTCAAATCAATTACATTATCAAGCATTCTAATGGCAATAGGCAGCACACGCTCAATATCCTCTTTAGCGTGGATTTTGCTTAAATTAATACTTGCTAGATTACACACAGCTGTATCACCTCCTTGCGCAATACGAGAGGTAATAAATACCTTTTTGCCATTAACAGAATCTATACTTGTAAGCTTATTTGCTCTTTTTGAAATGCCACTATCAACCTGTATCTTTTCTTGTTCATCATAGATACTCTTGCTTCCATCTTCAAACTCCACTTCCACCACGTAATGATTAGGATTAGTATTTTGAAAAATCTCCGTACAAAGATTGCTACTTCTAATAATACCAACATGCGCATTAGGATTCGCACGATTAGCATTATCTTTAAAGCACAAAAATGGCAAACCAGATTCAAAATAATTAGTAAGAATCTTCTTCCATAAATCTTTAGCTAAAACACAGGTTTTTAGTATTGAATCTGATTGCTCGTATTCGATATATTTAGCCTCAAATGCCTCTCCGTAGAGTTCTGTGAGTTCAGGACATTGATAGGGGTCAAAAAGTGTCCAAAACTCATTTGCCTCAACGCGTTTCATAAATAAGTCACAAATCCACACAGCAGGGAACAGATCGTGTGTTCGCCTACGTTCTTCACCGCTATTTTTACGTAAATCAATAAAATCATTAATATCATTATGCCATATCTCTAAATACGTAGCAATAGCCCCCTTGCGTGTGCCTAGCTGATCCACAGCAATAGCCACATCATTGGCAATTTTTAAAAACGGCACAACACCACCTGCTGCATTTTTATGCCCATCAATATAGCTTCCTAGCCCTCTCACACGGCTAAAATCCCAGCCAATCCCTCCACCATACTTGCTTAAAAGTGCCATTTCCTTATACGCATCAAAAATACCCTCAATATTATCAGGTGTGCTTCCCACAAAGCAAGAGCTCAACTGATGTCGCGTAGTACGTGCATTTGCTAAAGTGGGAGTAGCACAAATGACCTCAAAAGAGGAAATCATATCGTAGAATTTCACTGCCCACGCATTACAATCAGTCTCATTTTGCGCTAAAAACATAGCAATCGCCATAAACATATGCTGAGGTAACTCAATGGGGTGGTTATTTGCATCTTTAAGCAAATATCTATCATAAAGTGTCTTGATACCTAAATAATTAAATTGCAAGTCGCGCTCGGGCTTAATATGAGAATCCAAAAATGCTAAATCATATTTTTCTTTAATTCCGCATATGAGCTTACCCTCTTTTTCACCTTGTATAAAGTAATCTTCAAGCTTCTTGTATCCCGTCCAACCCGTTACTTTATGATACAAATCATACAAAAATAATCGTGCCGCGACAAAAGTCCAATTAGGTGTATCTACATCGATTTTATCCACAGCTGTTTTAATCAATGTCTGCTGAATTTCTTCAGTGGTGATTTTATCCTTAAACAAAATCTTTGCATCAACCTCTAGCTCACTTTGGCTTACGCCCTCTAAGCCCTCTACTGCCGCGTGAGTATGCTTTTGTATCTTTGAAATATCAAGTGGCTCAATGCGCCCATTTCTTTTAGTAACTGTGATTGTATCTAGCATTTATCCCTCCATTTTTACTTATATTGCACAAACTCATCTATTCCGATTCGAAAACGTTGCTGCTGTTCTTTTCCTCTATATCCAAAGCACACTATAAGACTTACTTGTTCTTTAAAGGTATCCAAACCATAAAGCTCTTCAACCTTATTTTTCTCAAAACCCTCAATATAGCAAGTATCGATATTAAGATAACTGGCATACGCTACCATATAAGTAGCTGTAATATAAGCCTGCAATGCACTCCAATACGCAATTTTCTCATCGACAAACCCACGAGATTTGAGATAGTCTCCCAATCGCTTAGAAAAAGTCTCGTACTTACTCAAATCTATCTTACGCCTTAAAGCATTTTGTTTAGCGTATTCACTTGGCGGCACTAAATCATTTTGCAAACTCTTAAATACCACTACTTCACTCGCAGTAGTGATTTGTGGCTGGTCCCAACACAAAGGACGCAACGCCTCTTTTGCCGCTTCACTACGCACTACAATAAGCCTTGTAGGCTCCATACCAAAGGAGCTAGGAGCCATTCGCCCTACTTCTAATATCTCATCAAATTGTTCTTGAGGAATTTTCTTTTTGTCATCAAAAAGTTTACACGCGTGGCGAAAATAAATAGATTCTAAAAAATGATTCATAATATGCTCCCTTGTTCTTTTGAAAGAAATATGTTTCAAGGAGAGCTACTCCTTGAAAAAGGAATATCGACTTTTTGATTTATTTTTTTGATCTTTTCCTCATATTTGGTTCTAAAATTTTCTTGCGAATTCGAATATTTTGGGGCGTTACTTCTAAAATCTCATCATCTTCTATCCATTCTAGTGCCCTCTCTAACGTTAAATCTCGCGGTGGCACAAGCTTAATCGCCTCATCAGCCCCGCTGCTGCGCATATTTGTGAGATGTTTTGCCTTAATGGGATTAACATCTAAATCATTATCCCTGCTATGCTCCCCGATAACCATTCCCACATAAACTTTGGTTTGCGGCGTGATGAAAAGCACTCCTCGCTCTTGGATATTAAAAAGTGAAAATCCTGTCGCTTCGCCATTTTCCATACTTACAAGCGCACCATTCTTACGAGATTCTACATTGCCACTAAAAGCGCGGAAATCTAAAAAGCTATGATTCATCACACCCTCACCCTTTGTATCTGTTAAAAACTCGCTACGATAACCAATCAGCCCACGCGCGGGAATCTCAAATTCAAGCCTTGTATAGCCATCATTCATAGGATTCATCGCTTTCATCTCTGCCTTTCTGCGCCCTAACCGCTCAATAATTGCCCCGCTAAAGTCTTGCGGCGTATCAATGACTAAATGCTCGAAAGGTTCACATTTCACGCCATCAATATCTTTGATAATTACTTCAGGGCGCGAGATACTAAACTCAAAGCCCTCACGTCGCAAATTCTCCGCCAAAATAGTGATTTGTAGCTCCCCGCGCCCACTCACGCGGAATTTCCCTTCCCCCATCTCCTCGCAACGCATAGCGATATTAGTTTGCATTTCCTTAAGTAGTCTATCTTTGAGCTTATTTGCCGTTACGTGCTTACCCTCTAGCCCGGCTAATGGGCTATCATTAACCGCAAAATATACACTCATTGTTGGCTCTTCAAGGTGCATAGGATCAAGGGGCATAGGATTACTAGGATCAACAATAGAATCCCCCACATCAATGGCATTGAATCCCGCAATCGCCACAATGTCCCCAGCCTGTGCAGATTCTATCTCTGTGCGCGCTAAGCCTAAGAATCCTATGAGCTTGGTAATGCGCCCTGTCTCTTTCTCGCCATCACTTTTTGCAAGCATTACATTTTCATTCTTTTTTACACGTCCATTAAACACCCTCGCAATGCCAATTTTGCCCACATAGTTATCATAATCAAGTGTGAAAATCTGCATTTGCAGCGGACTTTCACTATTGCCGCTAGGCGCAGGGACATATTCTAAAATCGCCTCAAAAAGCGGCTGCAAATCTTTCTTTTCATCATTTAAATCTTTTATCGCATAGCCATCTCGTGCAGCAGCGTAAATCACGGGAAAATCAAGCTGAAAATCACTCGCTTCCATTGCTACAAATAAATCAAAGACTTCATCTACTACCCTATCTGGCTCGGCAGCAGGTTTGTCAATCTTATTTACTACGACAATGGGGCGGATTCCAAAGCTTAGAGCCTTTTTGACGACAAATTTTGTCTGCGGCATTACGCCCTCTTGCGCATCTACAAGCAATAGCACACCATCGACCATTTTTAGCACCCGCTCGACCTCTCCGCCAAAGTCCGCGTGTCCGGGCGTGTCTATGATATTGATTTTTGTGCCTTTGTAGTTGATAGCGGTATTTTTAGAGAGTATCGTAATACCTCGCTCTTTTTCTAAATCATTGCTATCCATTACACGCTCATCAATTTGCTCCCTCTCGCTAAAAGTACCTGATTGCGTGAGTAAACCATCTACAAGCGTTGTTTTGCCATGATCTACGTGGGCTATAACTGCGATATTTCGTATGTTTTGCATAGGATTTCTACTTTCAAAATGGAGATTAAAAGCGGGATTATAGCAAAAAATATGTCTCCAACAATAAATAGGCACATTTCACTTAAATCAAATCTACACTGAATATAAAACTCTCTCATTCAAGTGATTTGAAACATAAAGCATTAATCTCCAATAAGCAAAGCTACCACTCCTCCCCAATGCCTAGCATAATGCACTTGTCAAATCGCGGCAATACACAATAAGCAAAGATTTCCTTCCCTATACCAAAAGATTCTATATCTGTCAAATACCGCCCATCAAAATTGAGATAAAAGCTCATTTTGTCATCTAGATTCATTTTTGCCCCTATGCCTACACCGCCCAAATGGCTATACTTAATAAATTCAGCTATATACGCCCTTATAAGCACTATCCACTCCCGCATAGTTTCTTTATCTACCTGTTTCAAACCGCGATACACGCTATATTCAATAATGGGACGTGAGGAATAAAAGGGATAGTTTTTTTCTAAAGATTGCTTCCGTACCACCTCGACATAATCGCGCAGTATGGGAGCATCTTGCTCTAAATAGTAGCTACCATCTTTAGGAAATCTAAAAGGATTAGGAGGCTCATTGACCACAGCATTACCTCCTGCATAGCACATAGCACAACCCAAGCTCCACATAAAGCCACAAATGCACAGGCGGCTTAGGATTCTATACATCTTGATTAATCATTGCTTCAAAGCTTGTGAAGTATAACTCACTGATTTCTTGTAAAGAGAGGTTTATCTCATCACAGCAGAAATGGTCTCCGCCAACGCAGCCAATCTCGTGTAGAGGTATTTTATGCTTCTTTGCCATTTGTGTAAGCAGAGCGAGATTCTCAACTGCAATTTCCACGATAATACAGCTTTGAGATGGTGCAAAAAGCACTTGTGATGGCAAACTCGTATGCACATTACAGCCCATAGGCCTATGCTCTCCATTGCCTAATGCCATTTGCGCTAAAGTAATGGCTAAGCCCCCCTCACCTATATCTTTTGCCGCTTTGAGAATCTCCAAACTCACCGCCTCTAACATAAGATTCCACAATGCTGATTCCTTATCTAAATCAATGCTTGGGATACAGCCATAAATGCGCCCCTCACAAAGCTTTTGTGCCAAAGAGCCTCCAAATTCCGCTTTTGCCTCCCCTAGTAGCACGATCACATTACCTTGTGCTTGAAAAGATGAGGGGATTACCCTCGAGACATCATCTATTAGCCCCACACTCACAATGCTTGGCGTAGGATAAATATCTATGCCATCGCTTTGATTATATAAAGACACATTACCGCTTACCACAGGGGTATTAAGTGCCTTACACGCTTCTTTAATGCCCTCACATACTTCTTTAAACGCCCACATCACTTCAGGATTCTGCGGTGAGCCAAAGTTAAGGCAATCGCTGATTGCTAAAGGTTTTGCACCATTAACAATAGAATTGCGTCCAGAGGTAGCCACGGCGATTTTCGCGCCGTTTTTTGGATTAAGATAACAATATCGCATATTGCAATCCACACTCATACTTATGCCTACTTTGCTATTCTTGATGCGTATCATACTCGCATCGCCACTTCCTGCGGAAGTAATAGTATTACTCTGCACACTGCTATCATATTGGCTATATACCCATTTTTTATTAGCGATTTCCACACTGCCAAGCAACATAAGGAAAATCTCTTGTGTATTTAAATGTGTCTCAAGGTGATTTGCCTTGTGTGTTTGAGGTGGCTTTGCCCTCACAGGCATATCAAGCACAGGCATATTCTCGTTTAGCTCAGCGATAGGAATCTCCGCACATTTCTCCCCCTCCCAAAATAATTCCATAATGCCACTTTTTGTAACCTCTCCAATAATCGCCGCGTCAATCTCCCATTTTTCAAATATGCTCAGCACTCGCTCCTCACAGCCTTTTTTCGCACAGATGAGCATTCTCTCTTGGGATTCACTCAGCATTAACTCATAAGGATTCATACCTGCTTCACGCATAGGCACTTTATCAAGATGAAGTATCATACCGCTTCTGCTACGTCCTGCCATTTCAAAGCTAGAGCTTGTAAGCCCCGCTGCGCCCATATCCTGAATCCCCACGATTAAATCCTGTTTAAAAAGCTCCAAACACGCTTCAAGCAAAAGCTTTTCTGCAAATGGGTCTCCCACCTGCACGGCTGAACGCATAGCCTTTGCTTGAGAGCTAAAGCTATTAGAGCTCATCACTGCGCCGCCTAGCCCATCTCTGCCGGTTTTACTCCCTACATAAATGACAGGATTCCCCACACCCTCTGCTCGTCCGTAGAAAATCTCATTTTTCTTTGCCAAGCCTAAACAAAAGGCATTAACCAAAATATTGCCATTATAGCAAGATTCAAAGCTCATCTCCCCACCGATAGTAGGCACACCCATACAATTCCCATAGCTACCTATGCCTTCTACCACGCCACGCAGTAAATAACGATGTTTGCGCCCTAGTGCGCCATTGTCATTAATATCGCCAAATCGTATGGAGTTTAGAGAAGCCACAGGACGCGCGCCCATAGTGAAAATATCGCGCATTATGCCCCCTACTCCCGTAGCTGCCCCCGCGTGAGGCTCGATAAAGCTTGGGTGATTGTGAGATTCTATCTTAAACACGGCACAGAGGTTATTACCTATATCTATTATACCGGCATTTTCCCCCGGTCCTTGTACCACCCAAGGCGCAGATGTAGGGAATCCTTGCAAATATTTCTTGCTTGATTTATAGCTGCAATGCTCACTCCACATCGCCGAAAAAATACCCAATTCAATGAGATTAGGAGGGCGTTTAAGAATTTTCACAATCGCTTCATAATCACTCTGTGTGAGCTTGTGTGCTTTAAGTGCTTCATCAATATCTTTGATTTCACCAAGAATATGTGTAATATCTACCGCCATTATTACCTCTTTTTACTGATTTGACTTTTAATTTAATTACTGCTTTGAAATTTTGAAATAAAGCAGGTTTGGGAAAACGCGGATTCTATCACAAGTTACCCTTTTTTTTGCTTTACACAAAAAGAAGCAACGAAGTTTATTATTTTAAGTTTGCGATAAACTTTGATTAACTACAATGTGCGCTTTAATACAACTATAAAATGAGGAGAAAGCGCGGATATGAAATATATCAAGTTTTTCAAGGAACTCAACAATAAAGATGTGCCTATTGTCGGTGGTAAAAATGCAAGTATTGGCGAGATGTTTCAAGAGCTTGTAAGTGAAGGGATTAAAGTCCCCAATGGATTTGCAATCACAAGCGATGCGTATTGGTATTTGCTTGATTCTGGCGGCATTAGAGAGAAAATCGTAGAGTTACTTGATGGCGTTGATGTAACCGAAATCGATGTGCTTAAAACCCGATCAAAAAAAATCCGCGAACTCATCTTTGGGACACCATTCCCCGCAGATTTGCGTGAAGAGATTTTTAAAGCCTATGAAATACTTAGTGCGGAATATGGTATGAAAGATGCCGATGTGGCTGTGCGGAGTTCCGCTACTGCAGAGGATTTACCCGATGCAAGTTTTGCCGGACAGCAAGATACATACTTAAGCATTAAGGGCAAAACGGAGTTAATCCATTATGTAAAATCCTGCCTTGCCTCACTCTTTACCGATAGAGCCGTGAGCTATCGTGCTTCAAGAGGATTTGACCACTTTAAGGTCGCACTTTCCGTGGGAGTACAGAAGATGGTGCGCGCAGATAAGGGTAGCGCGGGAGTGATGTTTAGTATCGATACAGAAACAGGTTTTAAAGACGCGGTATTCATTACTTCAAGCTGGGGACTTGGGGAAAATGTCGTAGGAGGGACGGTGAATCCAGATGAATTTTATGTATTTAAACCTACTCTCAAAGAGGGCAAACGTCCTATTATCAAGCGACAGCTAGGGTATAAACATCAAAAAATGGTATATGCCCCACGCGGAAGCGAACACCCTACAAAAAATATCAAAACCACGCAACGTGAGATGAAAAGTTTTTCTATCACTGATGCAGATATTCTTACTCTTGCGCGTTACGCGATAAAAATCGAGGAACACTACACTAAAGAAGCCGGAGAGTATCGCCCTATGGATATGGAATGGGCAAAAGATGGTGATAGCGGGGAGATTTACATCGTCCAAGCTCGTCCTGAAACCGTGCAAAGCCAAAAAAACAAAAAAGGTGATGGGCAAAGGCTTGAAAAATTTAAATTTGTGAATCCTGAAATCAAAAAAGAAATAATCCTTACAGGCAAAGCTATCGGTGGAAAGATAGGTTCGGGCAAGGTGCGGATTATTAATGATATAGAGCATATGGATAGCTTTAAGGAAGGGGAGATTCTCGTAACGGATAATACTGACCCAGATTGGGAACCCGCGATGAAAAAAGCAGCAGCGGTAATTACTAATCGTGGCGGACGCACCTGCCACGCAGCAATTGTCGCTAGGGAAATCGGCGTCCCTGCTATTGTCGGGGCTATTGGTGCGACAGATAGACTTTATAGTGGTATGGAAGTAACCGTCTCTTGTGCCGAAGGCGAGGAAGGCTATATCTATGATGGAATCCACGAATATGAGATTGAAAGCATTGAATTAAGCAATCTAGGGAATCCTAAAACAAAAATCTATATGAATGTGGGAAATCCCGAAAAAGCCTTTAGTTTCTCACAGATTCCCAGTCACGGAGTGGGTTTAGCGCGTATGGAGCTTATCGTGCTCAATCAAATCAAAGCTCACCCCCTTGCCTTGCTTGATATTCAAAATGGTAATGCAAAGGGACTAAAAGAACGCGCAGAGATTGAGAAGATTATGTCCGGTTATGAAAACCCTAAAGACTTTTTTACTAAAAAAATCGCTGAAGGTATTGGTATGATTTGCTCTGCTTTCTATCCTAATCCCGTGATTGTCCGCACGAGCGATTTTAAATCAAATGAATATCGCGGAATGCTAGGCGGCACAGGATATGAGTCACATGAGGAAAATCCTATGCTAGGCTATCGAGGTGCGAGCAGGTATTATTCCGAACAGTATCGCACGGCATTTGAGTGGGAATGTCAGGCTTTAGCAATGGTGCGCGATGAGATGGGGCTTACCAATATGAAAGTGATGATTCCATTCCTACGCACACCTGAGGAAGGTAAAAAGGTGCTTGAGATTATGCGCCGCAATGGCTTGGAGGGTGGTAAAAATGGTTTAGAAATTTATGTGATGTGTGAATTGCCTGTAAATGTGATTTTAGCCGATGAGTTTTTGAGTATGTTTGATGGATTCTCCATTGGCTCAAACGACTTGACACAGCTTACTTTGGGTGTAGATAGAGATGGACAGCTTGTAAGCCACGTCTTTGATGAACGTAATCCTGCTATGTTTGTAATGTTTAAGAAAGCCATTGAAGCTTGTAAGCGCCTTAATAAATATTGCGGTATATGCGGACAAGCCCCAAGCGATTATCCAGAAGTAACTGAATTTTTAGTGAAAGAGGGCATTAGCTCTATTTCTCTTAATCCCGATTCGGTAATCGCCACTTGGCAAAAAGTCGTAGAGGTAGAAAAAACGCTAAAATAACTTCTAGAGGCTTTTAAGCCTCTATCTTCTCATTATATTTTTAAATCTTTCAAGTATTTATACCTTACAAGGATACTTTATTCCTGCATTTGCCCACCCCGTTTGAAAGATATGCCTTCCCTCCCTCATAGGCAAAGAAAGTTCTTTATATAGTTCCCCCTTTAAAAAAAGGGGGGCATCCTTGAAACAGAGGGGGATATAAAATCTGTAAGCAGAAACCAAATATATAAACAAAGAAATATAAGACTACGGGCGATATTAGCTACAATAGAGTAGCTTAATATGTTAGTGAATCTGCGCTGCCTTGCGGATTCTATATGCTTTTGAGCGGCATGCACTCGAGCAAGTCTTCGCACTTTTGCTCCCAATAAAAGGCTTGTGGCATACTTCACAATCCTTTTTTGTTTTATCTAAACTTTTGAGTAAGCTCACAACTTCGCTATGAGACAGCGTATGTTTACAATAAGGACATTCCATATCGAACTCCTCCCTTAAGAAATGGCTTTGTTTTATGCTGATTCTAGCAAAATAATATTATGAATTATCAAATTTCATCACATTTTAGAAAGTGTATTGCTACATTTTATAAAATGTGATACACTTCAAACTTTATTTTTTGCATAAAGGTTTTTGCAATGATACGTTCTCCTATATTTCCAAACATATCTCTTTGCACTACATATTTGCTTTTAGGAGTTAGCGGACTTTTTGGAGAGGAAGTTTCCAGTGCGAAGCTCTCTCCTCTTGTCTCTGTGGCTCACCCTATAAGTAATGCCAACATAAGTATCATAGATGATGCTTTCATCGCTAATACTCAAGCACAAAATTTGCGTGAGATTTTCAACAAAAATGCCGAGATTCAAGTTGGAGGAAGCACACAAATCGCGCAAAAGCTCTACATACGCGGTTTTGAGGATAGAATGTATCGCGTCCGCCTTAATGGTATCACACAATCAGGGAATCTCTTCCACCATCAAGGCAACTTAGTGCTTGACTCATTTTTGATAAAAGATATTGAGATAGAAAAAGGACTTGCTAAGGCAGAGGATGGCGCAGGGGCATTAGCCGGTGGGATTAATATCACTACCAAAAATGCCTTTGACATACTGCAGAATCGCGATTATGGGGCGCATTTCGTACTCAGCGGACAAAGCAATAAAGGCGTGAATACCTCCCTTGCTGCCTATGGTAAATTCTCAAAGAATCTCGGGCTACTCGCTGCCTATAGCTTTGATAACATACCTTATTACCGCGATGGCAATGGTGATAAAGTCCTCTCCTCTAAAACCCAAACACAGAACGCAAGTTTCACGCTTACCTTTCTCCCTGCAAAAAATCACAGCATAAACGTGCATTATCACTTTAATCACATCACTTCAGTCGCACCCTATGCCGCAAATGTCATCACTAGCACAACACCAGAGCTTTTTAATAATACTCTCAACGCCCACAATGCAGCATTGCGCTATGATTATAGTGCAAATGATAGCTTTATGTTATCGTGGAATAACTATTTCTCACACAAATCTCTTAAACTCTCCCCCACAGATGTAAATCATAGCGATATTACAACCACACACGACCCAGAAGGAGCTATGGACTTAAGTCTTATGAATCTTGGGAGTGATTTAGGTTTCAAACATTACTTTGGCGCTTCAGGGCATTTGTTTAAATATGGACTTAATTACCAACTCATCGCTACAAAGGCTTATGACCTTGACGCTCATAGCCTCGCACACGGGAATCTAGGACATGAATTAGGCGCGATATATGGAGGATACCTAGGCGCGAGTTTCAATCTACTTGATAGCCTTAGCTTTGATTTAGGCTCACGATATGACTACTTTACATACCGCGATAAATTTAATGCCACGCATTATACGCAAGGATTTAGTCCCTATGCTTCCTTGCTTTATGTACCCATCGATGATTTAAGCTTCAAGCTTACTGCAAATTATAACACACGCGGGGCTATACCACTTGATGCCTCACTACTTAGCAATTCTCACGCTTATATCCGCTCCTTACGTCCGGAGGGTATGTATAATGCGGAATTAGACATAGATTATGACAATAGTGTTTTTAGTGCCTATATAGGTGTGTATTATCAATATTTAAAAAACTTTATCAATAGCTACACAAATGCAGGAGAGGAGCATAATCATAACAGTAACGCAGATGACCATAACCACGAGGATATGTATAGGCAAAATATGGCAAATGGCATACAATTTGTAGGATATGAGGCAAATGTAGGGCTAGACTTTGATTTTATAGATGCGCATATCGGTATCGCACAGCATTTCCCCACATATAAAAATCATTTTATCACCGACACCTTTGAACTTGGCGCATTGAGCGGACAAAGCTATTATTTAAGCGTAGGTTTGCGTCCTTTTAGTGCCTTACCGCAATTTCAAATGCTCTATCTTGGACGTTTTGTAGAATCTATGAGCTATCAAGGCTATAATTTGTATTATGATACCTTAGAATCTGTAAGCAAAAAGGGCTATGATGTGCATAATATTTATCTCACTTATGATGTAAAGTCTTATCTTAGTCTGCATCTAGCATTTTTAAATATCACAAACAAAACGTATGCAAATCCATATAGCCCACTTAAAGAGCTATTTGCACGAGGTAGTGGCACAGCACTTTATGAGCCGGGCTTTAATGTCAAGGCACAAATCGCATTTTTCTTTTAAGAAAGCAAGAAACTTTTGATATAATCGGCTTTATCCAATACACAAAGGAGCATACAATGGATTTAAATAAAATATCTGCGGGTGAAAACCCTAATAAAGTCAATGCGATTATTGAAATTCCTTATGGTTCAAATATTAAATATGAAGTTGATAAGGAAAGCGGCTTGGTTGTCGTAGATAGAGTGATGTATGGCGCGATATTTTATCCTGCAAACTATGGCTTCGTGCCAAACACACTTGCTGATGATGGCGACCCAGCAGACATTCTCGTGCTCAATACTTATCCATTACAAGCGGGAAGTATGATTGCCACTCGACTCATTGGTGTGCTAGTAATGGAAGATGAAAGCGGAATGGATGAAAAGCTCATCGCCGTGCCTGTCTCTAAAATCGACCCCTCATTTGATAAGGTTCAATCCCTAGCAGACCTGCCGCAAATTACATTGGATAGAATCAAAAATTTCTTTGAGACATACAAAACCCTAGAACCAAACAAGTGGGTAAAAGTCAAAGAATATAAAGACGTGGCCGCTGCCACTGCCATTTTAGAAAAAGCCATTAAAGCGTATAAATGAGTTGATGCAGTTGTGCTAGATACACCGCATAAACTTATAATTTTACAAAACCCACCTTTTAGCATTTACTCTACTGAATAAATCTAATATTTCCTACCAAAATATACAGGATTATCTGCCCAAGGGGCTATTAGGATAATCTACTCCCGGTAGGGTGCCACTCTTTTAAGAATCTTTGCATCGCTTGGCACAAGATTTTTCTCAAATACGACACTTCTCATACTGGAGAAAAAGCAGATTTTTAGCAATATATGCCTCCATAATGCTTATGCTTGAAAAGGCGTATGGATAGGCATATAATGCTCTTTTAGCTTCTCTAGCATCGTTAAACACCTTTTTAGTAACTCAAAAAATATTTGGAATTGATATAGGCTACCATTTGAGCCGATATAAGCGTGTTTAACAGAGACTTTATACTCTCCACTTCATTATAGTCTTGTGAATCTTGATATGTAGTTTAAGTGTGTAAAAATAGTGGAGCATCTTCATTTTTGCTCCTTGTGTTTTGCCACTTATCATAGCAGCATATATACAATGAGCAAAAACCTACAGATAGCTTCTTGCCCCTCTGTATGCCTTGCCCCAATAGCTAGAATCTAGCCGTGCCTTGCTCACTACCTTACCCCTACTTGGTGCGTGGATAAACTCATTATTGCCAATATAAATACCTACGTGATTAATTTTCTTACCCTTATCCGTAATGAAAAATACCAAATCCCCTTTCTGCAGCTTAGCTTTGCTCACAGAATCCCCCTCATTATATTGCTCATAGGACGCACGAGGGAGTGAAATACCATTAAGGAGATAAACCGCGCGGGTTAGCCCACTGCAGTCAAAGCCAGATTCTGTTGTGCCACCCCATTTGTATGGCACACCCATATATTGATGTGCGCTTTTGACAATATCCTCCCTCACATCACTTGCTTTTTGCTTTGATGAGCTTTTTTTATTGATAGCATATTTCTGTGGCGAGATGATGAAATATGCTCCAATAAGCCCATTTTTATAGTGTTTCTGTACTTTTAATTTCATAGCTTTGATAATTCCCAAAACGCACTTTATACGTATCTGATTCTTTAAACAAAAACGCATCAAGCCCCTTGCTATTAAGTGTATCAACAAACTTCCCTGCATTTTCTATATTACTAAAGCTCCCTACTTGCACACTATACCCAAGAGACTTTTGCGTATTGAGATGAGCGCAGCCCGAAAACAGAAAGATTCCAAATAAACACCAATATATAATTCTCACTCTATATTCCTCAATGCTTTTAAAATATCTCAAAAAAATTCAGGACTCAAGAATCTTAAGCCCACAGATACCCAACTTCCTCCACCGCTAAAGGCATTGCCATAAGTGCTATCAAGCTGGATTTTATCTTGCAAGAGCCATATCCGCACACCCACTTGAAATTTTGTTTTCTCAAATCGCTCATAAAGGGCTTCTCCCAAAAGCCATAGTCGCTGTGTAATCTGCTGCTCTAAGCCCAACCCAGCATAAAAAATATGCGGTTCATCGTTTCTACGCTGAAGCTTGTAGCCAAGATTAGAATGCAAAAGAAGCTTATTGTCAAAAAATACCATACTTGCGGGTATATAGAGATAATAATCATTGCTATATTTTGAATATAAAAAATTATACGCATTGCCCAAGGCTATGCCATAGCTATAACCTTGCGTTTCTAAGTCACTAAATACTCTCTTTGCGCTAAATATGAACTGCTGTGCCCTAAATGACTCTTTTGCTTGATTAGCAGGTAGATTACTCATCATTGCACCCATACTGATTTCAATATCTAAGAAGAGATTACAACCGGGTATGACATAGTATTCACCAATTTTTCCATCATATATGCCCCAAGTTTCTAACTGACACGAATGCCTATCTACCACACGCGCATCATCGGTAATCATAGGACGTGCAGCATATAGTGCAGCATAAGCAAAAAGCAGCATAAGGCAGATTCTATACATCATCTTAAAAATGTTCCCCAAACCAACTTGCCACATTGCTACGTATGGTTTGACGTAATTGAATCCCCGCAACGAAATCATCTTTTAGCGCCTTGCTTAAAAGGCTTAAAGCCCCATTGCGAAACTTGCTTAAATAGGGGTGGTCTATCTGCGCCCAATCCCCTAAAAACACAATCTTACTCCCCTCCCCTATACGTGTGCCTATAAGCTTAATAGTTGCATTTGAGGCATTTTGCACTTCATCAAAAATCACAAATTTATTGCCTATGCTAATGCCTCGCGCGTGAGCGATATCAACCACTTCTATTTTATGCTTTTGCAGGAAATATTCCGTCGCATCCTGCTTTTGTATGCCATTGACCTCACCACGATACTCGATACGTTTAGCAAGGCTCTGCTCTTGGAGTTTGTCAATAGTAAAATTTATCGCACCATAAAGTGGATACATAAAATAGGCAAGCTTTTGATTTTCATCACCCTTACGATAGCCCAGCTCGGCTTCTTTGTCATTAGCTGTAATCGTGTTTCTCATATAAATAATACCATCAACCACATTATTTTTGACTAGAGTAATCCCCGCTTGGAGTGCAATAAGTGTTTTGCCACTGCCTGTTGAGCCTGTGGCGATGGTAAGGTTATTTTGCGGGTGGGTAAGCAGGGCATAGAGCATTTTTTGCTCTAAATTAATAGGCATAATGTAGGGCTGATAATTTTTAAGAATCTCATCAAGATTTAGTTCTTCAAAGCCCTCGCCTACCTTTAGTCCAAAGGTCTTTTTACCCGTTTTATAGAGTGCGCTATCGGTATTATCCATTTCATTAACTTGTATCAAGCTCCATTGTGTAAGCTCTCTAAAGTTTTTTTCATCTTTTAAAAGTGTGAGCGGCTTGTCTTTATGCCATTCAAACAAAGCCCAAAAATCAATATCATTAGGATTCTCTACCCTATCGCGAAAAAGCGATTGCGCAGGAATTCCTTGCGTTTGTGCGCGGATTTTAAGCGAAATATCATTGGTTAAAAGCACTAAATGATAATCCCTAGCAATCTCTATGAGCTTAGAATCGTTATAGCTATGCTCTTGTGGTGTAAGGCTGTATTGAGGGCGATAGATGAGCGTAAGCGGGATATTCGTATGGTCAAAGCGGAAATAAAGCGTTTGGACAAAGTCATTATGCTGAGCCAGATTCTGTGCTGTGTGTTGTGTATGTGTGCTCTTATTGTGCGAATCTAATGTATTAATATTATCACTATTAATGCAACGGAAAAACTCACGCGCAAAAAAGCCCGTTTCATTCTGTAAATCCTTTTTCTTATCAAGCTCTTCAATCACCACTTCGGAGATAAAAAGCATATTTTGAGAATCCTGCCATAGATAAATGATATTTTGTGTATCATCAAGAATAATAGAAGTGTCAAGTAGATAATGTTTGCCGTGCAAATCACTCCCCTTAATAAATATAGGGAAATTGTATCATATTATGTAAAAAATAAGAGTGTGTAATGAAGCTTTCTCATTCTGTCTTAATGTGCAAAAGTATATGAATATTTTAGCACTGCCAAACTCAATCCCAAAAAAGGCTAAATGGAACCAAAGACACACTGCTTGTTCCTTGTAAAAAAAGACTATTAGCGGTCTAAACAAGTGGACAAGAGTAAAGCAAATCTAAAGAACCCCTCCGCCATTAACGCTATCGACAAACTTCATTGTATTAACCACTGAATCTATCAATCCTTTCATTTCTTTGCTGTGATTATCATTTACTGCGATTTTATCAAATTCATCAAAGCTTAACTTTGTGGCATTCTTTTTTAAATATTCCATAGCTACTTGTTCATTGCTACTGATTAAACCTTTTTTTCTTAACGTAGAGGCAAGATTCTCAAATGATGTTTTATCATTGAATCCTCCCTGCAGCTCACCACCAATCTCACGTGCTTTTTGAAGTTCTGCTGATGGAGAAAATTTGTCTTCAATACGTTTTGCAACATCTGCATATTGGAGAGAGTGCATACTTTTATCTTGACTATGAATGCTATCCACACCTTTGAGGTGCTGCTCGCTCTCTTTAGATTGAATATTTTGCGGCTGATTGGGAGCATTATAAATATTAGCAAGCAGTCCCTGTACACCACTATGATTGATTTTTGTAATATCCACTTGACACCTCCATAAATAATAATGGACTTAAAGCAAATAGTATTCCTAAAAATCCCAACCCTTGAATACCTTATTTTCTCTTTGTATATTGGGCTGCGACTGAATCGTATCTTGTTAATTTGAATCTTGAGTGCTATTCAATGCTTGATTTAAGAGTATTTGATAAGCCTTATCAATCTCTTTAATACGTGTGAGCGAAGTATCACGGAATGTTTTATTAATATTTTTATTATCAAAAATATTTTGCTTGGCGTCTTTAATAAGGCGATGATAGATTGTCTCAAGTTCCTCTTTGCTAGGAATCTCTGTAATGCCAAAAAGATTCTTTGCATCTTTTTCATTCATACTGACTTCTTGTATATATACCTGTTCAAATTGCTCAAAAAGTGCATTAAAATCTTCATTGGCAATCTCAAATAACGCGGCAATATCAATAATACAATCTTTCTCACTCTCTTCCAAAACACCATCAGCATATGCCAGAACAAATAAAAATTCCACTACCTTCAGACGTTTTTTATACTCACCTTTTGTGAGTGTTACATATTCTTCACATAGCTCTTCAAGGGATATGGATGGATTTTCTTGTTCCATAAGAATCGTCTTCAACTCATCTTTGGATAATTTAGGGTTTTTAGATTCTATTGCCATATCTGTGAGCATTTCATCAAGGAGTTGCTCTTGTAATGAGCATACCTTTTTATCACTCCACACTAAATATCCCAAGATTGCAGCTAAAACACCAAATTCACTTGACTTCACTTTGTCCGCTTGAGCCATCTCCTCATAAGGGTTTTGAAAATCTATAGGTGCAGCATCTGTGCGATTTGTATAGTGTTGCTGATTGGGCTGAAGAGGGTTTTTAAGATATTCTTGCAACGTATTGTAGAGAAAATATACCACTACTCCAGCTATAAGTAAGAGTACGATTTCCATTGTATATATGTCCTTTTTGTGATTTTGGGTGCGATTGTAGCAAAAATTACTTTAGTGTTTGTTAATACGCTTTTCAAACTCTTTTTTCAAACGCTCTTCTTGCTCCCTTGCGCTTTTTTTAAGCCGCTTTACTTCCTCCATACGCTCACTCTCAAGTGCAAGCTTACGCTCTTTGCTATCTCGAATTTTTTGCATAAATGCTTCGCGTCTTTTAGGATCTTGATACCGAATAGGCTTCATAAAAAGCACACCCAAAATAATAAAGAAGAATACTAATCCCATAGCCGCATCTTCACCACCAAAATGATACCAAGTCGCTCCAATAATTGCAGCAAGAATAATTTTCCAAAATGCTCGCATTAAAATATCTCTACTTTCTGTTTATGGTGTGTAAAGCCAAGTTTCTTTTTATCTTTTTCTCCAAATGCCAAAAGCAATACTTGAGGTAAAAAGAGAATGGGCAAGGCGATATCATCGCGATTATAAGCTTTACAAAGCTGTGCGCGATGAGAATCTAGCATATCAAATTGACTCAAAGAATATGAGAGTATAAAATCTACCCCCAAATCCGCTATATCAAAAAAATATTTCCCAGTATTATAATATGCGCTTTGCGGATTATTTGCCAATAAATGTGCATAATATTGATTGACAAATGGTAACTCAACAGCTTTTAAACCAATTTGCTCGTAGATTCTATAATTTGTGCTTTTAGGCAAATGCCCATAATATGCCCCTCGTATCATTGCAAACAAGTAGGAATGAAATTGTTTTTGAACTAAAGGTGTTATATCAAGGCTATTAAGCAAATCAGGCAAATAGCTCATCTGCACCTTACTATCATAGAGAAGATTAAAACGATGAAGATATTGTGTCTCTATTTCGCGCATAAGGGAAGTGTGAGATTCTATAAGTGTTTTTGCATAAAAGGCATTCGCATAGGCATCTTCCTCTAAAAAAACAAGCGTAGCATTTGCTGCATTTGCCAAAGCCAAATTATAAGCAACATTACGCAACAAATCATCTTTTTGCACTAGCCTAGCCCAATACCCGCCACAATCAGCCAAACCAACAGAAGATACAACATCAGCAGAAAGTAACTCTAAGTCCAAGTATGCAAAAAGCATTTTTGTGCTAGAGATTAAGCTTTGAGCATTCGTGTTGTAATATTTATCATATATCATATACTTCATATTTATCCTTTACGTTGTGGCTTTAGCGTAGCTAGAAGCTGCCATTGCCTAGAATCATAGCTAAGTACAACATCACGTATAAAATCCCACATCTCCTCATCAAGTGCAGTAGCACGGGGATAAACCATATCTGCAAGACTTACAAAGTTTAAAATACCTTTCCTAGGTTCAATAAGCCATTGCATAATTTCTCTAATCTTTTCAGGGTGGCGAGAAATAAGCCATTTAAGATAGAGAAAAAATCCATCGCCCAGATAGTGTTCATCACTCATCGGGGTGATAAGATTTAGCATAAGATACTTACCCAACTCATTTTTTTCGTCTATATTTAAAAAATCAGCCCATTGAAAAAAGCCTTCATACTTTTTCCATAATGCCTCTTTATTGAGCAATAAATCCTTAGTAGCATAATATATACTTAAAGGTTCAATCTGCCACTCTCTGCCAAATCGCTGCACAAGTTCGATAATAGGAAGATTCTCAAAAATAGCAATACCATTAATACGTAATGCGAGATATTTTTCATCATAGCCATAATTGTCAAGTTCATTTTGTAGCAAAATCAGCGTATCAATAAGTGTTTGCTCCTGCGTGAAGGAAAAAGTGCATTTATTGTAATATGGTAGATAATCTACTCCTGCTTCAAATCTAAAGACCTCAATATTTACTTTATCCATTCACAACTCCTTGCCTTTAAGCTTAATCCTCTTAAATTGCAAAGAATCTTAGCATACTTCATCTGCATACTCTCTTAAAAGGTTAATTATTTTTTGAAAAATTTACTATTTTCGGGATTTGATGTAAAGGCAAGTTTTGAATGCTCTAAGCCCTCTTCTTGAATAGAAGCGATATGTTCTAGCTCCTCATTAGAAAGGTTATGAAAGCAAGGGTGGCTTACATTTGTAAATAATAGAATCTCACGTAGCAAGTCATTATCGTGTAAGAGAATCTGCACAATACCCTCATAGTCAATATCTACAAATGCACCAATATTTTCATTCCCAAAACCCGCTTCAAAACTCATACCCTTATGCTTTAACTCAATGCTCTCAAACGTATAACCCGCCAAGACAAAAAGCGTAATATCAGTAAATGTATCGCTAATATGCCGAGGGAGGGGGGGTGTAAAATGCGTATATTTCATATCACATAGAATATTAAAGTTTATCCTCTCTTTAAGTAAAAAATCTAATATATCTCTTGTATGAGAAAGCATAATTCTCTTAAATACCGGAGAAAATAGAATCTTGTGCATTCACTAACTCCTTAAATTCTTCAAGCATTTTTTGCACTTCACCCATACCAATGAGCCAAAACTTATCGCTCTCTAGATTTAATCCAAACGCACTAACAAGCTCCTTAGGGCTTTTGCTTCCCCCGAGTGAAAGGAATTGCGTATATTTTTGAATAAACTTTTCCCTGCTTTGAGGTGTTTGCTGTGATTTATATAAGCCAAAAAGTGCCAAAACAAGCAGCTGTCCATAGCTATACGCATAGCAATAAAAAGGTGAATGCACGAAATGCGGGATATAGCACCACCAGCCATCATAATTTTTGCTTAATTTGAGGCTGCTCCCAAACATCCGTTCATTTTCCTCACGCCATATTTCATCGAAATTTTCAGGCTTTAGCTCATCGCCTTGAGCGTGGATTCTGCGTTCAAAATGCGTCATCACCACTTGACGAAAAAGTGTAGAAAAAATATCCTCTAGTTTTCCTGCATACAGAGGGATAAGATCCTCTTTACTAAGAGTATTCTTTAGCGTGTCAAAAAGTAACATTTCGGCAAATACAGAGGCGGTTTCAGCAGTGGTAAGAGGTGTATCCATATTGAGATAGCCTTGCGTTTTAGATAATTCTTGATGCACCATATGCCCGAATTCGTGGGCGATTGTAAATACATCTCGCCGTGAATTTGTGTAATTAAGCAACACATAAGGATGTGCACTAGGCACACTTCCGTGGCTAAATGCCCCCCCTCGCTTATGTGGTGCAGGGTGAGAATCTACCCAACCCTTGTTTAATGCCTTCAATGCAATATCCTTAAAAGTTTTGCTAAAGTGCCCAAAGGATTTTAAAACAAGCTTTAAGGCTTCATCATAGGGTAAATTACAGGCATTGCTTTCAAGTGGGGCATAGCGGTCATAATCTTTCAATGCCTTTAAGCCAAGTAGCTTTGCCTTTATTTGATAATATTCCCCTACAAAGCCATAATGTGCGCTTACCACATCTATGAGCTTATCTACACTCTTTTGTGTCGCGGCATTTGAGATATGGCGGAAAGATTCGGGGAGCTTGTATCCACGCAAATGCGTCATAATATGCAAATCTTTGCGCACCATATTCAGTATATAGGCTAGGAGATGGCGAGATTGTTTAAGCTTTTGTGTAAAGATTTTTTGTGCTTCTTTACGCACCGCGCGTTTGGGATGATGGAGGAGGCTTAAAATCTCCTCTTCACTTATTTTTGCTTTTTTTGCTCTTTTATCTTGCTTGGATTCCATTTTAGAATCTGCTTTTTTTCTATCCATTTTGGGAGATTTAAATTGGAGATTAGCTAAATGTTCATCAAAAAGCCGTGAAAATGCTCCTACCCCCACAGGTGAAGTCGCTAAAAGTATTTTCTCTTCAGCTAAAGAAAGCTGATAGCTATCTTGCTCGATAAGCTTTTGCAAAAAATACTTATATTGTGGCACATTTGCAATAATCTCCTTTTGTTTTTGAGCGGGTAATTTACAAAATTCTAGCTCGAAAAACAGCACAAGATTCTGTGCCTGTGTAGTTTGCATTTCATACTTAGCATACATATCCCCTTGCGTTGTATCCTTTGCAAAACGCAAAAACACATACGTCATCACACGCCCAAAGCCTTCTAAAATCTCCTCATATTGCTTGATGACCTCACAAAACAAAGTAGGTTCGATGCTTTCAAGCTGCTGTTCATATTGCTTAGCAAACTGCTTTGCCTTGCGCGTATTTGCCACCATAAAACGTTCCATTTGCTCTTCACTCTTAAAAAGCGCGTTTAAATCCCACTGGCTAGATTCTCTATTCATTGTTGCTCCTTTTTTGGCTCTTTAAATTTTCATCTCCGCTTCCTCATCTTCTTGCACCAAAGTAAGCGCCTTAAGGAAGCTAATATTATCCATTTGCATTCCTGAAGTCATATTCTTAAGCGTGAGGGTTTTTGAGTTAAATTCACTCTCGCCAATCACCATCACAAATTCGTGTCCCTTTGTATTTGCATATCCAAATTGTTTTTTAAGCTTACTCACTTCCGGATAGACCTCGATAGACACCTTTGAGCGGCGGAAAGATTCTGCAAGGGTATGGGCGTATCCAAAATATGCCATATCCATACATACGATGAGTGCACGGGCTGAAGTTGCCTTTTTATCAAGCAACTCTAACTCCTCTAATGCCGCTAAAAGCCTATCTATGCCGATACTTGCTCCCACACCACTCATTTTTTCCTTAGAAAATGTGCGCGTAAGATTATCATAACGCCCACCAGAGCATACGCTCCCAATACTCTTTAGCGCATTTAAAGTGCTTTCATACACTATCCCTGTGTAATATCCCAATCCACGAGCGATTGAGAAATTCACGCGATAGGTATCCCTATCCATTTGCAAAAGCGCAAGCACCTCATACAAGGCTTTTAAATCATCTAAACCTTTTTTGATAGAATCATTCCATTCAGCCATAAAGGCAATTTGTTTAAAAAAGCTTTCACTATCACCCTGTTGCTTGATTGAAGTATATTCTAGCAGTTTATCAACTTGAGTGCTATCTAATCGTAATTCCCGTTGCAATTCAGCCCCCACGCCATCTTTACCAATCTTATCAAGCTTATCAATAATACGCAAAGCGCTATTTATATCCTTTTGCCCACTCACGCCACAATACTCGCAGATTCCATTAAGGATACTGCGATGATTAAGCCAAATAGTAAATTCATCTATCCCAAGCCCCACAAGCGAAGCATAAATCACCTGCAGAATCTCCGCATCACAAGATATACTATCACTCCCTATAAAGTCAAAATCACATTGCGTAAATTCCCTATATCGCCCTCTTTGCGCCCTCTCCCCGCGAAACACATTCCCAATAGCAAATCGCTTAAAAGGCAAATCCACTTCGTTTTTATATTGCGATACAAAGCGCGCTAAAGGCACGGTCAAATCAAATCTCAAAGCAACATCCCGCCCCCCGTGGTCTTTGAAACGATATAGCTCTTTTTGTATCTCATCGCTGCCCTGCTTTACTAACACATCGGCATATTCTAAATGTGGCGTTTCAATAGGCACAAAGCCAAAGCTCATAAATACAGCACTTAATTTGTTTAATAAAATAGTCTTTGCGAGTGCCTCTTTAGGCAATCTATCTCTGAATCCACTCAATGTGCGAGGGGTAACCAACGCCATTTACAAACCTCCTAGCAGTAATGCCTTTACTTCAAATTTTATAAAAGCTTTCATTCTACCTTAAAAATGTTTTATTTTAACTATATTCCAAAAGTAATTTAAGAAAATTATGCCTTTTGCTAACAGATTTTTAGCTTTTTAGCTTACAATACGCTTATAATCAAAGTCTAAAATATCACTATACGGAGTGCAAGGAAAAGTGTTTTTTACAAAAGATATACACCATATCCACACATCTCAAGTTAAAAGCATTCTCTTACGCCTGCCAAATTGGCTAGGCGATAGTGTGATGGTATCTCCAGCATTTGAATGGCTTAAAAAAAGCTTTGAAACAGCGCAATTTACCCTTGTAGGCACGAAAGCGAGTTGTGGAATCTATGAGCGAGATAAACGCGTGAAAGCCATTTTTATAGACACTACCAAAGCCGCATCTTGTAGAATCATCGCTACAAAGGCACTTGCTAATAAAATAGGCACACACGATATTGCCATTAGTTTTAGTAATACCTTTTTTTCTGCCCTGCTTTTGTATTGGAGTAAAAGCCCTTTGCGTATAGGCTATGGTAAAAATGCCCGAAACTTCCTCCTCTCTCACCCACTTACTTTACACAAATATCATCAAAATAGACTCAAACACCAAGTGCTTTTATACCTTGAACTTATCACTCCACTATCACAAGTGCAAAATTATGCGATCAAAACCCAGAATAGCGCAGATTTTATACAAGATTTTGCATATAAAAATGATAAACACAAAAAAGATTCTATAAATCTCTCTAATCACTCACATATAAAAATCTCGCACGATGAGATTCTTACCTACCTTGCCACACAGCCGCTTCATCTCATCTCCTCGCCTATCACGCTCCCTACAAAAAGTTATGCTATAGGGATTAATCCCGGAGCCGCTTTTGGCAGTGCAAAATGTTGGGAAAAATCATATTTTATTGATATTATTAAGCATTTTCTCACACAAGGCTATGATGTCTATCTCTTTGGCTCAAGTGAGCAATCCCGCGCGAATGTAGAAATCGCCCAATCTTTTATCAATCACCCACAGGCGCAGTTTTTTCATAATCTCACAGATAAAACAAGCCTCACGCAGCTTATTGACTACATCGGCGCGATGAATGTGTTTATCACTAATGATAGCGGACCTATGCACATTGCTGCTGCCTTAAATGTCCCAATGATAGCTATCTTTGGACCCACAAATATTGATGAGACAGCCCCTTATAGCCCCGCTCCCCTGGCACAAAATCACACTTTAGAGATTCAAAGTGCTGCAAATATGCGAGATACGCAAGATTCTATATCCCCTCACATTATAGAAAATCCTCCACAATGGGTGCTACTCTGCAAATATGTGCCTTGTGCGCCGTGCAAAAAGCGTGAATGTCCCCTCACTCATCATCGTTGTATGACACTTATCACACCACAGGAGGTTATCACTCACACTATGAATCTGCTAAAAAATAATGACAAAAGGCTAAATAATGATACTTGAAGCACATTCAACCACACCCTTACAGCATTATAAAATTTTGAGTAATACGATCACGCCGCGACCTATTGCGTGGGTAAGCACGATTTTCCCCAATGGTGGAGTAAATCTCGCGCCTTTTAGCTTCTTTGCTCCCATTAGTGTGAATCCGCCTATTTTTTCTATCTGTATGATGCAAAAAAGCGATGGATTAGAAAAAGATAGTTTTAAAAATATCTTTCACACGCACAAAGCAAGTATCAGTATGTGCGAAATTTCGCATATTCAAGCATTGCATAATAGTAGCGCGGAGCTTGAGTTTAATATGAGTGAGGCAATTGAATTTGACATACCGCTTGAAATCGTGCAATCAGGCTATCCTCCTATACCTAAAGGTGTAAAAGTCGCTTTTATGTGCGATTTGTATGATGTCTTAGAGCTAGGAGAAGCCAAAAGTGTGCTTTTAGAGGCTAAAATTTTTTATATAGATGATAGCATTTATAGGGAGGACTTGCACCTTAGCCCAAACTTCATTGGTCGTGTAGGGCGCATTTATAGGTCTTTAGGAGCGGAGATTATCCCTACACAGACAAATCCTACAGAATCTACAGCCCACAACCCAAAGGAGAGCGATGAATAAACCCAAAACCTCTCTAAATAATCATCATCAAGGATTGCCTATGCCTATTACATTCTTACAAGAATTGATTACCTATCCCACCATCACACCCAAAGAATGTGGGATTTACAAGCATATTTTAGATAAGCTCCAACCCATCGTGCAAAGTAAAGGGCTTGATAGCCTCATCATCGAGCAAGAAAAAGCAGGAGTGAAAAATCTGTTTTTTGCCATAATGCCTAAAAATACTGATAAAAGCGCACTTTTTCATTTATGCTTTGCTGGGCATATTGACGTCGTGCCTACGGGAGAAAATTGGTCTTTTGAGCCATTTTCAGGCTTGGAAAAAGAGGGCTATATCTGCGGTCGTGGTGCACAAGATATGAAAGGCGGCATAAGTGCGTTTATTTGCGCGATTTGCGATTTTTTAGAATCTTCGTCTTTTGAAAATTCTACATTAATGCTTTCTATTTTACTTACAAGCGACGAGGAGGGTGAAGGCATTTATGGCACAAAATATATGCTTGAGCAGCTAGAGAGGGAATCTTTGCTCCCTCATAGCTGTATTGTCGCCGAGCCTACGAGCATTCAACGCACGGGTGATATGTGTAAAATTGGCAGACGCGGCTCAATTAATGGCATACTCACCATTCAAGGCAAGCAAGGGCACGTAGCCTATCCGGAAAAATGTATCAATCCCATAGAATTGCTAGGAGATAGGCTTGGTGCATTAGCCGGTGCAGCACTAGATAATGGAAATGAGTATTTTACGCCCACACGTCTAGTCATAACAGACATTCGTGGCGGTATGGAGGTGGTAAATGTAACGCCGCAGAATCTTAAAATAATGTTTAATGTGAGATATTCGCCTTTAAGTAATGTAGATTCTATTCGGGCTTATATTGATTCTGTGCTTAGCTCACTGCCTTATGAGCTAAGCCTTAAAGTTAGCTCATTACCCTTTATCACGCGGCAGGATAGCCCTCTCATACAAACACTTTGTGAGGCGATTAAGCATACAGCACAAATCACACCTACATTAAGCACAAGCGGGGGTACAAGTGATGCGCGATTTTTCGCACAATATGGGATAGATGTGATAGAACTTGGTGTGCCAAATGATAGAATCCACGCCATAGATGAACGTGTATCCATAAAGGATATTCTTACTCTGCGCGATATTTTTCTTCATTTTTTACATTTAAAAGCAAAGAGTGCTAATCCTCTTATTGCAAAGGAGCATAGCACTTAAAAACGCAATGTGTGGCACTTACTTGTGAAGCACAAATCTATAGACACATAACCTACACAAAGGAGCAATAAATGGCAATTATTGGTAAACTCACCCAACTTGATTGGTTTTTTAAGGCTTATCCTATGCTTAAAGAAGCAAAAGACTATATGCTTAATGCTACAAACCCTACCCATAGCATACATAAAAGGATTATTGAACTTGACTTAGCAGGGCAGGAACGCAAAGAAGTGAGCTATGCACTCTCACAAGGTGTGCGAGCCATCGAGCAAACCTATCATCTTAAAGAAGCTAAAAATGCGTTTTTTGAGACACATCGCGCATTTATTGACTTTCAACTTGTGGTAGAGGGATATGAATATATGTGTATTGGTGATAGGAGCGCGTTTGATGTGAAGATTCCCTATGATGAAAGTAGAGATTTAATTGTATATGATAATGCCTTACCATACAGCTTATATTCGCATTACAAGGCTTTACATATAGAAACTAGCAATCATAAAACTACTTTGCCAAAAGTATGTCGCCCTTTTCCTATTGATGAATCTCTCAACACACCCTGTCGTAGCAATATACTTCTAACAAGTGGGGATCTAGCGGTATTTTTCCCTAATGATGTGCATGCGGGAGGATTAGAATTAACGCCAAATATCAATCATAATGTTATGTCTCAAGTAAAAAAAAGTGTACTCAAGGTGCCCGTATCGCTCCTTGGGTTGTAACTCTTTTCACAAAAACAATAAACTTTTGTCTTATAGTTTCATAAAATAATATACTCAAAGTTAAATCTATAACGCTATGTTATAGATTTAAGAGGTAAACATATATAAGATAAGCTCTAAAATGTAGACTTATAGTAAGGCTACACGCTAAAATATATAGCCAAGATAGTAACGATAAAGCCTATTCCCATTACTCCAAAGCCACTTTTACATTTGCCCTTGCAAAATGAAGTCATAATAAGCCCAGAGAGATAGAAAAGTATCATAGATAGCCCAAAGCACACGGCAATAAAGTCAAAAAATGTGAATTTAAAGCCCCCGAGCTCAAATTTTGTCCCCCCGCTTTTGTGCATCATCATCAGCACACCATAGAGGTTTCTATCTGCCACATTAAGTATCAAGCCTTCTTTTTGGTCATTCATTATCGTAGCTGAATACTTGACATTCCCCATACTTGGATTTCCTCGAGCCATTTTAATTTCTGTATTGCTTGGGATTCTAAGATTATTTTCTTCTAGCACATTGATGATAAAATCTCTTTCTTCACCTTTTTTAGGCTTTAAATCTAGAGGGATTTTAGTGATAGTCGCCCCTGAATTTTGCCGTATCTCAAAGATATAGAGTGCTCCTGTAATAGCATAAATCAATGCTGCAGGAAGAAAAAAAAGACTAAGGTATAAATGGATTTGCATCCAAAGTTTGCGATGAAGTTTCATAATGGAGTTTCCTTTGAAATAATATAAATACTCACAATCTTATCTAAATAATGTGAGCTATGTGTGAAATTTATTATCAAATTACCTTAGAGCAATACCAAAATAATGAATAAATTCTCATTATTTTTCGCGATGATGGGGAACTACAAGTTTTATGTTGGTTGCCTCCATCCTATTCTAATTCTCATAATAACAAATGGATCGTCTCATCATTGCGAGGGTAATGCCCCCAAATAATCTATAAACAAAGACAGATGGCTCTTCTAAGATTCCCTTGCAATCACAGGAAAATATAGATTTACTAGTGAGGACAAACGCTTCACATATATACTTTATTAGTCTTTGCTCTCGCCTCGCAATAACAAAGCAAAAAGTTACCAATCCGCCCTAAAACTTATCCAATATGCTCTTGCAGGCAAGATTCTTTGATAG